>Ga0210402_10001807_pt1 | contig 21669 bp, 19 predicted proteins | sample IncBWC7MmetaG_FD_161055 | JGI IMG/M metagenome (GOLD analysis project Ga0210402, IMG submission 161055) | Forest soil microbial communities from Barre Woods Harvard Forest LTER site, Petersham, Massachusetts, United States - Inc-BW-C-7-M | ecosystem: Environmental > Terrestrial > Soil >... | reverse complement strand
TAACCAGCTCGTGGGACAATCATGCCCATGCGCGCTCGAAGCCTCGCGTTCGTCTTCTTCACCGCCTCCATCCTGTTTTCGATGATCCGGGAATGGAGCGCCCCGTCCGCCTGCGCGCGAATCGTAATCGACCAGACACACCTCTCCAAACCGTCGGATAGAATGGCGGCGCGTATACACAGGTCCAACTTGACTAGGATTCCTTGATGAAATCCAAGATTACCGCGAGCCGGATTGCCCTGATTGTGTTCGGAGTCATCGTCGCAACTGTCGTGGCGCATTATGATGAGTGGCTGCCTCACCGTTGGCAGACATATACCTCACCGGACGGTTCGTTCTCCGTCCAGTTGCCTGCCAAACCGAGCGTCGAACCCACTCAGGTTCCTCTACAGGGCAGCGGTACAGCCACCATCAACATGATCACCGCCGCGCCCACTGACCACACGGCATACGTATTTACAACCCTCGAACACGAGAACGTCGGTCAGAAGTCGCCGGATCAGGCGCTGGAATCTGCCCGCGATGGGGCCCTCCGCAAGATTGAGGGCACTGTGCTCGCGCAGAAGAGAATTACGGTGCAAGGCTATCCGGGACTAGATCTGCAAGCGCGTGCGCCCGGTAACTCATTGGTGGACATGCGCATTGTGGTGGCCGGTAGTCGCCTATTCGTGATCATGGCTGTGGCGACGGTGGAGCAAGACCGAGAACCGAAAACTGTTCAACGCGTGTTCGATTCTTTCAAGATCAACCAAAAGTAGATTAAAAGCACGACGAAACAGATAACTGTAGAAATCCATTACGCGGCTTCAAAACCAAAGACGGAGCCTTGTCTCCGAGGCTGATACGCCGACCCGACGCCCAACCCGAAGACTGCGAGCAAGGCCATGAGTTCGATGGGAAACCACATGGGTCCAACCACCGTGATGATGTTGGCTGCCAGAAAACAGATCACGAAGACGGCGGACCCTACCGTAAGCCAGGAAAACGATCGGCCGGGCAGCAACGGCGGAACCGACCCCTCTGCTCTTCGAAACGCCCGCCAGCCGATCAGCAGCATGGGAACGGCGAAGGCGGCGAGGTCGTAGCGCATGATGCGTGGATAAAAGAGAAGCGTGCCCACGAGCGCGACTGGAATCCACGCCTCCCGGGTCATCTCTCCACGGGCGACGCGGCGCTTGAGCACCAGCAGAAGAACTCCAAGCACGCACGAGACAATCACGTAAAAGACAATTGCGGTGGGGAAGTAAGGCCGCCCCGTGCGCCACAACGTTTTGCCAAGGACTCCTGCGGGACCAAATCCAAAGTCATGGACTTCATCGAACATCAGCCGGATGGCGACAAGGTATTCATGGAACTCTACCGGCCAGATCCAACCCGTCACCGCGAAAAGAGCTAACCCCACCGAGCCTGCGGCGCCCGCCGGAAACCACTGCCGCTTGCCTACCAGGACTGGGAACGCAATCATCGTCAGCAACGGAATCTTGACGATCGAGGCTGCCACCACCGCGACGTAGTACCAGAACCAGCGGCCGCGCTTCCATCCCGGTACGGCTGCAGCCAGGACGAGCCCATACAGAACGTATCCGATATTTCCGCTGAGGATCGTGTCGTCGGTGACCAGTCCCGGGAAGAATGCAATGGCGGGCAGCATCACCACCAACCACTTGCGCTCCCAAGCCTCGGCCATTTGAAAACCCGCCCAGAGTTCCAGCAGAAATCCAGACAACACCGCCAACCCGTAAAGTAGCCCGAGCAACCATCCCGGTACAGCAGTAAGCGCGCGAAGGAGCGGCAGTGTCATCGGCGAATACACATAAGTAAACGGGACGTGATCGGCGGGGCTCGGGTGCGGACGGTTCATGAAAGCCAGTTGCGCCGCTATGCCTACCGCATAGGGATCTCCGCCGTGGCGGCTCGTCTGCACCGCTCTCCAGTAAATCTGCGCGTCCCATCCCGCCGGACCCGTGTATGCCATCGCCACAACCGCAACGATAGCGGCTATCCAAAACACTACGACGATTCTCCGGCGGGATAGCCAGCCAAACGAGGTTTCTCCCAAGCAAGTTCCTATCCGCCATCAGGCTCAATGGCCAGTTTCAAAATTTATGCTGCGACAAATCCGCCGCGAGGCCCCAATGACCGTCCGCGCTTCTATTCGAAGATGCCTTGAGACAAATACAAAGTTGTATGAGCGTGAAATCCTATCACCGTTTCCAGGTAGCCAGATCGCCGACCGCCGATGATCCGGAAGGACAACATCCCACACTGCGGGACGAGGGCTGGAACTCGTGCAGCCAGAGACATCCGAAAGCGAGACTGTCGGAAAGGCATAAGGCGCGGGCTAGGAGTTAGAAAAAAGCAAGCCCGCAAGGGGCCAAGGAAAGCAGAAAAAAATCAAAGAGCTCGACGAAAGTCGGCGTCCCCCCGCCGAGGCCCTCCCTAAGCTCGTCGGGAATTACCATCCGTGGGATAATAACGCTCATGCGCGCTAGAAGCCTCGCCTTCACTTTCTTCGCCGCCGCCATCCTGTTCTCGATGATTCGAGAATGGAGCGCCCCGTCCGCCTGCGCGCGAATCGCAATCGACCAGACACACCTCTTCAGACCCGGTCGATGAGTGAGATGGGAATGTTACGCCAACCTCCGCCGCCTGATTCTCTGTTCCGGCACCGTCCGGAACCACTAGTCATGTGATATCAGGACGAGCCTCTCCAGCTCTACAGCGATCATGCGGGCTCTCACAGGCCGCTTGCCGCGATCCTTCGCCAGACAGTTCTCTACCAGAAGGGCCAAGCTTCGAGGTACGAGACGGTTTAATTCGCTTAACGACCTCGGATTGTCCCGCAGAACGAAGTTCACTGTTTCGAGATAGGAATCGCGCTGGAACGGACTCATCCCCGCGAGCATCTCATAGAGCACGGCACCAAAGGCAAAAAAATCGGACCGACGGTCCCAGTCCTCCCCACGGAGTTGCTCCGGAGACATGTACGCCGGGTCGCCGATCGTTATCGAATTTCTGGCGTCACTCGCTGCCTCAAGTGCAAAGTCGAGGACCTTAATACGATTGTCGACTGTTACGAGGATAGCGGATGGACGAAGGCATCCGTGTACGATCCCTAAATCGTGTGCTGCCTCCAGCACGGTCACGATCTGCAGGGCGTAATTTAACGACGTAGCTAGGCTCAGTGGTTTTCCCTGCATGTGGTCTCGCAGGCTCGATCCCTCGAGCAACTCCCTCACGATAAACAGCCAACCTTCCCAGGTGCCGAGCTCATAGACTGCGGCGATATTCGGGTGGTTGTTGAGGGCTCTGGCGAGATTCAGTTGTCGCTCCAAATCTCTCTTTTTGGTTTCAAGAGCGACCCCACTCAACCTTGGAGAAAAGACACAAAGCACGACCTCTCGTCCGTGCCTGGGATCATGAGCCCGGTACACCTCGCCCGTGTTGATCCCAATGAGAGATCGGATCTCGTATGGTCCGAACGGGTCACCTTCTTTAAAGGTTCCCAATGGTGACTTCATAGGTTAGCGATGCGTTGGCTGCCTAGCCTATTATCGCAGCGCAAAGACTTCACCCAAAATGCTGCCGGAGTATCCTGAGTGCAATGGGGATTTTGCGACAAGTTTCTACTCCCACGGTCCTGTGTCAACGCGGCGATCGTGACCTCCACTATGACCGACCGGAAGAATGCAGAACATTTCCAGGCCAGTCATGGGATCAAAAATCTCGTAGTCGCCACAAATCTCGTAGTCGAGACCTTTTTCCCATTCTTGCCAGCCTTTAGACCATCTCTTCGTGCAACAATCGCACACTTGCAATTACCACGGTTAAAGCGGCCAACAAAATGTTGCTTGCTGGGATCATGGTTCATGGATGCTCTCCTTTCTCAACACCCGAGCCATCCGTGAGCACAAGTGCGGATATAATTCGTATCCGAAAAGGTGTTCATGCAGCCAAAGGGCCTAAGCAATCGTATTTCAAATGATGAAACCGGGCCGTTTCGCTCATTGAGGGGTTTGAGCGTAATGGAATATTTCGCCAACGATTCGCGGTCCGCGGCCTATTCCTCAACTTTCACCCGGACCTCTTTCATTTCTTTAATTTCCGCGATCACGATGGCATGAGTTCCGGTTCGCTCAAACACAATCCCGCTCGCCCGCACGTACTTGCCGACAAACGGCATGAGTACCTGCCGTTGATCCGTATCGGGCATCTTGGCAGAGATGGGGAAATACAGCCGATCATCTTTGGTCAGAATAACGAGCGGCGAGCCACCCTTCACGCAATCCTGCACGCACTTGCCGCCCATACTCGTCGGATGGTTATCAAGATTCTGAATGGGGCAGGCAACGTCCCGAACCAGCCCTTCTATCGTTTCGTTGGAAACATTCGCCCGGGCACCGGCCATGTCGGTGGTCTGTGGAGACTGAGACGCCGCCAACAGAATTCCGCAGCACGCAAGCAAGCCAATCTTCAACGGTCGGATCATCGGTCTCTCCTTTTCATTGCGCATATTTTTCTGCAGTGTTATGCATTTGATGAAGCGTCTAATCATTGCACAATTGGGGACGTCGCACGGATTCAATCTCTGGTAGCAGGCGATAGCGCTCATTTACGCGCCGGTTCTCGCTCATTGTGGGTTTTCTCTTGCGGAAGGTCGAATGGGTTGCTGTCGGGCAATCAACAGCAGATTACTCGCAGCGTAACGATTCCATGGGATCTGTCCGCACTGCCCGTCGCGCGGGGATAAAACACGCGGCGATCGCTACGAGCATTAGAACAAAAGCGACACTCGCATAGGTCAACGGATCGTGCGCACTGACCCCGAACAGTTGCTTTGCCATAAGGCGCGTTAACACCAAGGAGGCAGCCGTGCCGACGACTGCACCGATCATCGCCATCTTTGTTCCCTCCCCGAGGACGAGAACCATGATGTCTCGACGTTGCACCCAATGCCATACGAATGCCGATTTCCTGAGTGCGCTGTCCGACCAGATAGGAGACCACGCTGTAGATCCCGACACAAGCCAACATCATTGCCAGCACGGCGAACCCGGTCAGCAGAAACATCGTGAGCCGCCGCGCTGCGTACGAGGTGGCAACCACGTCGTCCATGGTCTGCACGTTGTAGATCACCTCGTGCGGATCAATCTCTCTTACCGTTTCGCGAACTTGTCCCATAATCGAAGTCGGATCGCCATGCGTGCGCAGCACAACGGCAACAGACTTTGCGACTAGCGACATCACCTTCTCGGGAATCTGCATGAACGGATAAAAAAACTGGCTCTGCAGGGCGCCCGGGGGGTCCGCATCCAGGGCGTACTGCTTCACGTGTCTGACGATGCCAACGACTTCGGCTTGCACATTGAACTCGGTGAAGTTGATGTGCTTCCCGATCGGATCCTGGCGCTGGAAATACGTCGACGCGAAATTGTCGTCGATGTCGATCACGATGGGCGTGTTTTCGTTGTCCTGGTCGGTTACGAATCGACCGCGAAGTAAGGTGATTCCCATCGCCTCGCGAAAGCCGGACTCGACAAGAAAGAATGTTGCTGCGTGCATGTCGCTGTCGTGAGCGGGCTTGGGCTCGCCTTGTATCCAGAACGGCAGCGCGGAGTCATGAATCATTGGGCGCGAACCCAGCGTGACAGATACCGCTTGCACGCCCGGGATTGATCGCACCCTGTCATCGAAGTTACGCAGTCGGGCTCGGGTTTCAGCCGACGTCGTATCCGATGTCGACGGCATTGCCAAAGAGAATGTGATTGCGTGACTGGGGTTGAATCCTGGATCGACTCGCCACAATGCGCCAAGTGTGCGAACCATGAGGCCGGCCCCGATTAGTAGAACCAGCGCCAACGCGACTTCGGCTGCGACGAAGGTTCCCTGCAGTCGATGGCGGAAGCCGCTCGAACCACGCCCTCTTTGCTTCATGACCTCCTGCAGGTTGGTTCGCGTCGCCTTCACTGCAGGCGCCAGCCCGAAGACCACGCCGGTAATGAGTGACAACACCAGGGTAAAGAGCAGCACCTTGGAATCGAGAGAAACCTCACCGAGCCTGGGTAACGCCGCCGGTATCGCCTTCAGTAGCATCTTCATGCCGCAATAGGCAGCCAGCAGTCCTAGTGCAGCACCGACTGCGGAAGGCAAGATGCTCTCAGTCAGAAGCTGTCGGATCATCCGTGCGTGGCTCGCACCCAACGCCGAGCGAATCGCGAACTCGTGGGACCGCGTGAGCGAACGTGCCAACAGCAGGTTCGCCACATTGGCGCACGCAATCAACATCAGAAATCCCACAGCCGCCAACAGCACCAACAGCAATGGTTGAACGTTCCCGACCAGATCCTCCTTCATCGAAACCAGCTTAATGTTGTGACCGGCATCGGCTTCGGGAAAAGCGACCGCGAGGTTACGGGCAACTTCATCCATCTCGGCTTGCGCTTGCGAGACTGTGACGCCCGGATTCAGCCTGCCGAAAGCGTGAGCCCCTACCGAGATGCGGCGATCGCGAAATGACGGATCGTTCCACTGCCCAATGGGCGTGTACACGTCCCGCATGTTGCCGTAGAAAGTAAATGTGTCGGGCATGACGCCCACGATGGTATACAGGGTTCCGTTCAGCGTGATCGGCACGCCAATGATCTCCGGCGAGGAGCCGAATTTGCGCTTCCAGAAACCACCGCTCAGCACAACGACTGGTGCCGCCCCAATTTGATCGTCATCGACGCGAAACGTGCGCCCCAGAACGGGCGCTATTCCGAGAGTATCGAAGAAGTTGGCCGAAATCATGTATCCGCTCAGGCGCTCGCCTTCGCCATTGCCGATAAAGGTGTAGTCTTCGTTGCGGTACGCGGCCAGTGAGGCAAACGAGCGGCTGTCGCGCTGCCAATCGAGGAAGTTTGGGTATTCGATGGGAGCGCTGTCGAGACCGGCAATCCTCGCATAGATCACCATCAATCGGTCTGAATGCGGATACGCAAGCGGGTTCAGCAGCACTCCATTCACAACGGAGAAGAGTGCGGTCGTTGCGCCTATCCCGAGCGCGAGGGTCAACGCTGCAATCGTTGTGAACGCTGGAGACTGGCTGAGCAACCGGACGGCATAGCGTAGATCGGCAAGAAGAGTATTCATCACTTCTTTTGCAAGGGCACACAGACCCGCAAGGCTGCTTGATTCTACTGCAATTGCTGTGACCAAGGCGTTCGCAACAAACTTGTGTCTCCCATCCGCCTTCTGGCGGGACGATGAGTGCAATAGAGATTGTTCGCCAATCATGCACCTACTTCACGTTCAGCAACGACTCGTCGAACCAGACGTGCGGGAAGTATCGCACGGAGTGAGGTTGTCTTTCTTAACTGACGTAACCAGGCGAGTTCACATTTGACCTGACGGCCGTAGGAGTCATCCCTTCCTACCAGATTCGAAAAGGGTCCACAGCGAGACTATTGCAGCTGCTGATGCCGCAAGCCACGCGACGGCAGACCATGAAATGCCCCAACGCGAACCAGCTGGAGAGGTAATCTTCGCAAGAGAAAACTCTACAAGGAAGAAGGCAAGGCTAGACAGTGCGATAGTCGCCCACAGTCGCCATCCCGTCAGCACACGTCGCCGTCGCACTTGGAACTTATACGCTTATTCCGACACAACTTCGAGATGAGTGACGAAATCGGGCCGTGACACTCCAAACCAACCCGGAAGCGACTCCCAGAATTATCCTCTCACCTTGATCCGCCGCCCGTTCTCCCCCTCACGCTCCAGCGCAATCTCCACATCCCACCGCAGTCGCGGAAATTTCTCTCCCCACTCGATCAGCAGAATGCTGTTGTCGGAACGCAGGTCATCCAGCCCCAGCGTTTCCAACTCGCGTGGGGTGTCGATGCGGTACAGGTCGATGTGATAGAGACTCGCTCGCGGCCCGCGATATTCGTGCACCAGCGTGAAGGTGGGACTGGTGACGTCTTCCTCGGCGGCTGCCTCAAACGCCGCCGCAATTCCCTTGACCAGCGTGGTCTTGCCCGCCCCCAGATCGCCGCGCAGCAGGACTAACTTCGGCGGTGCAAGTAATTCCCTGAGCGTTCGCCCGAAGGCGATCGTCTCTTCAGCCGACTGCGTGGTGATTTCCCGTAGGATATTTTTCGTTTCGGCGTGCACGCGACCAGTATAAGGCTGGTCGAGATCATCGGTCGCGGGAGAGGCGCGGCGGCATCGACCGAAGAGCTTGCTCGCTGCGCTTGGTGGACAGCCAAACGCCTGCCCTGAGCGAAGCCGAAGGGACGGCTCGCGACCTAGTACGTCGAAAACGCGCGGGCGTTCATGCCGAGCAGCTTGCGGTCCACCACGTGATCGAGCGAGGTCCGAAGGCGGCGATGGTCGTCATCCTCAAGCGCGACAAAACGGAACGGCTGCAATACGCCGTCGGACATCTTCCGCATAGGGCTGAGGACTTCGGCCATCCCGTGCACTGGCCCGGCCTGCGTCTGAAAAGCAACTTCTACGAAGTCGCCCTGTGCCAGAGACTGGGCCAGCTGCAGCAGGCCGCCGGTCACGGAAATGGTTTGGAGTTTCGCTTTGGTGCGCCGGCCATCTTCTAAGCGGATCGCAGCCAGGACGGAATCGCCTAACTGGATTCGGGCCGCGCGCCGCGAGGGGTGCGGTTGGGGGAATTGGGTCATAAGCTGATAGAACTATGGCACTAGCCCGTATCGAGTAATAGATTACTGAAGCCCCTCGTCCGGATTCCCGCTCTGGGAGCGGCAACTGGACGCATCAGCCCTTGCATTATGAATCGCTTAGACTGCTGTTAACTGGTTGATTAATGTCCCGTAGGACAGTCCCTATGTCGCGGAGATCGGTACTGTTAGAGTCTGAAATTGATCCCTTGAGGAACTCATAGGATTACTGGAAGCCCCTGATGCCGATGCTGTCAAACATGGTCTGGATAGAGATTATCGCCTTGGCCTTTGCCGTCTCACTTTTAGAGGGAGCCGTGACAGGTAACTTGAGAGGACGGCGAGGTGGTCATTGGCCTGTCCCACTCCGACTTCGCCCATTGTTTGGCATTATCGGATTCGGCGTAGTAACGTTCGTTGTTGTCGATTTTTTCCGAAGGTTTCTCAAACCGTGACCGCACCCAGATTTTGATTCCCGCATGGTACGAACTCCGCTCATTTACTATGTCCGACTGGACCAGGAGAACGCCATGAACCGAATTGCGTATCTACTCTTTCCTTCGCTCTTGCTCGCGGCCACGATTTCATTTGCGGCCGCGCCTGCGCCGCCGCCGCTACGCGTCGCGATCGTTGGCCTGGTTCACGGGCACGTCCACGGATTTCTCGGCCAGTCGCTGCACAGTCCGGAGATTGAGATTGTCGGCGTCGTCGAACCCGACTCGCGCTTGCTCGCCGCGGCCGGGACCCGCTATGGATTTGACCGTTCCCTGCTGTTCGCCGATCTGGAAGACATGCTAGCCAAGGCGCATCCGCAGGCTGTGCTGGTTTACACAAATACCTATGACCACCGGCGTGTGGTCGAGATCTGCGCCCGGCATGGCGTTCACGTGCTCATGGAAAAGCCGCTGGCGGTCAGTCTCGAAGACGCGCTGGCCATTGAGAAAGTTGCGCACGCCGCCAAGATTCATGTGCTGGTCAACTACGAGACTTCCTGGTACCGCAGCAATCACGCCGCCTACGACCTGGTACATGAAGGGGCCCTGGGGGACGTCCGCAAGGTTGTAATTCACGACGGCCACAACGGCCCCAAAGAGATTGGCGTCGAGCCGGAATTCCTGAACTGGCTCGCCGATCCCAAACTCAACGGCGGAGGCGCCCTGTTCGACTTCGGCTGTTACGGCGCCGACCTGATGACCTGGCTGATGGACGGCCAGCGCCCGCTGACCGTCACCGCCGTCACCCAGCAGTTGAAGCCCGAGATTTATTCGCACGTCGACGACGAGGCCACGATCATCCTGACGTACCCGAAAGCCCAGGCCATCGTGCAAGCCTCGTGGAACTGGCCCTTCGGCCGCAAAGACATGGAAGTGTACGGCCAGACCGGATACGCCATAACGGTTCAAGGCACGGACGTCCGCGTGCGCCGCGGCGGAGATAACACCCACGAAGAGCAAACGCCCGCTAAGCCCGTGCCCGCGCCCTACGACAATTCCCTGTCGTATCTGCGTGCCGTGATCGTGGACGGCGCGAAGGAAGATGGCTTCTCGTCGCTCGAAACGAATGTGACAGTAACCGAAATCCTCGACGCAGCCCGCCGTTCGGCGTCCTCGGGCACGACGATTCATCTACCCTTTGCGCCGGGCTCGCCAAAATAAAATGTCATCCTGAGCGCGGCCAACACGTCGCGAAGCGAAGTGTTGGCGGAGTCGAAGGATCCGTCTTGTGACTCGATCGCGTGTGGTCACCACGCGCCGGCGGCCGCCAAAGCCGCAGAACCAGAAAGCATTCCGTGGGTAGGGGCCCTTCGACTTCGTGCGGCCTGCGCGCAGCGCGCAGGCCGCACTCCGCTCAGGGTGACATTGCTTGGGTCGCATGGCTCTGAGAGGCGTTATCCGTTCCAGCGCGCGAATCTTTCTTTCGCGGTTCTCTGCGCGCGCTGGAATGCCTCGGGCAGGCCGCGCAGCAGATCGGTCGCAACCATCGAATGCTCGCCCACGCTTTCGCGCATCACATCTCCCGCCAGGCCATGCAAATGCACCGCAGCACAAACCGCCATCAGCTGGTCTTTCGGATGCTGCGCGATCATCCCCGCAATCATTCCCGTGAGAATGTCACCCGTCCCCCCGGTCGACATTCCAGGATTCCCCGTCGTATTAACCCAAGCCTCACCATCCGGCCGAACCACCAGCGTGCGGTTTCCTTTGAGCACAACCATCACATCATGCTCGCGGGCAAATCGGCGTGCAACGCCCACCCGATCCTTCTGCACGTCGGCGGTGGAACAACCCGCGAGCCGCGCCATTTCGCCGGGATGCGGAGTGATCACTAGCACCCGCCCCTTGCCGCTCAGCTCGCGCGTTCGACCTTCAAACGCATTCAGCCCGTCGGCGTCGAGGACAACAGGAATTTCGCCCTTGCTCACCAGAGTTCGTACCAGCTCAGCCGTTGCCGGATGTCGCGAAATCCCCGGCCCAATCGCCAGCACACTCTTCCCTGTCGCCAGCAAGTCGAGCCGGCGCACGGCGCCCGCTGAAATCGTACCCGCACGCGTTTCTGCCAGAGGCTCGGTCATCAGCTCGGGATGAAATCCCGCGACCGTGGACAGCGCCGACTTAGCGGTCGCAACCGTAGCGAGTCCCGCTCCCGCCCGCAGCGCCGCCATTCCCGCCATCGCAACCGAACCCGCCTTGCCAACCGATCCTCCGACCATGAGCACATGCCCGTAATTGCCCTTGTTGGAGTCTGCCTTTCTCGGAGCGATGAGCGACGCAAAATCCTGCGGCGTGATTACGCTCAAGTGCAGGGACGACTCGACGGCCTCATCCGGCGAACCGATCGGGGCCACAACGGTCGGCCCCGCGGTCAAACCACCGAACAGATGCGCGGGACGCGGCGCAGTAAATGTGACGATCGAGTCGGCTCGCGCGATCGTGCTGGGCTGCAAGGCTTGCTGCGGGACTTCCTGCGGGACTTCCTGCGGGACTTCCTGCGGGACTTCCTGCGGACCCATCGCATCGGCATCCGCGCCAGAGGGGATGTCCACCGCAACCACCGGAACTTTGCTGGCATTCATCCGTTCGATCGCGTCGGCATAAAGTCCAGTCACTGGAGGCTTGAAGCCGGTGCCAAGAATCGCGTCTAGATATAAATCCGCACGGATAGAAAAAACGCTGTCCAAGTCTTTCCCCGATCGGACCGCGATTGCAGCGACCGGCAGCTTCGCGGACATCACCGCCGCATCGCCCTTTAGCTCAGCCGGATCGGCCAGCAAGATGACTGCCACCGCCTTCCCTGCCTCGTGCAGCTTGCGCGCCGCCACGAATCCATCGCCGCCGTTGTTGCCCTTGCCGCAGAAGACTGTGATCTTCTTCGCCGCTCCGTAATGCGCCAGAACGTGCTCAGCTACAGCCGCTCCCGCGTTCTCCATCAGCGTAAGCGATGGCACGCGGAAGCGTTCGCTGGTGGCGCGATCGATGGCGCGCATTTCCGCTGCGGTGACGATTTTCATAAGTGCTGTCGTTGGTCGTTGGTCGTTAGCGGTTCGTTCTTGGCTGCGCGCGACGTACCGTGACAAGGCCCGCATGTATCATTCGCGCCGACGACGAACGACCGCCGACGATCTTAAAACAAAACTGCCCTCCGCGCCGTGCGGAGGGCATGACTTCCACCGAACAGAACCCGGCCTACGGCGTGGGCTTCGCCTGCGCTCCCGACTGCAGAGCCTGCACCTTGCTGTGCTTTTTCCCGTATGTGAAATAGATCACCAGTCCGATCACCAGCCACACCACCAGCCGGATCTGAGTGGCGGGAGAGAGCGCAACGATCAGTAGGCTGGAGAAGAGAATCGATAGAATCGGAACCAGCGGCACCAGCGGCGTCTTAAACGGGCGATTGATTTCGGGATGGGTCCTTCGCATCACCCACACTCCCGCGCTGACCAGAACAAACGCCAGCAGCGTACCTACGCTCGTCATCTCATCCAACACGTTGAGCGGGATAATGGTGGCGAGGATTGCAACAAAAATTCCCACCACAATGGAACTAAGATAAGGTGTGCGAAATTTGGGATGAATCTTTCCTGCCCACGGCCAGAGCAAGCCATCCCGTGACATCGAGTAGAACACGCGCGATTGCCCCAGCAACATCACCAGCATCACCGTAGCCAGGCCGCCCAGCGCACCGATCTCCACCAGAAACGTAGCCCATTGCTGGCCCGTGACGCGGATACCCACGACCACCGGATCAGGAACATTGAGCTGCTGGTAAGGAACGATGTGCGTCAAGAGGCCGGAAACCAAAATGTACAGCACGGTGCAAATAACCAGCGAACCCAGAATGCCCAACGGCATATCCTTCTTAGGATTCTTGGCCTCCTGGGCGGCGGTTGAAACTGCGTCGAATCCGATGTAGGCGAAGAATACAACACCCGCTCCTCGCAGAATTCCCGACCATCCGAAGTGTCCCCACTCGCCAGTATTGGCGGGAATGAATGGATGCCAGTAGTTCGGCTTCCAGGCATGCGAAAACAAGAACGCCGCGACCAGGGCGATGAACATGCAGACCACAGCGACCTTCATGATCACGATGGCGGTAGTGAAATTCGCCGACTCCTTAATGCCAATCACCAGGATCGTGGTAATCACCATGATCACGAGAAAGCCGACATAGTCATACTTCAAATGCACGGGCATTCCGAAGAGAGTGAAATCGGAAGTCGGAAACGGCGGCAGGTTCCAGCCAATATCGCGCAGAAATGATCGTAAGTGACCACTCCACCCGACCGCCACCGTGGCGGCGCCAAAGGCGTACTCCAGAATCAGGTCCCAACCGATGATCCACGCGACCAATTCGCCGAGCGTCGCATAGGAGTACGTGTATGCGCTGCCCGCGATCGGAATCATCGAGGCGAACTCCGCATAGCACAACCCCGCGAAGGCGCAGGCAATCCCCGCCAAAACGAACGAGATTACAATTGCCGGTCCGGCAAACTGCGCCGCTGCCTGCCCGGTGATCACAAAAATTCCCGCGCCAATGATCGCGCCAATGCCAAGAGTGAGGAGATTGAGCGGGCCGAGGGCACGTCGCAGACTCTGCTCCCCTTCAACCTCAACGGCTTCCTTCATCAGCGTAGGCAGGTCTTTTCTAGCGAACAGATTTGCCATCTGTTTGGTTTCTCCTTGGATTTTAGGCGGACTCACCTGAGTTGCCATGTTGCGACCTCCCCGACCACGCATAGTAAACCGGAATCCCCAGCAACACCACAATCAACCCCGGCCAGGTGAACTGCGGTTTGTAGCGCAATAGTACGACATCAATGAACAAAGCCATCACAATATAAATGATCGGCAGGATTGGATAACCAACCGCTTTATAGGGCCGCACCGCATCCGGCCGCGTCCGCCGCAAAACGAATAGACCCACAATCGTCAGGATGTAAAACACCAGCACGGCGAAGATAATGTAATCCAGGAGCTGCCCGTAGCTGCCCGAGACGCACAGCAGGCACGCCCACACCATCTGAACCATCAACGAGACCGCCGGCGTCTTGTATTTAGGATGCAGCTTGGCCACGTTGCGAAAGAACAAGCCGTCTTTGGCCATTGCGTAATACACCCGCGCCCCAGAAAGAATCAGGCCATTCGCGCAGCCAAAGCCGGAAATCATGATCGCGCCGGCCATCAGCCACCCGCCGAGCGAACCAAACATCTGCGTCATCACCGCCGTGCCCACGCGATCTTCGGCTGCGTACTTGATGCCTCGCCCGAGAATTGTCGTTGCGGCGGCGGATCCATCCAACGGCAGCGCCATCAGATAAACAAAGTTGCAGGCGATGTAAAGTGCGATGACCACGCCCGTTCCCAGTGCCAGCGAAAGCGGCAAGTTGCGGCTGGGATTCTTCACTTCCCCGGCCGTGAATGTCACGTTATTCCATGCGTCGGCAGAGAACAGCGAGCCGACCTGGGCCACCGCGAGAATCGTCAGCGTCCCCACCATCATGATGGGCCCGCCCACCCCGACCTGTACCGCGTGCTGCGCTCCCAATCCGGCGTTGTGCCAGAAGTGCCCGAAATTTGCCGCGATCGCCCCCGGGTTTCTTCCTAGCGCGAACCCGAACACGGCCAGCCCCAGCAGAGCCGAAACTTTGGCGGCGGTGAAAATGTTTTGAATGGTCGCGCCCGTCTTCAGCCCGAAGATGTTCACCACCGAAAGGAAAATCACCAGCAGGATCGCCATCAGATTCTGCGTGTTGATGCCAACGTCCATGTTGCCCAGAACCATGGGCCCCACATGAATCGGCGGAACTTTCCAGATGTGCCAAATCCAGTGGGACGCGGAAATCGAGGGCACGAAGACGCCGAGGAACTTGCCGAACGCCACGCCCACGGCTGCGATCGTCCCAGTCTGAATGACCAGGAATAACGTCCAGCCGTAGAGAAATCCCCAGAGCGGCCCGAGCGCCTCGCGCAGGTAAACATACTGCCCGCCGGCCCGCGGCATCATCGCGGCTAGTTCGCCATAGGTGAGCGCCCCGACAATCGTCATGAACCCAGCCACGGCCCATGCGGCGATCAATAACGCCGGCGAATCCACCTCGCGCCCAATCTCCGCCGACACAATAAAAATGCCCGAGCCGATCATCGACCCCATGACCAGCATGGTGGCGCTGGTCAGGCCCAGGCCCTGCACTAACTCTTTGTCCTGATGACTGTGAATGTCCCAGTCGCTGCCTGTGGCGGGCTGCGTAGTCGATGTGCTCAGGAGGCCTCCGGAATCGGTCGTTAGTCGTTAGTCGTTAGTCGTTGGTCGTTGGTCGTTGGCCGCCAGTCGGTTAGTCGTTGGTCGTCATCTACTCCGTTTGTCATCCTGAGGAGGGCGCCTTTTGCCCGACGAAGGACCTATGCAACTTGCGGGATGCGAGAGGGCGCCGGCAAATTACATAGGTCCTTCGCTTCGCTCAGGATGACAAATCGAAAACGTATTCGCAATGCCCCTTTTTTGCCCACGACCGACGACGCATTCTCAATGCCTGAGAACTTTACCTCAGAATGCGGAAAAATTCTTCTGCTGATTTGCGCGGCTCCCGCAGCAGATCGGATATCACCGCAACCGAATCCGCCCCCGCCTCAATCACCGCCGCCGCATTCGCCCGGGTAATGCCCCCAATGGCCACCAACGGCTTGCGCGTCAAAGCCCGCGCCCGCCGCACTCCTTCGAGGCCCACGACAGGATCGGGATTCTCTTTGCTCGAGGTCGAAAACACCGGCCCAATAGCCAGATAGTCCGCCGAAGTGAGGTCGGCCTCGCGCAGTTGTTCCGGATTGTGCGTCGATACACCCAGCCAACGCTCCGGCCCGATGATCCCACGCGCGGCCTCAGGAGACAGATCCTCCTGCCCCACATGCACCCCATCAAACTCAGCGGCCAGACACAAATCAGCCCGGTCATTCATGATCAACCGAACGTGTGGGTCGGACACTCCTGTCCGACACTGCTGGCGCAACTCCCGCGCCTGCTCCAGCATTACCCGCGCGTTGCCAGATTTGTTGCGGTATTGCAGGACCGTACATCCGCTGGCGATCAACTCCTCCGCCGCGGCAAGCAAGTCGCGAGCATCGGGAAAGTAACCGGCATCGAGGACGGGATAAAGTCGGGGAATGACGATCATGCTCGGCTCAGATGTGCGCTTATCGCGAAAGCTCGCAAATCCAATTCACTTCCCAGGTCTGGCCGCCGTCCGGCGAGTACGACTGCTCCATGCGCGAAGATTTCGGAGAAATGTCGAGCCAGACGTAGCGCACTAGAATGGTGCGGCCTTTGAGAATCTCCTGATGGAAAAACTCGCCGCGCTTGCCATTAAACGCACCCACGACGGGAGGCGTGTCGAGCGTTCCGTTGTCGAGGTCGACGAGATAGATGCTCCACTGGCGCGTGGTCGGGTTGTACATGCGCAGCGTCTGAGCCTTAATGTGAAGCTTTTTGTCGGGACTGGTTACCTCAAACTGCTCGAAGTTCGCGTTGCTGTCGAGCAGTTTGTGATGGTTCGAAATGCCATCGTACTCGTCCCACTTGCTTGAGTTGTTGAGCCGATCCGGAAGCCGCCGCACATGCGCCTTCCAGTCGCCGATCAGGAAGTCAAAGTCGTGAGAGCCATCGCGCTGCGGCAGGTTCGCGGGATTGTCGACGCTCTGGGCGGTTTGCGCGCTTTTCGCGGTTTCCACAAAGGGCGGGACGGCGAGCGTCGCGACGAGAATGAGCAGGGGTAGCACCGCCTTAGCTTTCATAAAAATTCATCCTTCCCATGAGAACTCCTCCTTCCTATCGGGTAAGATGCGCGAGGGACGGTTTCGTAAGAAGGGAAAATGACGATTCACTTATTGAATAAATGATAAATCATGCCGCGCCACATACTTGTCGTAGCACGCCTCGCACACCCAGTGTTCGCCAAGATCGACGTAACCATATTCGCCGGCGATGACGTGGCCACTACACAGTTCGCAATGAGCGTGATCCCACCCATTCTGGATCACGCTGTCCGGTCCTATCGGAGGAAGGGTCGTTCTTCCACTCGGAAAAACTGGATAGAACCTTGCCAGTCCTTTCTCCTTACCTTTTCTCCTAATTTCAATCCATTCCCTTACTTCCTCTCCATCCAGAAGGGAAACTCCACGACCATCCACAAGCTTGGTCGTTGCGTCCATAGCACGAACGAGTTCACGGTTCCATTTCCATCTAGGCTCAATAACCATCCAGACGTGGTGTGGTTCCCAGAGCCTCAGGTAAGCCATTTCTGAACCCACGATCGCTTCTGGCGCTGGCCCCTCCGTGGTCTCAAATGAAGCTGAGCCCTCAGCATCCACAAGCTTGAGATCTCCGCGCAGACCGATCAGGACTTCTCTCCCCGGCAAAAACAGGAAACACCGGCCTTCTTGTACGTCGTTCGGCCGGTCGATCATTCCGGAAAGGGCGAGACTGGACTCACCCGTCTCGCTTTTCCGGACTTCCGCAACGCGGAAGTGCGGAAGATCGTTGATCGTCTTTACGGGTGACATGGTCTAAGATTTCTGAGCGTTGCCGTTCTTCTTCAGGAAGCGCTCGATAAACCCCGTGTCAATCTTCCCTGCCCTGAAATCTTCATCCGCCAGAATCTTGCGGTGCAGCGGGATCGTCGTGAACACGCCTTCGACGATAAACATCTCCAGCGCCCGCGCCATGCGCGATACCGCTTCGCTGCGGTCTTTTCCGCGCACGATCAGCTTGGCAATCAGCGAGTCGTAATACGGCGGAATCACTCCCTCGGCGTAGGCCGCCGTGTCCACGCGCACTCCTGTTCCCCCGGGAGGATGAAACGCCGTTATCTTCCCTGCCGACGGCGTGAATTTCTCGGGATGCTCGGCGTTGATACGGCATTCGATGGAATGTCCGCGATGCACGATCGGCCCCATGAGCACTTCGCTCATCTTCGCTCCGGCCGCAATCATGATCTGGCTTTTCACCAGGTCGACATCCGTGACCATCTCCGTCACCGGGTGTTCCACCTGAATGCGCGTGTTCATCTCGATGAAGTGCAGCCGCCGGTCCTGGTCCATCAGAAATTCAATGGTGCCCGCGTTGCTGTACCCAATCGCCGCCAACGATTTGCAGAGCACGCCGCCAATCTGATCGCGCAGTTCAGGGGTAACCACTGTCGAGGGCGATTCCTCCAGCAACTTCTGGTGGCGCCGCTGGATTGAGCACTCGCGCTCGCCCAGGCTCACTACGTTGCCGTGCTCGTCGGCCAGCACCTGAAATTCGATGTGCCGGGGATGCTCGACATACTTCTCCATGTAGAGATCGCCATTGCCGAACGCGCCGGCCGCCTCGGCCTGTGCGGCCTTGAACAGCGCGGGCAACTCCTCTTCGGTGCGGACGATGCGCATCCCGCGCCCGCCGCCTCCCGCGGAGGCTTTCACGATCACCGGGAATCCCACCTGCTTCGCCCACTCGATGGCTTCGCCGTCGGACGCGATGATTCCATCCGACCCCGGCAGAATCGGCACTCCGGCCCGCTTCATCGCCGCACGGGCTTTTTCTTTCTCGCCCATCAGTCGCGTCACTTCCGGCCGCGGGCCAATGAACTTGATCCCGCTGGTCTCGCACACTTCGGCGAAGTTGGCGTTCTCCGCCAGCAGCCCGTAGCCGGGATGCACCGCTTCAACGTTGGCGATCTCGGCCGCGCTGATGACGGCAGGAATGTTCAAGTAGCTGAGCGCGAGTTGCGGCGGCCCGATGCAAATCGCCTCATCGGCAAAACGCACGGGGAGCGAGTTGCGGTCCGCCTCGCTGTAAATGGCGACCGTGCGGATACCCAGCTCCTTGCACGCGCAGATCACGCGCAGTGCAATCTCTCCGCGATTGGCAATCAGGATTTTCTTAAACATGATGGATCGAGCTGTGAGCTACGAGTGATGAGCTTTGAGCCACTAACGCTGCCAGGCCGCCTGTCACATATAACTCGCGGCTCACGACTCGCAGCTCGGAAACACAATGAGGCGCGGCTCGGCGCGCCCCAGCAGGAAATTCCAGATTCACTTCTTCGGCCGGATCACGAACAAATCCTGCCCGTATTCAATCGGCTGGCCGTTGACCGCCAGCTTCTTGACGATCTCCCCGGCCACGTCCGATTCAATCTCGTTCAGCAGCTTCATGGCCTCGACAATGCACAGAACCTGCCCGACCTCGACCGAGTCTCCTGGCTTAACGAACGGAGGCGCTCCCGGCGACGGCGCTTCATAGAACGTCCCGACGATGGGCGACTTCACCATGTGAAGCCCCTCTTCGGGAGCAGGCGGGGCTGGAGGCGCAGGTGCGGCGGCTGCCGGTACGGGCGCGGCACCTAACTCCGGCGCAGCCCCGGGGGCCGGGGGCACCGCATAGAATCGCGGCTCCCCATGACTGTGGACGATCGTATGCTCCCCGGCACGCTTGATCCGGACCTTGACATCACCGCGCTCCAGCTCAAACTCGGCAATATCCTTCTCAATTAAAAACTCGATGAGTTCTTTCAGCTCTTTTTGATTCATTCGTCTTAGGGTGGGACCCTTCGCCACTCACCGCGCCCCTGCTTCAGGGACGCGCGAAGAAGCCGGGCGTGGTTCCTAGCCCGGCTGAAAAGTAAAACCAAGAAGACTAAACTGCCAAGAAATCCTTGCTCGTCGGCGTCAGCACTTCACAACCGCCGGCGGTGACCGCTACCATGTCCTCGATCCTCACGCCCCATTTGCCGGGGAAGTATACTCCCGGCTCGATCGTGATGACCATCCCAGGCTGCAGAATCTCCCGCTGGCCATCCGCAACTCGCGGGACCTCGTGAATCTCCAGGCCCACTCCATGCCCGGTCGAGTGCGTAAAATAACGCGCTAACCCGGCCTTACGCAACACTTTACGGGCCGCGGCATCGATTTCGCCGGTAGTCACGCCCGGCCGAACGGCATCACTCGCCGCCTGCTGCGCCTCCCGCACCGCCTCGTAAGCCCGGCGGGCGTCCTCAGGAATAGGCCCCACCCACACAGTGCGGGTCTGGTCGGAACAATAACCTGAAAGTATAACACCGAAGTCGCAGACCACGAATCCTCCGGGAGCAATCGCCTGCCCGGAAGCCCGCCCGTGCGGCAGCGCCGACCTCGCTCCCGAAGCGACGATCGTCGGGAACGACATCTCCTCCGCCCCGCCCCGGCGTGCCGCCAACTCCATCTCGGCGGCGACTTCGACTTCCTTCACCCCCGGCCGCAGCACTTCAAGCGCCCGCTCGAACAACTTCGCTCCCAGGCCAACCGCACCTCGGATCAGCTGCAACTCGTCAGAATCCTTGACCATGCGCGCCCGTTCCACTATCGACGGCGCATCCTTCAGGGTGATGCCGGAAGGCTTTACTTTCGCCAGGCGCTTCTTTTCGGCAATGGTGAAGTGCTCGGCCTCGATGCCGAGCGTGCATCCTCGCGCCCGCTTACGCCGAACGCTCAGAAATTCTCGCAAAGCCACGAGCACCGACTTGCGCGCAATCACCACCTTCGCCGCCTTCACTTCTTCATGAGCCTGCGTGTCGTAGCGGACGTCGGTAAAGAAGACGCTGCCGGATTCTTCGATCAGCAGCAGGCCAGCGCTCCCGGTAAAGCCGCAGAGATACCGAATGTTAGGCAGATGGCTGATCAGCAGGGCATCGAATCGCGTAGTGGCGAGATGCTCCCGCAATTTCCGCTGGCGCGCCTGAAAGTCCATTACGCCGAGTTTATCAGGCTCAGATGCGGGACGCACCGGGTCGAATTGATGGAGCGGACGCTGTTCCGTCTACTGCAGCTTGGCGTACTCGGCCTTGGCTTGCTTGAGGATCGGGATGCCGGGGTCGGCGTCTTTCCAGAGGGTGAGGAAATCTTTGTAAGCAGCGAGAGCGCGGACGCGGGCGGCATCGGCATCCGCCCCGGACGAATTCTTTGCTTCGAGCGCATTCGCGCGTGCTACTCCCAGATGCGCCAACGCTCCCGTCCAGCAGTTCCAGACGATGCCGCTGTGGTCGATGATCTTCTGAAACTCGGCGGCGGCTGCGCTGCCTTGCCCAGCTGCCAGGTACGCCTCTCCCCGCACGTACGTCGGATACAGGCAGGAAGTGTTGGCGACGAAACTAATCTGCCCCAACTCGATCGGCGGAACAGTGGCTTGCAGGGCTGTGAGAGCGGAAGCTGGATTCTTTTTGTTCAGCACCAATTGTGCCTGAATCGCAGGCAGCCACAACAACTGCACCTGGGTGTCCAGCGGGAAGCGTCTCCCCAAGTCTTGTGCCAAGGACTCGGCTCGTGCCGCGTCGCCCGCTATGGCGAACGCAAGCGCGGCTTCGAGCCCGACGCCCTGACTCGCAGGAACCAGTTTCAAAGCCTCTGCCGCTGACTGCCGCGCTTCCGAGGCGTAGCCGAAAGCCGCGTCCCGCTGAGCCGCAATCGCCTGCCAGATTGCCCCGTTTTCCTTGCTG
>Ga0210402_10001806_pt1 | contig 21680 bp, 26 predicted proteins | sample IncBWC7MmetaG_FD_161055 | JGI IMG/M metagenome (GOLD analysis project Ga0210402, IMG submission 161055) | Forest soil microbial communities from Barre Woods Harvard Forest LTER site, Petersham, Massachusetts, United States - Inc-BW-C-7-M | ecosystem: Environmental > Terrestrial > Soil >... | reverse complement strand
CGACTATCTCAAACTAATGCCCGACCTCCACCGCCTGAGCAAGCGCTTCCAGAGATCCGCCGCCTCCCTCGAGGACGTCGTCAGGGTGTACCAGGTCGTCCTCAAAGTGCGTTACCTCCTCTCCTCTTCCTCTCCCACTCTTTCTCCTTGCACCTCTTCTTCCAAAAATTTCATTCTGAGGACACTCACCCTAAACCGAACCACCTCCCACCCACAGCTCCCAGGCCTAATCGAAACCCTCCAAAACGTCGAGCCCGAGAACGACGACTTCAAATTCGTAATCGAGGAGGTCTATCTGACTAAGCTAAAGGTGTGCCGACCCCTCACGCCTTCCCACCCATCTCCCAATCGACCCCCCACCCTAGGAACACGACACCAGCCTCGCGAAATACAGCGAGATGGTCGAGCAAACCCTCGACCTCAGCGAACTCGACAACCACAACTATGTCATCAAACCTGACTACGACCCGAGGCTGCAGGAGCTCGCTGAGAAACTCGCCGAGGTGCGTACCCATACCCCCGCATCCACATTCTGCCTGCAATTTTTCCTGACACCATTTTTTATTTGCATTGATATGTATGCTCTAGATCCGCGACGGCCTCGACGAAGAACACCGCGACGTCGGCCGAGACCTCGACATCGAACTCGACAAGAAACTCCATCTCGAGAACAACCCTACATACGGGTACTGTTTCCGCCTCACTAAAAACGTGTGCTCTCCTCCCCATCCCACCCCACCCGTATTCATTCACCCATGTCTTATCCCAGGACGCAAAAGGCCTCCCTAAAAAATACATCGAGCTCACCACAACCAAAAGCGGAGTCTTCTTCACCACCAAGACGCTCAAGCGGCTCGCGGAGGACTTCACGGAGCTGACGGACACGTACACGAAGGCTCAGAGCGGACTCGTTAAGGAAGTTGTCAATATCGCCGGTGCGCTCCTACCCATCCCCTGACTTCCCGTTATCACGAACGCTGATGGATGGGTTTGGGTTTTAGCGACGTATACGCCTGTGTTGGAGTCCTTGGATAACGTGATCGCACATTTGGATGTCATCGTCAGGTGGGTACCCAACGAGGAAGGTGTCTGCTCGATTGAATGCCAGTGCTGATGGCCTTTTTCTTGTCTTGGGAAGCTTCGCGCACGTCTCGGTAAATGCCCCTGAGCCATACGTCAAGCCCACTGTCTTGGAGAAAGGTATGCACACATACCATCCCACCTACTAACCACACGCAGAGGCTAAATGGATCCCATTCCCTGGCGTGAAGGTTCTGGGAATCTCGTTCTGCGAGGTGCGAGGCACCCCTGTCTGGAAGTCCAGGACGACGTCAACTTCATCCCGAATGATGTTGAGATGATCAAAGGTACTCCCCATCCCCACCTCACACTGGATCGCACCCTTATCGTCATATAATCTTATGCAGACAACAGCGAGTTCCAAATAATTAGTGCGTCTCAATTACTACCCCTCCACTGTGCAACATTGCTGACTCCGCCCCTACTCCAGCCGGCCCGAACATGGGAGGAAAATCCACGTACATCCGCCAGGTCCGTCCATATTCCCCTTCCCACTCCCCTCCTCATCCCCTTGGCAGATCGGCGTCATAGCCCTAATGGCGCAAACAGGCTGCTTCGTCCCTTGCTCCGAGGCGCGCTTGCCCATCTTCGACTCCGTGCTGTGTAGGGTGGGCGCTGGGGACAGCCAGCTCAAGGGCATCTCAACGTTTATGGCGGAGATGTTGGAGACTGCGACCATTCTTAGAGTGGGTTTTCAGCTATTTTGCTTTGATTGGTTGATGTGATTTGAATGCGGGTTTAGTCTGCTACGAAGGACTCGTTGATTATTATAGATGAGCTTGGGCGAGGTGGGTTTGGAGTCGTCCAGGTGGCTTGTTGTGCTGGACTAATGTCTCTCTTTTTGTCTCCAGGAACCTCGACGTATGATGGTTTTGGGCTCGCGTGGGCGATTTCAGAGTACGAAACAGCTCCCCTTTGTTACCCATGCATGTCCTGAACAATCGAAACCTAGGCATATCGCATCGCAGATCCACGCATTCTGTCTCTTCGCCACCCACTTCCACGAGCTCACAGCACTGGACCAACAAATCTCCCACGTGAAAAATCTGCACGTCGTCGCTCATGTCACTCAAACTGGCAGCGCAACTCAAGCTCGTGACATAACCCTTCTATACAAAGTCGAGCCTGGTATGTCGAGGGCAGACTACAGTGGAAAAGCTGCTTAATATTATTTTTCGCACAGGAATTTCGGATCAGAGTTTCGGTATTCATGTCGCGGAACTGGCAAATTTCCCGGAGAACGTGGTGAAGGTGCGTCTTACTTACTCTTGTTCCATTCTCTTGGCGCCTTCTCACGGTTACCGTCTTCAGCTTGCGAAAAGAAAAGCCGATGAGCTGGAAGACTTTGGTGGTGGTTAGTAACATCCCTTTCTACCATGAGATCTCACATTCAGCTCTTTACAGATGGCAACCAAGCCGAAGCACAGATCCCCGCAGAAGTCACGGAAGAAGGGATCAAGGTTGTCGAGGCAATGCTCCGTGCCTGGGCTTCCCGTATACCGGAATACGACGGGGAAGATATTGTCATGGCGGATGACCTTTCTCCCCAAACCCAACTAGAAGAACTGAAGAGATGCGTCGAAGAATTCCGACCGCGCATAGAGAAAAACCAATGGTTACAGTCCTTGCTCACTTCCTTGTAATATCCACGTCACACTACCATCCTGTATTTATTACCATGCTTCTCGTCGTCTCCTTAGTGTTTTGTTCGTTGTGTTACATATAATTTTTCACTAATACAATTGTTCCGCTTTTCTTCTATGGAACGTTCACCTCGCATTGCCGTCCTGTATTAATACCCTGCTTCCTATATAGTTGACCACTAATACAATTATTCTGCTTTGATGCGATCGATTACTACAAATGTGACCTGGCTATCATGCATCGTTGACCATCTCGGTTGCTTCCAGAACCTCGACGGTCGTTTGTCGATCATCCTCGAGACGGTTGTGGTTGGCCTTGCATTTCCTTTTACAGTACCTTGGGCTTGCGCCCATTTGGCAGATATCACAACTGCTGGACGGGGATGTGGCCCAACAGCAAAAGGCCATGGATACAAAGACCAGAATCTATTCCCCTTGCGCGAGAATCATACCTCTTGGTCATTTTGTCAATCATCAGATAGGGCAACACTCCATATGCAAAGCAGGACATCGTGAATAACCCTGCATAATGTACCTTCTTTCAGCCTCTCTAGAGCGGTTTCGATTGGTGAGCCATGCCAGATCCATCAGTGCTCTGGCACTCACAATCTATACCTCCGTGATGCGACTACCGGCCAGATGAGAGTAATGCTTGCTCATTTGGTGTTGCTGAATGGTAGTAGGTGGCTCAGAAGGCGCCTCCAACGGGCCTGTGGTCTTGGCATCGGAGGCATCAGTGAGGCCTGAATGTCAACGAGTCCACTCGGCGTCTCAGGCTGGTTCTTTTTGTATTTCCTGATCTCGCGTACAATACTGTAGAATGCATTGTCAACGTTGATTCCGTGCTTGCTGGATGTCTCAATAAATGGGCATGCGAAGTGCTTTGCGAGGTCGCGGCCCTCTGTTGTATAATCACATGTCAGGGGTGGGGACCTCGGTGACTTACGGGTAAACGCACCGTTCGTGCCGACCTGACGCTCGTGTTCAAGATGGCAATCGTCGCCAACCAGAATAATAGGGAACCAATCCTGATCTTTTACCTCGAGAACTCGTTTATGGAAGGTGTGGATTTTCTCAAAGGAGATGCGGGAGGTAATAGAATAGACAAGAAGTATGCCATCACCATTGCGTATGAATAGTTCACTTCCACCTATGCCCCTGAGAGACGGAGAGTGCGCCGACATTGAGGAAATAGGAATCGTTCTTTCGAAGCACACGGCATGATAATCGGAATGAAACACTCACATCCCGCATAGCTCATGTCCTGCAGTGTCGAGTATTTCAAGAACCGCATGCTCACCGTCGATCACACATTTCTTCCGATAATAGTCTAGAGCCACAGCTTCAACCACAGAACTTTAACCAAGCATATGCAGCCATGTCAACCTACCCTCAGCAGTGGGGTCGAATTCGTCGAGGATACCACCATAGATGAATTGCAGGACCAAGGCAGACAGATTAACGCCTGGAAGAACGTGAGGACACGAAGAGGCCCGCTGCAGAGGAATGACGGACTACTGTCACTACCTGTGACAACCAGGTTGTAGTCGTTCAAAAATCGTGCCTGCTCGAGCTAACAAGTCAGACAAGCACAAGTGATTCAAGGGAATGTACGGACCCTAGACATAATTTCAGCTTTTTCGAGGAAAGAATGAAGGAAGAACTCGAGCTGTGATCATATTATCATGATAAGAACAATGAGTCACACCCAAGTAACCAGTCACCGTGACGTTATCATATATTCATCCGATCGAGTCTAGTCACGTGTGCCTGCCCACCTCTCATCTCATCCTCTCCATACCTTCCCCGCCCTTCCCCTCTTCGTCCCACCACACATCCAGAATGCCAAACTCTGCTGAACCCTCTCACTATCTCATCGCAGGACGCATACCGCAAACTAATCCCCGACCACCACCGTCTCAGCAAGCGCTGCTAAAAATCTGTCGCCTCGAGGACGTGTTGGGGGGTATCACATCGTCCTGAAGGCGCGTTATCTTTTCTCATCCTCTTCCCTCTTTCCCTTTCTCCTTTGTTATGACTCCACCTTGTCTTCCCAACCATCTTTTCTTGTCCTGAGGAAGATACCCATTTCATCCTGAATGGAATTACGTGCCCCGCAGCTCCACAGCGTAATCGAGATCCTCCAAAGTGTCGAGGCGAACAACGAACACAACGGGACGACAGAAGAGGTTGTGTCAACGGTGTATTTCGTTCCGATTTCTTGCCCATTCCCTCTCTACATCACCCGCCACCCCTGACCGATCATCCAACCAGAACTGAACAAGAATTTCGATGGCGGATATCCATCGGTTTTACGGTCCTTGCTCACTTGTAATACCCCCATTGCACCATCCCGAATTCTTTTGTCGACACCTGACTGACTGCTTTATTTGCGTTGTACTAATACAATCATTCCGCTTTTGAATCTATGCGCTCGATTTACAAATGTGACGGCTTTGCCTGGTTGCTATGATACATCGCCTACCATCTCTGCTGCTTGAGGAACCTCGATGGCCATTTCCCCGTCATCCTCTTCGCCCAGGATTGGCGTACCAGACTCTGGCGTCGGTCCCACTGGCTTTTTCCGTTGAGCCACATCCCGTCCAGCAGTCGTGATATCTGCGCCGAACAGGCGCAAACTCAGTGCACTGTAAACGGAAGTCATCAGCGATGTAAGGCCTAATATTTCTCCTTCTCAAAGATTATACCTCTTTGCCTTCTTGTCAATCATCAACGTCAGAGAGACATTAGATTTCCATATGGGAAGCACGACGTCGTGCGTAAGCCTGCCGAATGTTCAGCATGGAGTTTAAATGTTGCAAGAAAACTCACATGGCGCCATCCAATTCCCCAGCAGGGAACCTGACAATATGACTTCCGGGTGCTAGAATATGTCATAAAATTCAATTATAATATCAAGATATACTGCATGGGACTGACGTCTGGCTTCAACGGCCCCTCTAAATGGCTCACCGAATGTCGCGGACAGAGGATAATACGATTGGATTAGTGTTTTCAGTGTTGCGATATCAGCCGTGATAACAGTCGCAGGATCGGTATAGGGCAGGACGACGGGCAGTCCTTCTCCAAGGACACGGAATTGAGCATCCGTCCCCTTACCGGCTTCTTGCTTTGCAAACACTTTCGTTCCAGCAGCCGTCAGGCGAATGCGGTTGTAGTCGTTATGCTGGATGACCGTTTTGACAATGTCATTTGCCAGATACAGAGAACGGACGGCGTCTCCTTCGGGATTCCGGACAAGGACGTTGGATGATGGGAATTCCAACGTCAGATTGAGTCGCTCGCTTTGGGACAGTGAGACAAGGAATGTGGGGGACGAATAAAAGAGGACACTTACATGCATGACATGAGGATGGGGTCATCGGGAGAGAGGAACGTATATGGGTTCTCCCTAAATGACCCTCCGGTCTCTGACAACTTAGATTTACCCTTCTCTTTGTTAGAAGCGGGTTCTGTCGACGGGTCTTTGTCAGTTTTAGTGGCCATTACGATGTCCTCTGTAGTTGGAGTATCGGTCGTAGATACGGGATCGGCCTCGTTTGTACTTTCATCGATGAGTCGAGGTTTCTTAGCATCTGGTACGTCAACAAGTTCATCTGCTTCCCGTTTCCTTTCCCTAGTACCAAGTATCATCATCCACAGCGAACCCGGATGAATAATGGCAACATACGTAAAATCATTGATCGTCTTGTCGGGCGTCCTCCGCTTCCGTTGCAACACGGCAACAAAGAAACCGCCAGTATCCTGTAGATGCGGGTATATCCTCAGACTATATCATCCATATCACATCAGTTCCACAATATCTTTTTCTTGGCAACGTTAAAGTACCATCGAGGGAGTCCCAGTTCTTCCGCATCGTTAGGAGGCCAATGTCCTTCTGTCATCTTCGAATTAACCGTCTCAGATTCCGGGAATGCATTCAAAAAGGCCCCAAACGATTCGTAGGTAGTCGTTATAGATCGATCGACAGTGGGCCTCCATGTGGTCAAACCCGGTCTCCGTTTGAGCTCAGGGAAGCGTGCCGATACATCGACCAGCTCGAAATCTTTGAATGCCAGTGTCTCAGTGCCATGTAAACCAGAAGGAGACGGCATAAAAATTGAAACCGGAAACTGACTAGTGTTCGACCTGAGAGCTGCGGCGATGACTGCTTCGTTCTCGACCGGGTTCAAAGAACATGTTGAATAAACAATCCTCCCGTCGTCCTTCAACATCTTCATTGCGCGCTGGAGAATGCGTAGCTGTAGGCTATAAAGAAGTGCGATACATATGACGAAAGGACAAAGAGGGCAGAACCAAACAAACATACCTGTGTAGACCATTGCCGTCCATTGGTTGCCAACTTTTCCAGATTCCCACGTTCTTTCGTATGGTTCCATCTCCACTACATGGAACGTCGCACAAAATTCTATCGAATAACAGCTGTCCTAGCCTCTTGCTCACGCTACTGATCCCGTCAGAACTCGAGTGACCATTCACCGGTAAGGGGATTTTCATGACAGGATAATTAGATGCGTCCAGATTCGTCACCATGAGGGCTGGGCTTGGAAGACGAGCTGATTGATGGATGAGTAGATGGGTTCGTTTGTGGTCGCTGTCGTTGGCAATGAGAAGTCCCGACGGGACAGACGTGGATGTCACAGTATCGTGAGCATGAAGAGCTTCCAAGAGTTGAGCTGTCTAGATATGCATGTGTTCAGAATGAGCGTAGTACAACGGACAACATTGTCATCTCACTTTAGAACCGGGAGCTGCGCACATATCCATTACCTGATAACAGTTAAGGGCTGAGTGGAGAAACGATACAAACACGGTTGCAAGAAATACCTTGTGATGGGGCTCAACGTCCAGAAATAGAGGAGGAATCATGCTCACAGCTTCCTGCCTTGATACATTCCCCTTACGGAATTAGATATTTAGGTTATTAAATCGTGTGTGATGAGGATTTGGGCAACATACGACTTCTGTCTCAAAGACAAGAAAAGAATGGAACTTTTTGAATTCAGGTGACTTGCGCAGAACTTTCTTCGGAACGTTGAATTGCCAAGCAAGTCCTTCTGGATACCTTGGATAAATCAAAAATCAGAAGCGGATATCATAGTTTTTGACATACCAGGGAATCTGAACAGGAGGCGGTATTGGTTGGCCTTCAAAGATTACGTTACTCAGATTTGGAACGTGATTGTCTTTTATAGTGGCGTTGAGCGAGTGGGCCGTTCTAAACCATTGTATTGGGACCGGCATCCAATTGCCAAGAGTCAAAAATCACGCACTGACGGCTCCCTGCCAAGCGAAATGTCGTTGGCAAATGTTGCCGCAAGGTATCCTTGAAAGACTCCCATTCATCTTCAGGGACGATATTTTGCACCTTGTAGTAAGCATCAAATCGGTCATTTTTCATGTCGGATTTCTCGAGAAGATCACTCCTGTAAGTATCATCTTTGGGCTTGCGTCCTACGCGTCCTCCACCACGCCCTCCCCGATTAGGAGCAGCTTTCTAAAGAAATGAACAGGGTAAGATTATACAGCGGGATTTCAATGGGGAATAGACCTTGTTCCGACCCATTAGGTTCGTCAGTCAGCAAGTACTTAGCTAGTAGAAGCAATTGAATCTTATAGTCACTTGAAATTTCAACGTTTGTTTGACATAATGTTTGGCAGCAGCGTTCAAACCAAATGGAGCCAAACAGAGTCCCAGCACAAAGTTCAAAACAAAATTCTTTCTTAACCAATTTCTAACTTTACTTCTAACTGGACTACAAGCCCAGCCCTTTAAGATGTCTTGAATTTCATGTGCACCGACTTGGCCCTCGTGAGCTGATCATAGCCTAAGGTTCGATTTCAAGTTAGCAACCAATACTTGCACAACCTAGAACTGCTAAACGAACCAAATTTACTGAGGCTGATTCCCCTTCCGCTGTCCTTCACTCCGGTCCAAGGTAGTGCTGGATCCAGGTAGTCGCATCTGCATCCATTGTTACATTGTGTACTGATAAGGATATAAAGCTGTTCACCGATTAAGGAATACAGTCCCAGTTTCCAAATCATTGACAAGTTTTAAGAAGACTCCCTCGGACTCTGGATTGGCAGCGACATTGGTCCATATCGACGCAGTCAATCCGTATGGTGAATCATTCATCAACCGGATGGCTTCTTCGTCGGACGACACCTACGGGAGGAATCATTGGAATTTGGAATTTAATTGCGCAGGATACGAGGAAGTTAACCTTTTGAATGCCAACAATAGGACCAAAACTCTCCTCCTGCGTAGAGGTTTTAAAATTATTCCAAATTTTAGCAGGAAATATCTGAGCATTACCATCATAACATCCATGGCTGGAAACACGATATAACCAAACGATCAACAAAGACCATGAAAAGACGCACAATGATTCACGTTGACCAACACCTGCGGCGCCACATAGGTTGTTCCACTACGTTATGTGTCATTACGCGCTCTGCTGCAACTGCGTGGCTGTTTGCTTACGGCAGTGCGATGGGAAACCTGTCCTCTGGGATGAGCGCCAAAGCACCAGCTTTCACTATGTACCCGAGGCGCTCAGCAAATGCGCAGAAACGAGCTAGAGTACCAAACTCACCAGCGTCCACAACTTGCTTGCGAATTCTCTCAGCGCTAGCCAAACTTACGACAGGGCCGAGGTTAGTGTCTGGGTGCGTTGGATCCCCTAATTTGTACCCCTACATCCAAACAAGTGACATTTTCAGTACAACAGCTAAAAGTGGGACAGAGATGAACGAACCTCGACGACATTCACAAAGCTGGCCACAAACGAATCATAGATAGCTTCATGAACATATATACGCTAGTGAGAGACGAGCTCAGATGCTGACAAGGAAATAATGATCGTAACGGACCTCAACCGCACAACAACTTTGTCCAGAGTTGAAAAAGGCCCCTATGAAGAATTCTAAACCGCCCCACATCCTGACCGTAAAACACGTACCATCAACCAATTCAGCGACGGTATATTCAAGATCCACATCAGGCCTCACGTATGCCGGATCCTTGCCACCGAGCTACCATCAAATATGAGACAAGCACTCTTGCTGCATTTTCGCTGTACATACCTCTAAAGCAACACCCTTGAACCCTTTTGCGTTGACCGCAGCTTGTTCCACTGAACGTCCGCCGACTACGCTCCCAGTGAAAGAGACGAAGTCAACGAGCGGGTGTTGTACAACATAGCTTGTCAAGTCGGGCGACAAATGCAAGACTTGGATAACATCCTTGGGTACGCCGGCATGGGTCAAAGCAAGCGCGAATCGTTCGGCTGTCAGAGGTGTTTGCGGAGAAGGTTTGAGCAGAACGGCATTTCCAGCGATAATAGCAGGAAGAACGGCATTGATCGATACTAGATATGGAAAACTACGCGGAAAGCAGATCAAAACTTGTTGGATTCGCGTCCGAAGAGAGAAACCACGAACTTCCAGGGTGCGATGACGAGGACAACACCCAGAGGGGTGCGTTTAATGAACCTTCTAAATCCAGGTTTGTCTGTGTCTTCAAGGGAGACGTCTGCGAGCGAGGAGTCCGCAATAGATACCATGTATTCCGCACGTTCAAGAAATCCGCGAATTTCTCCTGCAGTCTGTGATATAGGACTACGCCAAGCGCAATATGGTTTGTCAAGCTCTGCATCTCAAGAATCACAATCATCGATCCAGCTCACCGACCCATTTGCAAAGTCAATTCCAAGGGTATTTCGTCGCTCATCTTCTTGAATTCATCCTACAAAAATGCAGTCGGATCCTTGAGATTGTGAACGGTGTTCCTCAACACTGCTAACCATAAATTTCCTCCCAATGTTGATCCTCTCCTGAACGGAAACGTTGCTCCATGCCTTTTGAGCCCTGGCCGCATTTTGTAAAGCACCATCTAGCTCAATTTTAGAGGGGTAATTGCGAACAACGAGGGGTTGCTGGTTGTGAGGAATTATCGTTGTCTGCGTTGTCATGATAGTTTAAGATAAAGATTAATTGATTAAATCTTATCTGCATTAAACTCATGCCATCTGCACCAATTCTTTGAACCACAAGTAAAAAAAGTCGCCTTTACTTAGGTGTATTGTCCTTGTGGTAATATCCCCACACAGCCAGGCTAGAGCAGAGCTTTGGCAGAGCTAAGAGAAAGGAGCTTCTACTACTCATCTTGTGGGAGATCACGTGACTCAGCGACGCGTATACTACAGGCTACGGCACTTTGTGAACGTTACCACTCTCATTCGCAATGGCAAACTCCTCCGTATACTCCCCTCCTGGATTTGATTTTTCCAATCAGCTACGGTTTGTAGTTTTCGTATGATCTCCCCTACCATTCTAGCCTGATTCGAAAATCGTCCAATTCTCAAGGAACAATTTCATGAGCGAGAAGGGTCTACCACTACCCAAAGCCACCAGTACTGGTACAACCATCGTCGGATGTCTCTTCAAAGATGGAATAGTTCTGGGTGCCGATACACGTGCAACAGAAGGCCCAATAGTTGCTGACAAAAATTGTGAAAAGGTATCGTCTTCAAACCGTGTCCATCCAACAAGCCATGCTCACACTTTCATAGATTCACTACATCACCGAGTCTATTCGATGCTGCGGAGCGGGTACAGCTGCCGACACCGAGTTCACCACAGCTCTCATCTCATCTAACATGGAACTTCATGGACTCTCGACGGGTCGGAAGCCACGAGTCGTAACAGCCATGACCATGCTCAAGCAAATGCTTTTTAGGTCAGAAACAAAATTCTGGTTTCACATCCAACATTAATCATTCCTTGCATCCTATGCTGGGCGATTCATTCCGCCACAACAGACATCAAGGCCATATTGGTGCTGCACTTGTCTTGGGCGGCGTAGATGCAACAGGCCCCCATCTATTCACCATCCACCCCCACGGCTCTACCGACAAACTCCCCTACGTGACCATGGGTTCTGGAAGTTTGGCGGCCATGGCCGTCTTCGAAAGCGGCTGGGAGCCCAACATGTCGGTCAGTCCTTTCGCACACTGTGCATTATTTCTTCATCTCACATCTCCTCCTCCATCATATAATTCACCATTAGCGCGAAGCAGCGCTGGCTCTCGTACAAGCAGCTATTTCGGCGGGTATCTTCAACGATCTCGGCTCAGGCTCAAACATTGACGCGTGCATTATTACTGCCTCCCACACTGAGATGCTCCGGAACTGTGTCAAGCCCAACGAGCGCGTCGAGAAGGAGAGGAAGTATGGGTTCAGGAGAGGCACTACCGCGTGGAAGACCGAAAGTATCAGAAATTTGGTCGTTAGTGAGGAGGTGACGCTTGTTGGAGGTGATGCGATGGATACCACGTAGTAGACTCATTTTAAAGCACCCGTTTTTGCGGTCAAAATGATTTTAACCTAACCTGTTGGGTGCTGCGTTGCTCCCTTCTCTGATTCGAAAAAAACCCTCAAACACGCGAACGATATCGTAGCCGATGGTTGTCTCAATGCTCATCGTTCTAATAAACAAATCGGATGAATCACTCCCAGCAAGATTCAGGCAAAGCACTTTCTTCGAGTAACTTTTAGATTTTATATATATTAACCACCATATTCACCACTCCAAGGTCACATCCGCAAAATGTATCATTTCGCACAATAATAATTGGAGCCAGCGTCTCAGATAACAAGGTTTGTCTCAAGGATGTACACTAGGAGTCGAACTACTGGTGTAGGAGAGGTGAATTCTACTGAACAGAGGCCAAGAGTGACGGACAGGGCAATTCTTGAGGGTGTCCTCATCGTTGTGGACACGGTTGATGATTTCATCAAATTAATTCCTGGAAAAATGAGGCCTCCAGGTCGGGCAGGAGTGAAAGAGCCGATATATCCAACAATCTCCCGAAAGGAGGAGAACCTTGGAAATTGTCGTAGGCCAGAATTAAAGATACGGTATGATGCGAGAGTACGCGGAACGGAATAGGAAATGGCTGATGTGACTTGGATGATCGTTGACGGAATATGAGGTATACATGTATGTATGTACGGAAATGAGACCATGTCGGGCAGGATAATTAGTTAAGAAATCACGCTAGGATAGAATGGTCAATTTTGAATACCACGGTATAGCCGGATCACATACCATTAATATCGAGATTAAATTCACACCCGAGACAAGCACACCTTACTTCGTCCATCAAGCTATACAATTCCTCAATCTCCCGCTCATTCCCACTCGGGCATATATGAGCCTCTATTATACGTAGTCGATCCGGTGGCGAAATTGACTCGAGAGAAGCAGCAATACCGCCCCGTGCGCGAGCGATAGCGATGAGATCCGTCACCTGCACATCGGTGCTAAGAAGCAGCTGCATCAGCGATGGGCAGAGCCAACCTCCTACGATCGTCCCTGCGCCTTGAGGTGACGCAAGGGCTCGGAAGAGGTTCGTCTCTTCGGTGGTAGAGGGGGAGTCTGCTGCCCTCCCAATGGCATCGTCCAGCAAGATAAGGCGAACGAGGTTCGGGAGGCGGGCAAGCCAGCGGATGAGGTATGGGACATCTCCCATTTGGAGGCATTCTTGTAATTCGAGGGTATGTAAATAAGTGGGGATAAAGCTGCCTTGGCTCCATTGCGAAAAGAAAGGGCTCATGGACTTATCGGAAACAAAGTCCAAGCGAAAGGCCCAGTGGTAGACGACACCACCGGGTTGGCGAATGGAGAGAACCTGAAGAGATGGGGCCTGGATGTGGCAGAGGAGGCGAGAAAAGTGGATGACGTTGCAAAGCTCGAGAGTCGCAAGGTGTGGGAGGTGGACGGATTGGCTCGAAGACAGTTCAGGCACTGTGTGGTAGATCTTATTGAGATCTAGGGTGATTACGCTGGGAATTCGGGAGAGATATTCGAGGGTGGCATCGAGAGTCTGGGACATGGTAGGTGCGAGGTTGAGCAGCTCGAAGCGTGTGATGGAAGGTGACAGAAATCCGGTAACCCAGGCCGCGGAAATCCCGTCAGCCGCGAATGAATGTAGTTTAGGGAGTAGCTGGAAGATGTCATCCTGGAGTTGGAAGTACGCACTGGCAGCGTGATCGCTTGTTTTGGGATCATACACAAGCCGAAGATCCTGGAGCATCCCTCGCATGTCAGCCCACCTTGCGAGCGACAAGAGTCTCGTATTCACATCGGCGCGTAACCAATTGTGCGCTAGGGAAGCAAGCTTTTTAAGAGCAGTCTGCAGCTGACTCGGAGAGTGCGTGTGTGAGCGCACATCGCGACAAACTAATATCGTCAATGGTGAAGCCTTGGCCTTCACAATTTGAGAGTTGATGGTTTTGAATCTTGTTGAGCGATCGATCTTGATGATACCCCACAGACGTGGTGTTGATATCACAAGATCATTCCATGATCGACAGACAAGGCACAACGGGGGTAGGAATCCAATATCCCAAGTCTCGATTCCGATTTCGAAAATACGAGCAAAGAGTTCGGGTGGGACCTGTTCGAACATCGATGAATATTAATGTGTTTGGAGAGGACAGGGTGTTGCGATGTCAATCACGCTGACCTCGATGTGTTATATTGTCCTGGTGTCGGTACCGGATTGCGTTCGCTAAGCTTTAAACTTGTTTGGAGTCACTGTTAGTCTGTTACATTGAGTAACCGGAATGGGAAAAAAGTCACGACGTCGTGATGTGTCACAAACGTGACAACATACTCCAACAGGCACGTGACAAGCGCGTCTACATCACTTTTGCCTCATGTTCGAGCTATTTATGTAGCAGTATTTTCGAGGTTGTTGAATCACCAGCAATCACCCCATTCCCAACTTATTAGCTTCAGGCGCTGTACCCTGTTCCATTGTCAACACCACCTCTTCTCGAGATCTTCTCTTTATATGAATCTGTCCCGTTCTTAGCTCTCCACGCCATCATGCTCTGGCTGTGTTCTTGTCTAGTGCTTTCATGTTTGTCGTCAAGGGTTTTGAGCTATGACATGGTCCGAGATTATTCGGGCCAGGATTTTTTTAACGGCTGGAATTTTTTTGGCAATTATGACAACTTGACATTGGGTGAGCTTATGTTCTAGCGTTACCATGCAGAGCAAACTATAAGGATAGCAGCTTAACAACGGAATGGGCAACAGGGGATGTATGGTGGGTTAGCGAGGCGGATGCGTTCAACCTAGGTCTAGCATACATTAACAATGCTGGGAACGCTATCCTGAAAGTCGATAACATGCATGATGTCCAATACCTCCAAAAGCGGAATTCGGTGAGCTCCTTCAACAAATCTGCGTTGATTTTGAAAGGTTTCTGACAGCTTTTAAAGGTTCGGATTACTACTCAAGCCGCATATGCAGTCGGCAGCCTGTGGATCATCGATGCCCTCCATTTACCATTCGGGTGTTCCGTCAGTCAGCCACAATTTGTACCCACTAAACTAACATGAGAATCTACTTCTCATAGGTATGGCCCGCATTCTGGACCATGGGACCTACATGGCCTGAAGATGGGGAAATCGAGTGCGTTCATTGTTACATCATCCTTACTTTACAAGAACCTCTTCTGAAGGGGTTGTGCGCCTCAGCATCATCGAAGGCATAAATCTCATGCCAAACAACCAGATGGCTCTCCACACCACACGAGGGTGCACACACACGACGCCACCAAACCAGATGGGTGTATCCAGCGAGGTCGATTGTTCCCAGCCATCCGGCTGCATGGTGGCTGAGACTGCGCCGAACAGTTTTCAAAGTGGGTTCGCTGCAAATGGGGGAGGCGTATGGGCTACGCAGTTCGATGTCTCCGGGATCTTGTACGCTTAATTTGTCTATCGATGCTGATCTTTATACTCATTTACCATGGTGCAGCATTTGGTTTTGGAGCGTACGGCCATGCTCTTGCTCCATACTTCATTGGGCTAATGTTGGATGCCGAATAATTTTCTAGCGCCCGAACGTCCCTCCCTCGATCACGTACGCAACTTCGACGTCGTCAATCGACGTTTCGCAGTGGGGCCCACCCTCTGCAAGCTACCCTTCCACAACGTGTAATATCACCCAATTCTTTACCCCTCAAAATTTGGTTCTGGATATTACACTTTGTGGAGTCTGGTTCGTCTGGAACCTGCTCACGATCATCCCTTTACAATTAATAGCACCTTTTCCAGGGCTGGGATCCCAGAGGTATACCTTCCAGAATGCGGAAACTCGGGGCCCAGTCACATCTGCGTGAGTACCACTATCCCTTCCTCACAGCATCACTGAACTCAAATGACCCACGGATCCTCGTTTAGTACAACGACGTCGTCGTCGGCCCTGGTGATCGATTCAACGACGCATTCTTCGAAATCAAATATGTCCGAGCGTACACCACTGGTCAACCGGCTCCTACGCCCAGTGCACAGGCAGTCGCCATAGAAACTCCCGCCACGACGACTGCTATATATCTGCCGACAAACACAGTACTACATCCCAGCCCACTGTTCTACCCGGGCAGCGGAGCCCTTGCAAATGTGGATCGTGTTGCATTGGGCCCTTTTTTGTTGGTCACAGTTGGGATGTTGCTTGGTGTGCTGTTGTGGTAAGGGAGGCGCTGGTGCTGCTCTTTATGCTGATTGACGACTGATACATGACGGACCATTGGACACATCATTCCTATCTACTTATTGACGCTGATTTGAATTAGGGAACTACGCTTGCATAGATTTAATCAATATCCAGACTCATAGAAGTTTTATACTGTGGTTGCGCACGATTGTATTTTTTTCTTACTTTACTGCCAACTTGAGTTGCCGGAAATTCCCGGACCGTCTAATTCGTCACACCAAATCCGTACCTCCACCGTCTCACCTCTATGTCTTAGTAGGTCTATTCGTCTCGGCTTATCACGACCGCTCTAACTCCCGGACTACAGCATAATCTTTGGCCGCGCCATCAAAACCGAATACCTCGCGCTAGGGACCATCTTCACTACTGCTGGTGGCGGATGGCTATTATCGGGTGGAAAGAAAGAGACGAAGCCTGCTCCTGGACAGACAAAGCTGGACAAGGTCAAGGAATCCATTCCTATAAATGCGGGTTCGAGGTACGTTGCAATTCTTAGCGGTTTGTGCGAGGAATTTGTGTTTTATATCTTGACCTTCGTTCGCAGTGAAGAAGAGCAATTGTACGTGCTCAATGCTGCTTGCATATGTAAGGTCGGGCTGTCGACGACTGACCAGAATGGACAGCATCAAGAAATACATCGCGGAAGCGGAGAACGAGTCGAAACATTAAAACTACGTTACACGTCGGGATGCTTGTACCACTGTGATGGACCAAGTCGGAGCTGTGTGTGGAATAGAGAGCTTACGAATATTAAGAAAAACTAGGGTTGTGTTGAACGTTGAGGTTTTGAAGCTTCTTCATTCCATTTGAGATATGTTTTGGACCCAGAGATGGTCCGAGTCCATACTGGGATGGATGTCATCCACATGATCGAAGTCCGAAAGATCTCCATGCCAGGATCATACCATGAAGAACTCCCCTCCACCATCGTCCTATTCGAATTCGACACTAGCCACCATCTCAAAACCACATTCCTTGAACATATCCACTGGCCCGCGCCCATTACATCTTGTTGATGGCAGTTCCAACTTTCAACCTCAGGGACCAGCAACCGCGCCTCTAGCCACTCATGTCCAGACCTCTTTGTATTCCCCTAGTCCAGTATCAGAAACCTCTACCCCTCCATCTAGTGCCAACAATATCAACGGCTTCCACCATAAACCTCGGCGGCAGTCGTCTATATCGTACAATCCTCGAGGTGGAGACGCCGACCGTGATGCGACTGTGCGCTTGCCCAGTACTCGCCATGCCTTGGTGCGAAGTAGTTCGCTTGGACCTAAATCTCCCCACAGTGCTGTGAAAATTGGGGACAGAAGGAGCGCAGGGTCGACACCAAATCCGGAACTCAGCGATGCGACTGATCGACCTCCCCTTACGCTTGCTGAGAAGTACGTCTCGTATGTTGTACTTGAAGATATGCATTCTGATATATTTTTGTCCGAGCAGACACGCTGAACTGCTCCACTTTATTGCTCAGAAAGAATCGAAATGTTTGGAGCTTCGCTCACAACTGGCTATGCATGAAGCGGAACTTCTACAACGTATGTGCAATTGGAATGCTTTTTGGCTATATAACCTTATTCACCGTCACAGTGAAAAGAAAATGGGAAAAAATCGTAAGCCGGGGATTTGACAAAAACAATGCGGGCAATGATAGAGTCACAAATACAAGCGCCAACGGGCAGGGGGGGGCAATGCTGGAAGGGATCAAAGAAGGCGTACAAGGAGTCAGCAGATTTATTGCAGCGGGACTCGCAATTGGCGAACTCCCCTCTCCCTCCTCATACCAATCACAAACCACGCGCCCTGTAGGACCGAGCCACCTGACGAACCAATCCAATTCATCCGTCTCCACCTGCACTACGAAATCCACGCGCCTATCCCAATCTTCTGTGTCCTCTATTGGTGAGGATCCGACAATATCAACGCCAGAGAAGGATGGCGAAGTCTTGATGGTGCACGACACGGGAGCCACACCTACCATGAGCCCCAACCCCGCTTTCATGCACCAGCAGGAGCAACAACGAAACCAAGTCCATGAAAGCCCGCGATCCAGCCTCGATGCTGAGGACGATTTTTTCTCAGCTAATATAGGGGTGGCGAAGGCGCATCGTCGCAAATCACAGGATGCGTCTATCCCTAAGTCACCGTGGACTTCCCCAGTGTCTCCAATCAGTTCATTTCCCGCTGAGTCTTCGAGTGTGAGACAGACGGCGAGGGGGAAGAGGATTAGCATCAATGGGCTTCCGCCGGTTTCATCGATACCAGGTTTGGGGTCGTTGACAGCAAGCGCGACGTCACAGCCTGTATCATCCTGGGTGGGCAGTGTGGGAAAGAAGTGGGAAGAGTTGCAGCGGGGTTCGACGTATACTTCCTTCTTACTTTTCTATGTATATACCGGAGCGCTAATTGGTCACACTCGCCAGGTTTTCAAAAAGCCAAAAACGTGCGTTGTTGCTGATATCAGACGTCTCCCAATCGATCGCCTACGCATTATTGCCGACGCCTTCATCATCCACGACATCTACCTTGTCGCCATTTCCTACCCCTCCACCATCATTATCCACTGCAGCACTAAATGACACACCTCTCCCTCCATCCCCATCTTCCCTCCTTGACGACGACCACGAAGCCCCAGCACACGGACTAGCGCATGTCATGACCCCTGATTCCAGACCCATAGCAAGGCCCGACCCACCGAGTAGCATCTTATCTCCAACCACATTATCCCAGGCCCCTGTATCAACTTTCAATGGAAGAGCACCCCAATCCCAAACAACGATCCAATTGCAGGATGATGACGACGAATGGAATTGGTAGACGCTGTTTCCCTTTTTATTCCTTTCTTTCCACATCGAATATAGCTCCCGCAATCTTTTTTGTATGATCATAATCTTACTAGTCTTTTCCGTCGGGGATGTCCTTACCCGATGTTCTGCTCTGTCTAGGCAATATTGGTGGCTCGGAAGGTAGCATCCATCGAGTTCAAGGACATGAAGGATTGGGGAACTTTCGTGTTGGGTTCAAGTGGTCGTTCGGCCTAGATGACGACATTTCTCAAGCGAGGTCCGTTGCACAGTTCACTACGCTACTCGTTTTCTCTTGGAGTTCGATTTGCAATCTGCATTCTATCACGCTGATCATATGTATAGCAATAGTAGAACTACATACTTACCTCAAACACTTGTCCTTTTTTTTGCCAGCTACGGCTCGCTCTATACAAGTATATTTTGTAGTGGGTGGATTTTTAGCAAGTCCACCTTGTTCTTTTTCTGGCAAGTGCCTAGATTCTAGCAAGACCCGGACCACCGCGGCTGCAAAATGCATTCCTTCTTGTAATCGTGCTGTTTGTGGGGGTGAAATTGTTTAGTCCTCTGTACAGTCCTCCAACCCTTTCTGGTCTTACGTTTCAGTATTCAAGACTTGTGATGGGGAAGGACACTGATTCTATCAAGGACAGACGGGGAGCTCGAGGTTCACGGGGTCTGCCCCTTGCTTGTTCGATCACAATGCTGTGCTTCGGGTCGACTGCAAAAGTTCAAGCTGATCCTTGTTCTCCTGCTCTATCGATTCTACCTAGCAGGTCTAGCGAAGCGAACTAATCGCCAATCGCCTCTAATTCGAGTTGATTTGTCGCGATCTCCCTCTTGACAGTTACTAATACTGGCTGAACAAGTTGAGGCGCCCAAGTAAAATTTGCTCCCGCTTCGACCGGCAGGTTTATTGTCCGAGAGCTGTCTGTTCGTGAGTCACCGAGACTTTGTAAAGAATAAGTTATATCTGAACCAACCCCTCAATTTCTGTATCCCTCACTCGTGGCAGTGTATGGCCACGCAACATCCAGCCCAATATCCATCACAATATCCAGCTCAATATCCACCCACAGGGTATGTTCATGGTCCTCCAAGATATCCAGCGGGGTGGCAGCCACCTTTCCAAGGCCCCCCTCCAATGCCAGCCGGCGTAAATGTTAATCCTCAACATTGGCAGACGGGTTTCTGGCAAATTAATCCCGCATACAACAATTTGCAGGGAAGACCCCCACCTCCTCCAAACCAGGCCCCATGGGCTGCTGGTCCCGCCTGGCAAGCTGGTCCCTCACAAAATCCTTACAAGCGCGTCCCACGTCCCCCTAGTGCCGAATATTTGGCCAGCAAACTCTCCGACAATCCTTTGGGTCTCTCAAATATGATTCCGAGGTGAGTGCAGCTACGATGTGCCCACTTCAACTGTGAAGAACATGACCATGATGTATTCTCATAGGGAAGAGTTGTATGGCACTGTTGGTGAACGAGAAGATGGTCCCGACGGTGACCAGGAGCCGCATACACCTTGGATTTGGAATCCCCGCGGTCTGGTAGAGAATGGCTCTGACCAAGGCATCATCACTGCTGATTATCGTGACTCCCATGGCCGTCGTATTGCACAAGAATCACGTGGACCCACCCCGTCTCGACAACCTTCGTTTGACCGGTCCAACGATCCATCATCATCAGGTCATTCCCAAAGTCACCATCTGGAACCATCGCAACTTCGGCAGGCGTCCGATCCATCCCATTTGAATACCAAGCACCATCATCGCGACTTGACGCCTGCGCGTCATGCTTCCGAGCCTCCCCCAGATCGACGTGGATCAGTCGACCACTCAATCACGTCATCATCACCTACTTCCCACATCAGTCGCGACGCTCTTCCTCCACTCGATCGGCCACTTGACCGGCCAAAGGATCCATCGTCGATGTACTATCAACGTCGACATCCAGAAGGGACTCCCCCATCCGTTTCACCAAGCGTGACGCGCCCTGGTGGTGCGCCTGACAGACCTAATCCTGAACTACGTCAGGACGTCACCTTCACCTCCAAGCGAGAATTGCAGCCCACGTTCTCGACAAACATAGTTCGAACACCAGGCCATTACCAGTCCCCTTCTCCGAACCGCAATTCTACATCGACAAGTTCTCAAAGTACTTCATCTCATGGTTCGTCTGACGCGCAACTTGCCGCACGGATGGAACGTGTCATCCTCAGTAACGCGAATAACCCCGTACCGCTGACCCGACAATCATCCTTACCTTCCCAACTATCCCCATCTTCTTCATCTTCATCAATGAGTGGGGTCTCCAGTTTCGTAGATGAGCCGTCGAGTATGCTTAGTCCCCTCATGCTGGGTGCGACACCAAAGCCCAGTACTCGATCGGTTTCCCGACACTATTCCGTACCTGTGATAGGTGGCTCATCCTTGAGCGCGATTCCCGAAACTTCTCCTTCGCCTGGGAGTCAGACATCTTTGCGTCCTTCTCCGCGCCATACATCCCCAGCAGCAACGTCTCACGAAAGACATGTTACTCCTCCAAACCACC
>Ga0210402_10001805_pt1 | contig 21687 bp, 17 predicted proteins | sample IncBWC7MmetaG_FD_161055 | JGI IMG/M metagenome (GOLD analysis project Ga0210402, IMG submission 161055) | Forest soil microbial communities from Barre Woods Harvard Forest LTER site, Petersham, Massachusetts, United States - Inc-BW-C-7-M | ecosystem: Environmental > Terrestrial > Soil >... | reverse complement strand
CGATGAAGCGCCGATTATCCGCTTGATCAACGCGTTGCTCACGCAAGCGGTCAAGGAAAACGCGTCGGATATCCACATCGAGCCCTACGAGAATCGCCTGGTGATCCGGTTTCGGGTCGACGGCGTATTGCGCGAGGTGCTGCAGACGAAGCGCGCCGTGGCACCGCTGGTGGTCTCGCGCATCAAGGTCATGTCCAAACTGGACATCGCGGAACGGCGCCTGCCCCAGGACGGCAGAATCTCGCTGCGCATCGCCGGGCGCGCGGTCGACGTGCGGGTCTCCACCCTGCCCTCCGGGCACGGCGAACGCGTGGTGCTGCGTTTGCTCGACAAGCAGGCCGGGCGCATCGAGCTCACCTCGTTGGGGATGGACCCGCGGACTCAGGAGACGATGGATGAAATCATCCACAAGCCGCACGGCATCATCTTGGTGACCGGACCCACCGGTTCGGGAAAGACCACCACGCTGTACGCGGCCCTGGAGCGCATCAACGACAACACGCGCAACGTCATGACCGTCGAAGACCCCATCGAGTACTACATCGACGGCATCGGCCAGACCCAGGTGAACACCAAGGTCGAAATGACCTTCGCGCGTGGCCTGCGGGCCATTCTCCGGCAGGATCCCGACGTGGTGATGGTCGGTGAAATTCGCGATCTGGAAACCGCGCAGATCGCGGTACAGGCGAGCTTGACCGGGCACCTGGTTCTCTCCACGTTGCACACCAACACCGCCGTGGGCGCGGTCACGCGCTTACGCGACATGGGCATCGAGCCGTTCCTGCTGTCGTCGAGTCTGATCGGGGTGCTCGCCCAGCGCCTGGTGCGGGTGCTCAATCCGGAGACACGTGAACCTTTCATGGCGGGCGAATACGAACGCCGCCTCTTGAACCTCGAATCGAGCGGCAGCCCGGTGAAACTGTACCGCCCGAGCACCGAGCCGGGTAACGGCTACCGGGGTCGAACCGGAATCTACGAACTCATCGCGGTCGACGATCACATGCGAACCATGATTCATGACGGCTCCTCGGAACAGGACCTGGAGCGTTATGCGCGTACGGCGAGCCCCGGCATTCGCGACGACGGCCGCAGAAAGGTGATGGCGGGCGAGACGACGCTCGAAGAAGTGCTGCGCGTCACCCGAGAGGACTGATGGGTGCGTTCGAATATACGGCCCTCGACGCTCAGGGCCGGGAACGCAAGGGCCTGATCGAGGGCGACACCCCCAAGCACGTTCGCCAGATGCTGCGCGACAAGCATCTGTTGCCGATGGAAATCCAGGAGACGGCGCAGCGCGAGCTGAAGAAGAGCCGCGCCCGCGGTTTTCTGCGCCGCGGCCTGTCGACGCTCGATCTGGCGCTGCTGACCCGCCAGCTGGCCACCTTGCTGCACTCCGGTCTGCCGCTCGAGGAATCTTTGCAGGCGGTCGCCGAGCAAACCGAGAAGCCGCGCGTACAGCGCATCATCTTGGGCGTGCGCAGCAAAGTCGTCGAGGGGCATCCTTTGGCCGATGGTTTGCGCGATTTCCCGCAGGCGTTTCCGGAGATCTATCGAGCGACGGTGTCGGCCGGCGAGCAATCCGGCAAGCTCGACCAGGTACTGGAGCGGCTGTCGGATTACACCGAATCGCGCCAGGTCATGGGCCAGCAGGTCAGCAACGCGCTGGTGTATCCCATCGTCTTGATGGTCCTGTCCTTCGCCATCGTGTCCTTCCTGCTCGCCTACGTGGTACCGCAGGTCGTCGCCGTGTTCGAATCGGGGCACCAGGAGCTGCCCCTCGCCACCCGCATCCTCATCGGCATGAGCGATCTCATCCGCCACTACTGGTTTTACGCCCTGATCGTGATAGCCGCCGGCACCTGGGGATTTCTGCGCTGGCTCAGGGCACCGGACGCGCGCCTGGCGTTCGATCGGTTCCTGCTGCGCGTGCCGCTGGCCGGAAAGCTCATTCGCGGCCTCAATACGGCCCGATTTTCCCGCACGTTCAGTATTCTTACCGCCAGCGCGGTTCCCGTGCTCGAGGCCCTGCGAATCTCGGCCGAAGTGGTCAACAACCTGCCCATGAAAAGAGCCGTCGAGGATGCCGCATTGCGTGTTCGCGAGGGAGCCCCCATCGGCAAGTCGCTCGCCGCCCGCAAGCTCTTCCCGCCCATGATGATTCACCTCATCAGCAGCGGCGAGAGCAGCGGTGAGTTGGAGAAGATGCTCGAGCGCGCGGCGACGAATCAGGAACGCGAAATGGACGGCTTGCTGTCGACCATGACCAATCTCCTGGGGCCCTTCATGGTCGTGTTCATGGGCGCGGTCGTCATGTTCATCGTGATAGCGCTCCTGCTGCCCATTTTTCAACTTAACGACCTTGTAAAGTAAGAGACTGTGCGCCCGGGTCTTGCGCCTGGGCTGCCTTTCCGTTTATAACCCGCGCGTGTCAGTTCAACCGGTGAAGCGCCAAGCTCCAGCAGCATGAGTGAAAAGCCCGAATCGGACGAATTCGAGGAAGAGGACGCCGAAGATGTGGCGCCCGGCGGCGACGAGGTCGACGTGGACCACATCATGCGCGATGTCGAATCGCAGCGCCGGCGCGCGCCGAAGGGTGCGGAGCCGGCATGGCGCCGCCTGGAACGCGTCATGGAAGAACGACGCACTGCGGAACTCATGAGCGATTTCGATGATTACGAGATCGGCGACGCCCGTGACGACGGTGAAGATCTGGATGGAGCCGGCGAGACGCCGGCGCACTCTGACAGGACGGCGCGAAAGAAAAAGAAATCCCGCTGAGCGCGCGTTTGCAGCGGCGCTGCGCGCACTGGATTTCATTGCGTTGGGAGTGTGCGACACTTGATCGTGTCTCCGACCGAGCAATATTCAGCGCGACTGCGCGAGCGTGAAGCCCAACTCGCGAGCTTCGATCGCGTGCATGCACGCATTGGGAGCGCGCGGCTGGCCATCGGCGCCTCATTTTTGATCACAGCATGGTTGTGCTTCGGGCATTACGCGATTTCACCGTCGTGGCTGTTCGTCCCGGCGACTGGATTCATCGCCTTGGTTCTCTACCACCAGCGCGTAGGCGGCCTGCGAACGCGCGCCCAGCGGGCTGTGGAGCTTTACCGCGCGGGACTCCGGCGCCTGGAAGATCACTGGCGCGGCAGCGGGCCCGCCGGCGAGCAATTCGACGTCCAACACCACATCTATGCAGCCGACCTGGATCTGTTCGGCAGAGGCGGTCTGTACGAGTTGCTGTGCGCGGCTCGCACCCAGATGGGCGAAAATACCCTGGCGCAGTGGCTTCTGGCGCCCGCGGACCTCGCAACCATTCGCGACCGCCATGCGAGCGTCAGCGATTTGCGCAACCGCCTGGACTTGCGCGAGGAACTGGCGATCCACGGCGAGCCTGCGCGAATCACCCTGCATCCGGAGTCGTTGCTCGCGTGGACCGAGGCGCCGAATCGACTGGATCATCTCTGGATACGATGGAGCGCGCCGCTGCTTGCCGGCCTCGCGGTGGCAACGGCCGTCGCCTGGGCCGTTGCGGATGTCCGATTTCCCCTGTTTGCCGTACTGGCGGCAGAGATCGCGGTCGCTTATTTTCTCAAGGAACCCGTCCATCACGCCATTGCGGCGGTGGAAAGCGCCTACGAAGACCTCAAAGGTCTATCGCGCCTGCTGAATCGACTGGAAGCGGAGCAATTCGACGCTCCGCCGCTGCGCGCCCTCGTGCTCAAGCTGTCCTCGCATACACAGAGCGCATCGGTCACGTTTTCGCGCCTGGCGACCATCGTGAATTTCGTGGAATCGCGGCGCAATCCCCTGCTGGCGCCGCTGTTGTTGCTGTTGATGTATCCGCTGCAAACCGCACTCGCGGCCGAGCGTTGGCGCAAGGCTCACGGACCCCTCATCGGCTCCTGGCTCAGCGTGCTCGGCGAGATCGAGGCGTTGATCTCGCTGGCCCGATACGCCTATGAGCACTCCGAGCAGCCGTTTCCGGAGCTCATCGAAGGTCCGGCAACGTTCAAGGCCACGGATCTCGGTCACCCGCTGATATTCGCCGCCGCGCGCGTGTGCAACGACGTGGATATTTCGGGCCGCGTTCGCGCGTTGCTGGTCAGCGGTTCGAACATGTCGGGGAAGAGCACTTTATTGCGCACCGTCGGGATCAACACCGTGCTGGCAATGGCGGGCGCTCCGGTGTGCGCGAGGCGCCTGCAACTCACGCCGCTGCGGATCGGGGCCAGCATTCGCATCAATGACTCGCTGCACGAGGGCAGTTCGCGCTTTTATGCCGAGATCACACGGCTGCGCCGGCTGTTCGAGCCGGCGACGCTGCCGCTGCTGTTTCTGCTGGATGAATTGCTGCAGGGAACCAACTCCGCGGACCGGCTGATGGGAGCGCGCGGCGTCATCCGCGCATTGATCGAGCGAGGCGCCATCGGCTTGATCAGCACTCACGACCTGGCTCTGACGGATGTTGCCGGTCTCGCTCCGGGTGCGCTCGAGAACGTTCACTTCAGGGACGAACTGATCGACGGCAAGCTCACGTTCGATTTCAAGCTGCACTCCGGCGTCGTCACCCACAGCAACGGCATCGAACTCATGCGTTCGATCGGGCTCGATGTTTGAAGGGCGCCAGGCGCATCGGTGCTTAGCGAAAGTTCCGCGACGCGACGCTGAGATCTCCCAGCAGCGCCGAGAGATTCGTCAGACGCTGCGCGATGACATGCTGCACATCGCCTTCCCGCTGCAGCTTGCCTTGCACCTCGAGCAGACGCGACTCGAGCAATGCCGCGCGCTGCGCGAGGGCAACTCTGTTCCACACGATCAAATTCACATAACCGGTTTCATCTTCCATGGTGACGAAGGTTACGCCGCCCGCACTACCCGGCCGCTGACGCGTGATCACCAACCCCGCCGTCCTGACCCATTTCCCGTTCGGCTGTTCCCAAAGATCCCGGGTCGGCAGCACGCCGCGCCGCTGCAGCTTCTCGCGCAACAGGCTCAAGGGATGGCGACGCAGCGTGAGGCCGGTGCTGCCATAGTCGGCGACGATGTCCTGGCCCTCGCGCGGCGCGCGCAGCAGCGGGATGCCCTCCCCCTGCACCGTCGCGGCGGGCAGCAAGGGCAAGGCACGCTCCACCCCGCTGACCTGCCACACCGCACGATGCCGATGTCCGGCGAGGCCCGCGAGCGCATCGGCAGCGGCGAGCGCGGTAAGGTCGCGCCTGTCAAGCTCTCCCCGCTCCGCAAGATCGGCGATGGTGTCAAAGGCCCGCAGGGCGCGCGCCGCGAGCAATCGAGCCGCTCCCTCGCTCGATAAATGCTTCACCAAGCGCAACCCCAAGCGCAGCGCCGGCCGCCCGTCGGTTCGCCGTTCGAGCGTGCAATCCCAGTCGCTGCTCGCCACATCGATTGCGCGCACCTCCACGCCGTGCGAGCGCGCATCGCGCACCAATTGCGCCGGTGCATAGAAACCCATCGGCTGACTGTTGATGAGCGCCGCGCAAAATGCCGCGGGCTCGTAATGCTTCAACCAAGCGGAGGTATAGACGAGGAGTGCGAAGCTTGCGGCGTGGGAATTATGGACAACGAAGTGATTGGCCAAGAAATTGTGATCGCCTTCGACCTGTAAATCGTATGTTTCCCGGTTCCCGGCCGCCTCGATCTCCACAATCCTGTCCCAATAGATATCGGAGCCTGAAAGACGGGAGAGGTCAAGTGACCCCAAGGCTGTAGCAAGACAGCCGCGCCCCCGCACCGGTATGGAACGCGCCGTCGCGAGCGTGTCTCCGACTTTGAGTTTTCCCAGTTCGAGCCAACCGGCCATGGTCATGAATGGGTGTTCAGCCGTCGCGACAATCTCATGGCCAAGAGCCGTGCGCAGACGCCAAACGGGCTTCATGCCGCTGCGCATTACGCGCAGCACTTTGCGCTTCCGCAAGCGCAGGTCATCATCGCACGCAAGTGTGTTATCGAGGCGTACCTGCCCGCTGACAACTTCATCGATGGTCAACCATCTTCCGGTATCGGCATCCACCACGTGCGTCTCGCCGACGACACATTCCGGAAATCCGTATTCTCCGAACCCCAATATCTGATTGAATATCTGGTGCGCGAAGCTCTCGGGATACCCCCGCTCACGCATGCCATCGATCAATTGGCGCTGGAAGGGTTCCAAGCCCCCCTTGCGCTTCCAGGCCGCCATCGCGCGGCGCAGCCGGTCCGCCTCGCCCGGCGAAAAACCGGCGGCGACGATCGCCAGCTGCATGACCTGCTCCTGAAAAATCGGCACGCCCAGCGTGCGCTTGAGCACCGCCTCGACCGCCTTGCTCGGATACGTCACCGCCTCCTCGCCGCTGCGGCGGCGCAAATACGGATGCACCATCTCCCCTTGGATGGGGCCGGGACGCACGATGGCCACTTCGATCACCAGGTCGTAGTAATTTTGCGGCCTCAAGCGCGGCAGCATGGACATTTGCGCTCGTGATTCGATTTGAAACACGCCGACGGTGTCGGCGCGACAAATCATCTGGTAAACGGACTTATCCTCGCTCGGCACGCTCGCCAGGTCGAGTTCGCTTGGGCCGGAGGATGAATCGCCGAATTCGTTGACCAGCTGAAATGTCCGCCGTATGGCACTCAGCATCCCCAAGCCCAGCACGTCCACTTTCAACAGCCCCAGCGCATCGAGATCGTCCTTGTCCCATTCGATCACCGTGCGATCGGGCATCGCCGCGTTCTCGATGGGCACGAGTTCATCCAGACGCCCGCGCGCAATGACGAAGCCGCCCACATGCTGCGAGAGATGGCGAGGAAAGCTCAAGATTTCGGCCGCGAGCGCAATGAGGCGCGCAATCACGGGATCGTCGGGATCGAAACCGGAGCCGCGGATGCGGTCGGGATCGATGCGCTCACCGTCCCACCATTGCATGCCTCGCGCAAGCTTGTCGACTTGCGCAAGATCCAACCCCAACGCCTTGCCGACGTCCCGCAGGGCGCTGCGCGGGCGGTAGCAGATGACGGTGGCCGCCAGCGCCGCGCGCTCGCGGCCGTACTTTCCGTAGATATATTGAATCACCTCTTCGCGCCGCTCATGCTCGAAATCCACGTCGATATCGGGCGGTTCGTTGCGTTCCTTGGAGATGAAGCGCTCGAACAGCATGGCCATGCGCGAGGGATCCACTTCGGTAATCCGCAGGCAATAACAGACGGTGGAGTTGGCCGCGGAGCCGCGGCCCTGGCAGAGTATTCCTCGTGAACGCGCATATTGAACGACATCGTGCACGGTCAGGAAGAACGGCTCGAATTTGAGCTCGGCAATCAAGCGCAATTCATGCTCGATGTTCTCGCGCACGGCGGCCGGCACGCCCGCAGGCCAACGCTCGGCGCAGCCTCGCATCGTGAGGGCGCGCAAATGACTCTCGGGAGTGGCGCCGGCAGGCACTACTTCCTCGGGATACTCGTAGCGCAATTCATCGAGCGTGAAACTGCAGCGCTCGGCGATTGCCAGCGTTTGCGAGAGCAGCGGCGCGGGATATAACTCATGCAAGCGCTGCAAGGGCCGCAAACAGCGCTCGCCGTTGGGAAATACGGCGAACCCTGCCGCCTGCAGCGGCGTGTTCAGGCGAATCGCCGTCAACACATCTTGGAGGGCGCGGCGGCTGCGACGGTGCATGTGCACATCGCCCGTGGCCACCCGCGGCACATCCAAGGTCTTGCCCAATGCTTCGAGCAGCTCCAAACGACGCAGGTCGAAACCGCTGGTCAGCAATTCCACGCCCAGCCACAAGCGTCCCGGGAATCGTTCGCGCAGCCACCGGCCGTCCGCGTCCAGGCGCTGCGCCGATGCCCTGTCTGAACGCGGTAACCAGATGATCACGCATCCATCGAGAGCATTCTCGAGATCGACGCGGGCGAGCGCGTAGCGGCCTTTGGTGCTGGCGCGGCGCGCCCGGCTGATCAAGCGGCTCATGGCGCCGTAGCCTGCGCGATCGGTGGCCAGCACCACGAGTTTGAGCCTGTCGATGCAGTTGAGCTCCGTGCCGATGATCAGCGGGAACCCATGCTGCTTGGCGGCGACATGGGCGCGTACCACGCCCGCCAGCGAGCATTCGTCGGTGAGTGCCAACCCGCGATAATTCAAACGTTTGGCTTGGGCGATCAATTCCTCGGGCTGCGACGCGCCGCGCAAGAAAGAAAAATTACTCAGGGTGTGGAGTTCGACGTACACGCAGCGGCCTTGAAGCGCCCGCCGTCAGGCGAACATTCCGTGCAGATACCAACGCTTGGATTGACGTTCCTGAAATACCCACAGCTTTGCGCCGTGAGAGTGACGTGTGTCGGGAGCGCGGCGTGCAATATAGTAATCGCGCGCCACGCCCTTGCCGTCCCACCAGCCGCTCTCGATGCGCTCAGGACCTTGTTCCAGGATCAAAAGAACGCTCTCCAACGGCAGCGGTGCGTCGAGCAACCAGACGGGACGCGGCATGCCCTGATCGATCATCGCGGGGTCCGCCATTTTTTCGCCGATGGTCGAGGCCAAACGCACTTCTTGGACGCGCCGCGAGGCCGCTTCGGGCCGATGTTCCGCGATCGAAGCGACCCCATAGACCGCCTCTTCGCCCAAGCGCGCGCGCAAACGCTCCACCAATTGCGGCGCCGTGTCGCGGCCACCGTTGCCCACGCCCGCACCGGCCAATCCAGCGAAGGCGTCGAGCGAGCCTGCGATGAGCGGCTGTAGAGAACCGGAGACCAATTCCATGCTGCGGACCGGCGCCGACAACTCGAGCCGCGTCAGTTTTTGGCTTAGCACATCCGTCAAGCGGCGCCGTTCACTCGTGATGCTCGCCAGCCCCAAATGCACACAGGTCACAGGCTCCGCTCGATGCCGCAGCTTAAGGCGCAACGCCTGCACACCGGCCTGACGCTCGCGCAAGAACTGCGCACAGCGCGCGATCAGCGGTTCGAGCGCCTTTTCCAAATAAGCAACATTCTCGATCTCCGTCTCGAAATCACATCGCTCGCGAAAGCGTTCGCGCGGCACGAACGCTCTGCGCGGCGCGAATTGCCGCGCCAGCGCAATGTCGAGGTCCTGCACCGGGGCTGTACCCAAACGGCGCGCGAGACCCGCACGTGGCAGGCGCAGCAATTCACCGATACGCGTCACACCCATGGCGCGCAAGGTTTGCAATCGCTCGATATCCCAGGCCGTGCAAGCGATCGGCATCCCCGCCAGGTGCCCCGCCAGCGTCCCGAGATCTTCGATGTGAATCGGGGTGCCGCTTGCAGGAGCGCCGGTGCCCCGCGCGAGCCAGAGCGCCGCCAACGTCGATGGAGCCGTGGCGCTGTACGCTTGCAGTTCGAGCCGGCGCCAACACGCATCGATGCCGGTATGCAAACGTTTTAGAGGACCGAGCAGCTTCAGGCTGCCCTTGATTTCCAACAACAGGGCGTTGGGCGGCTCGATGCTGACGAAGGAGGTGAATTGTTGCGCATGCAGGCACAGGCGCTGCAGTAAGCCGGCGGAATGTTCCTTGGCCAACTCCGGAAACACCGCGGCATACCACAGCTGCTTTGAACGCATCCGGGCGGCTGTTTGCAGTGTCGGCGGTATGCCGCCCGCCTTCCATGATCTAGGTGACGACGCGGGTGATACGTCCTCCGCGGCAAATAGGTCTGCCGTCTGCGATTTCGATGTCTGCCGTTTCACGGGCCACCGAGGTCCACGGGTCCGGGTCGGCCGCCTTGCACCTTGAGCAGATCAAGACGCATTTCATGCTCATCTGACGTCACGGCCAAACGCAGCGTGGCGGGCGAAGATTCGAAACGATGCCGCTCGGGGCGAAACAGCACACCGAGTGCACCGCCCGCCTCGGCCGCGAGCTTCAATCGCCGCAGCCAGCGATCATCGGTGCCCTTCAACCAGAGAAACACCGCAGCGCAGACGCCCGAGCCCAAGGCTTGCTCAGCAGCCCATAAGGCTTCCGTGGCGCTGGCAGGTTGCACTACCAAGAAGCGCCCCAGCTCGATTCCTTGTTGCGCTAAGGCAGGTGCATAAGGTTCATGGGGCGGTGCAATCCAGACGAGCCAGGGAGCCTCATCGGTCCTTCCTTGGCCGCTCCTGCGTTGACATTCCACCAGAGCCGGTAGGAAGAGTTGCACCTCGCCCAAGCCGGTATTGTCCAGCAACACCTCGATGAGCGACGCCGTCGGCCACCCGCCCCCGGGCAAGCGCGCATCCAGCGAGCGACAACCTGTGGACCAAACCGGACGGATGGGGGCAGCCGCGGCGTCTTTTAACCTCCAGACGCGTGCATCGGCCAAAATATCCGCGAGCGTTGATAGTTGACGCTCGCCCATCCTGGGCTCGCGCCCTTCGGGCGCCCCTACGGGCGTCAGCTTCGGCTTCCTGCCTCCGCATTCACGCGGCATCCACGTCTTTACCGCGACGAAGCACCCCGACGACCACCCCCTCGATAATCATGGGCTGTTCTTTGAGATCCACACGAATGGGTTCGAAATCGGTATTTTCGGGCAGCAACCATACAATCGTGCCTTCTTGTCGATAGCGCTTGACGGTGACTTCGTTTTCCAGACGCGCAACCACGATCTGGCGATTACGCACCTCGGGCGTGCGATGCACCGCAACTAGATCGCCATCCAAGATGCCGGCATTTTTCATACTCATGCCTTTTACTTTCAGCAGGTAATGCGGCTGGGGTTGGAATAACTGCGGGTCGATCTGATAGCGCGTTTCGATATGCTCTTCGGCCAGGATTGGACGGCCCGCAGCGACGCGTCCGATGAGCGGCAAGCCCAATTGTTCACGCAGAATGTCCTTGAGTTGGATGCCGCGCGAAGCGCCGGGGATGAGATCGATGACGCCCTTGCGCTGCAGGGCGCGTAAGTGTTCCTCGGCGGCATTCGGCGACTTGAAGCCGAGCGTGCGCGCGATTTCCGCGCGCGTGGGCGGCATCCCGTTTTCCACGATCGCGTCCTGAATGAGCCTTAGAATCTGGGTTTGACGGGGGGTAAGGTCCGACATGCATCACCTGTATATGTAGCCAGTTGCTGGTATTATATACAGTCTCAGAATACTGGCAAGTCCCCTTCACGGCGCGGTAATTTGCCGAACCTTCCTTTTCAGAGCCCTCCAATGACGCAAGAACAAGATCGCTCCAGGGACCGCTTACTCGGCATGGATCAACCCATCACACGACGCGATTTCCTGAACGGCATTGCCGTCGGAGCCGCCGCCGTCGCATCCGGACCCCTGCTGGCGGCATCGCTGCCGGATCCCGCAGCCCAAGCCGCCTTGGGCTACTACCCCCCGCTGCTCACCGGCTTGCGCGGCAGTCACCCCGGTTCCTTCGAGGATGCTCATACCCTGCGCGATGGCGGCACCTGGCCGGCTGCTACGGATACCGGCGAGGAATACGACCTGATCGTCGTCGGTGGCGGCATCAGTGGCCTCGCCGCCGCCCACTTTTATCGCGCACAGACAAAGGCCGGAAGCCGCATCCTCATACTCGATAATCACGACGATTTCGGCGGTCACGCCAAACGCAACGAATTCAACCTGAACGGCCGCCTGAATCTATTGAACGGGGGCACCCTGCTGATCGACAGTCCGCGACCCTATGGTCCGATCGCCGCGGGCCTTCTGGCGACGCTCGGCATCGACGTGCCGAAGCTCATCAAAACGACTCAGAACCCAGAGTTCTATGCGCACCTCGGCTTGCGGAGCGGCGTGTTCTTCGATCGAGAGACCTTCGGCGCCGATAAGCTCAGCGTCGGTCTCGACCAGCTTCCCTTCAAGGAATTCCTGGCGCAGACACCGCTGTCCGCCGCCGCCCGCGAAACCATCGTGCAGATTCAAGAGGGCAAGATCGATTATCTGCCGGGCCTGTCGTCCGATGACAAGAAACAGCGCCTGTCGCGCATGAGTTATGAAGCGTTTCTGCGCGATGTGGTCCACGCGGAACCCGCGGTGCTCAGTTTCTATCACGCGCGCACCATGGGTGAATGGGGAGTCGGCACCGATGCCGTGTCCGCGCTCGATTGTTGGGGCTTGGACCTGCCCGGATTTCAAGGCATGAACCTGGCAAGGGGCTCGATTCCGCGCATGGGCTTCACGCCGGCGGGATACGCGGACACCGGCGGGTCACTCCGCTTGCATTTTCCCGACGGCAACGCGACGATCGCACGTCTTTTGGTACGGGACCTGATACCGCGCGCCGTGCCCGGCCACAGCGCCGAAGATGTGGTCACCGCACGCGTGGACTATGCGCAGCTCGACCGCGGCGGCACGCCCGTTCGATTGCGCTTGAACAGCATCGCCATCCGCGCCCGCCATCTTGGCGATCCCAAAGCGGCGGGCCAGGTGGAAGTCACTTACCTGCGCGGCGGCCGGGCGTACACGGCGCGTGCGCGCAGTACGGTGCTGGCGTGCTACAACATGATGATTCCTTATTTGTGCCCGGAACTGCCCGCGGCACAGAAGGATGCTCTGCATAAGCTGGTCAAAACCCCGCTGGTCTATACCAGCGTTGCACTTCGCGACCGGCAGGCTTTCGATGCGCTGAAGGTGCACCGCGTCCATGCCCCGGGCTGCTATCACACGTACTTTCATTTGAACTCGCACGTCAATGTCGGCGACTACCGCAGTCCGCGGTCTGCGCAGGATCCGATACTCGTGCACATGGTGCGCACCCCCTGCAAGCCCGGGCTGCCCGAACATGAGCAGAATCGCGTGGGACGAAGCGAATTATTGAACACGACGTTCGAGACCTTCGAGCGCAACATTCGCGAGCAACTCGCTCGCACCTTGGGAAAGGGCGGCTTCGATCCCGCTCGCGACATCACTGCCATCACCGTGAACCGGTGGCCCCACGGCTACGCCCCGGAATACAATCCCCTGTTCGATCCGGACGTGCCCGAGGATGAACGACCGCATGTCATCGGGCGCGCACCATTCGGTCGCATTGCCATTGCCAATTCCGATTCCGGCGGTGGCGCATACACGGATTCGGCCATCGATCAGGGCCATCGCGCGGTGATGGAACTGTTGCGCGGATCGTGAAACATGCCTGAAATCGGCTGTAAAATTTACATTCGGACTGCATTCTTAATGATGATTTAATTTCTGAGAATGGAACTTATGAAAAAACGTCGCCGAGAACCGACAAATAAGTGCATTTCAGTTGCAATCGACGCGCGAATTTGGCTTTATGTACGACTGTGTTGCGACGCGGACGGCCCTGACCGTGACTGGGCCAGCCTGTGGCAACACTTTCGGACTTTCCGATACGAACGAATTAACCCTAGGGGAATACTTTTATGACATTGACCACCACACTTAAGGCCTCACTCGCAGTGGCCTGCGTTGTCGCCTTCGCAGGTTGCACGGATCTGAAGCCTATCCAAGCCCAGATCGATGAGCTGAAATCAGAAATCACCAAAAACACGAGCGATGACCAAAAGACAGCGTCTGCAGCGGCTGCAGCCCAAAGCGCCGCTGCCAGTGCGCAGTCTGCTGCTTCGGGCGCGCAGAGCACGGCTAATCAGGCGTTGTCGACCTCGCAGTCGAATTCGACGGCCATTGAAGCGATCAACGAGAAGATCGATCGCATGTTCAAGAAGTCAGTGTCGAAGTAAATCGATCATTTGCTTGAGATCGAACGCCGCGGTACTGCCGCGGCGTTTTTTTTCGCGCAGGGCGGTTACCACGCAAATGACCGATTCCGATGGAAATCACGAATTTCGATTTAATCAAGACCGTTGGTGAGGGCCACGCGCGTTCCCTACCGCCGGACGTTGCGCTTCTGCGATAAATCCATGAGAAGCGCAGCCCCCGCGACCAGCACTGCACTCGCGACCAGACTCGCGCCGAAGGGGACTGAATCGCGCGTCGTCAGTCCCTCGCCGCCGAGCGGTCCGATCGTGAGCGGACCCAACAGTTGGCCGGCGGCGAATGCGGCGGTCATCGCAGCCATCAGTTGAGGTGCTGCGGCTCCGGCGACCAAGCGTGCCTGCTGCATGCCGGCCATGGTTACGACCATGAATGTGCCGCCCACGCATACCGCGCTCAGCAGCAATGCGCCCAGAGAGGACGATAAAACGGGCAGTACCACGCCGGCTGCCATCACCAATTGCGCGGTGGACCACAGCGCGCGAGGCGAAGCATTGCGCGATACGCGCGGGGCGACCAGCGTAGACACTGCAGCAGCAAGTCCGAATAGCGGCCACACCACGCCAAACAGCGCGGGGTCGGCAAATTGCTGTCGCGCCATCGCGGGTAGGAAGGTCGCCGGCAGGATGTAACCGTAGCCGAATGCGCCATACGCCACAACCAATCGCCATGTCTTGCCATGCAAGCCTGGGCCAGCACTGGACGACACCGGTGGGTCAGACCGCCCGGCTGACGGCGCGAAGCTGCGCCACGCTACGACCGCCACGAGCGCGGCCAGCACGCCAAGCAGCCGCCACGCGAGTTCGGGCGACTGGTGTGAGAGTGCGGTTCCAAGTCCGACCAGACCGGCCAGTGCGATTCCGCTGCCGACGCCCGCGAACACCGCGCCCGCCCACCCAGGGCGTTGCAGAGAAGCCAACGACTGCAGTGCCCACGCGGACACGCCAACGAGCACCAAGGCGCTGGCCGCACCGGCCAGTAGTCTCCAGGCAAGCCACACGACGAAACCGCCGCCCGATCCCATTGCCAACGTGAATACCGCAACGCCGACGAGCCCGCCACGCGCGACCGCCGCGGGCGGCATGGGCCAGCGTGCGCAGGCGAGTGCTCCCAAAAGGTAGCCGAGATAGTTAGCGGCTGCGAGCCACGCGCCCTGAGCGAGATCAAGCTGACCGTTCTGCTCCATCAACGGAAGCAAGGGCGTGAAGGCGAATCGGCCAATGCCCATCGCTGAGGCCAACCCGAGCAGACCTACCGCCACGACCGCAAGTGCGCGCGGGGCCGGGGCGGTGACGGTGGCAAACGACATGATTTCGATCTTAGGCCCGTGTTGTCAGTTACCCATCGCCGTCAATAGCGAACCAGAGCCGACCCCCAGGTAAATCCGCCGCCGAACGCCTCCATCAGCAGGAGTTGGCCGCGCTTGACGCGGCCGTCGCGAATGCCCGTATCGAGAGCGAGCGGCACCGACGCGGCGGACGTATTGCCCTGGGTGTTGATCGTCACGATGACCCGCGCCATCGGCAAATCGAGCCGCTTGGCGATCGCCTCGATGATTCGAATATTCGCTTGATGAGGGATCAGCCAGTCGAGTTGATCCTTGCTGATGCCGTTGGCGTTGAGAGTCTCCGTGACCAGCTGCCCCAGCGTGTTGACGGCGACCTTGTAGACTTCGTTACCCTTCATCTGAACGCCGGCCTTGCCTTCGCGCACCAGTTTGAAACCCTTGGATACGCCATCCGGGTAGAGCAGCAAATCCTTGTACTTACCATCGGAATGCAGGCGCGTGCTGATGATTCCCGGTTCGCTGGAAGGCGTCAGTACCACTGCGCCTGCGCCGTCCGCGAACAACACGCAGGTGCCGCGGTCGTTCCAATCGACAATTCGCGTCAGCGTTTCCGCCCCGACCACGAGAGCGCACTTCGATTCGCCCAGGCGGACGAATTTATCCGCCACGCTCAGCGCATAGACGAAGCCGGTGCAAGCCGCCTCCAAGCTGAATGCCGGACAGCCGTGAATTCCCAAGCGGTCCTGCAACAACGTGCCCACATTCGGAAAGACCAGATCGGGTGTCGTCGTGCCGACGCAGATCAGGTCGATGTCCGCCGCGGACACCCCGGCGTCTTCCATCGCGCGCCGCGATGCGTGCTCCGCAAGATCGGTGGTGGTTTCGCCCTCCGCAGCCACGTGACGCTGCTCGATCCCCGTGCGGGTGCGAATCCACTCGTCGCTGGTGTCGACGAGGGTTTCGAGTTCCGCGTTGGTCAGTATTTTTTCCGGTAGGTAGCTGCCGGTGCCGGCGATGCGTGCGTACATTGAGTTCCTTCAGGCTTCGCGTGCAGCGTGCAACCGTTGCGCGATGCGCGCCGGCAGGCCATTGCGCGCTTCCGCTACCGCGACCTCGATGGCGCGCTGAAATCCGAACAGATCGGTGCCGCCATGACTTTTGATCACGATGCCATTCAATCCGATCATGCTCGCGCCATTGTAGCGGCGCGGGTCGATTCGCGTGCGCAAGGCGTTCAGCGCCGGTCGCGCGGCGAGATAGCCCAGCTTGCGCAGCGGCGTGCGGCTGAATTCCTCGCGCAAAGCATCGGCGATCAGGCGCGCCGCGCCCTCCATCGCTTTCAGCGCCACATTGCCGGTAAACCCGTCGGTGACGACGACATCGACCTTGTCCGAAAAGATATCGTCGCCCTCCACGAAACCGACGTAGTTGATGTCGATGGCGGTCAACAGGTTATGCGCCGTCTGCACGATATCGTTGCCCTTGATTTCCTCGGCGCCGATATTGAGCAATCCCACTCGCGGCCTTGCATGGGCTCCTTCCAGATCGGCCGCAAGCACTGATCCCATCACCGCGAACTGGGACAGCTGCACCGGAGTGCACGAGGCGTTGGCACCCAGGTCCAACATGTAGGTGTGGCCGCCGCGCGAGGGGATCAGGGAAACGATGGCGGGGCGTTCCACCCCCGGCAGCATCTTCAGCACGAAGTGCGCCGTTGCCATCAACGCGCCGGTATTGCCTGCGCTGACGCAGGCATGCGCATCATTTGCCTTCACCAGATCGATCGCACGGCGCATCGATGAGTCTTTCTTGCGCCGCAAGGCCTCGCGCGGATGATCGGTCATCTCGACGACATCGGCCGCAAACAGGCAGGACACATTGGCAGGGAATGTACTGCCCAGCTCGCGCTCCAAGTCGGGCTGCCGCCCGATCAGGGTAAACCGCACGTCGCCGAATTCATGGGCTGCCGCCACCGCCGCCGGCACGGATACCGAGGGCCCGCGGTCGCCGCTCATGGCGTCGATGGCAATATGGAGCAGCGCAGACAAGGTGCGTCAAAAAGTCCGAGCGGCGCGCGAATCGCCGCCGACGATCAAGGCTTTATTCTTCGGCCGCTGCCGCGTCCGCCTTGGTCTGAAGCACCTTGCGTCCGCGGTAAAATCCCTCGCGGGAAATTCGGTGACGGGAATGAGTCTCCCCGCTCTTGGCGTCGATCGACACCGCGGGCAAGGGCAGCGCGGAATGAGAGCGATGCATGCCGCGCTTGGATGGGGTTTTTCTGCTTTTCTGAACTGCCATGAGTGCTACGTCCTATCAAGTTTTCTTTAACAAATCCTGCAACGCGGAAAACGGCCGGAATCGATCGCCCGACTTCTCCTCAATCTCGCCGCCTGTCTCGTAAGTCGGCGCCCGACCGCAGCTCTGCGGTGCATGCAACGCAACGATCGGTAAGGCCAACAACAATTCTTCTTCGGCCAGTTCGCGCAGACTAACCCGGCCTTCGTCCATCGCATAAGTCTCGCGCTGCGAGTCTGCAGCGCTCTCTTCCATTGCGCTCGCAAACTCAACCGTGCTGCTGCCGGCGGCGGCAAATGCGAATCCTTGCAGGCAACGCTGGCACAACAACTGCGGCATCGCCTCGACCGCGACCGTGGCTCCTGCCCGTCCAGCGTCCAATTTCGCAAATGCGAAACGCGCCCGCACGGACCCTCGCGCGTCCGCCAGTAAATCCCGTAACCGGGGCATCTCACCGAGCGGGTAGACGCGTTCCAGCACCACTGCATCGTCGGCCAGGTGCGCGCAATCGACTCGGTCAGGCAAGCCCTGTGCCATGGGCCGCGTATAATAGGGCTTAGTTTCCACCCCTGTCAAAATCAATCGAGTGCAAGTCGTTGTTTTTGAAGTCCCAGCCTCCGCTTATTTTAGCGTCGACCTCGACTTACCGGCGCGACCTTCTGGCGCGGCTGCGCCTGCCCTTTTCCTGCAGCGCCTCAGGGGTGGACGAAACCCGGCGCGCCGGCGAGCGGCCTCTCGCCCTGGTGCAACGATTGGCGAGGGCCAAGGCTTCTGCCGTGGCCCTCGAGCGTCCCGATGCGTGGGTCGTCGGTTCCGACCAGGTGGCGGTACGGATCGACGGCTCCGCCGATGAATTGATCCTCGGCAAGCCCGGCGCGCAGGCGCTCTGCATCGAGCAATTGCGCAGCTGCTCGGGCCGTACCGTGTCGTTCATGACCGCGGTGGCCGTCGTGCGGCACAACGACCGCAGGGCGCTCGAGTTCCTCGATACCACGCGGGTGGCATTCCGCACGCTCGATGATGCCGCCATCGCGCGCTACGTCGCCCTCGAGACGCCGTACGATTGCGCCGGGGGGTTCAAGAGCGAGGGCCTTGGAATCACGCTGTGCGAATCGATCGAGAGCGTGGATCCGAGCGCGCTGATCGGCTTGCCGTTGATTCACTTGAGTAAGGCGCTGCGCAGCGTCGGCTACGAATTGCCGTAGGCGCATATCCTCATGTTCGCTTGGGACCGGCGCGCCCGGGCGCTGGGCGCTTCGCCGTGCGCGGCGGCGGGCGGCGCTTCATCGGGGTAATCGCATCGAGCACCTCCGCCAACTCGCTGGGAAGCGGAGCACTCGCATGAAACGGGACGCCGGAATCCGGCCACTCGAAGGCGACGGACTGGGCGTGCAAGAAAGTGCGCTTCAAGCCGTGACGCTTCAATTCCGCATTGCGGTCCCGGTCGCCATACTTGTCGTCACCCAGCAGAGGGTGGCCGGCAAAGGATGCATGCACGCGGATTTGATGCGTCCGCCCGGTAGGGATGTCCACCTCCATGAGCGTTGCGAGCGCACCGAAGAATTGCACCGGCTTGAATATGCTCACCGAGTCCTTGCCGGCGGCCGCGACCCGCACATGCCGTTCGCCGTGCTGGCGGTTGTCGGTGGCGAGCGGCGCGTCGATGCGCTTCGTTCCCAATTGCCAGCTACCCGCGACCAATCCCAGATAGGTCTTGTGCATGCCGCCGTTGCGTATCAGCGTATGCAGCGCAGTCAGGGTGCTTCTATCGCGTGCCACGAGCAAACAGCCGCTCGTGTCGCGGTCGAGGCGGTGCACGAGTTCCAGCGTTTCGCGCGGCCGAGACGCCCGCAGCGCCTCGATGACGCCAAAACTCATGCCGCTGCCGCCGTGCACGGCGACGCCGGCCGGCTTGTCGATCACCAGCAGATGCTTGTCTTGAAAAATCACCGCTCGTTCGATCAATTCCAGCAAGCTGCTCGAGGGCTGCCGCGGGTTGACGCGTCCCAGCGCATCGACGGAGTCGATGCGCACCGGCGGTAGACGGACTTCGTCCCCCTCCTGGATACGGTATTCCGCATCGACGCGCTTGCGGTTGACGCGTACCTCGCCCTTCCGCAGCAGCCGGTAGACCCGGCTTCGGGGCACGGTCTTGAAGTGCCGCATGAGGAAATTGTCGATTCGTTGGCCGGCCTCGTCGGACGTTACCGTGCGCAAGGTGACGGGACTCTTTGGCCCGTGAAAGCGCTCCGGCACAGCCAATTCATTGTTCATGGTTGCTTGGCGATGTTCTAAGGTATTGATTACATTGACCCTGACGGGCTGCCGTGATAATGTCCTAAAACCGTGTCAGGCGCTGAACCATTTCTGGGCCGCCGTCCATTTCAAGGGTTAGCATGTAGACACCGGTTTCAGTGGTCCCCCATCGGTTGGGGAGCCGCATATTAGTTGGTTCTGGAATTCCAGACCATCGCTCGGCCGATGAGACAGACGCAAGAGAGCCCAATTTGAGCTTCGGCGTCTGACAAGCGGTTAACCGAGAACAAGGCCCCGGGCTTGCCGTATACGTTTTGGTTTAAAGTGGTGGAGTTGATGCCGGTCGCGTGGCTCGCGCTCGGCGCATCCCTGTTTGTCATCTCACCATTCGTCGCGGTCCCGGCTTCTATTCTCATTCTCAAGCTCACCTCCTCGGCCCCTACCACCTTAGTTGGGGCACATGAAAAGAATGCTCGTCAACGCAGTTCAAGAAGAAGAACTGCGAGTCGCACTCGTCGACGGCCAGAAACTCTACGACTTATCGATTGAGATCCCGTCACGGGAACAAAAAAAATCCAATATCTATAAAGGCCGGATCACCCGCGTAGAGCCGAGTCTCGAGGCGGCGTTCGTCGAATATGGCGCGCAGCGCCACGGCTTTTTGCCGCTGAAAGAGGTTTCCAAAGAGTACTTCCGCACCCAGCCGGGTGCCGGCGGCAGGCTGAACATCAAGGATCTTCTGCAGGAAGGTCAAGAGCTGATCGTTCAGGTGGAGAAGGAGGAGCGCGGCAACAAGGGCGCGGCGCTTACGACCTTCATCAGCCTTGCCGGGCGCTTCCTGGTGCTCATGCCAAACAACCCGCGCGCGGGCGGCGTGTCGCGCCGCATCGAAGGCGAAGATCGCGATCAGATGCGCGAGGCCATGAACGGGCTGCAGATCCCCGAGGGGATGGGGGCCATCGTGCGCACCGCCGGCGTCGGCCGATCCACCGAGGAATTGCAGTGGGATTTGAATAATCTCAAGACGGCGTGGGACGCGATCGTCGCGGCCAATGACGGCCGGCCCGCTCCCTTCCTGATATTTCAGGAAAGCGATGCGGTGACTCGCGGACTTCGCGACTACTTCTCCGATGATGTGGGCGAATGCCTCATTGATCAGCCCGAGGCCTTTCAAAAAGCACAGGAGTACATGCAGCGCTTCATGCCGCCCGACGCGCAGCGCAAGCTCAAGCTATATCAAGACCCGGTGCCCCTGTTTACGCGCTATCAGATCGAGAGCCAGATCGAATCCGCGTATTCGCACAAGGTCACCCTGCCCTCGGGCGGCAGCCTGGTGATCGACCACACCGAGGCGCTGGTGTCGATCGACATCAATTCGGCCCGCAGCACCCGCGGCGGCGATATCGAAGCCACTGCTCGCAACACGAATCTGGAAGCGGCGGAGGAAATCGCGCGGCAACTGCGCTTGCGCGACATCGGCGGGCTCATTGTCATCGACTTCATCGACATGGAGTCGCAGGCCAATCAGCGCGCCGTGGAGGACATGCTGCGGGACGCGGTCAAGATGGATCGCGCGCGCATCCAACTCGGGCGATTGTCGCGCTTCGGATTGCTCGAGTTGTCGCGCCAGCGCCTGCGGCCGGCGTTGAGCGAAACCACGCACATCAACTGCCCGCGCTGCAGCGGCATGGGCACGATCCGCGGCGTGGAATCGATGTCGCTGGCGTTGCTGCGCTTGATCGGCGAGGAGGCGCGCAAGGAACGAACCGGCCGGGTGATCGCCCAAGTTCCCGTCGATGTCGCCACTTACCTTATGAACGAGAAGCGCGATTGGCTGAATCAAATCGAATCGCGCGACAAGGTGTCGCTCGTGATCGTGCCAAACCCCCATATGCAGACGCCGGCCTACACGCTGCGGCGAATCCGCGACGACGAAAAGGAGCTGCCGGAGAACACCACCGTCAGCTACCAGCTGGCCGATCAGCCCAATGTCGACGATTCGAATATTGGAAACCGCGACAAGAAACCGCAGGGCGACGTGCCACTGGTGCCGAGCATTTTGCCGGCATCGGCGGCGCCCATCGTTCCAATGCCCGTGTCCGTGCCCGACCCCGCGCCGCCGGCGCGGGCGCCCGCTGCGCAGGTCGGCGCACTGGTGCGCTTCTGG
>Ga0210402_10001804_pt1 | contig 21691 bp, 14 predicted proteins | sample IncBWC7MmetaG_FD_161055 | JGI IMG/M metagenome (GOLD analysis project Ga0210402, IMG submission 161055) | Forest soil microbial communities from Barre Woods Harvard Forest LTER site, Petersham, Massachusetts, United States - Inc-BW-C-7-M | ecosystem: Environmental > Terrestrial > Soil >... | reverse complement strand
CCTCGCGACGGCGAGAAAGTCACCTTTGGCATTCGCGACATCAAGTGGGACGCCGACAAGGGATTCTTCCTCAACGGCAAACGAGTCGAAATCAAGGGCACGTGCAACCATCACGACCACGCCGGAGTGGGCGCGGCGCTTCCCGACCGGTTGCAGTGGTATCGCGTTGGCGTGCTGAAAGACATGGGCGGCAATGCGGTGCGCACTTCGCACAACATGCCGACGCCCGAGTGGGTGGAGGCCTGCGACCGCCTCGGCATGATGATGCTGTGCGAGACGCGGCTGATGAGCGCGAACGACGAAGGCATGGCGCAGCTGGAGGCGATGGTAAAACGCTATCGCAATTCGCCCGCGATCATCCTTTGGTCGATGGGCAACGAAGAGTGGACGATGATGCCGCAGGAGCAGGGGCCGCGCGTGGTCTCCGACATGATCGCGCGAACGCACGAACTGGATCCGACGCGCATGTGCACGGCGGCCGTGAATACCGCGTTCGGCAGCCACTTCCCGGAAGTCCTCGACGTCATGGGCTTCAATTACAACCCGAAGGAGCACGACGGCTATCACGCGAAACATCCCAAGCAGCCGAGCGTGGGGTCGGAGACGGCCAGCACGGTTTCGACGCGCGGCATTTACTCGACCGACAAGTTGCGCAACTGGGTCAGCGCCTACGACCTGAACCACACAGAGTGGTCGCAGCTCGCCGAAGAGTGGTGGAAGTTCTATGCCGCGCGCGAGTGGCTTGCGGGCGGCTTCGCCTGGACCGGCTTCGACTACCGCGGAGAGCCGACGCCGTATGCGTGGCCATCGATCAACTCGCAGTTCGGCATCGTCGACATGTGCGGCTTCCCCAAGGACAATTTTTATTACTACAAAGCGTGGTGGGGGTCGGAGCCGGTGCTGCACCTGTTTCCGCACTGGAATTGGGATCAGCGCGATGGCGAGCCGATCTCGGTGTGGGTGCATTCGAACCTGGACTCGGTGGAAGTGTTTTTGAACGGCAAGAGCCAGGGCTCGAAGAAAGTTGAGCCACTTACTCACTTGGAGTGGAGCGTGAAGTATGAGCCGGGCGTGCTGGAGGCTCGCGGCACAAAGGATGGCAAGGTCGTGCTGACGGAGAAGCGCGAGACCACGGGCGACCCGGTTGCGATCCGGCTGACCGCCGATCGACCGGAGATCAACGCCGATGGCGAAGACGTGGCCGTGCTGAAAGTGGAAGTGCTCGACAAGGAAGGCCGCGCGATTCCTACGGCTCATAACATGATCAGCTTCAAGGTTACCGGCGAAGGCGCGCTGATCGGCGTGGGCAACGGCGATCCGAACTGCCAGGAGTCGGACAAAGAGCCGAAGCGCAGTTTGTTTAATGGGCTGGCGCAGGTGATTGTGCAGTCGACGCGCACTCCGGGGACGATCACGGTGGAGGCTTATTGCGAGCCGTATCCGCGGCCGGTGCTGCCGGCGGTGCGGGCCACGATTGCGACGAAGAAGGTGGAGTTAAGAGCCAGCGTGGGATAGGTTTTAGCCGGGGGCGGGCGTGACGCAGAGAAGTAGATGCGAGGCCGAAAGTCTCATCTCATCGACTTTCCTCGACACAAGAATTGACAGATTCCGTGGAGGGAAATTCGGCTCTTGGGCTGCCACGAAAACCTGGCCTCGCTGCGCTTGGCCGGACCCTTCGGCTATGCTCAGGGCAGGCTGGCGAAGGCGCCCGTCCCCACACAAGCAGATTCTTCAGCGGATTCGTCCTTCGCGTTCGCTCAAATATATTTGACATGTGGCCGCTGGGGTTATATCAGTAGGGGCGCGCCCGCTATGTTTCGACGAATTCTCCTGCTTTTTGTGTGTTTTGCCGCGCCGCTTGCTCCCGCACGCGATAAGACCGAAAATTGGATCCAAGTTTCCAGCCCGCATTTTGTGGTCGTCACCAACGCAAACGAAAAGCAGGGGCGCCGCGTCGCGGATCAGTTCGAGCGCATGCGGTCGGTTTTTCACACCGCGTTTCCGAAAGCGCAAGTCGACCCCGGCACGCCGATCATCGTGCTCGCGATAAGAGATGAGAAAGATTTCAAGGCTCTCGAACCGGAAGAGTATCTCGCCAAGGGCTCGTTGAAGCTGGGGGGCCTGTTTCTCCGGACGGCGGACAAGAACTATGTGCTGATGCGCCTCGATGCGGAGGGGGAACATCCGTATTCGATCGTGTATCACGAATACACGCACTTGCTGCTAAGCAAGACCGCCGATTTCATGCCGCTCTGGCTGAATGAGGGACTGGCCGAGTTTTATCAGAACACTGACATTCACGACAAAGATGCTCTGCTGGGCCAGCCTAGCAATGATGACATCCTGTGGTTGCGGCAAAATCGCTTGCTGCCCCTGGCGACATTATTTACGGTCGATCACAATTCGCCCTATTACCACGAAGAAAATAAGGGCTCTATTTTTTATGCCGAATCCTGGGCTCTGACGCACTATCTCGAAATGAAGGACTTCGCGGAAAAGACGCAACACGTGACCGATTATCTGGACCTGTTATCGAAGCAAGTCGACCCGGTCACGGCTGCAACCCGCGCGTTTGGAGATTTGATACACCTGCAGGTCGCATTAGAAAACTACATCCGTCAAGCGGGCTTCCGCTATCTTAAACTCGCGACCGTGACGGAGGTTGATGACTCCGCTTTCAAAGTGCAGCCTCTCAGTGGAGCGCAATCCGATGCCGTGCGCGCGGACTTTCTCGCCTATAACAGCCGAACCGCGGACGCTGAAGCGCTCTTAACTCACGTACTCCAGGAGGAGCCCAACAACCTCTCCGCACACGAGACCAAAGGTTTTCTGGAATTCCGGCAGGGACATCTGGATCAGGCGAAGAAGTGGTACGCTCAGGCCGTTCAGCTCGACTCGAAGAGTTACCTCGCCCATTACTACTTCGCGGCAATCTCCATGAACGGAGCGCAGGATGCAACCGCCCAGGCGCAGGTAGAGAGCAGCTTTCGAACCGCAATTAAGTTGAATCCATCTTTTGGCCCCGCCTTTGACCGGCTCGCGGTTTTTCTGGCCATGCGCAACCAGCATCTCGATGAAACCCGCATGATGGAACTGACCGCGATCTCTCTTGAGCCCGACAACATGGGCTACCGCATCAACATGGCGAATATATGGATGGCGATGGAGAAGGGCCAGAGCGCGGTGGATGTCTTGCGCTATGCGGCAAAGCTGGCGAAAACTCCGCAGGATACTCAAATGGTGGGCAGCGCGCTTCTCCTTGCCCAGGAGTATGCGGAGAATCAATCGCGCTTCGCCGAACAGACTCGTCGACTCAATGCAGAAGAAAAGGCGGGCGGCGCTGGGACGCCTTCGACTGCAAGCGATGGAAACATTCCTCAGCTGGCGCACCGCCCGGACTTCGTGCCGCGGGGGCCGCACCGATTTCTGGTCGGCGTTTTAAAAAGCGTGCACTGCGATAATCCCGCGCTCGACTTGACGGTAAGTTCAGGCGGGAAGGCGGTCGCGCTTCACGTCGACAACTACTTCAAACTCCCCTTCACCGCTCTTGGTTTTCAGCCCACTGCGAACTTCAACCCCTGTGCTGACCTGGAAAACCGGCCGGCGAAGGTTGAGTACGTGGAATCTGCGAATCCCGCGGCGACCGCACAAATGATCTCGGTCGAACTGCATAAGTGAGGATGTTCGCGTAACTTTCGCTCGCAGGTTCCCTATATAATAGAGAGATTCTCTGGTGGCGAAATTCGCTTCTGTGGGGCTGCCGGCGAAAACTCGGCCACGCTGCCCTTTAGCCGGACCCTGTAAAGTCGTCGTGGCGTTCGGTTGGGTTTGTGCTGAGAGCTGACAGCTGAAAGCTTTTTTATGGATTTTAAACTCGTTTCTACTTACAAACCGCAAGGCGATCAGGGGCGCGCCATTGAGCAACTGCTACGCGGGGTGTATGACCGCGAGCAGCATCAGGTTTTGCTCGGGGTCACGGGGTCGGGCAAGACTTACACCATGGCCAAGGTGATTGAGGCGGCGAACCGGCCGACCCTGGTGATGGCGCATAACAAGACGCTGGCGGCGCAGTTGTATCACGAGTTCAAGAATTTCTTCCCGCACAACGCGGTCGAGTATTTCGTTTCGTATTACGACTACTACCAGCCGGAGGCGTACGTTCCCGCGGCCGATCTTTACATTGAAAAAGAAGCGACCATCAACGATGAGCTCGACAAGCTGCGGCTTTCAGCGACGCGGTCTTTATTTGAGCGGCGCGATGCACTGATCGTGGCCTCGGTGAGCTGCATCTACGGCCTGGGCTCGCCGGAAGCGTATTACGGGATGATGATGTTTCTGGAGAAGGGCCAGAAGATCAAGCGCGAGGATATTACGCGGAGGCTGGTCGACATTCTCTACGAGCGCACCAACGGAGATTTCCGGCGCGGAACGTTTCGCGTGCGCGGCGATGTGATTGAGGTGTATCCGACTTACGACGACATGGCGTACCGCATCGAGTTGTGGGGCGATGAGATTTCATCCTTGACGCAAATTGACCCGCTGTTTGGGACGGTGAAGCAGAAGTACATGCGTCTGCCGATTTACCCCAAGACGCATTATGTGATGAAGGAAGAGACGCGGGCGTCAGCCGTGGCGTCGATCAAGAAAGAACTGGCTTGGTGGGAAGTCGAACTGGAAAAGCAGGGGCGGCTGGTCGAGTCGCAGCGCATTCATCAGCGGACGATGTTTGATCTGGAGATGATCAAGGCCATGGGCTTCTGCCACGGCATCGAAAACTATTCGCGGCACTTTACCGGACGATTGCCCGGCGAGCCTCCGCCGACGCTGCTGGACTATTTTCCTCGCGACTTTCTGATGTTCATCGACGAATCGCATGGCACGGTGCCGCAGTTGCGCGGCATGTACGCGGGCGACCGGTCGCGCAAGGAAACGCTGGTCGAGTATGGCTTTCGCATGCCGTCGGCACTGGATAACCGTCCGCTGACGTTTGAGGAATTTGAGCACCGCACAAACCAACTGATCTACGTTTCAGCAACACCGGGGCCCTATGAGCTGACCAAGTCGGCGGGCGTGGTGGTCGAGCAGATTATCCGCCCGACGGGATTGATCGATCCTCCGGTTGAAATTCGCCCGGTGAAGGGACAGATTGACGATCTGCTGCACATGATTCGCGGCCGCGTGGAACTCGGCGAGCGCGTGCTGGTGACCACGCTGACCAAGCGCATGTCGGAAGACCTGGCAGAGTATTACGCCGAGGTGGGTGTGAAGTGCCGCTACATGCATTCGGAGATCGAGACACTGGAGCGGGTGAAGATTTTGCGCGATTTGCGCAAGGGGGAGTTCGATGTATTAATCGGGATCAATCTGCTGCGCGAGGGACTGGACCTGCCGGAAGTTTCGCTGGTGGCGATTCTCGACGCGGACAAGGAAGGATTTCTGCGGTCCACGGGATCGCTGATCCAGACCATCGGTCGCTGTGCGCGGCATTTGAACGGACGAGCGATTCTTTATGCAGACCGCATGACCGATTCGATGAAGCGCGCCATCGACGAAACCCAACGCCGCCGTGCCATTCAGACGGCATACAACGAGGAGAACGGGATTACGCCGGAATCGATTGTTCGGCCGTTGGATATGACCCTCGCCGGAATTGTGGCCGCGGATTATGCCGATCTGACCGCGGGCGAGTCCGAAGGGCTGCCGGAGTTCAAGTCGCAGGAAGACGTCGACACGCACATCGCGAATCTTGAGAGCGATATGCGTGAAGCGGCGAAGAAGTTTGAGTTCGAGAAGGCGGCGAAGTTGCGGGATGCGATCAAGGAGTTGAGGACGAAGGAGTTTTTGTTCGCATAGTGGATTGGCTCGGAGTGCCGGCTCGTCGATGGGTATTCGAAATGAAATCGTCGATAACAATTCCCTGTCCATGCGGCAAGCAGGTGCCTTTGGAGATTATTGGAAGCACACTGCCCAAGGATGCCAGATGTCAGGCCTGTGGAGTAACGATCCACTTGATGGACCCCTTAGGCAACATTGTGACAATGCTTCTAATGGAGCGAGCGAGGCAGGAACTCTTGAGCGGGGATATCACCATCGCAACGCTCTTGGGCGCTGTCGCCGTTGAAGCGGAGATGGCGTACCTGTTCTTCAAATGGAAGGCCATTGATTCTCAGAAAGTTCCCTTGAACACAACCCCTGAAGATAGGAACCAGTGGGATGATGAGTGGGCGAACATGCGGTCGATTGGAAAGCGGCTGGATGAGCTGTCCCGACTCCTGACCGTCAAGCCCTTCGATGAGTTCGCGCGTTCGAATAAGAAACTCTTGGAATTTGCGCTAACGGGTTATAAACCTGCCGCGTCGATTAAGGATTTCTTACAGGAGCAATTCTTCGACAAGCGAAACGATATCGCACACTACGGAAAAATCGACTTTCAAGAAGCGGATGGTAAACAGTCGCTCTCACTCGCAACCGCTTTGCTTAATCTGCTACAGGCAATGGACGCGAGGCGCTACGATCTAACGTTCCCCACGTAGTGAACGAGCATCAGAGTCGTTATTCCCCACCATGTATCGCTAGTTCAAGATCACGGATTTTGTGTCGATGATGGGTTCAATGGTGAAAATAACTGAAATTCGAAGGACATGTCTTGCTTGTCCGGCGCAATGGGAAGGTAAAACGGAGTCTGGATACGTATATATCAGGTTTCGATGGGGAAGCCTAACCGTTAGATCTGGTTCAACGATCAAGGATGCGATAGCTGGGCTTTCAATATTTGAATGGCACGACACTGACAGCTTTGGCGGATTTATGGAGTACGACGAACTGAAGGAGCTCACTTCCGGCGTGTTAGATCTACCCGATGTGGAATCCCCTGAAGAATCGAACGGTATCACCGCAAAGATTTAAACCAGCTTAAAAGCATCCGAAGAAGTCATTCTCTATCTCTACCTTCCGTACGCCGCGCTGGCGGCCAGCGGTTTGCGGTGGAAGGTGTAGCCGTCGAAGGTTTCGGAGCGGAAGTTCAGGTTCGGGGCCTGGAGCTTTTCGGTCTGGCTGAGGAAGAGGTATCCACCGGGTTCGAGGTAGAGATGCAGGCGCTCCATCAGAGCCGTGCGCTGGACGCGCGAGAGATGGGGCAGCACGTCCATGCAAAAGATGCAGTCGAAGCGGCCGATGTAGACGGGCTTGGTCAGGTTCATGGTGTTGAAGGTGACCAGGCTGCGCAGACGCGGTTTCACCAGCAGGTGCGCACCGTTGCTCGAAGGGTTGTTGGACGACACATTGTTTGCCGAAGCATTGCCCGAGGCGCTGCTGGTCGAAGTGCTGCTCGCTCCGTTACCCGATCCGTTCGTCGAGCCATTTCCCGCCCCGTTGCTGGAGACGTTCGCCGCGCCGTTTTGCGGCGTGTCCGGAGAGCTGTTCGAAGTTCCGTTGGGACTTCCAATCTTCGAGAAGCAGGCGCGGATCGACGCTGGAGGCAATCCCGTCAAAGCCGATTGCGGATAGAGCCCGCGCTCGGCGACTTCAATCGCGGATGGCAGCAGATCGCTGCCCACAATGTGAATCGACCAGTCTTTGGTTCCCTGCCCTGTGCCGACCGGAGCGCTGTTTTCGGCAACACCACCGTTCGTGTTGCCATTGCGGCTGCCGGCATTCTTTTCCTTGACGTCTTTGCTGCCACTGCCATAGCCGTTGCTCGAACCATTGCCGCTCCCGTTTCCGGTGGGGAGCGCTTCGCACAAAGCCATCGCGATCGAGTACGCTTCTTCTCCGGTGCCGCAACCCGCGCTCCAGATGCGTAGCGTGCTGGGGCCGTCGTCCGATTTGCGGGCATAGAGTTGCGGGATCACTTGCCGGGCCAGCGCGTTCATGGCGCCGGGATGACGGAAGAATCCGGTGTTGGAGTTGAGCACGCCGTCGAGGAATGTGGGCAGCGCCAACGGATCTTGGTCCGCGGCGCGGAGGTGGGCCATCAGAGCGGCGGGAGATTCCAAGTCGTGCGTCTCCAGATATTCGGCGACGTGTGCGGCCAACGCGCTGTTGGGACAGTCGAGCAAGATTCCTGTCTGGCGCTCGACCAGCAGGCGCAGCTCGGAGAGTTCGTGCTCGAGAATGGTGACGCCCGCCATCAATCTATGCATAAATTCTTACCCCAACGGGGTGGTGATCGAACTTACGAAAACATGTTCGCCCGAGCCATAGCGGCGCGGTGTCCTGCGGGGAAGGTCGAATTCAGATGCCAGTTGCCTAATGTTCCGGGGCTAGTACTTAGCCTCCAACGGCAGCCGCATACGACTTGCCGGAATCTTGCTCGGCCTGCTGTGCCACCACGTTCATTTCCTTTTCCAAGGAGGAGAATCGCTGCATGATCTCGTGAATGCGCAGCGTCATGTTGCGAATAGTTTCGATCTGCGCGCGTGTCTGGGCGCTCAGGCTGCCCGGCTCCAGCAACAGCAGGTCGGAGTTGCCCAGCACCGAGGTCAATGCATTATTGAGGTTGTGACGCATTTCGAGCATGTAACGACCCAGGGTCGCCTGGCGATCGAGGGTGGCGCAGGCCGCCTCCGCCGCGCGAGCGCGCGACTCGGATCGCGAGCGGTGCACTGCCTCGCTGGCGGCCAGCACCACCGTTTCCAGCCAGTGCGTCGTTTCCAGAGAAGTCGTTTCCAGAGAATCCGTGCGCCTCAGAATGGCAATGCGCGGCCAACGTTCGTGCACCAGTTGCGCGGTTGCGTTGTCCTGGCAGACGCAGAAAATCGGCTGCCCGGTCGAGTGCAGGGGCTCGAGCACCACGGAGAGCAGGTCGCGCCGCAGCTCCCCGACGATGGCCACATCGAACACATCGACCGCAAAACGTGGCCACAAGTCGCCGCTCAGCATCGTGAAAGTGGGCACATTGCGTTCCATCTGCCAGCGGGCAGTGATGCGCCGCGAGAAGTCGACTTCGTCGGAGATGATCAGTACCGTCGGTGCCTGCACTTCGAGACTTCCTTTTTATTCTCAGCCGGGCGAAATTTTCCAAAGCCCGGTTAGTCCTTCGTAGAGCTGTGCGAACGGTTCACTTCTTTTTCGGCTGCGGTGTTGGGTCGGGATCCCAGCCAGGGGTGCCGGACACCTCAAACTCCGGCGCATCGGCACTGGGAGCGACCGGCTTGGGCTTCGCAGCGGCAGCCGGTGCAACGGAAGCCTTGGGGGCGGGCCGGGATGCACCCGCCGATGCCGCCAACGCCGACGGTTTCGCTGCAACCGGTGCGGGCTTGCTGGCGACCGCCGGTTTTGCGACGGGCTTCGCTGCGGGCGCCGGAGTCGTGGCGGACGCTGTAACTGGTTTCACAGCGGGCGCTGGCTTCGCTCCTGCTGCGGGCTTCACACCCGCAACCGGCTTTTTGGCCTCGGCTTTCACTTCCCCTTCGGCAGCTTTGCCGCGGCCGAGAGCGTACTCGACTGAAGCGCGCAGATCGACCAACATGCGCAACGGCTGTCCGGAGGAATACTCCGCCTGGAACATCACCTTCCACGACTGGCAGATCATGCGCAGGCGAATGATCGGTTCCTGCGCGGAGAACTGAGCGCGGCGGCAGTCAATGGTGGCAACGCCTTTGTCCTCGAGCTCAGTCAGCCCGTCGAGAATGGTATTGAGATCGCCCAGCATCAGGCGAAAGAACGACCGCCGCATGAGATATCCGAAGCGGGTGAACGCGGCGAGAGCAACCGGCAGATAAAACAGGTCGCCAGCCAGGCCTTTGGCCTTGCGGCCTTGCTCAAGGACGCCGCCATGCAAGAGCTCGTCGAGCGAACGGCATTTCCGTGCCGCATCCAGCACGCGGTCGAGAGCGTTCAACCAAACCGGAGGCTTCAGTTCTACCTGGCCCAGGACCGGCTCGAGCGACTGGGCCACGTAGGCGAGATCCACTTCGGCGTCGGTCACCCCTGAAGGCGCGAGCTGGCTGAAATACTGCACCAAAAGAAAATCAATCTTGTCGCGGATAACATCGCTCTTGGCCGCCTTGGTCAGGAAGTGCTGCAGCAGGCTCACCAGCGCTTCCTGGGTGACCAGAGAACTGGTTTGCAGGAACTGGCGCAACTGGTGCACCTGGATGAGCTGGTCCATTTGTTCCAGCCATTGGTTGGCCTGTTCGACCGTCTCTTTTCCGGGCGTGTCGACACCGGCTTCGAGATCGCCGCAGGGTTTCACATCGAAAGCGAACTCACGCGCGAGTTCGAAATAAATGGGATACAACTGCCGCGCGGTCTTCCATTGTGTGGGGAGATCTTGAACGGGTGTTGTAGGCGTCATGGTTTCACGATCCAGTTGGGTACTTCTCCACGAAAACGAGCGGCCACCACCGTTTTTCCGGGGTGATACTGCACCGCGACCACCGAAGCCGCGACATCGAACGAACTGTCGGAGTTGCGCAGGCGGAGATCGTCGCCAAACTCCAGGGGGGTGTTGCAGGCAAAAAGCACTTCGCGGGGCGTGCCAAATTCAATCACGATACTTTCGCTGAAATGGACTGCGCTGGCTTCACTTCCCTGCAGGATGCGGGCAAGCTGCACCGGCATGCGAACGGGCGACGCCTCGGGGAAAAACCGGGCAAGCCCCGCCACGTTGCTCGCGTTCTCTGCAGCGCGCGCCGTTGCTGTGGCTGGTTGCGCCAAGCGATGAGCCTCCCCCGACCCAGACCTGCTGACTTGACATGAAATGCGGTTGGGGCTCCCCTCTTCCCGGTTAGGAAGAGTTGTGGGGAGCCAGACTCCGCGGTTCAGAAAAGAGGGAGCAACACAGGAGCCATCGCTGCGAACGGAAGGTCTAGTACCTAGGTGAATGGGTTTTCAGTGGGTTAGCAATTTTTTTGCATGCGCCAGACAAAGCGATGACAAGTCTGATGTCTCAGCATGAGACAGTAGTCTCACAATCAGCGGGGTTGCGAGTTCCGCCGGGCAATCTTATCCGACGCATCTCCGGCCTCTAGAGCGGCGGTCATTCCTCCCAGCCGCGGATCACGATTGTATGGAGGAGATGCTAGCGGGATAGGTTGAAAATGGCCAGCCCCAGGAAATGAAAGGTGTCAAGGATTCATTCTCTGTCGCCTTTCGCTCGCCGTTTTCGATATTCCTAATAGAAGGCTTATTCCTAATTCAGAGCAAGAACCAAACCAGAAGTGAAGATCGCAACTCGGCACCAAGCGAGTGAAAACAGGGAGACTGCGCTGTTATGTACGATTTGCCAATTGATACCGCCACCATCAAGAAGATCAAAGGCCACCAATACTATATTTTTCCCAAGCCGGGGACTCATACTAACCAGAAGGACCGGCCCCAAACGTATGCAAATCCAAAGCTGCTGCAAACCTACAAGGGCGTAGGATCGAACAACTCGGCAAAATTGCTTCCCGATGTGTTCGATGCGGCAAATACACTCATGTCGGCGTTGATCCAGTACGGAAAAGAGATCGACGATTGGAGCATGCAAAGCGCCGTTATCCAAAACGGATATCGGCCCGATGATGCCTCGCAGGGGAAAGAGTACCTGCGGATCATTAAAAAAGTCATCACCGAGCACCCGGACACGTTCGGCACCATCGAGTTCCCCAGCGACCTGGAGGACGAGGCGCAAAGCGTTCTCGGCAAGCCCGGCGATAAAAGGCGGGTTGCCTTTCACACGCACTTGGCGGCGGCTACCGCGGCGGGCTGGAACAGCAAGTTAGCCGCCATCCTGTTCAATCTCGTCGACCGTCGGTACGCCCCGCGCGGCTTTAACCCACATTCGACCGGCTTCGTGTTTGACCTCGATTTCTCGATTTTCGACGGCTCCGGGGAGCGGAACGTTGGGGCCGAACCAAAGCTTAACGACAGGGCCCTGCAATGTGCGGTTGGAAACTGGCTCAACAAGTACGCCATGGACTTTGGTTTCGATTCCTACGACACTGACGCCGAGGTATGGCATCAGGAACTGAGGAGTCCGTAAGATGGGCTGGCTCACGCCGGCCATTTTCCTGGTCAATTTGCTTTGCATCGACGCGCGAGGCATTGGGGAAATTCGGCTCGCGGTCAAGCGTGCCCTCTGATTCCGTACTCAAGCTTCCGGCCCCGCTTAATTTCTGCCGGGCCGAAAGTCTCGATCCAGTTTTGCCGGCCAATTCAGAATCACGGACATGGGCGTGTTCTCCGGCCGCTTGACTTGCGTGTTAATCAGAAATCGCTGCCCATCCCGGCTCACATCGTAAACGAACAAGTCGTACACCAGGACCGGCGGCCGGGGAGTGCTCTGGAAAAGTACGACGGACGTGCCCGCATCGAAATGAGAGCCCGTTGTCACCGGTACTGCCATCATCTTGCCGTCCGAAGACAGGAAGAACAACTCTTTGCCGTCGCTGCGCCACCGCGGCTGCTCACCTCCGCCGGAGGAGACTTGCCATCGGCCGCGCGCGTCCGGAAACGAGGTCACGTAGATCTCCCACTTGCCACTCTCATTGGAAGCGTAGGCTACCCATTTTCCGTCTGGCGAAAACTGGCCATTCCTGAGAACGGAAGGCGCTTTCAGGAACAGGCTGCTCTTGATCTCAGGGTAAGTCAGGAACCACAGGTCCGGGCCTCGACAATAGAGGATGTATTTTCCGTCTCTGGACCAGTCGCTGGGAAGGTTGCCGACGTCGCTCTGCACGATACTCTTTTCATCGTTTGCGCCATCGGAGTTCTTTACATAGAGACCGAAGTAGGTTTGGCGATTGGAGGCAAACACGAAGCGGGCGGCATCGGGACTCCAGATGGGCACCGCATCAATGGCAGGGTCGAAGGTAAGGCGCTTGCTGCCATCGCGCTGCAACTCATACGTCCAGATGTCAATGTTCAGGCTGGCCATGTCGGTCTTGTCCGTGCCTACCGACTTTCCATCCGGCGCCAGGAAAACGTTGCCATACACATCGGGCTTGCCCACAGTCCCGATCGCAGTGCCCTTGCGGTCGAACCATGCCAGTTGCGAAAAGGTAGCCTCGCTGCCAGTTTGAGCCAGCAACAACCCTTGATCGGAGACCGCAAACACCGCCCGCTTGACTTGCGGCAAATACTGAATCTCCGGCAGGATTACGCTTGCTTCTCCGGTGAGGGCGAAACGCTTGAGATCGAAGGGCTGGGCCAGCAGAGTTCGGTCTCTGTAAAACAGCAGGTATCCCGGCGCCGCGTAGGCCGCATTCGATGTCGCGTCCACGACGAAGCGTTTTTCGTTCGAATCCAGCGAACCTACGTAGATGGCGTTGGCCCCCTTTTGTCCAGTGAAGTTGCCTGCCAGATACAGGAAATGCTTTCCGTCGGGTAGAAACACGGGCCAGCGGAGACTGCCTTCTCCACGGCTCATATCCATGCTGCTGATCTTCGTAGGAGTCCCGCCCGACGCCGGTACACGAAACAGGCCCGCAGTCGTCTCCGGCGCAAGCACGATCACTCCATCCTTGTTCCACGTTCCGCCGCGGCCTTGAGGCGCGTCGCAGACCGTCTGCACCGGACCGCCGGCGACCTCCAGCTTTTTTAGTTGTGCGTCGGCGAAGAACGCGATCGATCGTCCGTCCGCCGACCAAAAGGGATAGCTGGCGCCCTCGGTGCCAGCCAGGCTTCTGGCACCGTGCGACCCCAGTTCGTAAATCCAGATCATGTTCTTTCGCGCGGATTCCTGATACGCGACTACGGCGATGGTGTGCCCGTTCGGAGATATAGTGATGTCGGTCGCGGGAAAGGGGAGCGGCGCGGGAAAATACATGGTTTCGGCGGACGGCGTCGAATTCCGCCACCATATCGTCCCGGCGATCAGAACGGTGATCAGAAGAACGACGAGCGCTCCCGAGACGAGCCAGGCTAAGGCCTCGCGGGTCCTTCTTCCAGGTGCGGTCGCGGGAACCGCGCGGCTCGTGAGTTCGCCGCTTTCAGCGCTCCACTTCAGTTCCTGTACGAGATCGCGGGCCGTTTGCCAGCGGTCGTTGGGATCCTTAGCCAGCGCCCGTTGGATCACATGATCCAGCGCCCGGGGCGCCCGGGGCTGTATCGCTGAGACCGGCTCTGGGTCCTTTTCCAGGATTGCGCTCATCACGCTGATCTGGCTTTTGCCCGCGAACGCGCGCTTGCCGGTCGTCATCTCGTAGAGCACCGCGCCCAGAGCAAAAATATCCGAGCGGGCGTCCGCCTCGTGCCCTTGCACCTGCTCCGGAGCCATGTATTGAATGGTCCCCACGATCATGCCTTCCACTGTCAGAGGCTTGCTCATGGTCGCCATCGAACCGGAAGCCAGAGTCGCCAGATTCGGCGCAGGCTTGGCCAATCCAAAATCCAGCAGCTTCGCGCAAGACTTGGTGAGCATAATGTTCCCGGGCTTCAGGTCACGATGCACAATGCCATTGGTGTGCGCCTTCTCCAGTGCTTCCGCAATCTCAAGCCCGTATTGCAGCGCCTGCTTAAGCGGCAGCGGGCCTTTCTTCAGACGGTCGGCGAGCGACTCGCCCTCCAGCAGTTCCATGACCAGATAATCGGTTCCCTCCTGCGAGCCGATGTCGTAGAGGTGGCAGATGTGCGGATGGCTCAACGCCGAGATCGCCTTCGCCTCGCGTTCGAAGCGCGCTTTCAGATCGGGGTTAGAACCAAGATGCGAGGACAGGACTTTAATGGCCACGTCTCGACCCAGCCGGGTGTCGCGCGCACGGTAGACTTCGCCCATGCCGCCTGCGCCCAACGGCGATTGAATCTCGTACGGCCCGAGTTTCGTGCCAGCAGTCAGCCCCATTTGTGGGCCTGATTATATGCCACCGATGCGATACCGGCGGCTCTGACGATTGGATCCCGTTCTGTAGTGAATGGTCGGCTCTTTCAGCGCCAAGCTCGTCCCGCCGCAAGGTTGCTCACTGCAGAGTGTGACTCGACGACCCCGACCCGCCCGAGCCCATCCCGATGTTGTAGCGCTTCAGCTTGCGGTAGAGCGTAGCCCGGCTGATGCCGAGCATGCGGCCGGCGAGGGCTTTGTCGCCGTTGACTTGCTCGAAGACGCGTTGGATCGTCGCCCGTTCAATATCTTCGAGGTCGGTCGTCGACATGGGCACTCGCGGCGATTCAGACACGGCTTGCGCCGCCGCAAGATCCGGATCGAGCAACGTGGGTCTTGGCGCGGGCGAGCCCGCCGCGCTTCCTGCGGGAGATCCCCCGGGAGATCCCGCGGCCGCTCCGGTGGCAATGCTCGGCGGAAGGTCGCCGAGGTCGATGATTTGTCCGTTGCCCAGCGCAACCGCGCGCTCCACGCAATTTTCCAGCTCGCGCACGTTGCCCGGCCAGTCGTATTGCATCAGCGCCTTCATAGCGGCGCTGGTTACGTGCAATTCCCCACCGGGGGCATAGCGTTCCAAAAACCAATGCACCAGCATGGGCGTATCGCTGCGTCGTTCACGCAACGCGGGAACATACAAGGTGACAACGTTCAGCCGAAAATAAAGATCTTTGCGAAAGGTTCCATTTTTGTAGGCGGCTTCCAGATCGCGGTTGGTGGCTGCAATCACGCGGACGTCCACCTTGGTTCTCTGATTGCTGCCCACCGGACGAACTTCCTTTTCCTGCAGCACTCGCAATAGCTTGGCCTGCAATTCCAGCGGCAGTTCGCCGACTTCGTCGAGAAAAATAGTCCCGCCGTCGGCGGCCTGAAACAATCCCTGCTTCGATTTGAGCGCTCCGGTAAAAGCTCCCTTCTCATAACCGAAGAGCTCGCTTTCAATGAGTGTGGGCACAAGCGATCCGCAATCAACCGCGACGAACGGACGGCTCGAAAAAGCGCCGCGGAAATGCATGGCGCGGGCCACCAACTCCTTGCCGGTCCCACTCTCGCCGTAGATGAGCACTGGTGTTCGCGTGTCCTTCAGGCGAGCAACCATGCGGAGCACATCCTGGATCTTCGTGGAGGATCCGATGATGCCGTGGACCGCGGTTTCCGTGTCCATGCGCTGGCGCAGAAATTCGTTTTCCTCGACCAGGCGGATTTTTTCCGCCATGCGCCGCAGAAACAGCCGCAGTTCCTCCAGCGGAGAAAACGGCTTGGTGATGTAGTCGTAGGCGCCGAGTTTCATGGCCTGCACCGCCGTTTCAATTGACCCGTGTCCGGTCATGAGCGCAATCTCGGTGCGCGGCAGTAGTTTCTTTACTTTCTCAAGAAATTCCAGGCCTGACATGTGCGGCATCACCATGTCGGTGAGGACCATGTGCACGGACTGTTCCTCGAGCAGCGCCAGCGCCGACTCGCCACTCTCCGCTTCCAGGCAGACAAATCCGAGCGCCTCGCCGACGGTCACGCACAGTTTGCGGATGCTCTGCTCGTCATCGACGATCAGCAGGCGAATGCGAAGATCTTCTTTGCTTCCCGAGTTATTCACTGAACCTTCCCAAAAGTCTGCGAAACCACGTCAATAAACTGCTGCACCCGAAACGGCTTTTCCACGCAGGGTGCGCCGGTTTCGCGCAAAGTCGCGACCGTTTCTTCGTTGGCAATGTCTCCCGTGATAAAGATGATGCGCGAGGCCAGATCGGGGCGGTGCTGGGCAACCCAGGCGTGCACCTGGCCGCCGTCGACGCCGCCGGGGGTGCGCATGTCGGACACCACACCCAGGAAAGACCCGTTTTCGAGCAGGCGCAGTGCATCGACGCCCGATTCGCAGCACACCACGGGATATCCGCTGCGCTCCAGAGCAGCTTGAACATAGGCCATGACGGCGGGCTCATCCTCGATGAGCAGCACGGGTAAAGGCTGGGGTCTCAGGGCGGGAAGGCTCATGGTTGTATGACTCCTGCGGCCACGCCTAAAGAAGCTGCGTGGGCCGCTGCGGGCAGGCGGACGATGAATGTGGCGCCGGGTCCGCCAGTGTTGTTGTGACTGAGAATTTCGCCTCCGTGCTCTTTCAGAATACTGAAGCAGATGCTGAGGCCGAGGCCAGTGCCTTTTCCGATCTCCTTGGTGGTAAAGAACGGGTCGAAAATCTTGTCGGGGTGGGTGACTCCGTTGCCGTTGTCGCAGAACGAAACTTCCACCGAGTCGCCAGTTTTCGTGGACATGATCTCGATGCGCGCCGGACGGCCGATTTCGTGCACAGCGTCGTAGGCATTGTTCAGGATGTTGAGAAAAACCTGCTGCAACTGGTGGGCATCGCCCATAACTTCGGGCAGTTCCTCGTCGAGATGTTCCACCACGTCGACGCCGTGACTGCTGAAGTCATAGGAGCGCAACTGGATGGTCCGGCGCAGGATCGCATTCAATTGCACGGGGTTGCGCTGCGGCGGCATCTGGCGCGCGAAGCTGAGCAGGTTCTGCACGATCTGCTTGGTGCGCTGGGCCTCCTGCAGAATCACGCGGATATCCTTGCGGGCAGTTTCGGGCAGATCGGGATTTTCCATCAGCAAATCGGCAAAGCCCAGAATCGCGGTGAGCGGATTGTTCACTTCGTGGGCCACGCCGGAAACCAACTGGCCGACCTCCGCCATTTTCTCGGCGTGCAACAATTTGTCGCGCAGGACGGACGAATCCGTGATGTCGGTGAGCACCACCACGATGCTGGTGACCGTTCCCTGCTCGTCGCGCATGGGACTCAAATTGGCTGAGAACCGTCCAGTCGCGCCGTTGCTGCGCACAATCTGCAATTCCAGATTGTCGACCTGCTGGCTGTTGAGGGTGCTCTGGAGAGCATCGGCCAGGGCATGCACAAAACCGGGCGCGGCCAGTTCGAGCAAGGGATGCCCCAGCAAATCTCTCTGCTCAAATCCCGCGTCATACCAGCGGCGATTGGCGTAGCTGATCAGACCGGCGGTATCGGCGACCAGGATCAGGCTCTGCGTATTGCTGAGAATCTTGCCTGAGAAATCCCGCTCGCGGTGCAGTTCAGACTGGGAGGTGCGCAGGCCGGTCACATCGAGCATTAATCCGCGAATCTGCAGCAAGCGGCCGAGATTGTCGTGCAGGCCAAAGGCGTTGATCAGCACGTGGATGGGCGATCCGTCCTTGCGCCGCAGCGTCGCCTCGAAATTGCGCAAGTGCCCATTCTCCTTCATCACTTCCGATTGGCGCTCCCGCTGCTCGGGAGAGAAATAAAGTTGCGTGGGAATATCGATCTGCAGCAACTCTTCGCGGCTGCTATAGCCCAGCATCCGCACCATGGCGTCGTTCACCTCGACGAAGCGCCCGCTCGGCGTGCTGAAAAACAGGCCTTCCTGAATGTAATCGACCAGTTCGCGGTAACGGCGCTCCGCCTCCCGCCGGTCGGAAATATCTTTCAATACATGGATGGTCTGCAGGCCTTCGTCGGAGGGGCCATGCACCCGCGAAGTCGAGACCAGATAAGTGCGATCGAACACCGGGTGCGCGAATTCGTCCGACTCGTCCACCATGGCGCGGCAAAACGGACACGAGTAAGACGCGGTGTCGCTGGTCAGGGCCATCAGCGCCCGCATGTTTACGCCGATCAATTCCGCCGGTGGCACGCCAATCATCGCGGCCAATGAGCGATTCACTCGCAGAACTTTGTCCGTATGGTCGTGCACCACGATGAAGTCGGTGATGGCGTCGAAGATCTCCATCCAGTGGCGATTCGCCTGCTCGATGCGCGTGAACAGACGCGCATTCTCGAGCGCCATCGCGGCATGGCCCGCCATGGTTTCAAGGAAAACGCGATCCTCCGGATCCAGCGGACTAGAGCGGCCGGAAAGGCAAAGGATTCCCGCCAGTTCCCCGTTCGCTCCGCGCAACCGGACCAGCGTGCAATCCGCCCAACCCAGGTTGGCGGCGGCGTCCGGTCCCAGCATCTGTTCTGCGGAACCGGAAATCACGGTCTCGGTATGCCGCCCCACAAAGTCGCCCAAAGCCACTCCGAGGCCCCGTTCCGCCCCGTGATCGAGCGCGGGATCGGGACGTTTCGCCACCGGACCTGCCACCGAAGACTCAGAATCCACGCGGGGATCGGTTTGGTTGTGCAGCCCTTGTAACTGCCAGCGTCCTTCTTGCAGCACTGCCAGGAAACCCGCGTGAGCGCCGGTTAGTTCAGCCGTTCGCGCGACAAAGCGCCGTGCGAACTCGGGCAGGCGCAACGCACCATCCAGGTCACGGGCCAGTTCGATCAAGGCCTCGGCGCGACGCCGGTGTTGCTCCGAGAGATGCAGGTTTCGGGCTACTTCCAGCACGACCGCCGCCTGATTCGACAAGGCCTTGGCGCGGCGAATGTCCTCTTGCGAAATTCCCGTGCCGTCCAGACGATCCAGCACGCCGAACATGCCCAGCACCCGGCCACCCGTACCCAGCAAGGGCACGGCGAGGAATTGATGTACGTTGTATTTCGTCAGCAGGTCGCGGTTGACTCCGGGAGTCCGGCTGGCCTCGTCGGTCCAGAAGACTTCCTTAGCGCGCAGGGTGCGAGTGGCAACGCCTTCGGGAATAGGGGTGTTCACGCGTCGGGGCTCGCCCTTTTCCACTCCGAACCGAACCTGGAATTGGCCATCCTCCTCCAAAGCGATTACGCAGCGTCCGTACCCAAGGAAATCGGCAGCCCGCACCACGAAAGCTTGCAGGAAATGATCGAGATCGCCGCTGGAGTTCAGTTCGGAGGAGATATCCAGCAACTGGTGCAGTTCGTGGGCCTGGGCGTGCGCGGTGGCATGAAGTTCGGCGTGCGCCACCGCAACCGCTCCGAAGCCGGCAATCGCCGCCACCAGAGCCCTCTCTTCCGCATTGAACACGCCATCCTGCCGAGGATAAATCAGGATCGCGCCCTGGGTGCGCGAGGTCCGAAATGGAGCGGCGATCAGCATCCCAGGAGAAACCAGATTTCCCAGAGAATGCACGTCGGCGCCGATCGAAAGCGAGAGGGGCTCTCCGGCGGCCACCGCCCGCTGCGCCAGGTCTGCCGCGAAGCGAAGCGTCTGCCGGTCATGGCGGGCGCGAGCTGAATTCGCGAGCTGCGGAGTCTCGGCTGAGACCGCCTTCAATTCGAATGGCCCCTCGCGGCGCAACAACACGCATACCAGCCGCGTGCGCAGCAACAGACGCAGGCGATCGGCCAAGGCCTCGATTACCGCGGAAACATCCGGCGTCGCATGCAGGGCATGGGCGACATCCGCCAGGATCTCAGCGCGGCGGTGTTCCTCGCGCGAAACCTCGCCCAAGCGGGCCGCTTCGAGCAGGCTGCCCAGCTGGCCGGCAAGAATCGTGGCCTTGGCGGCAATATCCTCGTTAAAGAAGTCGTCTTTGGAATCGTGGAGAAACGTCGCCGCGCCAATGACTTCGTTGAAGACCATCAAGGGCGCCGCTAGCAGGGAGCGCGCCTCAAATTCCGTCGCTGCCGGAAACGCCGCCGCCCTCACGTGATTGGTGAAGATGGTGCGCCGTTGGCGAACCGCTTCCGCCGTAACCGCACTTTGGTCCGGGCGCAGGCGAATCCCCACAAAACGCTCCGCTAGCTTTCCGTCGGCTTGCGCTCCCACCAGTTCGTCCCCAAAGTCGCAGCGCCAGAAATAGACGCCTGAAACCTGGAAAAACTCGCGCGTGGCCTGACAGAACAACTGGATCAAAGCACCGGCGTCGGACCGTTGACCCGCCTTGGCGGCAATACGCAGCAGTAGCTTCTGGAAGCCCTCATCGGACCCCGGTACGAATTTTTCCGGGGGGATGATTGGACTGCCACCAGAAATGCTCAGTGCCGCGCCGACGATGGAGGAATAGTGTTCTTGATTCACAAGTGCTTGAATCTATTGGGAAACTACCTGTCATCTCAATTTGAGTCAAGCGAAATGGGTGGAGGGGGTGCCTTGGTGTGAAATCCCGAGACGCGGGTGAGATTCAGTCTCAGCATGAGAAACGATCGCTCGCCGGGCTCGAATGAGACGGGGTTAATTCACAGAGGGATGGCGAGGCTCTTTTTGCGTCATCCTAACCAGCTTATTTGCCGATAGATACATGTCATTACTTTGGTTTTTTCAAGAAGGATCAGGTGGCCCGGACGTTGCACGCCTACGGTCGACAGCTTCTTGTAAGCGAGGAGGAATTGTGTCTCGAAGAACTGCGACTGCCCTGCTGGCGATCCTGACCTTAGCAGTAATTCTGCGTCCGATCCACGCCGGGGCGCAACAGACTCAGAACGATGATATGGTCCGCCGGGCAAAGACCAAGGTGCAACCCGTGTACCCAGAGCTGGCGCGGAGAATGAACCTTGTAGGCACGGTAAAGATTGAGGTTGTGGTTGCGCCCAATGGCACGGTGAAGGACGCGCGGGTCGTCGGCGGCCACCCGGTTTTGGCTGGGGCGGCGCTCGATGCCGCCAAGAAATGGCGCTTCGAACCATCCTCGGGAGAGAGTTCCGGAATTATCGACTTTAAGTTTGAGCCGCGGTAATCGCAAGAGCCGCGGAGGAGACAGGCATGACGATCGGGAAAAAGCTGTACACGAACTTCGGCATCATTCTGACCATGGTGTTGGTGCTGTTCCTGGTGAATTGGTCGGCAGTGCAGCGCGAGCACGCGGCCAAACAACTGGCTGACACCACCAATGCCGTTCGCTTTCAGATGATGCAGAACCGCCTCTACCTGAGCAACTATCTGCTCAGCGGCGATACCCGCGAAGTCGACCGCATGAACGAAGGCCTGCGCACGCTGAACGAAAAGCTCGATCAGGCTCTGAAGATGGTGGCCTCGGACC
>Ga0210402_10001803_pt1 | contig 21691 bp, 23 predicted proteins | sample IncBWC7MmetaG_FD_161055 | JGI IMG/M metagenome (GOLD analysis project Ga0210402, IMG submission 161055) | Forest soil microbial communities from Barre Woods Harvard Forest LTER site, Petersham, Massachusetts, United States - Inc-BW-C-7-M | ecosystem: Environmental > Terrestrial > Soil >... | reverse complement strand
GCTCGCCCGCCAGGACAGCCTGAGCGGTGATTGGTACGCCTGTTCGGCGCATCTGCCCTGGATCGGCGAACGCACGCGGCAGGCGGACGGCGCGCATGTCGAATTCCTGCGGGGCGTCGCCAACCCGCTGGGCCTGAAATGCGGCCCGGCGATGACCCCTGACGAATTGCTGCGGCTGATCGACATCCTCAGCCCGGACAACGAACCCGGGCGGCTGACGCTGATCACGCGTTTGGGCGCCGAGCGGATCGGTGCGGGCCTGCCACCGCTGATCCGCGCCGTACAACGCGAAGGGCGCAGCGTCGTCTGGTCGTGCGATCCGATGCACGGCAACACCGAGACGACGGCGTCGGGGCACAAGACGCGCCCGTTCGATCGCATCATGGCCGAACTCCGCGACTGCTTCGCGGTGCATCGCGCCGAGGGCAGCCATCTGGGCGGGATGCATGTGGAGATGACCGGGAAGGATGTCACCGAATGCACCGGCGGCGCGCAACGGATCGACGAAGCAGCTCTGGCCGATCGCTACCACACGCACTGCGATCCGCGATTGAACGGCTCACAGGCGCTGGAGCTTGCGTTCCTCGTCGCCGATCAGATCAAGACCCAGCGCGACAAGGCACGCGTACGACCGGCCGCGGCGCGCGAATTCAGTCCGGTTTGAAGTCCATCGCCGCGCCGTTCATGCAGAAGCGCTGCCCGGTCGGGCGCGGACCGTCGTCGAACACGTGGCCGAGGTGGCCGCCGCAATTGCTGCAATGGACCTCGGTGCGCGTCATGAACAGGCTGCGATCCTCGGTGGTGGCGACGCCGCCGTCCAGTGGCTGATAGAAGCTCGGCCACCCGGTGCCGCTTTCGAACTTGGTGTCGGACGCGAACAGGTCCTGTCCGCAACCGGCGCAGATGAACTTGCCGTGCCGTTTTTCCGCGTTCAGCGGACTGGTGCCGGCGCGCTCGGTGCCGTGCTTGCGCAGCACCTGGTACTGCGCGGGCGACAACTTCGCGCGCCACTCCTCTTCGGTGTGCGTGACGGGAAACGTCTCGGTGTCCGCTGCGTGCGACGAGCCGAACAGCCGCATGGGCCTGCCTCCTCGGTTCATGGTTGAGGATAGTATAGTGTGCCGGGGCTTGCTTTGGGAGGACTCGGATGACGGCGTTTCGTGACGCATTGCAGCCGGTACTGCCTGACGATGCAGCCGATGCCGTGCTGGCGGGGAGGGTCTGGCGACCCGATGTCGGCGGCCCGTCGGTGGTCGCGGTGCGCGATGGCGCGCTGGTGGATGTGTCGGCTGCCTTTCCCACCATGCGGGACCTGTGTGAGGCGGACGATCCCGCCGGTTCCCTGCATGCGGCACGGGGCGTGACGATCGGTGAACTGGATGCAGTGCTGGCGAACACGCCGGTGGAGCGCAGGGATGGCAGCACGCCGTGGTTGCTGGCGCCGATCGATCTGCAGGCGATCAAGGCTGCCGGCGTCACGTTCGTGCTGTCGATGATCGAGCGGGTGATCGAGGAACGCGCCCGCGGCGATCTGAATGCCGCCGTGGCTATCCGAGCCGAGGTGAACCGACTGGTCGGCGACGATCTTGCAAAGCTGAAGCCGGGTTCAGAGGAAGCCGCACACCTCAAGCAGGTACTGATCGAACAGGGCGCCTGGAGCCAGTATTTGGAGGTTGGCATCGGCCCGGATGCGGAGATATTCACCAAGGCGCAGCCGATGGCCGCGGTCGGCACCGGCATGGACGCCGGCATCCATCCGAAATCGTCGTGGAACAACCCCGAGCCGGAAGTGGTGCTGGCCGCATCGTCGTCCGGCCGCATCGTCGCCGCCACATTGGGCAACGACGTCAACCTGCGCGACGTGGAAGGGCGATCCGCACTGCTGCTCGGCAAGGCGAAGGACAACAACGCGTCCTGTGCGATCGGCCCATTCCTGCGATTCTTCGATGTGCGGTTCACGCTGGACGATATCCGCCAGACGACGGTCTCGTTGAGCGTCGAAGGAACCGACGGATTCAAGTTGGAAGGTGCGTCTTCGATCGCCATGATCAGCCGCGATCCGGACGATCTTGTGGCGCAGATGGTGAACGAGCATCACCGCTATCCGGACGGTGCGGTGCTGTTCCTGGGCACGATGTTCGCGCCGGTGGAGGACCGCGACGCGCCGGGCCAGGGCTTCACACACAAGACGGAAGACATCGTGACGATCGCGGCGCCGAAGCTGGGCCGGCTGGTGAACCGCATGATGCCGACGGATCAGTGCAAGGCGTGGCGCTTCGGCGTTGGTGCTTTGATGCGCAATCTCGCGGGGCGAGGACTGCTCAAATAGCAGCAAGATTCACCGCGGAGACGCAGAGGCGCAGAGTCTCCGCGCCTCTGCGTCTCCGCGGTGAACCTTGCTTTCTAACTCAGCACCGCTTCGGTCTTGCGCTTGATCAGATCGAAATCGATCTCCGCCCCCAGTCCAGATCCGGTCGGCGCGTGCAGCAGGCCCTCCTTGTCGATCTGGAGTTCCTTCGCCATGCCGTACTTATGCGCGCCGTCCGGTAGCAACACCTCGAACATCGTGGTGTTCCTGATCGCCATGCATAGATGCAAATTGGCGAGGTTGTTCAGCGAATTGCCCGAATGGTGGATTTCGTATTTCAAATTGAATGCCTCCGCGAGGTGCGCGGTCTTCAGCATGGTGGTAAGCCCACCCTTGTTGGGGATATCGCCGCGCAGATAGTCGGTGGCACGCTCAGTCAGCCAGATCGGATAGGTGTCCAACCCCCCAGCCGGAAACTCCGTCGCCATGATCGGAATATCCAGCTTCTCCCGCAACTTCACGTAATTGTAGATGTCCTCGTCCGGCATCGGATCTTCGTACCAGTAATAGCCCATCTCCTCGATCGCGCGGCCCACGCGCAGTGCCTCGGTATAGTTGTAGCTCCAGGTGGAATCCAGCATCAGCCGGAACTCGTCGCCGACCGCCTTGCGCACCGCCTGACACACCTTGATGTCCTGGTCCGGATCGCGCGGCGGATGGATCTTGTAGGCGCGCCAGCCGTTGGCCTTGAAGGTCTGCGCCTGGTCGACGTAGGCGGCGATGTCGGGCAGCACCTGCGAACTCGCATAGCCGAGGATCGAAGTTCGGAACGTGCCAATCAGCGCGTGCACCGGAAGTTTGGCGATTTTGCCGGCGAGGTCCCACAGCGCGACATCGACTGCGCCGATCGTGCGATAGCTTACGATGCGCGAGACCAGACGCATCCCGGCATGGATGCGCTCGCGTTCCAGCGGGTTCTGTCCCAGCAGCATCGGCTTCAGCGAACGGATCAACTGCGGACCGTCCATAGCCGCCGGATTGGTCGCCGCACCAAGAAACGCGTGACCCTCAAGCCTCTCATCGGTGTGGATGCGCAGCAGGCCCAGGCTGGAGGAGCTGGAAGCCATCGCCCCGAGGTGATAGCGCGTTGCCGGAATGCCGTCCCACGTGAAGATGGTCAGCGTAACGTCATCGATTTTCATCTTAGGTCCTCCCCAACCGCCGTCATCGTGTGGGTCCCCGCTTTCGCGGGGATGACGAATGGAGCGGTTGATGACGAGTGGAGCGGTTAGAGACTCCGATGCGTTCCGTCACAACGTGGCTTGTTGCCGCTGTTCTTGCATCCGCAGAACGCGATCGTCGCCGCCTCGTCCGCCTTGAACTCGACCGGGCTGAAACCGCTGCCCTTGTGCGACCCGTCACAGAACGGCTGGTTGCCGCTCTTGCCGCAGGCGCACCACCAATAGGATTTGCCGGCCTCCACCTCCATCTGGTACGGGCTCTTCTGCGCGACGACCGGTTGAATGCCTGACATTCTCTGTCTCCCTTCGAGTTTGGTTCAGTTGGCCCGGACTTCCGCCCAGGTATCGTCCAGCGTGCGCTGCAGACATGCCGCCATGTCATCGACCTCCTCCTCGGTGATGATCAACGGCGGCGAAAACGCGATACGGTCGCCGATGAACCGCGTGATAAGGCCCTGTCCGCGCGCATGTCTATCGGCAATGCGGCCCACACCCCGCGACGAATCGAATTGCGTGCGCGTCGCCTTGTCGGCCATCATCTCCATCCCGGTCAACAGGCCGACGCCGCGCACGTCGCCCACCAACGGATGATCGATGAACTTCGCCAGCACCTGCTGCATGTAAGGCCCGACGCGCTGCACGTGGCCCACCGCCGGCATAGGTCAATGCGCATCGAGGCGATATCGCGCGTCTGCACCGAGTTCGGAGCCACGTGGGTCATCCTGAGTTCCTCCGTCACCCTGCTTCCACGCCGTAGTCGCGTCGCACGGCATTGGGGGTAACGTATCCGTCCAGCAGGTCTTCGGAAAGCCGCGCACGTTCGCGTCCCGATGGCGGGCCGTAGCCGCCGGAGCCAGGCGCCTCGATCACCACCAGCGAACCCGCCGGCGCGATGAAGCCACCCTTGCTGTTGAGTTTGCGCGCGTTGCCATTCGGCGGGATCAGTTCGAGCCGCGCAGCCGCGCCGGCCTTGCCGCCGTCGAGACCAAATGGCGGGGTGACCGTGCGCTCGCAGCAGACCGCGGCATGGGCCTGACGTTGCAGCACGCGCCACACCCGGCGCACGCCAAGTCCGCCGCGCCAGGTCCCCGCGCCGCCGCTGTCCGGCACCAGCGAATATTCCTCGACGCGAAGGGGAAAACTCATTTCGATGATCTCGATCGGCGTGTTCATCATGTTGGAGACCGTGGAGGCGACGGCGTTGATGCCATCCTTCACCGGCCGCGCACCGAAGCCGCCCTTCACCGATTCGTAGCTGACATAGCGCTCGCCGGTCCGGTAGTCGGTGCCGCCGAATGTCATCACAGCCGATGTGCCCTGCGAGCCGGCCATCACCGTGTGCGGCGTGACGGCGAACATCGCCGCCATCACCATGTCCGCGACGCGGTGCGATATCTCATGGTTCGCGTAAACCACCGGCGCGGGCAATTGCGCGTTCACCACCGAACCGGGTGGCGCGGTCACCGTCACCGGACGCCAGCAGCCCGAATTCGGCGGGATCAGACTTTTTGGATCGGCGATCATCTTCAACGCGCAGAACACGCCGGATGCGGTGACGGTGAGCGGCGCGTTCATCGGTCCGGGAACCTGCGGATCGGAGCCGGTGAAATCGGCGGTGATCGTGTCGCCGCGTTTGGTGATGCGAAGCTTCACAGTGAAGGTCTCGTCTTCGGTTTCGCCCGGCGCGATGATGCCGTCGCCGTCGAAAACATCGGTGAACTCCGCCTCGCCGTCCGGCAGCGCACGCAGCGCGGCACGCATCATGGTTTCCGAATAGTCGAGCACCTCTTGCATGATGTCGAGCAGCGTGTCGGTGCCGTATTTCGCAGCCAGAGCCTCGAGCCTTGCGGCGGCACGCCAATTCGCCGCGACCTGAGCGCGCAGATCGCCAAGCCGCTCGGTCGGCGTGCGGACATTCGCGAAGATGATGGCCTCGATCGATGGATCCGGCTTGCCGTCGCGATACAGCCGGATCGGCGGCAGGCGCAGACCTTCGCCGTAGATTTCCGTCACCGCGCCGTAGCTGCCTGGTGTCGCGCTGCCGATGTCGGGCCAGTGCGCGCGCATGCAACCGAAGCCGAGCAGACGACCCTGGTGGAATGCCGGCGCCACGACATTCACATCCGGCAGATGCGAGCCGCCTTGATACGGATCATTGTGGATGAACATGTCACCCGGTGCCGCATCGGGAAACGCCTTCACCACCGCGCGCACCGCATCCGGCATCGAGCCAAGGTGGATCGGCAGGTCCGGTCCCTGCGCCACCATGTTTCCCACCACGTCGAAGATGCCGCAGGAGTAGTCGCCGGCGACCTTCAGCAGCGGCGAGTACGCTGTCTTGGCCAGGACGATCTTCATCTCCTCGGCCGCACAGGTGAGCGCATTCTTCACCACCTCGAAGCGGGCGGGGTCGGTCTTCAGGCGTTGCATCGTGCGGTGTACTCCTAATTAGGACCGTCATGTTGCTTAGGACCGTCATGGCCGGGCTTGACCCGGCCATCTACGCACCGGAGCCGTCTAGATGGCCGGGTCAAGCCCGGCCATGACGTTTGGATGACGTTTGGATGTAGATAGCCGTATATACCCCAGATCATCGATCCGTGCCTGCCACGCAGGCGGCACCACGATTGTCGAATCCATCGCCTCGATGATCGCTGGGCCAACGATGCGCGTGCCCGGTATGAGCCCGTCGCGCCAATGTACCGGCGTCGGCTTGAATCCGGTCTCGGCAAACCACACGTCACGGCCGCGCGTACGCGCGCTTGCTGGATCGGCACGTTGCGCCAGCACGAGGTCCGGCAACCGGCCAAGCGCGGTCAGACGCAGATTGACCAGCTGCACATGTTCCGAACGATTGGCGTGACCATAGGTCTGCTCATGTTTGGCGTGGAACGCAGCCGCAAGGTCGTCGAGCTTGGCACGGGTGATCACATCATCAGCAATTGGCACGGTAAGTTCGTACGCCTGCCTGCGATAGCGCACGTCAGCCTGACGCAGCAGCACCTGCCGCTCAGGCGGAACCCGCGCCGAATGCAGCATCGCCCTCCCCTGCTGTTCCATTCCGGCGATCGCCTCGCCGACACGCGACGGATCGATGCTGGCAAGATCGGCGTACAACGTGCGCGAATAGTCACGCCTCAGATCACTGGCAATCAGTCCAAGCGCCGAGAATGCACCAGGCGCCGGCGGCACGATCACTTCCGGGATCTGCAACTCCGCGGCGAGCGCGACGGCGTGCACTGGACCGGCCCCACCGAATGCAATGAGAGAAAACTCCTGCGGATCATGGCCCCGCTCGATCGACACGATGCGCAGCGCCTGCGCCATATTGCTGTTGACGACTTCGATGATGTGCGCGGCAGCCTCGGGAACTGACAAACCGAGCGGCCGTCCGATCGCCGTAGCGATTGCAAGCTCCGCCGCAGCGAGATCGATGCGCAGACCACCGCCGAGCAATGCCTCGCGATCCAGATAGCCCAGCACCACATCCGCATCGGTTACGGTCGGCAGCGTTCCGCCGGCGCCGTAGGCGGCAGGACCTGGGTCCGCGCCGGCACTGTGGGGACCCACCTTCAGCGCACCGCCCGGATCGACCCAGGCGATGGAGCCGCCGCCCGCACTTACCTCCGCAAGATCGATGACCGGCACGCGTATCGGATGGCCCGTGCCGTGCATCCAACGGTTGCCATGGCTGGAACCGCCGACCTCGTATTCCGCGGTAACCGCGACTTCTCCATTGGCAATCACACTCGCTTTGGCCGTCGTGCCGCCCATGTCAAACGAGATCAGGTTTGGGCGATCAAGCTGCCGCCCTGCAAGCGCCGCCGCGATAACACCTGCGGCAGGGCCGGATTCCACAGCCATCGCCGGCATGCGCAACGCCTCGTCGATGTCCAGCACGCCGCCCGATGAACCCATGACATGCAGTCTCGGCAATCCGAGACGCGAAACCGCGGCCTGCAGCCGGTCGAGATATGAGGCCAGCAACGGCCCCACCACAGCACATACCGCTGTCGTGCTGGCCCGCTCAAATTCGCGGATCTCGGGCAGCACCTCACACGACAGATACACACCGACGCCGGGCAACGCCGCGCGCAACACCTCACCGACGCGCCGTTCGTGCGCATCATTCAGGAACGAGAACAGCAAGGACACCGCCACGGTCTGCAACCCGGCATCGTGGATCGCCTCGATCAACGGCGACAACTCGCCCTCGGCCAACGGCGTGACGACCTCGCCCTGTGCGTCAATCCGTTCGGTGATCTCGAACCGCCAGCGCCGAGGCACCAGAACGGCCGGCGCATCCTGCAACAGGTCGTACAGATCGGCGCGCGAGGAACGACGCAGCTCGAGGATGTCGCGGAAACCGCGCGTCGCGACGAAGCCGGCACGCGCCCCCTTGTTCTCCAGCAGCGTGTTGGTGACAACGGTCGTCGCATGCGACAGCAGCGAGACATCGGCCGCATCGATGCGGTTGGCGTCCAGCCCCTGACGGATGCCGTCGATCACCCCCCGGCCGAAATCACCCGGCGTGCTCGGCAGTTTGGCAATGGCGATGCAGCCCGTGTCTTCCTCCACCAATGCTACGTCGGTGAAGGTGCCGCCGATGTCGATGCCGATCCGCCACGCCATTCGGTCAATCCCTGCCGGTCAGGGAGAAGCATACGTGGCAACCATTCGCGCCGCCAACGGCCGGGCGAATGGCCGCCATTGAGGCGCGCATCGCCACCGCGCACACTGTCTGTCCATGCGCAGATTCCGCGAACGCGATTCAACCACCGACGGGATCTCCCGCCTGATGTTGTTTTTCGCCATCGTCTACACGGTGGAGGGCATCGGCCAGGCGAAAGTCGGGGTGATCTGGCAGCCGCTCACCCACTACCTCAAGGAAAGCCAGAACTGGACGCCGGTGCAGATCGCCACGTACCTCGCGGTTCTCGACGTTCCATGGATCGTCAAGCCGCTCTACGGCATGCTGTCTGACTTCCTGCCGCTGTTCGGCTATCGGCGACGCAGCTACCTGCTGCTGGCGAACGCCGCCGCGATCGCTGCCTTCCTGTGGACCACCCAGGTTCTGGCTCCGGCGTCGATCGTGTTCGCGCTGCTGCTGACGGCGATCGCCATGGCCATCTCGAGCACCGTGTGCGGCGCGCTGCTGGTGGAAAACGGCCAGAGACTCAACGCGAGCGGAGCGTTCATCAACCAGCAATGGCTCTGGTTCAACGTCGCTGTCATGGCCGCATCGTTGCTGGGCGGTCAGCTGATTGAACACCTGTCACCGGAAGGGGCCCTACACGCCGCGGCGGCAATCGCGGCGATCGCCCCCGTCGCGATCGTCGTCAGCTGCCTCGCGCTGGTTGAGGAGGAGCCGTCAGGGATCAATGTTGCCGACTTCCGACGCGCTCTGCGCGGGTTCCTCGACACGTTCCGATCGCGCACGCTCTGGCTGATCGGCGCCTTCCTGTTCTGCTACTACTTCAGCCCGGGGTTCGGCACGCCGCTCTATTTTCACATGACCGACCACCTGCGGTTTTCGCAGGGCACCATCGGCATGCTGTCCTCGGTCAGCGCCGGAGGATGGATCGCGGGCGGCCTGATCTACCGCTTCATGCTGCGCGGCATGGCATCGCGCGCATTGCTCAACCTGAGCATTCTGTGCGGCACACTTGCGACACTGGCGTTCCTCGGCCTGGTCGATGAAACCAGCGCCATCGTGGTGTATTTCCTCAATGGCGTTGCCAGCATGATCGCCAACATCGCCACGCTCACGCTCGCCGCTGATCACTGTCCAAAACGCTCCGAGGGTTTTGCCTTCGCGGCGCTGATGTCGGTCATCAATTTGGCAACGCCGCTCTCGGACACGATCGGCGCATTCCTCTACCAGCATGTATTCTCCGGCCGGCTCGAACCGCTGATCGTGGCATCCGCCGCGTTCACCGCCTTCGTGTTCGTGCTGGTGCCATTGCTCGATCGCGGGATCGCGCGAACGCAGCCCGGAGCGACGCAATAGCCGTCACCTGCCACGCTGCGTGGCGGGAACCGCACTGTGCACTGCGACACGACGCTCGTACCATGGCCTGCTGCGGCGGACGAGCCGAACCACCGAAAGCATAACCGGGACCTCGACCAGCACGCCAACCACGGTTGCAAGCGCGGCGCCCGATTGGAAGCCGAACAGTGCGATTGCCGTCGCCACGGCGAGCTCGAAGAAGTTCGACGCGCCGATCAACGCCGAGGGGCCGGCGACGCACCACTCGACGCCGAGCCGGCGATTGAGCCAATAGGCGAGCCCCGCATTGAAGTAGACCTGCACGATGATCGGAATTGCAAGCAGCAGGATCACCAGCGGTTGGCGAATGATCTGACCGCCCTGCAGCCCGAACAGCAGCACGAGGGTCAACAGCAGGGCCGTCAGCGACACCGGACCAAGTCGCCGCAGCGTCCGCTGCAGCGCCGCCTGTCCACCGGCGGCAAGCAGCGCCTGCCGCCAAAGCTGGGCGACAATCACCGGCACCACGATGTAGAGCACCACCGACAGCAGCAGCGTGTTCCAGGGCACGCTGATCGAGGACAGTCCGAGCAGAAGTCCGACAATCGGCGCGAACGCCACCACCATGATCGTGTCGTTCAGCGCGACCTGGCTCAGGGTGAAGTGCGGCTCGCCGTCGACCAGATTGGACCAAACGAAGACCATTGCGGTGCACGGCGCTGCCGCCAGCAGGATCAGTCCGGCGATGTAGCCGTCGATCTGTGCTGGCGGCAGCAGCGGGCGGAACAGATGGGAGATGAACAGCCAGCCCAACAGCGCCATGGAGAACGGCTTGATCAGCCAGTTTATCCCGACGGTGGTAGCGATGCCGCGCCAGTGCTGACCGACCTGTCCCAAGGCGCGCGGATCGATCTTCAGCAACATCGGCACGATCATCAGCCACACCAGGATTGCGACCGGCAGGTTCACCTGCGCGACTGTCGCATCGCCGATCCATTGGAACACGCCGGGCGCGGCCTGCCCGAGCACGATGCCGGCGACGATGCAAAGCGCGACCCAGAGCGTCAGGTAGCGTTCGAAAATGCCCATGGCAGACGGCTTGCTCACGATGCGGGAACCTCGATGGCCGCGCCCTGCAGGTGACCGATCTCGGCGACCCGCCGCTCGACTGTGCCGCGATTGAGTTCTTTGAACCTGATCGTTAGAAACAGTTGGATACGGCGTTCGAGCATGCGGAATGCTGTCCGGAACGCCAGCATGCGTTCGGGCGCCGAACCATTGACGGCGGCGGGGTCGGGGATGCCCCAATGCGCGGTGATCGGCTGGCCTGGCCAGATCGGGCATACTTCACCGGCGGCCTGATCGCAGACGGTGAACACGAAGTCCATTGCGGGTGCATCCGGCGCCGAGAATTCATCCCAGGATTTTGACCGCAAGCCACTCGTGGCGAAGCCCTGCTCCGCCAGCAATCTCAGTGCGAGCGCGTTGACCGTGCCTTTGGGAAATGATCCGGCGCTGTAGCCGTGGAAGCGCCCTTGACCCATCCGGCCAAGGATACATTCGGCGAGGAAGCTCCGCGCAGAATTGCCGGTGCACAGAAACAGCACGTTGGTTGGACGCATGGTCATGTGCAGCACGCGCTCGCTGGCTTGCGCGCCTCGATCGTGGCCGATGCGACGTAGTTTTCGATGCCGCGGCCCGCAGCCCAGGTGGCGACGTATTCGCGGCTCTCGGGCTTCACCTGGATGCTGATATCGACGAAGCCGGCCGCCCTCAGCCAGTCCTCGATCGCGCCGGTGGCCGCCGCTCCGGCGACGCAGCCGCACAGCAGCGCCTTGTCGGACGCAAGATCCGGCGGCAGCGGGCTGATGTTCACCACATCGGAGATTGCCAGACGACCGCCCGGCCTCAGCACGCGGAATGCCTCGCGGAACACCTGCGCCTTGTCCGGCACCAGGTTGATCACGCAGTTGGAGATGATCACGTCACCCGTGCCATCGGCGATCGGCAGGTGCTCGAGCTCGCCCAGCCGGAACTCGACATTGCCCGCGCCGACGCGCACCGCATTGTCGCGCGCCTTGGCCAGCATCTCATGGGTCATGTCAACGCCAATCACGCGGCCTTCGGGTCCGACCTGCCTGGCGGCGAGCAGGCAGTCGAAGCCGGCGCCGCTGCCGAGGTCGATCAGGACCTCACCCGGCCGCAGAGCAGCGATCGCCTGGGGATTGCCGCAACCCAGCCCGAGGTTCGCACCCTCCGGCACGGCCTTCAGCTCCTCGTCGGTGTATCCCATCTGGCTTGATTTGGCCTGCTCGGGACCGCAGCAGGACGAGCTCGCCGCCGCGATCGAGCCGTAGCGGTTGCGGACCAGTTCCTTGATTTCGGCACTGTCCATGATCGACTCCCTGGTTATGCGGCGCCCCTGCTGGGCGCGGCATTCGGTAGCGTGGGGTTGCAGGTGGGTGTGCAGGTCTGCGCAGCCGAACCGCGGCCGCAACAGTTCTCGGTGAGGTAGCAGACGAGATCGTTCATCACGGTAAAATCCGCCGCGTAGATCAGCTGGCGGCCAAGCCGGCGCTGCGTGATCAGCCCGGCCCGATGCAGATGCTGGACGTGGAAGGTCAGCGATGACGGCGGCAAATTGAGACGCTCGGCGATCACCCCGGCCGACAGTCCGTCCGGCCCACGCTCGACGAGCATCCGGTAGAGGGCGAGACGCGTCTCATGGGCCAGTGCGGCTAGGGCCTGTACAGTCTGGTTGCTCTGCATCGCCAACCTCGACATTTCGTGGAATATCGAAATTACTTTGGGCTAGGGCGCCTGTCAACGACAATACCGGAAAGCTCGAAGCATATGCAGCCTGGGGCCTGTAGCCGGAACTGGCAACGCACGGCTAAGCTCGCCGGCGAGAAATGCAACCACACAGACAGGGAGCACGGCCATGGATTTCGGCGCATCGATGTTCTTCACCGACTACTCGATGTCAGCGGCGGAACTCGCCCAGGCGCTCGAGACCCGCGGCTTCGAATCGATATGGGCGGCGGAGCATTCGCACATCCCCACATCTCGGCGCTCGCCATACCCGGGCGGCGGCGACCTCCCAAAGGCGTATTACGACGCGATGGACCCGTTCGTGACGCTGACCGCGGCGGCGATGGCGACGAAGACCCTGAGGATCGGCACCGGTGTCTGCCTGGTAAACCAGCGCGATACGATCCAGACCGCCAAGCTTGTCGCCTCGATCGACCAGGTCTCTGGCGGGCGCTTCCTGTTCGGCATCGGCATTGGCTGGAACGCCGAGGAGATGGAAGACCACGGCACGGTGTTCACGACGCGCGCCAAACTGGTGCGCGAGCGCGTCGAGGCGATGAAGCTGATCTGGACAAAGACGAAGGTCGAATACCACGGCGAACTGGTCAACTTCCCCGAGATGATGGCCTGGCCGAAGCCGGTGCAGAAGCCGCACCCTCCGGTCATCGTCGGCGGCGCATACCCGCAGGCGGCGCGGCGTGCGGTGCGCTACGCCGATGGCTGGATCCCGCTGGCTGGAAGGCCGAACCAGTACGGCGACGTGTTTGACTTCGTACCCAAATTCCGGGAAATGCTGAAGGAGGCCGGGCGCGACGAGGCATCGTGCCCGATCACGCTGTTCAATGTGCAGGAGGACGCCGATCTGCTGAAGCGATACCGCGATCTTGGCGCGGTGCGGGTCAGCGTCAGCCTGCCGGCCGAGAAGGCGGACAAGACCCTGCCTGTGCTGGATCGCTGGGCCAAGCTGATCCGGGAGGTGAACGGCTGAAGCAATCCCTTCGTGTTCGGGACGTGGCTCGCGTCCGAGCGTTAGGGTTCGGCGTGTTACGGGACAGCGCCGTGCTCCTCGCGCGCCGCTATCCAGACCTCGCGGGCGGCATCGGCATTCATCGCCACGATACCGACGCCGACGATCAGATCGGACCACGCCGAATGCCACATCAGCGCGGTCACCAACCCCGCGGCGATGATGGCGATATTTGCCAGAGCGTCATTGCGGGCCGACAGGAACGCGGCGCGCGTCAGGCTGCCGCGATGATGACGGTAGTGGGCGAGGATGAACGCGCAGGTCAGGTTGACCGCCAGCGCGCCGAGGCCGGTTGTCGAAAGCGGTATTGGCGCCGGCACTGATAGGTCGTTCAACTTCGTCCACGCGGTCCAAAGCGCCGCAATACCCGGAATGAGCAGGATACCGGACAGCGCCATGCCAAGGCGCGCCCGGCTGCACGGTGGCCAGTTCAGGGCGATCGCGATCAGCAGATTCACCGATGCATCCTCCAGGAAATCGATGCTGTCGGCGAACAGGGATACCGACCCGATCGCGACGGCCACCGCGAACTCGATCCCGAAGTAGCCGAGGTTCAATAAAGCTACGATTCGAACCGCGCCGCGCAATGCCACATCTGTGGACTGTCGCGGTGTCTCCATCTCTCCCAATTCCGCTCCATCCATTCTTGCCTCACCGGCGTCGCACGAGCACTCTGCGGCCGCAAGCCACCGGAATGCAGACATGGCGAACACCTATGCGACGCTACAGACATCGGAGCCGCAGCCGCACACACGGCTGATAACGCTCAACCGGCCCGAGATCGCCAATGCGATGAACACGCAGATGGGCCTCGACCTGCTCGACCTGTTCCATGCCATCGGCGGCGCGCCAAATGAGCAGCGTTGCATCGTGCTCACCGGCGCCGGCCCGCGTGCCTTCTGTGCCGGCGGCGACCTGAAGGAGCGCAACGGCATGACGGATCAGCAGTGGCAGGACCAGCACCTGATCTTCGAGCGCGCCATTCGCGCCATCGTCCAATGCCCGGTGCCGACTATCGCCGCGGTGAACGGCGCAGCCTATGCCGGCGGGATGGAGATCGCGCTCTGCACGGACTTCATCTACGCCGCCGAACACGCCCGCTTCGCGCTGACCGAGGTGACGCTCGGCATCATGCCCGGCGCCGGCGGCACGCAGAGCCTGCCGCGCGCGGTGGGGGCACGGCGCGCCAAGGAGATCCTGCTCACCGGCAAGCCGTTCACCGCGCAGCAGGCGTTTGACTGGGGCATGGTGAACCGCATCTGCGCGGCGGAAACGCTGCTGACCGAGGCGCTGGAAACCGCCGCCGTCATCGCTGCCAACGCGCCGATCTCGACGCGGCAGATCAAGCAATCGGTGAATTACGGACTTAACATGGACCTCGCCAGCGGCATGATGTTCGAGATCGAGGCTTATAACCGCATGGTGCCAACCGAGGACCGCCGTGAGGGCATCCGTGCCTTCAACGAGAAGCGCAAACCGAACTTCCAGGGACGCTGAGGAGCATCGCGACATGAACGTCATCACCGACATCGCGTCACAGGGCCTCACCGGTGCGCTGTCCGAACAGGCGCGCACGCTGACCTATGCCGACCTGCCGGACGAGGTGCGCACGCTCGCACGGCAATGCGTGCTGGACTACGTCGCCTGCACGCTCGCCGGAGCGAAGGAAGAACTGGCGGGGATCCTGCTTGCGGAAATGGCCGAGCAGGGCGGCGCGCCGATCGCAACTGTGATCGGTCATGCCGAGCGCCTTCCGGTGCTGTCCGCCGCACTGGTCAATGGCGCAGCGTCGCATGCCCTCGACTTCGACGATGTGAACCTGGCCATGACCGGGCATCCCTCGGTCGTTCTGCTGTCGGCGCTGCTTGCGCTGGCCGAGGAGCGCGGCAGTTCCGGCATCGACGTCATTACCGCATTCGTCGCGGGGTACGAGTTGCAGTGCCGGCTCGGGCTGTTGCTGGCGCCTGGCCATTACAATGTGCTCGGCTTCCATGCCACCGGCACGCTCGGCAGTTTCGGCGCTGCCGCAGCTTGCGCGCATTTGCTTGGGCTCAACGGGGAAGAATTCGTCATCGCGCTTGGCATCGCGGGAACGCAGGCGGCCGGGTTGAAGTCGATGTTCGGCACGATGTGCAAGCCGCTGCATGCCGGCAAGGCGGCGTATCACGGCCTGCTCGCCGCGCGGTTGGCCAAGCGTGGCTTCACCAGTCGCGGCGATGTGGTGGAGTGTGCCCAAGGCTTCGCACGCACGCACAGCCCCGACTACCATCCGGACAAGGCGCTGACCACGCCGCATGGCGGTTTCCACATCTGCAACAACCTCTTCAAGTACCATGCTGCCTGCTACATGACGCACGCGCCGATCGAGGCCGCGCGTTTACTGCGCGAACAGCACGGGCTCACGCCCGATCGGATCGCACGCATTCATCTGCGCCTGGACGAGACGTGCGATCGTATCTGCAACATTCCTGCGCCGCGCACCGGCCTGGAGGCGAAGTTCAGCCTGCGCCAGACGACGGCAATGGCACTCGCCGGCGTCGACACGGGCAGGCTGGCCAGCTACTCCGAAGAGACTGCGGCCGATCCAACGCTGATCGCGCTGCGCGACAAGGTGGAATTCGATTTTCGCGCCGGCCGATCCAATACGGTGGCCGAGTTGGAACTCGAATTGACCGATGGCTCCCGCGTGACGGCACGGTACGATTCCGGCGTTCCCACCAACGACATCGCCGAACAGGGCAGACGGCTCGCGAAGAAATTCACATCGCTTGCCGAGCCGGTCCTGGGCAGTGCGAAGGCCCGGGACCTGGTCGGCGAAATCGACCGGCTTGAAGCGTTGCCTGAGCTGCGCGGCCTGATGCGCCTCTGCGCGACCTGACGCCGAACTGATCCGACGGAACCGCAACTTCGCCTGAGCGCACGCGTTCCTCTGGCGCAACAACGCGAGAGGAATGCGACATGGGCAGCATTGACGATACAAAGAACACCTCCGGCCGCCTGATCGGCGCCGACCAGGTGCAGGGCACCTACATCTACAATCCGGCCGGAGACAGCCTCGGCAGTGTCGAGGACGTGATGATCGACAAGGTCAGCGGCCGGATCGCCTACGCGGTGGTCGGCTTCGGCGGCTTTCTGGGCATCGGCGACCGGCACTATCCGTTGCCGTGGGAGAAGCTGAAATACGACACGTCCATGGGCGGCTACGTCGTCGATCTCGACCGGCAGACGCTGGAAGGCGCACCCTCCTACGCCACCAACGAGGCCGCAGGTTGGGAAGACCCGGCCTGGGGTCGTCGCGTTGACGACTATTACGGCACCCATCCGTTCTTTGACGTGCCATAACGCACAAGGCCCCCGGCGGCCCTCCGGGGCGGCTGGAGAAAAGTCCTCCCCCTCCCCTTGCGGGAGGGGGAGAATTATACCGAGCGCCCTAAATGTTGACGTACGCCATTGACCCCACACACGTCATGGCCGGGCTTGACCCGGCCATCTGTGCTTGCACAGTGGCTGCAAAGATGGCCGGGTCAAGCCCGGCCATGACGGTTTTGCGGTGACGCCGCACCTGCCCGGAGAGTCAACCTTCAGGGCGCTTGGTATTACACTTCGGCCTGCGCTTATCCTGATGCTTATGGGGCTTGTCCTGGCCATCAGAAGCTGCACCCTGCCACGACGGATGGCCGGGACAAGTGTACATGTCCGGCCATGACGGAAGTAACGATGGAAGGTCACAGGTTCGGGCCGCTGGTATCAGTTCGGAGGAGATCCTAACCGAACGCAGCGAAAATCTCCTCCAGCGCCTTCAGTTGATTGCCGGCAACCGAGGACGGCACGATCACCGGGGCGCGCACGCCGGCAGCGTACCATGCGTCCAGTTCATCGCGCACGCGGGACGCCGGCCCGAACAGCGAGACATCGGCCAACCACCGATCCGTCAGGTAGCGCGGCACGTCGTCACGACGATCCTCGGCGATGGCGCGTTCGATCGCTGTCATCTCCTCGACGTATCCGGCCTCCTTCCAGTAATTGCGGTAGTTCGGCAGGAACACATACGAGGCAAGCGTGCGGCGGCAGACCGCCCTGGCGGCTTCGATGTCGTCGCTGATGCAGGTCGGCAGCATGTTGCCGATAAAGAACGCGTTGTCGTCGCGCTTCGCCGCCGGCAACGCCGCGAGCGACGCCGTCATGTGGGAACGCGCGGCATTGGCGAATACCACGCCCTCGGAGATCTCGCCCGCCAGCGCCACCATCCCCGCAACGCCGCGATGATGATCGGCGGCATCTCGCCGAGCCCGTCCTGGGCGCGGAGTTTCTCCACGAATGCGCGCGTGTCGCCGAGCGGCTTGCCCACCGTCACCCCCATGCGCAGATGGCTCGGTGCATGTGCAACGCCGATGCCGAAGCGGAACCGTCCGCCGGATACTTCGTGCATGAAGGCCGCGCTTTGCGCGAAGTCCTGCACGGTGCGCGCGTAGACCGGCGCGATAGCGGTGTCGAATGTGATGCGCTCAGTGTTCCAGGCCAGCGCCTCGCACAGCGACATGTTGCCGAACATGCTGGGCGAGAAGATGCCGGAGAACCCACGGCGCTCGATGTCGCGCGCGATGTCGATGGTGAGCCGGCGGCGACCAGGCACCGCGACCAGGCTGATAGCGGGAAGCTTCTGCGGCATCGCTGGACTCCTTCAGGATTGTGCCAGACGCTGCCCAACCTCTCCCACATCGTCAAACCGTGCTAAGCGGCACGCAATGCGCATTCTGTTCGTCACCTCCAACCGCCTCGGCGACGCGGTGCTGTCCACCGGTCTGCTGGACCACCTGATCCGCACCTACCCCGAGGCCCGCATCACCGTCGCCTGCGGCCCCGTGGCCGAGGGCGTGTTCGCGCGCATGCCGAACCGCGAGCGCACCATCGTGCTCGACAAACGCCCCTGCAGCCTGCACTGGCTGCCGCTCTGGGCCTGCGCCGCGACGACACTCTGGGACCTTGTGGTGGACATCCGCGGCTCGGCGCTTGCGTGGACCGTGCTGGCGCGCAGACGCGCGGTGATGCGACGACGCTCTGGCCACAAGGTGGCCCAACTTGGCGCGGTGCTGGGGCTCGACCCGCCGCCTCTCCCAGTGATGTGGACAGCGCCTGAGGACCGCACCCTCGCCGCCACATTGCTGCCCGCGGGCCGTCCGGTGATCGGCCTCGGCCCGACCGCCAACTGGGAGCCGAAGGCCTGGCCCGCCGATCGCTACGCCGCGCTGTTCAATGCACTGGCCGCCGGCCCACTGCCGGGTGCCGTTCCCGCCATCTTCGCCGGCCCAGGCGAAGCGGAACGAGCGATGGCTGCCCCCCTCCTCTCTGCCCTGCCCGGCGCAATCGATCTCGTCGGCAAGCTGACGCTGCCGGAAGCGGCGGCATGCCTCGCGCGATGTGCTCTGTTCGTCGGCAACGATTCGGGGCTGATGCACCTCGCCGCCGCCGCCGGCACACCGACGCTTGGCCTGTTCGGGCCGACACCGGCGCACGAATATGCGCCAGCCGGACCACGCGCCGCCGCGGTGTTGTCGAAGACCGAACGCATGCAGGATTTGTCCGTTGGAGCCGCACTCGCATCGGCCACACGCTTGGTCGCACAGGTCGAACTCGCGTAGGCCTATCCCGCCTCGTCCAGCTCCGACCCCCACATCTTCTCCAGCGCATACATCGCCCGTGCCTCGGGCTTGAACAGGTGCACGACGATGTCGCCGGCATCGATCAGCACCCAGTCCGCGCCATTGGAGCCTTCAACCTGCACGCGCTTCAGTCCGGCCTTATGCAGTTTCTCCGACAGATGCTCGGCCATGGCTGTGATCTGCCGGTCGGCCAGGCCGGTCGCGATCACCATACGGTCGCAGAACGACGCCTTGCCCTCGAGATCGAGCGTCACGACGTTCTCCGCCTTGTCGTCCTCCAGGCTGCCGACGATCACCAACTGCAGTCGCTGCAACGCGGACGCCTCGGCCTGTCGTGCCCGGCGTGGCGTGGCGGCGCGTGGACCCGCCGCGATCGTCTTCTTGCGCGGCGTACCAGGCGTCTTGCCGGCCGCAGGCAGCGTCGGCTTGGCGATCTTCTTGCGCGGAGCGGCGCGATGCCGCGCGGGCGAGAACGGTTTCGGCAATTTGGCTATGACTCTACTCCTCTGCTGGCGCGGATCGCACTGGCCGAAGCGGCGTGCTGCGGGACGCACAAAAAGACCCAGGCGGGCGCGGCAAATTCGCACAATACCGCAGCCGTCCGCATCGGCCGTCTTGCACGGGCGAGCCGGCGCGCCGCCTGACTGGCCAGTGCGCGATGATTGTAGCCGGAGCGAGGCAGAACGGCGAAGGGAATACGGCGCGCAATATCCAACCAGCGACGCCAGCGCGGCAATTGTATCAGAATGTCGGCGCCCATCAGCCAGACGAAGCGCGCACGCGGGAACTGCCGCAACAGACGCCGCAGCGTATCGACAGTGTAGCGTGTGCCGAACGCGACCTCGATCGCGCTTGCCACAATGCGTCGTCCGTCCGCGATGGTGCGCGCGGATGCCACACGCTCGCCGAGCGGCGCCATCCCGCGTTGCGGCTTCAGCGGATTGCCTGGCGAAACCAGCAGCCACACCTGATCGAGCCCAAGACGCCGTCGCGCGAGATCGATGATGTGACGATGACCCGCATGCGCCGGATTGAACGAACCGCCGAGCAGGCCGATGCGCATGCGGCGCCGGTCGCCAAACCGGGGGATCGGCTCATGCGACGGCGGCGCGTTCAGGGACGCACCTGCCCGGTGCCGATCACCAGGTAGCGATACGTCGTCAGTTGCTCGGGTCCCACCGGGCCGCGTGCATGAATACGCCCGGTGGCGATGCCGATCTCGGCGCCGAAGCCGAATTCTCCGCCGTCGCAGAACTGCGTCGAGGCATTCCACAACGCCACCGCACTATCGACTCCGTTGAGGAAACGCTCGGCAGCCGATGCGTCCTCGGCGACGATGGCGTCGGTGTGTTCGGAGCCGTGGCGCGCGATGTGTGCCAACGCCGCATCGACGCCATTGACCACCGCGACCGACAGAACCGCATCCAGCCATTCGGTGTCGAAATCCGCGTCGCTCGCCGCGGGAAGGTCGGGCACGATGTCGCGCGCGGCCGCATCGGCGCGAAAGTCGCAGCCGAGCGTGCGCAGATCGGCGACGATATCCGGCAGCAGCGCGGGCGCGATGGCGCGGTCGATCAGCAAAGTCTCGGTTGCACCGCAGATACCGGTGCGCCGCATCTTGGCATTCGCGACGATGCGGCGCGCCATCGCATGGTCGGCGGACGCGTGCACATAGGTGTGGCAAAGCCCCTCGGCATGCGCCAGCACCGGCACGCGCGCCTCACGCTGCACGCGTTCGACCAAAGATTTGCCGCCTCGCGGCACGATCAGGTCGAGCAGTCCAGCCGCCGCCAGCATCGCCGCGACATAGGCTCGATCGGCATTGGGTGCGACCTGCACACAGGCTTCCGGAAGTCCGGCGTCGCGCAACCCAGTCACCAACGCAGCATTGATCGCCTGCGCGCTGTGCAGGCTTTCCGAACCACCGCGCAAGATCACGGCATTGCCCGACTTCAGGCAGATGCCCGCTGCATCGGCGCCGACGTTCGGCCGGCTCTCGTAGATCATGCCGATTACGCCGATCGGCGTGGCGATGCGCTGAATGCGCAGGCCGTTCGGCCGCGTCCAGTCAGCCAACGTGCGGCCCAGCGGATCGGGCAGCAGCGCGATATCCTCCAGGCCCTCGGCCATGGCATCGACGCGTGGCTCGGTGAGCGTGAGCCGGTCGCGGAATGCAGCAGTGCCGCCGCAGGTCGCAAGGTCGGTGGCGTTGGCCGCAAGTATCGCGACGGACTGCGATCGCAGTGTCGCCGCCATCGCACGCAATGCGGCGTTGCGCTCCGCATCCGGCAGACGTGCCAGGACATGCGAGGCGGTGCGCGCGGCAGCGGCGGCGCGTTGCAGATGCTGAGTTGGTTCGCTCTCGATGTGCATGGCCGCTAGTCCACTTTACTTCCGCTCTGATTGTGCCCAATCGGGCGCCATCTTGCTAGTGGATCAATCTCGTCACGCTTTCCACAAGGCGGGTTGCGGTCTCGAGTGCCGCGTCCGTCTGTGCTCAGGGCTCTGCCCTGAAACCCGCCCGGTGGCGTTGCCCCTGGGACCCCCACCAAGTAATGGGGGCAGAAGACCGGGCATGCACGGTAACCGGTCTGGCCCGGTAGAGCGGCGAAGCATTGGAGCGGGATCGGTTCACATCCGAGTCAACAGGCTAGG
>Ga0210402_10001802_pt1 | contig 21695 bp, 15 predicted proteins | sample IncBWC7MmetaG_FD_161055 | JGI IMG/M metagenome (GOLD analysis project Ga0210402, IMG submission 161055) | Forest soil microbial communities from Barre Woods Harvard Forest LTER site, Petersham, Massachusetts, United States - Inc-BW-C-7-M | ecosystem: Environmental > Terrestrial > Soil >... | reverse complement strand
CCAGGCAAATAGCCTCAGAATTGCATTCATTCCTACCGCCTAGCACGATTTGTCAATCCGCGGCAGTCTCGCGACTTTGAGATGAGCGTGTGGTTAATGGCAAGCCCGGTGGCGTCCCTAGAGCGTGATGACTTTTCTTCGAATCGTCATCCCGCTCTATCTTTTTGTTTGAGCATGATCTTTTCGGAAAACCGCTACACACTTTTCCGGATCATGCTCTAGAGCAGCTGCCGGACGCCCATGCCGTGCATGAACCGCTCCCTGATCTGCACGGGATCGCGCCGCGTGGTTCCGGTGCCCGGCTTGTCGTCGATCCGGACGCCGATCAGGGTTGGGCCCGACGCGCTCATCGACTGCTCGACCAGCCGCTCGAAATCCTCTTCGTCGGCGGCCCAGGCGCTGCTCGCAATCCCGCTCGCGATCGCGATCGCGACGATGTCAGTCATGGCCGCGGCCGGCGTCGGCTGGGCGCCGGTAATCTGGTAGATGCCGTTGTCCATCACCACCATGGTGAGGTTTTTCGGCGCGAGCATCGCAATGGTCGAGAGCGAGCCGAGCTGCATCAGAAGCGAACCGTCGCCTTCGAGTGCAAAGACGCGCCGCTTCGGCTGCGCCAGCGCCACGCCGAGCGCGATCGGGAAGGCGAGCCCCATGCTGCCGAGCATGTAGAAATTCTGCGGGCGGTGGCCGGCGGCCCACAGGTCGAAATTGGTGTTGCCGATGCCGCCGATCACGGCCTCTTCGTTCTCGAGTTTTGCGACGAGACGTGAAGTCAGGTCGAAGCGGTTCATCACCTTGGTGTTGCGGGCAGGCGGTTTGGCTTGTGCGTTCATGGCGGCGCTCACTTGTCAAAGACCTTGCCGCCGGTCAGAAGCGGCGAGAGGATCAGCGCCACCGGCGCCTGGGTGGTGATGGCCTGCTTGATCGAGCGGTCGACAATGAACTCGAACTCGTCGAGGCGCGTCGCGGTGTGGTGCTCCACGGCAAGCGAATCCAGCACAGGCCGCATGGTGCGGCAGACCAGCGACTGGCCGTAATTAAACTCGCCGAGCGTGCCGCGCTCGGACACGAACATGATCAGCGGGATCTGGTAGGGCACGGCGAGCGAGGCCAGTACGTTGGCGAGTGTCGCAAAGCCGGAAGTCTGCATCAGCACTGCGCCCTTCATGCCGCCCATCCAGGCGCCGGAGATGATGCCGACCGCCTCCTCCTCGCGTGCGGTGGGGAAGGTGGTGAAATAGGGATCGGCGTGCAGGCTCTTGATCAGCGTGGTCAGCACGCGATCGGGAACGTAGGGCACGAGCCGGATTTCGTTGCGCTTCAGCGTCTGCTGTATGATGCCGTGCCAGGTTTGTCCCTGTTCCTGGGAAGCCTGGGGCGAAGTCTTCTGCTCCGCAACTGCCATCCCGTTCTCCCTCTATCATGCGATATCATGCGACCACGGTTGATGTCGGCCGTGCGTGCCGCAACTTGACGCGACCGGCGGGATTGTCAACATGTCCCGGAGGTTAAGTGGTCTGCGCTGCGTGGCGATGCGAAGGCATCGGCGCTCATGCGATAAGGGCAAAAAAGCTCGGGAGGAAATGATGAGCAGGCGGGTCTGGATCGCTGTCGTTGCAGCGGCGATGCTGGCGATCGGCGGCAAGGCACCCGCCCAGTCGACATTCCCGATCAAGGCCGTGCACATTTATGTGCCTTATGCGGCCGGTGGCGGCGTCGACATCCTGACGCGCACGCTCGGCGACGTAGTCTCCCGGCAATGGCGGCAGACCGTGGTGGTCGAAAACCGGCCCGGCGCCGGCGGGGTGATCGCCTCGCAGGCGCTGGTGCAATCGCCGTCCGATGGCTACACGCTCATCATGGTCGCGAGCGGGCACGCCACCAATCCGTTCCTTTATCCGAAAATCCCCTACGACACCTTCAAGGATTTCACGCCGATCTCGCTGCTGGCGTCGTCGCCGAATATCCTGCTGGTGCGCAAGGATTCCCCGTTCAAGAATCTCGCCGACGTGATCGCAGCGGAGAAGGCGAAGCCGGGCAGCCTGTCCATCGCGCATGCGGGGACGGGGACCTCGACCCATCTCGCGGTCGAGCTCCTGAAGAGCCTTGCCAAAGTCGACCTCAACGCCATTCCCTACAAAGGCGGCGCGCCGGCGATCAACGATCTGCTCGGCGGACAGATTCCGCTGTCATTCAACAACGGGCCAGAGTCGGTCGGCCAGCTTCAGGCCGGCACGGTGCGGGCGCTGGCGGTCACCACCGGCAAGCGGGCTGCGTTGCTGCCCGATGTGCCGAGCATGGGTGAAACCGTGCCCGGCTATGACACCGAAGTGTGGTGGGGCCTGCTCGGGCCGGGTGGCATGCCGCGCGACGTCGTCGAGAAGCTGTCGCATGATTTCGTCGCGGCCTTGAACACCGATGCGGTCAAGGAGCGCCTTGCCAAGCTCGGCGCCGAGCCGATCGGCAGCACGCCGCAGGCATTCGACAGGAAAATCCACGACGATTACGACAAATGGGGGCCGATCATCCAGGCGGCCGGGATCAAGGCGGACTGATGGCTTCGGCTCCGCCCTGCCTGCCGCCGCGCGACGTGACGCGACCCAAGGTGCCGCCACCGCCGAACGCCTGCGATACGCATGCGCATGTGTTCGGTCCGGCGAAGCAGTTTCCCTATGCCGACGACCGCAGCTACACCCCGCCGGACGCGCCGCTCGCAAAGTATCTCGGCATGCTCGATGCGATCGGCTTTGCGCGCGGCGTGCTGGTGCAGGGCAGTGCGCATGGCCGCGACAATTCGGCGATGCTGGATGCGCTGCAGCGGCGACCGGACCGGCTGCGCGGTGTCGCGGTCGCCGATGAAAACGTGACGTCGCAAACCTTGCGCGAATGGAACAGGCTCGGCGTCCGAGGACTGCGCTTCAATCATTTCTTCCGCGGCGGCCAGTTGCATTATCGCGGCGGCGTGCCGCTCTCGGCGGCCGAAACCCTCGCGCCAGTCATGAGGGAATTCGGCTGGCATCTGCAGCTCTGGATCGATGTGAAGGATTTGCCGGATACCATTCCGGTTCTGAAAGGGATCGAGCTTCCGGTCGTGATCGATCACATGGGCCGCAGCGATGCGCGCGCCGGCACGGGCACGCCGGGATTTCAGAGTCTGCTGCGGGCCGTGGGCGAGGGCTGGTGCTGGTCCAAACTTTCCGGCGCGCATCGGCTGAGCCTTGAGGCGCCCGATTATCCCGACCCGCGGCCGTTTCACGAGGCGCTGGTCAAGGCCAATCCGGAAACGTTGGTCTGGGGCGGCGACTGGCCGCATCCGCACGTCGAGGGCGAAATGCCCGATGCCGGGCATCTCTTCGAACTGTTCCAGCAATGGACGCCGGATCCGGCCACACGGGAGCGCATCCTCGTCAGCAATCCCGCCAAGCTCTACGGATTCTAGGAAACTGAAAGCCGATCGATGACCGTCAACAACAAGCGCGTGTTCTACGTCAAATATCTCGCCCACCAGATCTACGTCGATATCCTCAAAGCCCGGTCTGATGTGCGGCTCGACCGGCTCGAGAACGAAAGCCCGGAAGGCGAATTCGCGCCGATCCTTTCCGCGGCGCATGCCTATCAGATTGGCGCCGCGCGCGACGAGCTCGCGCCGCACTTCCATGTGCATGACGAATTCCTGCGCCGCACGCCGAATCTCCTGATCGTCTCCTCTAACGGCGCGGGCTTCGATCCCGTCGATGTCGAGGCCTGCACCAGGGCGGGCGTGCTGGTCGTCAACCAGTCCGGCGGCAATGCACATTCGGTGGCCGAGCATGCGCTCGGCATGCTGCTCACGCTGTCGAAGCGCATCATCGAGGCCGATCGTGCGCTGCGTCGCGACCGCGACGTCAACCGCAATGCGTTGATCGGCACCGAAGCGCAGGGCAGGACGATCGGCATTGTCGGCATCGGCAATGTCGGTCGCCGCATCGCCGAGCTGTGCAGAGGCCTGCTCGGCATGAACGTGCTGGCGTATGATCCTTATCTTTCGAAATCCGAAATCGCCGAGCGGGGAGCGCAGAAGGTCGAGCTCGACGAGCTCTTGCGCCGCTCGGACTACGTTTCGATCAACTGCCCGCTGACCAAGGAAAGCCGCGGCATGATTGGCGCGAAGCAGTTTTTCCTGATGCAGCCGCATGCCTATTTCATCACCACCGCGCGCGGCTTTATTCACGATGAGGATGCGCTTCTTGAAGCGCTCCGAACGAAGAAGATCGCCGGCGCCGGCCTCGACGTCTGGTCCAGGGAGCCGCCGCCGCCGGAGCATCCGCTCCTGCAGTTCGACAATGTGCTGGCGAGCCCGCACACCGCTGGTGTCACGCGGGAGGCGCGCGAGAACATGGGCCGCATCGCCGCCGAGCAAATCCTCGGCGCGCTCGACGGCAGCAGGCCGCCGCGCATCATCAACCCCGAGGTCTGGCCGCATTACAGCGAGCGGTTTGCGCGGACCTTCGGGGTGACCCCGAAATAGCGGAGAAGATTTCCGCCGCCGCCGCTTCCGTGGAGGCAACAAAACCACTGCCGTCCGGGCCCCGGACGGCAGGGACATTGCTATTTTCGGCGACACCTCGACACCGGCCCGGCCAGCGACCATTTTCCGTTGTGCGCCATAGCCTTACAGGCGGTTCCTCCGCCCGCGCAGAAGGGTTTTTGTGATGCAACGGGTCCGTTCATTGCTGCGTGCGACACCAGGCCGGATCAGCCGCCGGTTCGCGCAGTTCGTCGCCATCGCGGCCGCTAGCCTGCCGGACGCCGGCGCCTGAGACGCGCTACGCCGCCTGCCGGTGCATGTCGCGGAACAGGCGCGGCGCGATTCCAAAGTGGCGTTCAAACGCGCGGTTGAGCCGGATCGGCGTCAGCCCCACTCTTGCGGCGACGGCCTTCAACGGCATCTCTTCAGAGATCAAGGTTCGCGCAGCTTCCAGCCGCACCATCTCGACGAACTGCGCCGGCGGCGAACCGACGGCGGCCGAGAAGCGGCGATAGAAGCTGCGCTCGGTGAGCCCCGTGCGGGCCGCGAGCGAGGGCACGTCGAGAGCCTCGTCGAGATGGTTCTGCATCCAGGCAATCAGGCCGGCGAACGGGCTTTCCGCCTTGATCTGCGCATCCAGGAGCGGACTGAATTGCGACTGATAGCCGGGACGGCGGGCGTAGAGCACGAGCCGCCGCGCCACCGCATTCGCGATCTCCGCCCCGCAATCTTCCTCCACCATCGCCAGCGCCATGTCGATGCCGGTGGTCACGCCTGCGGAAGTCCAGACGCGGCCATCGACCACGTAGAGCGCGGCGGGATCGACGCTGAGATCGGGATAGCGCGCGGCGAGCGCAGCACAGGCTTCCCAATGGGTGGCGACTTTCTTTTTCCCGAGCAGCCCCAGCGCCGCCAGCACGAACGTGCCCGAGCAGACCGATCCAAATCGCCGCGCTTTCGCGGCGAGCTTCGGCAACGCGCGGTGGACCGCGGGCAGGGCGATCACGGCGCGCAGTGCAGCTTCCTCCGCGCCGGCAACCAGCAGCGTGTCGATCGACGGCGCGCGAAATTGCGCGAGCGCGCGCGTCGAAAGCGTCACGCCGCTGTTGCTTGCGACCATGCCGCCCTGCGGCGAAAGCACTGCGATCTCGTAGCCGCCATGCCGAAGCATGTGGCTTGCGCCGGCAAACACCGCCGCGGGGCCGGTGACATCGAGCAGCTGGAAGCCGTCATAGGCGACGAGCGCCACGGTGCGGATTTTGGTCATTGGCAGAAAATAGCAGATATTTGTCATTTCTGACAATACCGCCGCGGGCTAGCGTTTGCCCCATCACAGGGAGCAAACCCATGCGGCTTTCCATCATCATCTTCGACGGCTTCACCACGCTGGACGCGATCGGCGGCTACGAGGTGCTTTCACGCCTGCCTGGCATGGAGACCGAGTTCGTGGCGGTCCAGCGCGGCGTCATCGCCGCGGACACGCGGCGGCTCGGGCTGGTCGCCTGGCGCGACTTCGCCGAGGTCAGTTCGACCGACATTCTCTATGTGCCCGGCGGGCCCGGCGCATTCCCGCTGGAGCAGGATCAAGCCTTCCTCGACAAGATCCGCGCGCTGGATGCAACCTCGCAATGGACCATCGGCATTTGCAACGGCGTCGGGCTGCTTGCGGCGGCAGGGCTGCTGACGGGCAGGAAGGCGACGACCAATTGGTTCTATCAGGAGCGGCTGAAAGCCTATGGCGCCGAGTTCGTCGCCGAGCGCTATCACCGTGACGGCAAATATGTCACCGGCGCTGGCGTATCGGCCAGCATCGATACCGGCCTGTTCGTGGCCTCGCTGCTCGCGGGCGAGCAGGTCGCGAAAACGCTGCAACTCGGCATCGAATATTACCCGGCGCCGCCATTTCCGGAGAAGGGCCCGCAGGAGGTCGCCCCGGAAATCCAGGAACGGATCCGCCGCTTCGAAAGCAGCGGCGCCACGGCACAGATGAAGCTCACGGCGCCATTCAAGAATTTGATCGCGATCGAGCCGGCCTGACGGTGCGGGTTCCCTGCGGTTCCCGGCAACGGCGGAAGCCGGCTGCGTGCAGATTGGTGCAGACGGCCTCCACGGCGAGGGATAAGGTGCCCCGATAAAAAATAAGTGCCGGGAGGGAACCATGTCACGATATATCGTCCAGTTCATGAAGGACGTGCTCGGCGGCAATGGCCGGGAGATCGAAATCTGCCAGCGCTCGCTCGAGGTTGACGCGTTGAGCGAAGATCAGGCCACGGAATTGGCGAAGCAGAAGTTCTGCGAGACCGAACGGCTTCGCGAGTGGTCGCTGCATGCCGACCGCATCAGGACGGATCTCGCCGCCTAGCTTTTCAGCGGCACCAATTTTAGCGTGAAGCGCGCGCCGCGGGGATCGCGGTTTTCCACCGTGATCACGGCCGAATGCAACTCGGCGATCCGCTGCACGATCGAAAGCCCGAGCCCGGTCGAGCCCTGCTTGCGGCGATCGCGCCGCCAGAAGCGGCGGAAGATGAATTGGCGTTCGTCTTCTCCGATGCCGGGTCCGCGGTCGAGCACGCTGACGGTGCCGTTGTCTTCCACGACGAACTCGACGGTAGAGCCGGCCTCGGTGTGATTGATCGCGTTTTCGGCGAGGTTGCGGATGGCGCGGCCAAGCATCTCCGGATTGCCCTTGACCCAGACCGGTTCGTTCACGCCCGAGAGCGCGACGTCCTTGCCCTGCGCGAGCGCGAGCGGCGCCACGAACTCGGCGACCCCCGCGGCGACCGATTGCAGGTCGGCCTTTTCATCAGGTCCCACCACGACGGCGTCCAGCTCGGCAATGTCCAGGAGCTGGCCGACGATATGCGCCATGCCATCGACATTGTGGCGGAGGGCCGTCCGCATGTCTGCATCTTCGAGGAGATCGATGCGTGTGCGCAGCACAGCCAGCGGCGTCCGCAATTCATGCGCCGCATCGGCGGTGAAATCGCGCTGGATTCGAAATCCCTCCTCGAGCCGGTCGAGGCCCTGGTTGACCGCGGAGACGAGCGGGCGGACCTCCTGCGGAATCTCGTCAGTCGGCAGCCGCACACCCGGGCGCGCAGGTCCGATGCCTTCGGCGATTTCGCTCGCTTCCCGCAGCGGGCGCAGGGCGCGGTTGAAGATCGCGATATCTGCGATCAAGAGCACCAGCAGGATCGGCAGCGTGATCCAGCCAACGTCCCTGTAGAAATCGGCGACGATGTCGTCCGTCAGCACGTCGCGATTGGCGAGATCTTCGCCGGTCTGGATCCAGACTGTCTTGTCGCCAACGCTCTTCTCGACGCTGGCGCCCGAGATCGTGGCGTTGCCGTGCCGCTGCTGCAGGTATTTGACGTCGGCCGCGCGGGTGTCGCCGGGAAACAAGGCGGCATGATCCTCGCGCGACGAAAACAGCACCGCGCCGCGATCATCGATCACGGCGTAGGAATAGCGGCCATAGGCCTGCGAATAAAGACCAAGAAGATCGAGGGGCAGGTCGAGTTCGAGGTGACCGTCGGGCGTGGCGCTGAGATGCTCGCCGACCGAGACGGCCTGGTCCTTCATCGCCTTGTTGTGGATGTTGTCGGTCGCATAGCTGAGCAGCCAGGACAGCGCGAGCGACATCAGGATGGAGGTGATCGCAACGACGACGATATGCAGGAATACGATGCGTGAGATGATCGAGGGAAATCTCAGCACGCTATTTTTCCTCCGCGATCAGGTAGCCCACGCCGCGGATGGTGTGCACCTGAACCCGGGCGCCGCGCTCGGAGAGCTGCTTGCGCAGGCGGTGGACATAGACCTCGATCGCGTTCGAGGCGACGTCGCCGGAATGTCCGAAGATGTGGTCCTCGACCTGCTTCTTGGAGACGACGCGGCCCTTGCTGCGCATCAAAAGCTCGAGCACCGCGGTCTCGCGTGCGCTGAGCACCTGGGGCTGGTCGTCGATCGAGGCCTGCCGGTTCTGCGTGTCGAAGGCGAGATTGGCGATGCGCAGGCTCGAGCCGAGCAGTTGGCCCGGACGGCGCAACTGCGCTTCCAGCCGCGCGACCAATTCCTCCAGCGCAAACGGTTTCACCAGATAGTCGTCGGCACCGCTGCGCAAGCCGTGCACGCGATCGTGCAGGCCGCCGCGGGCGGTCAGGACCAGCACCGGAATCGGATTGTCGCGCTGGCGGATCTCGCGCAACAGTTCGAGCCCGTCGCCGTCGGGCAGGCCGAGGTCGAGGATGAGGGCGGCGTAAAACGTCGTGGCAAGCACCGCGCGGGCGTCCTCCACCGTCGACAGCACGTCGCACTCGTAGCCGGCCGTCTTCAGCCCCTTGGCCAGAAGCCCGGCGAGCTCTTCATTGTCTTCGACGATCAGCAATCTCATGAAGTGTCACCCAACCGACACTGCGACTCCAGGCCCAATATGGTCCATGATCAAGTTAAAGCGAATCGACCCGATCGGAAGCCACACGATCGGCGCGCCGCTCGCTTGCGCTCAGGCAGTGTAAGGCCCGTGTAAGCATTAACGAGTCAGCGTGCGGCGTACGGTGTAATCGCAGCATTTGGCGCGCCGAAAGGCAAGATTCTTGCTGCTAATCCGGCGGCGAATCGGCGCCTGAGAGTCGCTTGGACACGGCCTCATCGCACGGGCTTGGTCCGGTGACACTGCGCTATTGCGGCAGTCCGAAATGACCAATATGACGAGGGGCGAAACCGCTACCGCAAGCATCACACGGGTATCGGCAGCGGCGGGTGCCTGACGCAATGCAAAAAGTTGTCACATGACATTGGGCGCAAACTGGAGCCCACGACGGCTGGCGCTTGCGCTGGTGGCGATCGTATTGGTCGCCGGCGCCGTCACGGCCGCGAGCCGGATATTTGTTCAGCGCGCCAAATCGTCCGAAACCTCGCGCGTCACCAAGGGCGATTCCACGCGCTTCACGCCGACCGATGCGGAATGGGCAAGCCTTGCGTTCGAGCCGGCGGCCGAACAGGTGTTTCGCGCCGAGCACGTCACCGAGGGCAAGATCGCGGTCAACGAAGACAGTTCGACACCGATCTTCTCGCCCTATGCCGGGCGCGTGGTCAAGCTCATGGTCAAGCCGAGCGACGTCGTCCAGCGTGGGCAGCAGTTGTTCGTCATTGAGGCGACCGACGCCGTGCAGGCGCTGAACGATACCATCACGGCGCTGAGCGCGCTGAACAGCGCGCGTTCGAAGCTCAATCTGGCGCAGATCAACGAGAAGCGTCAGAACGATCTCTATGCCGGCAAGGCAGTGCCGCTGAAGGACTGGCAGAACGCGCAGAACGATCTTGTCACCGCGCAGAACGACGTGCGCTCGGCCGAGACCGCGCTGGAGGCGGCTCACAACCGCCTGCGCATTCTGGGACGCTCGGAAGAGCAGATCACCGCCTTTGAGCAGACCCGGCAGATCAGCGCCGACACCCCCATCTATTCGCCGCTCGGCGGCACGGTCGTGCAGCGCAAGGTCGGGCCCGGCCAGTTCATCTCCACCGGCGCCAGCGATCCCGTGTTCGTCATCGGCGACCTCTCGACGGTATGGCTGACCGCCTTTGTGCGCGAGAGCGAGGCTGCGGACGTGCGCATCGGCCAGGACATCGATTTCACGGTGCTGGCGCTGCCGGGCCGTACCTTCAAGGCGAAGATCGACTATGTGGCGGCGGCGATCGATCCGGCCACGAGGCGGCTGATGGTGCGCGCCACCCTCGACAACAAGGACGGCCTGTTCAAGCCGGAGATGTTCGCCAATGCGACGATCTATGCCGGCGACGACCGCAAGTCGCTCGGCGTGCGCAAGCAGGCGCTGATCCATGAAGGCGACCGCGTGCGGCTGTGGGTGGCGCATGACGACAACTCGCTCGAGCTTCGGCAGATCCAGACCGGCCTGATCAACGGCGACTATGTCGAGGTCCGCAACAACCTGAAGCCGGGGGAGAAAGTCGTCGTCAAGGGCAGCCTCTTCATCGACCGGGCGGCTTCCGGCACATGAACCGCGTGTAGAGATCGATGGACCGCCTCGTTTCCTTCGCTGTCGAACGCCGCTTTCTGATGGTCGGCCTGTTCGTGGCCGTCATCATCGGCGGTCTGGTGGCGTTCCAGCAGCTCAACATCGAGGCCTATCCCGATCCGACGCCGCCGATGGTGGATATCGTCACTCAGAGCCCGGGCCTGTCGGCCGAGGAAATCGAGCGTTACATCACGATACCGCTGGAAACCCAGGTTGCGGGCATCAAGAACCTCAACGTCATCCGCACCATCTCGCTCTACGGCCTGTCCGACGTCAAGCTGCAGTTCTCGTTCGACTACACCTATGACCAGGCGCTGCAGCAGGTCTTGAACCGACTTTCACAGCTTACGCCGTTGCTCAACAACGCCCAGCCGCAGATTTCGCCCTTGAGCCCAATAGGCGAGATCTATCGCTACCGGCTGGTCGGCCCGCCCAATTATTCGGTGCTGGATCTGAAGACGCTGCAGGACTGGGTGCTGCAGCGCCGCTTCCGCACCGTGCCCGGGGTGATCGACGTCACGGGGTGGGGCGGCAAGACCAAGACCTATGAGGTGCAGGTCGATTTCAACAAGCTGGTCGCCAATGGGCTGACGCTGCCGCAACTCTTGCAGGCCGTCAGCAATTCCAACATCAATGTCGGCGGCAACACCGTCAATATCGGGCCGCAGTCGGCGGTCGTGCGCGGCGTCGGCTTGATCCGCTCGATCGACGCGCTCGCCAACACCATGATCGCGTCGCCCAACGGCACGCCGGTGCTGGTGAAGGATGTCGCCACCGTCACCGTCGGCTACCAGCCGCGGCTCGGCATCGCCGGCGAGAACAACGACGACGATATCGTGCAGGGTATCGTGCTGATGCGGCGCGGCGAGCAGAGCTCGCCCACGATCGCGCGGGTCGAGGAGCTGGTGGAGCGCATCAACAATTCCACCATCCTGCCGCCGGGCGTGCATATCGAGCGCATCTATGACCGCAAGGACCTGATCGAAACCACGACGCGGACCGTGCTCGAGAACATGGTCGTCGGCATCTGCCTGATCGTGCTGTTGCAGTGGCTCTTCCTCGGTGACCTGCGCAGCGCGCTGATCGTCGGCGCCACCATTCCGTTCGCGCTGTTCTTTGCGGTCATCATTCTGGTGATGCGCGGCGAGTCCGCCAACCTGCTGTCGGTCGGCGCGATCGATTTCGGCCTGATCGTCGACGCCACCGTCATCATGGTGGAGTCGATCTTCCGCCGCCTGTCGCAGACCGAGCGGCTCTCTGAATCCGAGCTAGCGACAATTTCGCCCAACACCGTCACGGACATGAAGCACCATGCCATCCTGACGGCGGCCGCCGACGTTTCGCGCTCGATCTTCTTTGCCGCCGCCATCATCATCGCTGCCTTCATTCCGCTGTTCACGCTGAGCGGGGTCGAGGGCAACATCTTCAGCCCGATGGCGCGCACCTATGCCTATGCACTGGCGGGCGGCCTGCTCGCGACCTTTACGGTATCGCCGGCGCTGAGCGCGATCATTCTGCCGGTGCATATCGAGGAGACCGAGACCTTGATGATGCGGATCCTGCATCGCATCTATGTGCCGGTGCTGCGCCGCTCGCTGGCGAGCCGCCGCGTCGTCCTGGTCGGTGCCGGCGTGCTGATCCTGATGACCGGCATTGGCATCCGCCTCCTTGGCCTCGAATTCCTGCCGAAGCTGGAAGAGGGCAATCTGTGGATTCGTGCCACCCTGCCGCCGACCATCTCGCTGCAGGAGGGCAACGCCTATGTCAACGAGATGCGCAAGCTGATTGCGGCCCGGCCCGAGGTCGAGGCGGTCGTGTCGCAGCACGGCCGTCCCGACGACGGCACGGATGCGGCGGGCTTCTTCAACGCGGAATTCTTCGCACCGCTCAAGCCCGCCAAGCAATGGCCGGGCGGCGAGGACAAGGATGAACTGACCGCGAAATTGCTCGCGCAATTGCAGGAGAAGTTTCCCGGCGTCGAGTTCAACTTCTCGCAATATCTGCAGGACAACGTCTCGGAAGCCGTCTCCGGCGTGAAGGGCGAGAACTCGATCAAGCTCTACGGCAACGATCTGCAGGCGCTGACGGATACCGCCAACAAAATCAAATCCGTTCTGGGTACCGTGCAGGGCATCACCGACCTTGCGGTCTTCACCTCGCTCGGCCAACCGACCATCCAGATCGAGATCGACCGCGCCCGCGCCGCCCGCTATGGGCTGACGCCGGGCGACATCAACACCACGATCCGCACCGCGATCGGCGGCGACAGCGCCGGCGATCTTTACGAGCCCGGCAGCGACCGCCATTTCCCGATCATCGTGCGCCTCGCACCGGAATATCGAAGGAGCGCGGAAGCGATCCAGAATTTGCGGATCGGCGCGCAGGGCCCGAACGGCATCACCCAGGTGCCGCTGTCGGAAGTGGCCTCGATCAACCTGGTGTCGGGCGCGGCCTATATCTACCGCGAGCAGCAGGAGCGCTATCTGCCGATCAAGTTCTCGGTGCGCGAGCGCGACCTCGGCAGCGCCATCCAGGAAGCCCAGCAGAAGATCGCCGAGCAGGTGCAATTGCCGCCGGGCTCGCGGATCGAATGGGTCGGCGAGTTCGGCAACCTTCAGGACGCGATCAAGCGACTTTCGATCGTGGTGCCGATCAGCCTTACGCTGATCGCGGTGCTGATCTGGTTCAACTTCGGCTCCGTCGTCGACACCATCCTGACCATGACCGTGATTCCGATGGCGGTATTCGGCGGCGTCGTTGGCCTCTTGTTCAGCGGAATCCCCTTCAGCGTCTCGGCCGCGATCGGCTTCATCGCGCTGTTTGGCATCTCTGTCATGGACGGCATCATCATCCTCTCACAATACAACGCGCTCATTGACGAGGGGATGGAACGGGGCGCCGCTATCCTGCGCACCGGCGAATTGCAACTGCGCCCGGTGCTGATGACCTGCGTGGTGGCGGGCGTCGGCCTGTTGCCGGCGGCGTTATCCACCGGAATAGGCTCGCAGGTGCAAAAACCGCTGGCCGTGGTGGTGGTTGCGGGCATGATGCTGGCGCCGATCGTCATTCTGGTCACGCTGCCGGCGTTGATTTCGATGTTTTCGCGGCGGACCCGACGGGGATACGCCTCGGAGAATTAGGGTTCGGTCGAATAGGTGGACCGGCAGTATGGGTGGGGTAGTGAGCAGGGCCGTTTTCGGATGCCGACCAAACCTCCGCTTGCCGGGGGCAGGGTTTGCATGCGCGATTTTTGGCCTGCTCGCCACCGCGACGACCTCGGCTGCCGAGACACTGCAGGACGCGCTGGTCAAAACCTATCAGACCAACCCGCAGCTCAATGCCGAGCGGGCCCGGCAACGGGGCACGGATGAGAACGTGCCGCAGGCGCTATCGGGCTATCGGCCGCAACTGGTCGCGAGCCTCTCCGCCGGCCTGCAGGCGGTTCGCAACGTTTTGCCTGACAACAACTTGGTGAGCACGAACCTGAAACCCTGGACGATCGGCTTGACCGTCACGCAGGTGTTGTTCAACGGCTACAAGACCGCCAGCAATGTGCGGGTGGCCGAATTCCAGGTGAAGTCTGGTCGCGAGGCCTTGCGCAACACCGAACAGGGCGTGTTCCTCGATGCGGTGACGGCCTACATGAATGTGATGGCCAACTACGCGCTCTACGAATCGCAGCGTACCAACGTGCAGGTGTTGCGGGAAATCCAGGCGACGACGAAACGGCGGCTCGATGCCGGCGACGTTACGCCGACCGATACGGCGCAGGCCGAATCCCGCCTGAGCCGGGGCCTTGCCGATCTCAACGCCGCCGAGGTTGCGCTCGCGATCTCCAAGGAGATCTACACCCAGGTCATCGGTGAGGCGCCGACGCAATTGACGGCGGCGAGCCCGGTCGATCGCCTGATCCCGTCCACGCAACTCGCTTCGATCGACGCCGCGAGCCATGAACATCCCGCCGTGCTCGGCGCGGGCTATGATGTGGACATGGCGCAGACCTCGATCAAGCTCGCCGAGAGCGCGCTGCTGCCGCAAGTGTCGGTGCAGGGCAGTGTCAGCCGGCAGGTGCAGAACGACCCCACGCTCTCGGTCCAGAAGGAAGACCAGGCTTCGGTCGTCGGCCAGATCAATGTGCCGATCTATGACGGCGGCATGGCCGCCTCGCAAACCCGCCAGGCGAAGGAGGTGACTTCGCAGAGCCGGCTGGTGTTTGAACAGGTCCGCAATCAGACCCGTACTGCCGTGGTCAGCGCCTGGGTTTCTAGCGAAGGCACCAAGGTCGCGGTGCGCGCCGCCGAGTCCGAGGTGAAGGCGGCCGAGATCGCGCTGCAGGGAGTCCGGCGCGAGGCGCAGGGCGGGCAGCGCACCACCATCGACGTGCTCAATGCGCAACAGGACCTGACCAATGCGCGGTCGCGCCTGATTGGTGCGCAGCGCGACCGGGTGATCGCGTCCTATACCTTGTTGAGTGCGGTCGGACGGCTCGACATCCACACGCTCAACCTCAATACGCCCGATTATTCGGCCGACGTGCATTACCACCAGGTCCGCGACGCCTGGCACGGACTGCGTACGCCGTCGGGTCAATAGTACAAAAGGTCGCAACCACCCGATCTTTTAGTCGTGACTGTCATGCCGCTGGGGCATCTTCACGACTCTCGCGCAAAGGTTTTAACTAAACTGGAGCTTATCGCCGCCGGGTTCGGGAACTATCTGAGGGTTAGTGAATAGGTCCAAGCGTCGCGAATTCCGGGCCCAAGGGTCCGGGAGCGGCTCGGGGAGATTGACATGGCTGGTCACATCATTGTTTCGGCCGAAAGTGCCACCCGCACCATCGTCATGCGCCGGCCTGAAAAGAAGAATGCGCTGACGCCGGAGATGTTCCTCGCCATGAGCGATGCCATCAACTCGGCGCAGTCGAATCCGGACATCCGCTGCCTGATCCTGACCGGCCGCTCCGGCGTGTTCACCGCCGGCGACGACGTAGGCGACTTCGTCAAGGAAGCCAGCATCAAGCGCGAAGAGGGCAGGCCGCGAAACTCGCTGCTTTTCGTGCGGTCGCTGATCACCAACAAGAAGCCGATCATCGCGGCGGTAGACGGCGTCGCCGTCGGCATGGGCGTGACCATGGTGCTTCACTGCGACTATGTGATCGCCGGCACCACCGCATTGTTCATGTCGCCTTTCATCCAGTACGGTCTCGTTCCGGAAGGCGCTTCGAGCCTGCTCTTGCCGCGGATGGCCGGCCATCAGCACGCGTTCTCGCTCCTGGTGATGGGCCGGCCGATGAGCGCGGAGGAAGCCCGCGAGGCCGGCTTCGTCAACTCGGTCGTGCCGCCCGGACACGCCATCATCGAGGCGCAAAAGGTCGCCCGCGAGATTTGCGAGTTGCCGCCGGAGGCGGTCGCCATCTCGCGGAAGTTGTTGAAATTGCCGACCGAAGACCTGCTGCGGCGGATGGGCGAGGAAGAACATCTGTTCAGCGAGCGCATCCATGCGCCCTCGGTCGTCGCCGCCGTCAAGGGCTTCATGCAGCGCAAGAAGCGCTGACCTCGCCGCCGGTGGACTTACCGGAGGTTGTGAGGCGCGAAAGTCGCCTGCCGCCAATATCGCCCATCGCTCAGAGCGCCTGTCCCTGGTCGCGGCCGCTTTGATGGTCGTTGCGCAAAAATGAACTGTGGAAATCTATTGGGGCCCACCCCCGAATCCCGTTGAAAATCACAGAACGCCGCAAGCCGGCCGCTAAGCAACAAAACCGACATAAAACCATCAGCGAAACCTGATTGGTGTATATTGGGTTAACGCGCGTTTGCGTTGGCCCCAATCGGGGGGTTGCGGAATGCGTAAGCGCGACGTGGCGGGGCAAGGGAAGTCGTTTGGGCAGTTGTCGAGAAGGGCCCGGCGATGGATGTCAGAGCTCAAATCTTCGGTTTCGCACCTCGTCGCGCCGCCCGGACCGGCCCCAAAACTGATTTTCGACCAGCTCGAGCCGCGCATGCTCTTGAGTGCGGATCCGGTGGTGGTCGATCTCACCTCGCTGCAGCCGCACCAGCCGACCCATAGCGTCGTGGTCCAGTTGCTGAACGAGGTCTCCACAACCGGAGACCAGACTGTCAATATCGAGCGGGTCCAGACGTTCGATGCGAATAATCCCACCAATGTGCTGTCATCGCAGGTCGTGGGTCCCGGCAGCAACATCACGGTCGTGACCGGCAAGGGCAACGACAAGGTCATGATCGACCTGTCGTCGCTGCCGCAATCGGCCAACCAGCCCAATATCAGCGTCGTCGGCGGTGGCGGAGACGTCACGCTGTCGGTGATCGAGCCCGGCGGCAAGTCAGCCAACTGGCAACTCGATGGCAATGGCGCGGGCCATGTCGATGGCGCGATCCAGGTGTCCTTTACCGGCGTCGATCACCTGATCGGCGGCGGCACCGATACGCTGCAGGGCTCCGCTGCCGACACCAACTGGACCATTGACGGCCAGGGTTCGGGTTCGGTCGGGGCGACGAAATTCGAAGGTTTCGCCAATCTGGTCGGCGCCGCCGGCCTGAACGATGTTTTCACCGTCACCTCGACCGGCGGCCTGCAAGGCCCCATCGACGGCGGCGGGAAGGGCACGCTGGCCATCACCGCCAGCGGTCCGTTGGCCTGGCATCTCGATGGCCACGGCGGGGGCACGGTCGACGGGGCGATCGATACGGCCTTCACCGGCGTCGACCACCTCTCGGGCGCCGGCGCCGACACATTATATGGGTCGGTCACCGACACCGATTACACCATCGACGGCTCCGGCTCGGGTTTTGTCGGCGCAACGCAATTCGACGGCTTCTCGAACCTGGTCGGGCCGACTGGGCAGAACGATTACTTCACCTTCACATCGACCGGCAGCCTGCAGGGCTATGTCGATGGCGGCGGCCTCGGCACGGTGGCCTTCGATACCGGCACCGCCGACACGCTGGTGTCGACCCCGACCGGCCCGCATTCGGGCACCTTCGCCTATGGCAACGACGTCATCACCTATGTGGGGATGGCGCCGACCATCAGCCTCAATACGACGGCGGAAGTCGACCTCGTGCTGCCGGACTCGGTCACGGTCGATCACTCCCAGCTCTTCTACGACGATACCATCGGCGACGCGCACTTTGGCTTCATGGTTCTCAAGAGCACCGATGGCTCGATGGAGACCCAATTCTTCAAGGCTCCGACCAAGCTCTTGAAGATCACCGGCGGGTCGGGCGAAGACGACCTCAACATCATGTCGCTGGATCCGACGTTCCAGGCGAGCCTCACCGTCGATCTCTTGAGCAGCAGCTATGATCCCTTCAACGATGGCGGGGTGCTGCCGAGCAACGGGCCGAAACATGACAGCGTGATCCGCGTCACCGGCGATCTGAACCTGCATGGCGGCTCGATCTCCTACCAGCCTGACAGCACGACAACCCAGGGGCTGGTTGCCGACAGCATCTATATCGGCACGGTCGCCGAACAGACCGGTTCGACCGGCACGCTGACGACGTCGATCGGGACGCTGCAAGCGACGCCGGGCACCTCGACCTGGACGTCCAACAAAGACTACACCAGGGTGGCGACGACCGGCGGCACCGGCACCGGCGCCACGATCAGCATGTCGACCGACGACAAGGGCAACGTAACGGCCTGGCTCGCTGATGCGGGGACCGGCTACAAGGTCGGCGACGTCATTACGGCAAAGAACCCGGACGGCAGCGGCACGGTGTCGCTGACCTTCCGCAACATCGCCACCTCGGCCATCATCACCACCTCGCTGACGGGCGGCAACGCCGGCGACATCAATCTCGGCGAGCAGGGGATCAATCCGGCCGACGGCACCACGCTCTATGCGGGCGGCCAGACCATCCTTCTCGGCTCAAATGCCAAGCTGATCGCTGACGCCGACGAGACGCTCGGCAAGAAGGCCGGCAAGATCAACATCTCGACCTCGGACATCGCCTACCGCCTGGTGAGCTGGCCGGCGGATTTCACCTCCAAGCATTCCGGAATTTCGATCGACGGTAGCACCATCACCGGTGGTTCGACCAAGATCTACACCACGGCGGAAGACCTGAACTTCTCCACCGACGTGCCGGCCGGCTTTGCCGGTTTCGTCGGTTCGCTGGCGACGCTGCTCAACAACATTCCGGGCGAGGCGTTGTTCGGCTTCGCCGGCATCAACGCCTCGGTGATCCTGCGTGGCGCCACCGCGAAGATCAATATCGACGATGCCCACATCGACGTCGCCGGCACGCTCGACGTCAAGGCTCTGACCAAGGTCACCACCCAGGTCAATGCGATTGCCTCAGCCCTCGGCAGCATCAACAGCAAGGTCTCGATTGCGGTCGGCTATGGCCAGGCCTTCAGCGACGTCGAAGCCAATATCGGCGGCAGCACCGACATCACCGCGAGCGACAGCGTGACGGTGTCGGCGACCGGCTCGGTTTCATCGAAAACGGTGGCGCGCGCCTCGTCGAACCTGGTCAGCGCCAGCGTCAATCCGCAGGCGGTGTCGCTGGCGATCGCCTTCGCCTATACCGACTTGACCGACCTCGCGTCCGTCGGCGCCAACGCCACGATCACCTCGACGGCCGGCAACGTCAACGTGATCGCCAACGGCACCACCAGCACGGTGCCCGATGCGAGCACCATCAGCCCGATCGACGGCGCGGCCGGCGTCGGCGCGTCCGTCGCGCTGGAGTTCGCCAACGTCCAGGCCCATATCGACGGCACCGTGACCGCGCTGGGTACCACCGGCGACCCGGCCACGACCAAGATATTCAGCCCGAATCTCGGAGTCGACAATTTCATCCCCGGGGTGATCGGCAACAACGAGATTTATCTGCCCGACCACGGCCTGAGCAACGGCGAGCTGGTCACCTACACGCCCTATCTGATCTACACGCCGCCGATCCCCGGTGTTTCTGCCGGCATCCAGGATCCCGGCACCCAGAGCGACTCGGTGCCCGGCCTGACCAAGGGCTCGACCTACGCCGTCATCGTCGTCGACAAGGATCATATCCAGCTTGCCAAGGAACCGTCGATCGCGCTGTCGGCGAACGGCATCGATCCCAACTCGACGCAGTCGCTGAGCGTGGCGAAGGATTCCCTGTTCGACCTCGACGCGATCAATTCCAGCAACAACACCATCAGCATCGCCGCGCACGGCTTCCAGAGCGGCGACGTGGTCAAATACACCGACGGCGGCACCGCCGACATCACCGGCCTGCAGAACAACATGACCTATACGGTCAACAAGGTCGACGACAGCACTTTCCAGCTCGAAGATTCCAGCGGCAACGTCATCCATATCTCGCAGGGAAGCGCGCTCGGCACCCAGACCTTCACGCGCCTTTCGGACAGCGTGAAGGCGACGCTCAACCTCGCCACCATCGATTCCAACGGCCACATCGTGCTGCCGAAGCACGGCTTCACGGTCGGCGCCACTCCGCTCGAGGTAGTCTACGAATCGCTGGCCGATGACGGCATCAATTCGATCGGCGGGCTGACCAATGAGGGGCAGTACAAGCTCGTTGCGCTCGATGCCAACACGTTCAAGCTCGAGGACGAGAACGGCAACGACATCAACCTGACCGATCCGGGCGGGCCGGCGACGCAGGCGCTCGCCTATATCGGCGAGGTCAAGAGCTTCAATCCGACCACCGCCGTCAATGCGGCCAACGATACCATCGCGGTCGACGCCAGCGATCTGAAGGATGGCGATGCAGTCATCTACAACACCGATCCGAACTATTCGAAGACGCTGTCGAGCGCCTTCAATCTAGATGCGATCGATTCCGTCGCGCATACCATCGATATCCAGGGCAGCGGCTTTGCCAACGGCGACCAGGTCACCTATTCGGCCGGCGGCAACACGGCGATCACCGGGTTGATCGACAACACCACCTACACGGTCGTGAATGCGAACGGCGATGTGTTCCAGCTGCAGGACAGCCAGGGCCACATCGTGCAGGTAGCCCAGGACAACGCGCTCGGCATACAGACTTTCGTTGACCTGACCTCCGGGGCTTCCGCGGGCCTCAATCTCGCGCGCATCGATACCGCGAACAATCGCATTATTGTCGCCAATCACGGCTTCACCGGGACGCAGCTCGTCGACTATTCCTCGCAGCTGAACGACCCGAACGACCCGACCAAGGGCTTCGCAACGGTGATCGGCGGCCTGACCAACGCGGGCGACGGCACCACGACGACCGGTCAGTACAAGCTGGTCGTGATGCGGCGCGGCGGCCGCAGCGCCCTCAGTTGGCGGCTTTGGGTTCGACGATCGGGAACATGACCTTGAAGCTGTCGAGCATGGCGAAGAGTTCGTCGAGTTTTGCCGCATCACCTTCGATCTTGAGCCGGCCAGCCTTGATCGCATCAGTGAAGGTCGTCTGCTGCAAGATGACTGCTTCGAGCACATCACGCGCCAGCGTTACGGTTGCGTCGGCGTTGGCGGCGCGCTTGCCCGAGACATAGGTCAGCGCCGAATTTTCCAGCGTCAGCGCGAGCGGCAGCTTTGAGTCCGTGAAATCCCAGTTGATCAGGAGTGTCTTGGCTTCGGCCTTGTCGGCATTCAGGCGCAGGCCGAGATAGTCGAACAGCTGCTCGTTGCTGATGGCGTGCAAGGTTTCGGCATTGACCGTGCCGCCGCCGGGAATTTTGGGCGGGCCGTTGCGCAGCTCCATCGCGCCGACGAGATAGGCGTTGCGCCAGGTGCCGGCCTCGGCCTGGAAGCCGAGCTGCTCCAGCGCGTCGGCGCCAAGCTCGCGCGCGGCACGGTTGGCGGGATCGGCGAACACGATCTGGTTCATGGCGGTCGCGACCCAGCGGTATTCGCCCTTGGCAAAATCCGCACGGGCACGCGCGATCACGGCCTCCGCTCCGCCCATGTAGTCGATGGTCTTGCGGGCGTTCTCCACCGGCGGCAGCGGATCGAGATCGGCCGGATTGCCGTCGTACCAGCCGAGATATTTCTGGTAGACCGCCTTGGCGTTGTGGCGCAGCGTGCCGTAATAGCCGCGCGCCGACCATTCCTGCTCGAGGCTGGCCGGCAGCCGCAGCTGTTCGGCGATCTCGGCCGGCGTGAAACCTTCGTTCAGGAGGCGCAGCGACTGGTCGTTGATGAACTT
>Ga0210402_10001801_pt1 | contig 21695 bp, 23 predicted proteins | sample IncBWC7MmetaG_FD_161055 | JGI IMG/M metagenome (GOLD analysis project Ga0210402, IMG submission 161055) | Forest soil microbial communities from Barre Woods Harvard Forest LTER site, Petersham, Massachusetts, United States - Inc-BW-C-7-M | ecosystem: Environmental > Terrestrial > Soil >... | reverse complement strand
CTACAACTGCCGCGAAAGCGTGATCAACGGCGATTTCGTGGCATTCAGCCACCCGAGCGTGCTGCCTGGCGCCGGCGGCGCGACGCCCCTGCCCTAGATTAGCCGTGCCCGACGGCCTCGCACAATTCCAGGGTGGCGTCCAGCAACGTCGGGATGTCAAATACCACCTGATCTTCGGCCATGGTGAGCTTGGCGACGCCGGCTGCGGCAATGAGTGCCGCCGGCACATGAATTTGATCGCGGCGTCGGGTGCTGGTCCAGGGACTGACCCGAACGTCGCCAAACGCGCGATTCAGGGCGTTCCAGCGCAGGTGCGCCGCGCGCGCCACGGGCGTATCGCCGCCCCACTGACGCTGGGCGATGGCAATCGATGTATCCGCGGCGCCGCTGCGCGGGACCGTCATGAGATCGTGCACATAGCGCACCATCTCATTGGGATCGACGCGGACAGCCATCGTCGCAGGGCAGTCATTAGTCATATTCTCGCCGCTAGCTTCCATGACAGTCAGTTTTGGGTCAATAGTGCAAAAACCAAGGGCGGGATCGTTGCAACGCAATGCAGCGCTACAGGTTAAGCTTCGGGCCATGGATGACGGCTTAGCTTTGCTGGTACTGGTTTCAGGCGCCTTGGGGCTTGGCTACAAGGTCTGGCAGATCTCCATGGATGCCCGGGAGGCTGCCAATCGCATCGCCAAGGACGCCTGTTCCCGCGCCGTGGTGCAATTCCTGGATGGCACCGTGGCCTTTGCAGGATTTCGCCTGGATCGCGACTCTCGCGGTAAGCGCCGCTTGCTACGCACCTACACCTTCGACTACACCAGCGACGGGTTCGAGCGCGCGCAGGGATTCATTGTGCTCGCCGGTCAGCAGCTGCAGGCCGTGGGACTTGCGGGCAGCCCATCGTGAACGATGGGCTCAAGATCGACCTGCACACCCATTCGCACTGCTCCGATGGTTCCTTGAGCCCGGCCGAACTGGTCGCCTGCGCGGCGGGCGCCGGCGTTGAGGTTCTGGCGCTCACCGATCACGATACCATCGGGGGTCTCGAGGAGGCGCAGCGCGCGGCGGGCGAGCATGGTCTGCAGCTGGTGCCCGGTGTGGAAATTTCGGCCTCCTGGCGCGCACAGACCATTCATGTGCTCGGCTTGTGGATAGATCCCGTCTCGCCGCAGCTGTCCGGGAGCCTCCGCGCGCAGGTGGAGCTGCGCCGGGCCCGCATGAGGAAAATGTGCGGGCAGCTTTCGCGACTCAGGCTGCCGGGTGATGAACTGCTCGCCGCGGTGCAGGCGGCACCGGGAATACCCACGCGCGCGCACCTCGCAGAGGCCCTGGTGGCCGGCGGCCATGTCGATACCGCAGACGCAGCATTTCGCAAATACCTGGGCAAGGGAAAGCGGGCGCATATCGCGCCCGAATGGCCCGCGATCGAGGCCGTGGTGGGGTGGATTTGCGCCGCGGGCGGTGTGGCCGCCATCGCCCATCCGCATCGCTACGCGCTGTCCGCGGGAGCGCGCCGGCGCCTGCTCGGCGATTTTGCAGCCGCCGGCGGTACGGTCCTGGAGGTCGTCAGCGGCGGCAACGGCGCGCAGCATGTCGAAAGCTGTGCCACGCTCGCCGTGAATTTCGGCTTCAAAGGATCGGTGGGCTCGGATTTCCACCGTCCACATGCGTGGAATCCATTGGGCCGCTCCCTTAAGCTACCGGAGGGCGTCACCCCGGTGTGGCGCAGCTTCGGCCTATAACCATGGACATAAAAGCTCGCCGTGAGTGACGAAGAGAGCAACGTCAATACCGATTTGTTCAAGAACATCGAGCGCCTGCGCCAGCTGCGTATCGAGCATCGCGATCTCGACGACGTCATTTCACGCCTCAGCATGGATTTCAAAGTGGACGAGCTGCAAATGAAACGCCTCAAGCGCCGCAAGCTGCTACTCAAAGACCAGATAGCGCGGCTCGAGAGCCAGCTCATACCGGATTTGAACGCATGACCGAGATCTGGCTGCGCATCGAGGCGTTCTTCGACATCTTATCGACGCGCAGCGTCCTGGCCGAAGTCGGGGTGCTGGCGCTGTGCTTGGGGTTCGGCGGATTGGTCAGTCTGGTGCTGCGCCGGCGCACGCGGCGCAGATCCGCACCGCCGATGGCGCTGACCTGGGAATATTTTGCGGCGCAAGGCAGCGTTGCGGTGCTGCCGGCCATCATGGCGCTCGCGCTGGTACTACTGGCCCGCAGCTCGCTGCAGGCGGCCGGCTTCGACGTTACTTTATTGGCAGCCGCCGCGCGTCTGATCGGCGCGTACATCGTGGTGCGCATCGGGGTGCTGCTGTTCGCGGCCAGTCTGGGCAATAAATCCTGGATCCGGAACTGGGAAACGCGCGCGGCAATGCTGATCTGGCTGGCAATCGCCGCCGAGTACCTGGGCTGGCTCGATCCCATCATCAGCGCCTTGGACGATATCGGGATAACCGCCGGCAAGCTTCGCATCACCGTCTGGTCGGTGCTGAAATTGCTGTTCACGCTCACCCTGTTCATGTTGGCGGCGGCCTGGATCAGCCGCTGGGTCGAACGTCGGGTGAAAAGGCTCACCAACGTCGCGCACTCGACGCGCATCGGCATCGCGAAATTCGCCAACGCGTTTTTGATCGGCCTGAGCATTCTCATGGGTCTGAACGCCGCCGGCGTCGACCTGACCGCGCTGACGGTTCTGACCGGCGCCATCGGCTTGGGGCTGGGATTCGGCTTGCAATCGATCGCTGCAAACTTCGTCAGCGGCTTCGTGTTGCTGATGGATCGCTCCATAAAACCTGGCGACGTCATCAGCCTGTCCGGCCAGGCGGGTACCAGCACCGAGAATTTTGGCTGGGTGCAGGAGCTGCGCGGGCGTTATGTGGTGATACGCGACCGCGACGGCATAGAAATGCTGGTGCCGAATCAGCAGCTGATTTCCAATGCCGTGATCAACTGGAGCTACACCGATCCGAAGATCCGCCTCAAGCTGCCGATTCGCGTGAGCTATGCCGACGATCCGGAATTCGCGATCAAGATATTGCTCACCGCCTGCGAAGGACAGCCCCGCGTTCTGAGGGAGCCGCCGCCGGTGGCGCGCTTGATGCAATTCGGCGACAGCGGCATTGAACTCGAGCTGCGATTCTGGATTTCCGATCCCCAGGAAGGCGTGAACAATGTCCGCTCGGAGGTGAATCGCGCCATATGGCGGCTGTTCAAGGAACACAAGATTACGATTCCGATGGCGCAGCGCGAGATTCTGGTTCGCAACGCGCCACCGGAAGCCGACTCCTAGCCGACCCCGTGGCCCTCGAGATCACCGCGCACGTCGTCATTCCCGACGATGAATTGGAATGGAAATTCATCCGCGCGTCGGGCCCCGGCGGGCAGAACGTCAACAAGGTGTCGAGCGCCGTGCAGCTGCGGTTTCTTTTGCCGCTCAACACGAGCTTGCCTGCGGCGGCAAGGAACCGCCTGCGCGCGCTCGCCGGGCAGCGGCTCAACGACGATGGCTCCATTCTCATCACCGCGCGCAACGAGCGCAGTCAGGAGCAGAACCGCCGCGCCGCAAGCCTGCGCCTGGCGGCGCTGATTCAATCCGCCCTGCTGGAACCGAAAATCCGCAAGAAGACGCGCCCGACCAAGGGATCGCAGGAACGGCGCATCGAATCGAAAAAGCGGCGCGGCAGCACCAAGCAGGGGCGTGGCGGCCGGGGCTGGGATTAGGCCGGTGCTATGGAAACCGCGCTTCTATTGCCCCAAGGTTACCTGCAGGATGCTGTGCCGGATCTGTTCGGAGAGCACCAGCCGCGCATCGGCCGCGACGCCCAGCAATGGGTCGCCAAACAACAGCTTTTCGTCCGCCGACATTTGAATGACGTCGCGCCGCCGCAGCAGCTCGATGAAATTGCGGAACAGGCTCTTGTCGAAGAATTCCGGCGAGTTCAGCTCATAGAGCAACGACATGCGCTGCGCCATCAGATGGCAGCGTTCTTCAAGTGCTTCGCGCGTGATGGCGCCGCTGCCCGCCTGCAGCAACAGCGCGATCGCGAGGTAGTAGCGCTCGATGGTTTGAATCGTCGCCTGCGCCAGCGCCGAGAGACGCATCGCCTCCAGCGATGTCGGCGCGGGGCGCTGCCACTCGCTGCGCTCGGCGTTGCCCTGCAGCAGATTGAGGCGCACGAAGGTGTCGAGCAGGGCATCAACCTCAGTGCTGACGTCCACTTCATCCCAGCGCAGGAACAGTTCGGCGGAAATGTACGGATACACTCTCCACACCAAGCGTTGGATATCCGTGGTGCGCATGCGCGCATTGCTCACGAAGCCGCACGCCAGCAGCGACGGCAGCGCGAACAAATGCAGGATGTTATTGCGGTAATACGTGGCGAGCACCGCGTTTTCCGCATTCATGCGCATGATGTCGCCTAGCGGGTGCGGTTGACGCTCCAGCAGGCCCATGGCCACGGCGTAGCGGATCATTTGCTCGCCACTCTCGGATGTCACCGTCACCAGGCGCGAATATGGCGCCTCGCGCAGCAGGCGCTGGTAGAGTTCGAGCTGGCTATTCAATTCCAGTTCCGGCAGCGCCTGGCGGGGCGTCGCCAGGATTGCCAAGGACACCAGGTTGACCGGCGTCACGGCGGCGGCGGCGTTGATCCCGGTATTAATCCTGCGCGCAAGCTCGCCGATGGTTTCGGCGATCCAGCCGGCGGGTGCATCATCGCCCTCGAAGCGGCCGCTGCGCCAGTTTGGATTGTGCTTCTGCAGCACCTCATCGAGCGCAATCGGCTCTCCCATGTTCACGTGGACCTTGCCGAACTTGCTGCGCAACACGGACATCAATGCCTTGAGCAGGACAAAAATACTTTCCTTTTGCTTGGGTTGACCCGACAGTTCGCCGATATACGTCCTGCCCTCAACGATCCGTTCGTAGCCGAAATACACGGGCATGAACACCACGCGCCGCTTCGGATCGCGCAGGTAAGCGCGCACCGTCATCGACAACATGCCGGCGCGCGGCGACAGCAACCGCCCGGTTCGGCTGCGTCCGCCTTCGATGAAGTACTCGAGCGGGTGGCCGCGGGCCATCATGAATCCCAGGTACTGGGCGAATACCACCGGATACAGCGCATCGCCCTTGAAGCTGCGGCGCAGAAAGAACGCGCCGCCCTTGCGCAGGAAGCGCCCGATCAGTGGCATGTTCATATTCGCGCCGGCGGCGACATGCGGAACCGCAAAGCCCTTGCGGTAGATGATGTACGACAGCAGCAGATAATCCATGTGGCTGCGATGGCAGGGAACGTAGATGATCTCCGCGCCGTCGCCGACGCCGCTCAAATTCTCGATGTGCTCCAATTCCACGCCGTCGTACAGCCAATTCCAGAGGCGGCCGAGCATGATGGCCATGAAGGTGATGAAGGCCTGGGAGTAATTCGCCGCGATCTCCAGCGCGTGCTTGCGGGCGAGCAGCAACGCGGGGCGGCGCAGTAGTTGGCGCGCCTGCATTTCGTCGCGCACCGCGCGGCGGACCGCCTGGGTCTTCAAAATCTGCACAACCATGGTGCGGCGGTGCGAAAGATCCGGACCGATGCTCGACGCACGCTGCGCGCGAAATACCGTGCGCAGCGATCGCAGCGCGCGCCGCACGCTGCGCGGCTCGCCCAAGCCGTCCTCCATGACATCGCGCAGGCGAATGGGCTCGCCGAAATACACCAGTGTGTTGCGGCCGTTGAACACAACGCTCAGGAATTTGCGAAATCGGCCGATCAGAATCCAGTCCTCGGCAAACCACAAGCGCCACCAGCTCACTTCTTTATGCGGCGCGCGGCCCCAAAATATCGCCACCGGCACGAGATCCACGTCGAACTGCGGGTGGTTTGCGGCGGCTGCGATCAGCCGCGACAGGTAGCGCGGCGCACGGGCGGCGTTGCGCGGCCTGAACAAACTCGGTCGCCGCTGCAGCTCGAAGTAGGCGCTGTCGGCGCGTTTCTCGCCCATCATCAGCCGCCTTTCGGGGCGCGGTAGATTTTGCTGCGCGCAAACGCTGCTGAGCACCGCGAAATCCGTGCGGCTCTCGCGCTCCAGCACATAACAAACCGGCCTCGGCCGCGCGGCGATTGCGGCGACCGCGTCATCAGGCTTGATGGTGACCCGCACCCACAGGCTCAAGACCTTGCGGACGCCGAATTGCCACGCCTGGGCCAGGCCGACAAAGGGATTCATGGTCGCTTGCGTGCTTTAAGGTTTATCGCCGCGTTCTTGGTTCTCGAGGGCTTTGCGCATCTGTTCGGCATTTTCGTCGATGGTCTTCTGCACCTCGCGAGCGCGATCTAGTTGCTGGGGTCTAGGCTCGTAGACCGTTTTGACGGGCGGCGCCGGTGGTTGCGAAGAAGAACAGCCGGCGATGAACATAACCACGAGTGTCATTGTCATGCGTTTAACGTAACCCATGTGCACCCTTAAGTCTTACGGGCCGGAAGGAGCTTGAGTGTACAATACACGCATGTTTCGCTTGGCAATCCTGTTGCTGTTCACCTTGGACGTCCACGCCGCGATCCAGGCTGTGGATATCGACGCCGCGGCGCAGCTTTATGCCGATGCCGCCACGCGAGAGCAGGTGCGCGCCTCGCTGGTGCCCATGCCGGCGCATATTCGCCAGTTGTTCATGGGAAACACCTCCTCGGCGCTTTCGGAATCGCAGCTCGCCGCTGTGGATGCGGCGGCAAAGCGCGGCTTTCGCATCGATGTCTTCGAGCCGGCGGCGCTGCGTGCGTTGGCTGCCAATCTCGACGCCGATACCGTGAAGAAAACCGAGGCGTTTCTTGCCAGCGACCTCGGCCGGCGCATGGTGGCGGCTGATGTGGCCCTGGCCACGCTCGACGAAGATACAATCAACAAGGTGATGGACGGAAAGATCACCGCGCCGTCCACGCCGCAACGCGATGCGCTGTTTTGGAAACTTGAAACCGCGACTCACTCCAGCGAATCCAACGTGCAGATTTTCTTGAGCATGGGTACGGCGGTGGCGCAGGGGGCGGCGATTGGATCCGGAATGGATCCCGGACCTGTCGGGGAACGCGCCCGCAAATCCGGCGAAGCCAGCCGCGCGGAACTGGAACAATCGATGCGCCAACCGATGCGGCGCTACATGGCTTATAGCTATCGCGACCTGAGCGACGCGGACCTCAAGCAATTGCTGGCTTTTCTTCAATCCACCGCCGGTAAGCGCTATGTTGCCGCTTACACCGCCTCGCTGGATGCCGGATTCAACGCCATGGGCAAGCGCTGCGGCGAGCAGCTCGGCGAAAGCCTGCGCGAATTGGCGATCGCGCAACTCGCCACCGAAAGCCCGAATCAGGAAGCGGTTCCCGACGTGAAGCCTGCGCCGGATCCCAACGCCCACAAATAGGCGCGGGATTGGTTTCGGCTACAAAGCCAGCAAAAACTCCCGCAACAAAATACAGATCGCCTCGATCTGATCTTCCAAGCGATGACCGGAATTAAGTATGTGCAGCGCCGACTGGTGCTCGCGCGCCCAGCGGATACTGTTCGCGACCGGCACGACATCGTCGTGCCAGCCATGCACGATCGCAGTGGGGACGGCCACCTCTTGAGGTGTGTGGGCTTCGAAGCCGGGCATGTAAAAAGCCGGCGCCAATAGGAACAGGCCGCGCGCACCAACCCGGCCGGCGGCGGCCGCGGACACGTGGCCGCCCATGCTCGAGCCGACAAGCACCATCGGATCGTTGAGTTGCAGCCCGAAGTCGATGAGTTTCTGGACACGCGCCCGGGGATCCTCGATGCCGCGGTAATCCACCGATTCCGCGCGAAGCTTGAGCTCCTGCACCACCGCCGCCATGGCGGTGATCTTCGCACCCCACGGACCGCTTTCCTTGCCATGCGAGAAGACCACAATTTTGCACGATCGGCTCAAGAAACCCACCTTTGCGGCCGCTACAGACGCATGGCATTGGATGAAGAACAGGCGTACGCCGCACACGAAATGCGAAGCGCCATTGACTGGTTGCGCGAGTGCGCCGACCTTGCCGGCGTCGATGCCGCCGCACTGGAATCGTTGGCTGCGGCAGCGGTGCATTTCTCGTTGCCCGCCGGCAGCCTGTTGTTCGAGTCCGGCGCAAATCCCGACGGAGTATATCTGGTCGCCAGCGGCCGCCTAGGCGTCAAATCGCCGGCAAAGGCAGGACTGACCGCGGAGATCGAACGTGGCGAGCTGGTGGGCGAAGCCGGCTGGTTGCTCGGGCTGCAGCGCAGCGCAACGGTTGTTGCACTGCGCGACAGCGAGCTGCTACTGGTGCCGAACGCGGAATTGGATCGCATCGCGGTCCGATCCACCCATTTCTCGTTGGCGCTGGCACGGCTGTGCGCGCGTCGCTTAAGGCATAGCAATCGCCAGGAATACAAACCTAAGCGGGCGCGGGTTTTCACCATCGTGCCCAGCAGCATCGAAGTCGATGTGGCCGATCTTGCGACCCGATTGGTGGATGAACTTCAAAGAGCCGGCCGAACGGAGCTGCTCTGGGACGCGCGCGCCACTACACATACGGCGGACTGGTTCTATCGCATCGAAGAAGCAAACGACTATGTGGTTTACGTGGCGAATTGGATTCCCTCTGGCTGGACGCGGCAGTGCTGCCGCCAGGCCGATGTGATTCTATTGGCGGCACCGGCCGCGGCGCCTTTGACCCCATGGCCGAGCGGCGTTGCCGAAGCGGCGATGGCGCGCGGCGCCAGGGTGGAACTGGCATTGCTGCATCAGGGACAGTTCGAAGCGGATTCTGCTGCCCGTTGGCTGAAAAGCGTGCCCGTCGCCCAGCATCATCACATTGTCACGCCGGCGGACTTGGGCAGGGTTGCGCGGCTGTTGACTCGCCGCGGTGTGGGCCTGGTCTTGTCGGGCGGCGGCGCGCGAGGATTTGCGCACCTCGGCATCATTCGCGCGCTGCGCGAATCACGGGTACCGCTGGACTTCGTCGGCGGAGTGAGTATCGGCGCCATCATCGCGGCCGGCGTCGCAATGGGCTGGAGCGATGAGGAAATGCGGCTGCGCTACCGCAGAAGTTTCGTCGACACGAATCCCGTGAACGACTATACCTTTCCGTTCGTGGCACTGACGCGCGGCCGCAAAGTTTCGCGGCTGCTGGAACGAGCCTACGGCGACGTGCTGATCGAGGATCTGCGCCTGCCGTACTTCTGCATCAGCGCCAATCTCACCACCGGCCGCGTGCTCGAGCACCGCTCAGGCCGGCTGTCTCACGCGCTGCGCGCCTCGGTGGCCATTCCCGGCGTCATGCCGCCGGTGTTTCACGAAGCCGGCGTATTGGTCGATGGCGCCGCCATCAACAATCTGCCGGTCGATATGATGCAGAGCCATGCGCCGGGTTTCGTGATCGGCAGCGACGTCGGCGCCGATCATAGTTTCGGCGAACGCCGCGTCAACATCTTTCAGATCCTGATGCACGCCGGCATGGTCAACAGCGCGGCCAGCGAGCGAGCGCAGCGAGAGCTGGCCGATGTGCTGCTGAAGCCGCCGCTCACCAACATCGACCTGCTCAATTGGCAGGCCTTCGACCGGGCAATCCAGGCCGGCTACGACTACGCGCGTACGGCGCTCGAGAACTTGCCGACAATACCGCACCTGGTCCCTTCGACGACCGCCGCCGTTAAACGCAATTCACTGGCCATCGAGCTGCAGCGCCGTCTGGCCGCAACCCTGGCCGCGGGATAACAGCCGGCCGCCGCGATACGCCGCTACGACAGGCCCCGGACGATGCCGTCGACCCATTCGAGTTCCGCGGGGCTGTATTGTGAAAAATTCATCCGGTTGAGACTCACAGGCTGCACCCTGGCCCCAAAAACCGAATGCGAGATCCGAAAGCAATGAAACTCGTGGTCGCGATTGGCGGCAAATCCGATCACCATGTGGAACTCGCTGCCGCCCGACTCCCAAGGATTGACGCGCCGGTCGCAAATGACGAAAAAGGCGTCCTCGATGGGGCGCGACCCGAACGCTCCGGCTTCATGCAAGCCCTCAAAAAACAATCGCACCTGCGAGGCCACCGTTTCGGCGATTTCCGACGGCGACTTGGCCTCAGCCACCCAGCGGGTTCCGCGTTCGATGCTGTTCAAGATGAACAGAGCCAGGCGGCGCGCCGACAGGTACTGCCAATCGGTGTTGGCGGCGCTGCCCGCAGCCAACGTGCGCGCCCGCACGCCGATTCGTGTGGTCGAACGGATCGCCTGCAGGGTATTGACCCCAAGCTGCGCGAGCCTCAAGGCGCGATCGGCACTCACGAGGCAGGCAGGCCGGTATCCCGGGCGCAATACCGCTTCCTCATGTTCCGCCGGAACCCAGACCGGAGAGGCCTCATCGCCGCGGGCCAACATGCCGGCCACCGCGCCGCACGGCGCGAAGGACTCAAAGTGACCTCGTAGCTTGTCGTGGGCGAGCACGCGCGGAAAATACATGACAGCGTTTTCGTTTGAAAAATTCCAATTGCGCAGTCCCGCGAGAGCATCGTCGGCGGTATGCCATCGCGCGGGCGGGTCGACGATCAACAGGGCGCGCCGCTCCTTGCAATAGCGGGCCGCCACCAACAGGGCGCTGGGGCCGACGTCCCGATCGCGTGATAACGGCGGAATGCACAGGAAATTGAAATACTCAGCATGGAACAGCGAGAACAGCCCGGTGCGATCCGTGAGCGAGCCGATCAAGTCGTAGTCGGTAAGCGGCGCGCCGTCATCGCCGTCCGAATTCGAGGCGGCGTAAGCGGTGGCGAGGCCGCTGGCCGGATCCAAGGTTCGATCGGGGCGCAGCGACGGGACCTCGCCGAGGACCCGGATCAGCGCCGACTGCGTCAGACCCTTGAGCAAATAGTTTTCCGCCGCGGGCGATATGGACAGGCGATGAAAAATCTCCTGGTCTTCCACCTGTCCGGTCCCCTGGGCGCGAACCCGCTGCACGGTCAGATTGAAAAGGGATGCGGTTTCCGGCGCAATATTGTCGTAGTCGACGCTGGCTCTGAGGAATTCCCGGGTTCCGGGGCGCACGGCCTGCAGCTTGAGTTGTTGCGAGCCGGCCCTCAAGGTCAGCGTCGCCGAGCGCGCGCCATTGACCACACGCACAATGAGGGCCTCGCAGCCGCCGTTGTCGAAATATTGTTCCACGGCGTAGCCCAGGAGGCTTGGCTGCCACAGGCCGCCGAACGTGTGCTGAAATTCAGAGAAACTTTTGATGAGAACCGGTCGATTGACAGGTCCGCGCAGCGTGCGGCCGACGAAGGCGGTGCGCGCCGTGGGGAAACGCGCGATGGATCGGTCAAGGCCGCGTTGTTCGTCGACCTGTACGCTTAGGCTGCTAGGCGTCACCAGGTTTTTATCGAAGCAAGCATGCGCGCGAACTGTAACACAACCGAATCATCGCGCGCGCGCGTGATTCTTACGGCCGGTTATCGGGCGGCGCGACGCAGTTTCGATTGCCGTCCGAGTCGCCCTGATCGCGGCGCCGCTGCTCCTCGATGCGCTGCTGCTCCTCGATGCGAGCTTGCTGCGCCTCGGTTCTCTTGCGGGAGATCTCCTCGAGCATCACTTTCATCCATTCGCTGATCATTCGCTCGCCTCGCTCTGCGGCGTGACGATGGTTTCTATGGCCGCGATTGTTTGCGGAGGGTATCCCGGACGCGCCTTGGCAAAGACGCGGCGCGCAAACTCGGCACTGGCCGGCGTTTGCATCAATGCCTCGTACAGCGGCACAACGAGCTTGCGGCGACCGATGCTCTTCAAATAGTCCTCCAAGCGCGCAAAGCTCGGCTGATAGTCGTGCGCGATCGCCAGCTTGAACCAGCTTTGCTCGATCTCGTCATTCGGACTGCGGCTGAAGCCGAACGCCTTCTCCAGATCCGCGAGCTGCGCGGCACTTACGCTTGCGGGCATGCCGTCGAGAAAGTACAGCCATTGCGGCGCCACCCAGTCGAGTCCGAATTTCTTGAGTTGCAGGTTACCGGCGAGCCAGGCCGCCCTGGCCTCCTCCACCGGCTGAAACATCGAAGTCGCGGGCAATACGGCCTCCGCGGGAAGCCCGGGGCTGAAGACCCAGGCATTGGCTTGTTGCCGCGAGACCAGCCCGGGGTAGCGATCAAGCAGATTTTCCTGCAGGTAGGCCAGGAACTGCTCGGTGGTAATGCTTTTGAACGCAAAATGATCGAAGTAGCCGCGCAAGAACTGATCGAAGCGCTCACGGCCAAATTTGGCGTCGAGATAATTCAAGAACAGAAGTCCCTTCTCATAGGGAATCTCGCTGAACCCTTCTCCAGGATCGCGATCGCGCAGATCGACCGCCAGCATCTGATCGGCGGACTTGAGTTTCGCCATATCGGCCCGCAAGGATTGTAAACCGACCGCCGCTTCCATGGACGACCGTGATTCCCCGTACAACGCCGACATGATGCGGCTCTGCAGATAGTCGCCAACGCCTTCGTTGAGCCAGAGATCGCGCCAGGTGGCGTTGCCGACCAGATTCCCGGACCAGGAGTGCGCAAGTTCGTGCGCGATCGCCGCAACCAAGCTCTTGTCGCCGGCGATGACGGTGGGCGAGATGAATGCCAGCCGCGGATTCGCGGTACCGCCGACGGGAAAACCCGGCGGCATCACCAGAATGTCGAAGCGGTTCCAGCGATACGGCCCGGCAGTCTTCTCGCCGGCCTGAATCATCGATTCGGCATCCGCAAACTCCTTGGCGGCTTGCTTGATCAAGGATCGGTCGGCATACACACCGGTGCGCGGGCCGGTCTCCTTGAATTCCAGATCGCCGACCGCCAGCGCAATCCGATAGGAGGGGACGGCCTGCGTCATGACAAAGAAATCCTCACCGCTGCGCTTCGCCTTGGGATCATTCTCGGCGCTCATCAGCGCCCGCAGGTGCGAGTCGGTATAAACGTGCGCCTTGTACGTGACGCGCACCTGCGGCGTGTCCTGCAGAGGAATCCAGGTGCGCGCACCGATGGGTCCCGGCTCGGTATACAGGAACGGCTTGTGCCATGCGGTCTGTTTCGGGGTCAGCCATTGCAGCGCCGAGGAAGCCGGGGTGGTTTCATAATCCACTCTGATGACTTCGGTGCTCTGCTTCGACGGCGGCAGTTCGATCACCAGTGCGCTGCCGAGAATGCGATCCGGTTTCTCGAGGTGAAAAGGCCGGCTGACCCAGATCGTTTGGTTTTTGGCCGTTGCTCCCAGCACATCGGTGGCTTTTTGTCGCACATCGTTGATCATCAGCCCCTTGGTATCGAGCACCAGCTGAGTGGCGCGCGGATCCAGGCGCTTGAATTCAAATCCGGCGACGCCGGTGATGGTCTTGGCCTCGAGATCGACGCGCATTTCGAGTTCCAGGTGAGTGGCCCGAAACTGATCGACATTGGCATAGGAGTGATAATCGAATCCAGGATCGATGGGTCCGTTATCCGCATTGTGCTGTGCGCCGAAGGAATGGCCGCCGGAACCCAACAGCGCGAGAACCGCAACAGTCCGACCCTTCATGGATTTTCGCACGCTTAGTGAACGGCAGCTTGAGTCTGCGGCTGCGATTGCGACTGCGGCGCGGGCGCAACCAGCGGCGCCGGCTTGTCGCGACCATTCAGCAATTCGTTGAATGTCTTCTCGTCCACCAGCAGGCCGGACTGGCCGTCCCAATTGGACCCGGCGGGCAGTATGTTCTGCACCAGCAACGAGTGCGCAACGACGGCATCGATGCCGTCGTGGCCGCCGGTGATCGGCACCGGCACGGCGCGCGGCGCATGCGCCAACTCGCCTACGCGCTGCCAGTCGATCTCCTCATCGTGTTCGGCAATCTTCGCGCGCAGTTTCGGACTCAGCAAATTGGCCAGCAGCCGCTTGCGGTTGTTGGACCAATTTCGCGAATCGTCTTCCATGACGGTATAGGCTTGAAAGTACAGCGTCCCGTCGCGCCAGCCGAAGAGATACGGCTGATTGACCACGGTGACCTTGGTGCCGATCGGGATCAGATCGAAAAATACGGCAATGTCCTCCGGATACAGGCGCATGCAACCGTGGCTGGAGCGCATACCGACGCCGTAAGGCTTGTTCGTGCCGTGAATGAGATAACTCGGCCAACCCAACCGAAACTCGTATTGTCCCAGCGGATTGTCCGGTCCCGGAGGCACCTGGGCGGGAAGCTTGTCGCCATTCTCGGCATGCTCGTCGCGAACTGATTTCGGCACCACCCAAATCGGGTCCTTCTGGCGGCCCACGATCTTCGTCGTGCCTTCCGGAGTCTTCCAGCCCACTTTGCCGATGCCGAGTGGATGCGTATACACGGTCTCCGGCTCGCCCTTTTTGTGGGGCGGATAGTAAAAGATGCGCATGGCGGCCACGTTCACCACAACGCCTTCATGGGGCGCTGCCGGCAAAACGAATTGGGTGGGCACAACCACCTCACGACCGGCTCCCGGCAACCAAGCATCCACGCCTGGGTTGGCGGTGAGCATCTCCTCGTAGCCCACATCGAACCGACGGGCGACATCCGGCAGCGTATCGTCCTTGCCGATGATGGTTCTTTGAGCATAGCCGACGACCCCGCTACCCTGATCCACTTGGAAATAGTGCGTTTGGGTTGGCTTGGGTAATTCCAGTTTGGGCGGCGGCAGCTCCTTGACCGCCGGCGGAGCCTCCTTGGGGATGGGGCGAAACAACGAGCACCCGGCGCTGGCAACGGCACCGATGCAGAGGGCGAGCCAGACGGTCCTGCGAACAAGCGCGATGAATTGAATGGACATCGACCCTCTCTACAGCAATGCCGGGCGATCGGGCAACTGATTTTGGGAATGCGCCGCGGGGTTGGGCTGCGCCGGAAAGTGGCGCGCCAGCAGGTTGCCGATGGCCTCGACGCCGGCGATCGAACCGATCTGAAACCGCCCGGCGCGAAAATGCTCTTCCATCAACCGGCACACCGCCTGCCACTCGGCGTCGCTGACTTTGCCTCGGAAACCTCGATCCGCCACGATTTCAACGTGGCGATCCGCGAGTTGCACATAAATTAATACGCCGTTGTTGGCCTCCGTATCCCATACCCGCAGCAGCCCAAAAACCTCGAGCGCGCGATCGTGCGGGGCGACCTCATGCCAAATGTGCAGCGGCGTCAACGCTGTTTCAATGGCAAATCGCAGCTCACCGTCGTGGAGCTGCTCCACCCTTGCAATGGCCTGCTGTATCGCATCAAGCGCGGCGCTCGGGAACAGCATCCGGGTGCGCCAGTGCGTCGCCGTGATGTGCCGGATCATTCTCCCTATCCGCATCACCAACTGCCCGAGGCGCCGCCGCCTGCAAATCCGCCGCCGCCGCCGCTAAAGCCGCCGCCGCCTCCGCCGCCAAAGCCGCCCATACCGCCGAGGCCACCGCCCAATCCCCCACCCCAACCGCTGCCGCCCGACCACCCGCCGCGCGTGCCCCCCGACAGCATCGCGAACAGGAAGGCGACCACGCCGGCGCCCACGCCGATGGGCAGCAGATGGCTGACGAGCCAGGCGATGAGGCCGGCAAGACCGCCGGTAGCCACCGATCCGAACACCCGCCCGAATATGCGACGCAGCACACCTCCTGCAACGACAACGATGATCAGCAGAATGGGCAAGAGATGTGTGACGCGGGGGGTATGCTCCCATTTCGTGTCGGGCTGCGGCAGCGGCTCGCCGTTGACCACGGAGATGATTTGATTGACCCCGGCTTCCACACCGCCGTCGAAGTCGCCGGTTTTGAAGTGCGGCGCCACAGTCTCGGCAATGATTCGGCTGGCAATGGCATCCGGCAGCGCGCCTTCCAGGCCACGCCCCACTTCAATGCGCATACGCCGATCATTCTTGGCAACGATGAGTATTACCCCATCCTCGACACTCTTGCGCCCGAGCTTCCATGCATCCGCAACGCGAATGCCATACTGTTCGATATCCTCCGGCTGCGTGCTGGGAACGATCAGCACCGCGATTTGACTGCCTTTCTTCGCCTCCAGAGCCGCAAGCTTGGCTTCAATGCGCGCGACGGCACCGCCCGACAAGGTGCCCGTAAGATCGGTGACTCGTGCGCCGAGCGGCGGCACGGCGACTTCCGCGCCGGCAACTGCGAAGCTGAGCAGCAGGAGCAGGCCTGTCGCCAGACGGGCAGCGCGCACGGTTCAGGAGCCTGCCCTTAGTGCGCGGGTGGCGCGGCGGGCGCGGGTGCAGGCGCGAAATCCACCGATGGCGGCTTGGAAATCGCCGCCTCGTTCTCCACGGCAAAGTTGGCTTTGGTTTTGTAGCCGAACATCATCGCCGTCAAGTTGACCGGGAAGGATCGTATGAACGAATTGTATGTCTGCACCGACTGGATGTAGCGGTTGCGCGCCACCGTAATGCGATTTTCCGTGCCTTCGAGCTGCGCCTGCAGGTCGCGAAAATTTTGATCGGATTTCAACTGCGGATAGTTTTCAGTCACCACCAGGAGGCGCGACAAGGCGCCCGACAGTTCACCCTGGGCATCCTGGAACTTCTTCAACGCGGCCGGATCGTTGGCCAGCTCCGGCGTCATCTGTATCGAACCCACCTTTGCCCGGGCCTGCGTGACACCCAACAACACCGTCTGTTCCTGGGCAGCGTAACCTTTGACGGTGTTGACCAGGTTGGGGATGAGATCGGCGCGCCGCTGATACTGATTGAGCACTTCCGACCAGGCGGACTTGACCTGCTCGTCCTGCGTTTGAATGGTGTTATAGCCGCAACCCGAGAGCAACATCACGCCGAGCACGGCAACGGCGAAAGCTAATTTACCCATCTTCCCCTCCTGCCCCTGTTTGGTTGGGGCCGTAGGCGAAGTCTACCACCTAGCAAAAAAAAGCCCCGAGTGTTGAGCTCAGGGCTGAGATGCGGACTTCAATGAAGGGAAGTAAAGCCCGCTAGGGGATCATCAATGGCCTTGAATCAGTGCAGTTGGTGCCATTGCAAAACTTGAATGTCGGTCTCGTCGAGATCGAAACTACGCGCGAGCATGCGTGCGATGTCGCGGTCACCTTCGACGCTGCCGGATCGGCCCAGCAATTCGACGACGCCGCGATACTCGTTGTACTCGATGGCATCTTCCGAATGCGCGATAAAGTGGGTGTAGTATTTAGCGCTCATAGGTACAAAGCTTATGTTTCGCCGCCCTTCCAATCTGTGAACAACCGCTCAGTCGGTTGGCGTGCCCCAAGAACCAATTCACGTCCTGGAACCTCTCTTAGAATATTGTGCACCGTGTCAAGATACCGCCCCCCCACGCCGCCCGGTTCCAAATACATCACCCCGGAAGGGGCGAGGCGGCTGCAGGATGAGCTGAACCAGTTGTGGCACGAAGAGCGCCCGCGCGTCACCCAGGCCGTTGCGGAAGCGGCCGCACAAGGGGATCGATCAGAGAACGCTGAATACACTTACGGCAAAAAACGCCTGCATGAGATCGATCGGCGCGTGCGTTTTTTGCGCAAGCGGCTCGAAGGGATGGCGATCATCGACCCTGCCGCGGATTTGGGCCGGCGCGACCTCAAGCGGGTGTACTTCGGCGCTTGGGTGCACCTTGAGAGCGCCGGCGGAGAAATGCGCTGGTATCGCATTGTCGGACCGGACGAATTCGACATGGCCGAGGACTACATCAGCATGGACTCGCCTCTCGGGCGGAGCCTCCTCGGCAAGCACCTTGACGATGAAATCACCGTGGATCTGCCGGGTGGAGCCGCTACCCTGACGGTGGTCGCCATCAGTTACGCCAGGATTGCCCCGGGCTAAGCGCCCCGCCTCAAACAACTCGGATGTTCTTGAACTGCCAGGGATCCGAAGTGTCCAGGTCCTCCGCGAACAATTCGCTGCGCTGGTACAGGGGTGTCCAATCCGTGTACTTGCCCACCACGGTCCCGAGGTAGGGACCGCAAATCTCGAGCGGCCGGCGATAATCCATATCGTCCGGCTCCACGATGCCGCGCTGCGGGTTCTCCATCGCCCATATCATGCCGGCAAGAGCGGCCGCCGTGACCTGCAAGCTGGTGGCGCTGTTATATGGCGCGAGCCGGCGCGCCTCGGCGATGGACAACTGCGATCCGTACCAGTAGGCATTCTTCGCGTGCCCGGCGAGCAGCACGCCGAGCTCATCGATCCCCTGGGTGATTTCGCTCATCATGATGCGTTTGCGATCCTGCAAATGCCAATTGCGGCCCGCGAATTCGTGCACCGACAGTACCGCGCTGTCGCTGGGGTGGTAGGCGTAATGGCTCGTGGGCCGGTATGCGACGCGGTCACCGTCCATCACCGTGTAGTAGTCCGCCAGCGATATCGCTTCGGAATGAGTGATTAGAAATCCATGGAAATGTCCGGCCTGCGGCGTCCAGGTGCGCACCCGGGTGCTCGCCCCCGGCCGGTTCAAATAGATGGCGCAGCAGGATCCGTCCTTGTGCCGGCCGCCGTCCGCCGGAAAATGCTTCTCATGCGTGCCCCAGCCGAGTTCCGCGGGCTGCGCTCCCTCGCTGACGAAACCATCGACGGACCAGGTATTGACGAATTCGTTGGGCATCTTCGGCACATTGGCGACCTGCGTGTCGCGTTCCGCAACGTGCATGACCTTGATACCGAGCGTCTGCGCGAGCTTGGCCCATCCGGCGCGCTTCGCGGGGATCTCGGTTTGCACGCCGGTATCCTTGGCGATATTGAGCAGGGCTTGCTTGACCAGGTGCGACACCAGCCCGGGATTCGCGCCATGCGTCAGCACTGCGGTGGGCGACTTGCCGGCATCGCCGCGCAGCCGCAGCGCCTCCAAGCGCATGGTGTAGTTGCTGCGCGCCGCCACCGGCATCGCAGGGTCGGTATATCCCCCAGCCCAGGGCTCTATGCAGGTGTCGAGATACAGCGCGCCGCGTTCGCGCGCCAGCTGAACGAGCGCGACGCTCGACACGTCGACCGACAAATTCAGCAAGAAATCGCCCGCATCGAGCAGGCCCCCGAGGATTTGGCGGTAGTTCGCGCGCGTCAGCGCCGAATTGATGAATTTCACGCCGAATTCCTTGGCTTCCGAACTGCCTTTGTCTTCGGCCGTAACGATGCTGATGCGATCCGAAGAAGTGCCGATGTGACGCAAGATCAGCGGCAAGATCCCCTGGCCGATACTGCCGAAACCAACCATGACGATCTTGCCGGGAAATTTCACGTGCACTTCGTGCTTGCTCATGATTTTTCCGCCCATTTGGTTTTTGCTGCCATCATGCGTTCCTTTGAAATAATTATTGGCTGATGTCGCCGGCTTCCGCCTCGCGCCTCCGACGCGGCGCCAAACTCTAGCCTAACTGTTGGCGCCTGTTTCGCGCCAGTGAGGTGGGTAGGTGCGTTCATACCCGGGAAGTGATTCGATGCGTTGCAGCCAGCGCGCCAGTGCCGGGTAATTGCGCTCCATGGGCAGAAAGCGCGCGCCCAGCTCCGCAGCGGCGCTTCGATCCAACGCACGCCGCAGCAGCTGCAGCCACGGGAAGATCACCATGTCGATGGCGGAGTACTTATCCCCGACGATCCATTGCTCTTTGCTCAAGCGGCCTTCGATGGTGCGTGCTTCGCGCCCGACCACGTGCATGGCATCGGTCAGACCATCGGCATCGGCGGCGACATCATCGGCAAAAATCGCGCTGACGATCTTCTGCACCAGAGGTTCAGTATATGACTGAAACTCGCAAATCACGCGCATGATGACGCCGGCCTCCTCGGGACTGGAGCCAAAAATGGGCGGTTGCGGGTATTTCAGGTCCAGGTAGTACAGGATGGCGACCGACTCGAACACGACGTAGTCCCCGTCCTTCAATACCGGAACGCGGCCGCGCGGATTCATTTTCAGCATCTGCGGCGACTGATGCTCTTGTTTATCGAAGTGCAGGAGGTGCGACTCGTATTGCAGCCGCTTGTGCTCCAGCGCCAAGTGGACGCGCCATGCGAACGGGCTGCCGCTGCCCCAGTAAAAGCTAATTGCCATAAGCGCGATTGTAGCGGTTGACATCCTCCCCGTCCTATATGACGGCGATTCCCTCCGCAGGCGTTCGATGTCCCGAACGGAAGAGGATATTTAAAGCGGAGTTGATATCTCGATCATGGGAAATACCACACTCGGAACATATCCAACTTCTTATTCCGAGTTCTGCGAGACCTTTCGGCCCCGTCTCGCATCCGCAAGACGAGCAGACTCGGGTGGAAAGAAACTCATTCACCTCCTCATACCTGGCCCCGTGCGCAATCGCTTTGTAGCGGAGCATGTTTCGGAAGGAAGACCAGCCTACGTCTAGAACGGACTTGGCCAGGCGGGTTTTGGCCAGTCCGATGGCGCTCACATTGCCGACCGCAATGTAGTCGAACTCTCGAATTATCCGGGTCGAGAGTTTATGGTGAAAGTCGCGGCGCGAATTTGCGATTCGGGCATGGATTTTGGCAGCCTGATACGTTTTGCAGGCGCGTTGAGCGCTCGCGAGTTTGCCCGCCAATTGACTCAGGTACCGGGGGTTTTCGATCTTTTCGCCGTTGGAAAGGGTGGCGAAGTCCTTAATGCCCAGATCGATGCCAATACCGCTTCGCTCGGGCCGGGCTTCCGCCTGAGGAACTTCAACGACGATGTTTAAGTACCAACGCCCGCGCGCATCGCACGAGAAGTTAGTGCCGTCCCTGATTTTACCGTCCGGCAGCGGTCGCGATTGAAATACCCTAAACGTGCTTCCCGCGAATCGGAAGGCGTCACCCTTCCGCTTGAGGTCGCGGCCCTTTAATGGCACCCAGCCCAAGGATCTCCTGCCCCGCCAACGTAGTAAGGGGCGATGTTTTTGATTGCGGGACTTAGCGTATTGCTCGCACACGGCGTTGATCGAGCCATTGTGGAGGGCAAGCTCCTTGCTGCTTCCAGCCGTCAAGCGATTAAGATCAAATCCTGTCGGCCAGGGCTTATTCCACTTAAGCGCCTGTAGTTGAGTTTCATTGCAGAAATTCCAAACATAGTTGCAGGCGCGCGCCCGCTTATTTAGGAGGCCATGAAGCGATTTGACGCGGTATTTATAGACCAGAAACATTTGTCAAAAGCTAAATCGATTGGGAGGTTCAAGCGAGGCTATAAAACTGGCCAGAACGTCGAATTTCGCATACCTGACAACATCATTTATGCAGTTCGCTCATCATCGCGCTAAGCTCCAATTCGTGAGTTTTCAGACTTTGATCGATGCAGCAACGCTGCGGGGATTACTGGGCGACGCCAGCCTCGCGGTGCTCGACTGCCGCTTTGATCTCCAGAACCCGGAGGCCGGGCGCCGAGCGTACTTGCGGGGCCACATACCCGGAGCGCGGTATGCAGATCTGATCACCGACTTGTCGGCTCCGGTGAGTTCAACATCCGGCCGCCACCCGCTTCCCACCGCGAGGGATTTCGCCGCCACGCTGGACAAACTGGGGGTAGGCAACCACAGCCAGGTCGTTGCCTACGACGGGAGCAACGGTTCCTTTGCCGCCAGGGCTTGGTGGATGTTGCGTTGGGTGGGGCTTAAGTCAGTGGCTGTCCTCGACGGCGGGTTGAAGGCCTGGGTCGCCCAGGGTGGCGACATGGTAGCGGGCGAGGAAACCGCGGCCACAAACCGCGGCGGCAGCCGCTTCTCCCCC
>Ga0210402_10001800_pt1 | contig 21699 bp, 21 predicted proteins | sample IncBWC7MmetaG_FD_161055 | JGI IMG/M metagenome (GOLD analysis project Ga0210402, IMG submission 161055) | Forest soil microbial communities from Barre Woods Harvard Forest LTER site, Petersham, Massachusetts, United States - Inc-BW-C-7-M | ecosystem: Environmental > Terrestrial > Soil >... | reverse complement strand
CGGTGAAGAAAGTGCGGTGCTTCAGACCGCCCCCGGAAAGATTATTTTTCGCTTTCATGCCCGCGATCTTCACCTCGTTCTGGGAACCACCAAGAATGGCAAACCGGTCCGCTTTACCGTGAAACTGGACGGCACGGCGCCAGGTGACGATCACGGCTCGGATGTCGACAACAACGGTGCAGGCACCGTGCAAGACCACAGGCTTTATCAACTCATCCGGCAAAAGGGGCCGGTGGAAGATAGAACCTTCGAGATCGAGTTTCTGGATCCAGGCGTGCAGGCATTCGCCTTCACGTTTGGCTGATCTTGTTACGGGCGAAGTGCGATTGGAGGATCCATGTTGACGCGTCGACAATTCTTTGCAAATTCCCTGGCGACGGTAGCTGGAGTGAGCCTCGTGGAATGGATTCTCATTCCGGCATCGTATGCCTCGGGCGAGAAAGACACCGTAAAGATCATTCAATATGACGACTCCGGGCAAAGGGTTGGCCCAACTCGCGTTCAGAGGGTACGTAAGACCGACGACGAGTGGAGGCAGCAATTAACTCCACTGCAGTTTGAAGTGACCCGCAAAGACGGCACGGAGAGAGCGTTTACCGGCGAATACTTCAATTTGCACGACAAGGGTCTGTATCGCTGCATCTGCTGCAACAACGCGTTATTCAGCTCGGACACCAAGTTCGAATCAGGGACCGGCTGGCCGAGTTTCTGGGCTCCCATCGCCAAGGAAAACGTTCGCGACGGCTACGACAGCAGCTTGGGGATGAGCCGGACGGCGGTTTCCTGTACCGAGTGTGACGCTCACCTTGGTCATGTTTTCGATGACGGGCCAAAACCTACCTATTTGCGTTATTGCATGAACTCCGCATCGTTGAAGTTTGTGAAGCAAGGATAGCCATCACAAGTGACGATGATTCCGATTTGTTCTGCGATCTTGGTGCTCAATTTGCAATGCACAGTCGTGGAACGTTCGGCAGAGAGTCCACGACAGGATCTGCCAACCACGCGGACGACCTCTCTGTTACACTCTCGCGCATGAGCGCTACCAATCGAAGACAGTTCCTTGGTCAGTGTGCGGGAGCGGCGGCAGCCTCCTGGCTCTTGCCTGAGCTGGCACTTGCGGGGGGGACGTCGGAGCCCTCGGTTCAGTTCCCGTCCGCTCCAAGGGAACGTGTGGCCGTGGCGGCGTATCCTTTCCGCGAGTTCATTGTGGGATGGAAGGGTTGGGATGGCAAGAGCCCCAGCGCTGTGCCGATTGCCCAGCAGATGGAACTGAAGGACTTTGCGGCGCACGTGGTTGAGAAATTCAATGTTCACCACATCGAGCCGTGGAGTCCGATATTTCCGTCAACCGATCCGAAGTATCTGGAACAGTTTCGGGCAGCGGTGGAACGGGCCCACTCGTCGATTGTGGATATTGCCGTCGATCAGGGGCACAGCCAATATGCGATCGACAAAGCGGAGCGCGAAAAGGCCGTGAGTGGCAGCATGCAATGGCTTGACGTAGGGATGGCCCTTGGGTCGCCCAGTATTCGCACGCACATTAACAGCGCCAAGGATTCAAAGCCGGACGTGGGTCGCGCGGCTGACACCCTGGCGCGCGTGGCAGAGTATGCGGCGAAGAAAAACGTTGTGGTGCATCTTGAGAATGATGACGCCGTGAGCGAGGATCCGTTTTTCATTGTGCAGGTGATCGAAAAGGTGAACAGCCCGTGGCTGCGTGCTTTGCCCGATTTTGGCAACTCGCTCAACACCCATGATGACGACTTCAACTATCGCGCAGTAGACGCGATGTTCGCGCTTGCTTACGGCATCTGCCACGTGAAAGATGGCGAGGTGGATGACAACGGCAAGCCGACTCATGTGGATTTGGCACGGACCTTCGACATTCTGAAGAAACATGGGTACAAGGGGTATTGCTCGATTGAGTACGATGCGCCGGGTGATCCCTATAAGCCTACGGCGGAGTTGGTTGAGAAGACGGTGAAGTTCCTTTCGTAGGCGAAGGAACAGCAGATTCCTCGCTTCGCTCGGAACTGACAGAATCGTTTGGAGAATTCGATGGCGGGACAAGGCGTACAGCGGCGGGAAGTGTTGCGGATTCTGGGGACGGCGGCGGCTGCGGCACAGTTTCCGGGATTCAGTAAATGGGGATTCGCATGCGGGCACATCGGGAATGCCGCTTTGCAGATCAAGCCTGCGGTTTATCGTCCACAATTCTTCACCTCGGCTGAGTATGCGATGGTCGAACGATTGGCGGACATCATCATTCCCAGCGACGGCACACCGGGTGCGAAAGAAGCGGGCGTCGCGGAGTTTATTGATTTCATGGTGGCGAACGAACCTGAAGCGCAGTATGAGTTTCGCACCGGGTTGACATGGTTGAACGCGCGCTCTGAGCAGACAACCGGCAAGCGATTTGTCGATTTGACACCGGAGCAGCAGACTTCCCAGTTGGAGCCGCTGGGGTTTAAGGACAAGGCGCGCCCCGGCGAGGAGACGGGGCGTCAATTCTTCCGCATGATGCGCGAATACACGGTGACCGGCTTTTACACCAGCGAAATTGGGTTCAAGGAGCTGGATAATCCGGCTCTGAAATTCTATGCCGAGTCGCCGGAGTGTCCTCATAAGGGAGATCCGGAGCACCTGGATTTGGCGCGGGCGAATTCCTGATCACGAGATCAAGAGCATTGAACCGCAGAGTGCGCTGATGAAAGGCCGCTGAGGTCGCGGAGAAAAAACTGGGCTGCCGAGAGATCATGGCTAAGACAACTTACGATGTGATCGTGATAGGAACCGGGGCAGGTGGCGGCATGGCGATCAAAACGCTGTGCGAAGCGGGACTGAAAGTGTGCGCTCTCAACGCGGGGCGCAGGCTCAATCCGGAGAAGGATTTCCGTTACCACCGCATGCCATGGGACATGAAGTTCCGCGGGCTCGATGATCCCAAGCGACGCTCGGAATCGTTTGGCTACATGGACAATGAGTACACCAAAGCGGCATGGGACCACGAAATTCCGTTCACCGTTGCTCCGGGCACGAAGTGGATGTGGCCGCGCTGCAATGCGGTGGGGGGCAAGACAAATTTCTGGGGACGCAGTTCGGCGCGCTTCGGCGACATTGATTTCAAGGCAGCATCGCTCGACGGCTATGACGTGGACTGGCCCATCACACACGAAGAGATCAGCCCGTTCTACACCCGAGTCGAGAAAATGATCGGTGTGGCCAGCACGGTGCAGCACCGGCCCAGCAATCCGGACGGATCGTACCTGCCGCCGTTCAACTTCCGGTGTCTCGATTTCATTCTGGAGGCGGGATGCGGCAAGGTTGGCGTGCCGTACTTGCCGGATCGTTGCGCGCAGCTTACCCAGCCGCATGAGGGGCATCCCGCGTGTCACTTCTGCGGAGAGTGTACGACGGGATGCGATGTCGGCGCCTTCTTCTCGACGCCATATTTCCTGCTGCCCAAGGCGGAGGCGACGAAGAACCTGGAACTGCGTACGAATGCACTGGCGAAAAACGTGTTAGTGGACGCAAACGGGAATGCGGCGGGGGTGGCTTACATTGACCGCAAGACGAAGCAGGAAGTCGAGGTGTATGGGCGCGCGGTGGTGGTAGCGGCTTCGTGCATCGAGTCGGCGCGCATCATGCTGAATTCGAAGTCGCGCCACTGGCCTAATGGAATCGCGAATTCGAGCGGGCAGTTGGGGAAAAATCTTTGCGACCATCTGTACGGCGAGTCGGCGCGCGGTTACTTGCCGCAACTGCTGGGCCAGCCGAGTTTTCCGGACCATGTGGCGGACAGCACGATTGCGTGGATGCCGCGCTGGCAGAATCTGAAAGATCCGCACGAAGAGAAATTCATTCGTGGATATTCGGTTTATCCGGACGGAGGATGCGAGGAATTTCCGGGCTTCGCAACTGAGATGGATGGTTTCGGATCGGCGTTTAAACGAGAGATTAAACGGCGCTATCCTACGCCCGTGAGTTTTGGAATTCAGGCGCCATCGCTGCGCTCGGATACGAATTACATGGACCTCGACCCCGAAGTGAAGGATCCGTACGGGATTCCCGTCGCGCGCATGCATTTCCAATGGGATGAGAATGAGCTGAAAATGTGGGAGCACTCGAAGGAAGTCTGCGCCGAGGTGCTGCGGGCTGCGGGCGGAGTGCTCGAGACTTCGGGACAAGAGCCGGAGATTCCGGGCTGGAGCCTGCATGAAACCGGCACCTGCCGCATGGGGAATGATCCGAAGAGCTTTGTGACGAATCGTTTTGGGCAGACGCACGACGTGCCAAACCTGTATGTCTGCGACGCCAGCGTATTTCTGAATTGCACTGACAAAACCACGACCATCAGCATTCTGGCGTTCTCCCTGCGCACGTCGGAGCATCTGATCGAGAACTTCCGTCAGCGTGACCACAAGGCCGCGTGAGCGAAGGGAGCACCCTGCGAGTGGAACTCCCGCCGCACTCCGGCCCGAGCGCCAGTCGCCCGGGCGAACTGGCCTTGCTCTTCCTGCGACTCGGCATCATCAGCTTCGGCGGACCGGCGGCGCACATCGCGCTGATGGAGACCGAAGTTGTCAGCAAGAGGCAGTGGCTGACGCGGCAGCAGTTCCTCGACATGCTAGGCGCGGCCAACCTGATCCCCGGTCCAACCTCCACAGAAATGGCGATCAATGTGGGGTTTGTGCGCGCGGGCTGGATGGGACTATGCGTGGCGGGTGCCAGCTTCATTCTGCCCGCAGCTGTGATCAGCGGAGCGTTCGCTTGGGCGTACGTCCGGTTCGGCGCATTGACGCAGGCAGTATCTGTGCTGGCGGGAATCAAGGCGGCGGTGATTGCTGTGATTGCAATCGCGATCTGGCGGCTCGCAAGAACGGCAGTGAAGAGTTTCGGACTGGCCGTGCTCGGCGGGCTCGCGCTGGCAGCGTTCCTTCTGGGGGTGAATCCGATTGCGATTCTGTTCGGCGGTGGCCTGTTGGGAATGCTGGCGCTACGAACGGACGGCCTTCGCGCGGCAGGGGCTCTCCTTTTTTCGCCCTCGTCGGCGGCGCGAGTCTTTCCGGTGAACGCATCCGTCGAGGCGCGGGCTTTGTGGGTGCGCGCGTTCGGAGTTGTAGGCGTGTCGTCGGCCGCAGCCGCGGTTGTTCGGCCGTCCGTTTACAGGATCGGACTGTTTTTTCTGAAAGTGGGTGCGGTGCTTTATGGTGGCGGGTATGTACTGATGGCTTTTCTGGATCAGGGATTAGTGCAGCAGCATGCGTGGCTGACTCATCAGCAGGTGCTGGACGCGGTTGCGATTGGGCAGTTCACACCGGGGCCGGTACTCTCGACCGCTACCTTCATCGGCTACATTTTGGGAGGCGCGCCGGGAGCGGCGGTCGCAACCGTGGCAATTTTCCTGCCGTCATTCTTCTACGTTGGACTGCTGGCGCCGGTGCTGTTCCGGCTGCGGCAGTCGGCGTGGATGGCGGCGTTTTTGGATTCCGTAAATGTGTGCGCCGTCGCGTTGATGGCGGGAGTTACGTTTCGGATCGGGGCTGATGCCTTGCGGGGATGGCCGTTGTGGGCAATCGCCGTGGTATCGCTGTCAATCTTGTTGCGATGGAAAGCGAACCCGGCCTGGGTGGTACTCGGGGGTGGTGCCGTAGGGGTCGTGTTGGCGGCCTTCCGCTGAGGTGTTAGTCTCCAAACGAGTTTAAATCCATTTTCGAGGCAACAAAATGAGGCTGCGTAACCTTGTGGTTGGAGTCGTGGTGCTATTCGTGTGTTTCTCCGCTGAGGGCGCGGACAGAAAGTACATCGTGACCGCACGGCCGGCAGATTTCAAACGGTTGCCGTTTAGCGATGGCGTGCTCGTGGGGAACACTCTGTACATCGCAGGCCACATCGGTCTCGACACAAAGACCGGGGCACCGCCGGCGAGCGCGGAAGAGGAAGCCCGACTCGCGATGGACGAGATCAAACAGACCGTCGAGGCCGCCGGGATGACCATGGACGACCTGGTCTCGGTGCAGATCTTTTGCACCGACCTGAAGCTCTACGAAACATTCAACGGCGTTTACAAGACGTACTTCCACGGCGATTTTCCGGCGCGGTCGTTCATCGGAACGGACAAGCTGCTACGGAGCGGGAGATTCGAAGTCCTGGGGATCGCGGTGAAGAAGGGGCAATAGGCCAGGGTGTATTCGTTTTTTGTTCGCCTATTGATCGCTTTTGTGATAAAGGTATAGGCCATGCGAAAGGCCGTCAACCATCTAAAGAAGTCGGACCCTATCCTGCGCGCCATTGTTGAGCGGGTGGGGCCGTGCCGCATGGAGTTTGGAGAACCGGAGTTCTCGAGTCTGGCCGAGGCAATCGTCTACCAGCAACTGAATGGCAAGGCAGCGGTGACGATCTTCAACCGCTTCGCGGCGCTCGCGGGAGAGCCGCTGGCTCCGGAAGGCATTCTCAAGCTCAGTGATCAGCAATTGCGGAGCGTCGGATTATCGAAGCAGAAGTCGACGTATCTGAAAGATCTGGCGGCGAAGACCTCTGCCAAGGTGCTCGACTTTGCGAAGCTACCCGAGCTATCGGATGAAGAGGTGATCAAGCATCTCACACAGGTGAAGGGAGTTGGGGTATGGACCGCGCACATGTTTCTGATGTTTTCCTTGCGGCGTCCGGATGTGCTGCCTACGGGCGACTACGGAGTGCAGGTGGCCATCAAGAAACACTACAAGAAACGCAAGCTGCCCAAACCTGACGTCATGGAGAAGATTGCGCGGCCGTGGGCGCCTTATCGCAGTATTGCTTGCTGGTATTTGTGGCGGAGTCTGGACATCAAGACCGTCTAACCACAGAGAGGGCACTGAGGAACACAGAGGAAGAGCAAGTCCTCGTTTTGCTTTACCTCTGTGAACCTCTGTGCCCTCTGTGGTTAAATGGTGTTCGATGGCTGACCTGAAAATCCGCGTGCTGGTGGCAAAGCCAGGGCTTGACGGGCATGATCGCGGGGCGAAGGTGATTGCGCGCGCCCTGCGCGACGCGGGCATGGAAGTTATCTATACCGGGCTACGTCAGACTCCGGAGATGATTGTCACGGCGGCGCTGCAGGAAGATGTGCAGGTGATCGGGCTCTCGATTCTTTCCGGAGCGCACAATGCTATCGTGCCGCGCGTGATGGACCTGCTTAAACAAAATAAGATGGACGACGTGATCGTCGTGGTGGGCGGCATCATTCCCAACCAGGATATTGATGGACTGAAGAAGATAGGCGTGGCTGCGATTTTCCAGCCGGGCACGGCGATGGACGATATTGTCCAGTTCATTCGCACGCATGTGAAGGGACCCGGCGTGCCGGCGGCGGGCTGATGTCTGAGATCAATGCCTCGCGCGCCCGCGAGATCCTCTCCAAGACCGTCGGCCCGGTGCCCTGGTATTGGAAAACATTTCCCGCATTCCGCTCGTTGGCGGGGCAGCGCTTCGTGTGGTCGCATCACGGAGAACAAGGTCCCATCGCCCACCTCGTGACTCTGGGTCTTGAGCAGGAACCGGACCGCGCTCGCCTCGCGCTCAACACTTATTGCAGGCCATTCCTGGTGCCGCCAAATTTCCTCGGAATCTGGTGCCCGGAGGGGCGCAACATTCGGCTTGCGTGTTTCGACCCCGACCAACTGAAGGCATTTGATCTCGCAGAAGTCGCGGGCTGGTTCAAACCCTCCGCGGACCGCATTTATTCGGCGACCGCTCCCATCGCGGATTTCGAGGTCCCGCTCATCTTGGAGCCGGGTATGCACAAGATCGAAGTGCCTGCGGAAATGGCGACGGTGGACGAGTTGATCGTACCTACCAGCTACAAGGCAATGTCGAACGACGATCCGGCGTTTGCGCTGTTTGTCTTCTATCCGCAGGCAGGACTAGTGGAGGTTTTGCCGCAGAAGTGGTTTACGGCGGCGCAGTACCGCGTAGGCCAGCAATGGATCACGCGAGCCGCGCGCGATCCCGAATCGCATCGCATCGCCGGGGAGTGCTTTGGCGTGGGAACTTTTTTGCTGGAGGAAGATGGGTGCCGACTGGCGGCGTGGATAGAGAAAAAGACTTAGGTCTTGGGTCTTGCACTTCGACGGATCGGATGCTTCCAGACTCGTTCGCGAGCTAGTGCACAGGGTAGCCCGGTTCGCCCGGGAGATGCCCGTCGATCTTGATCACTTTCATTCCGGGCTTCACATCGTTTGCATCCACCAAAGTAATGGCTCCGGAAAAAACACTAAGGGCTTCCTTCTGCATGCCGATGGAAGGGACACTGGAAGGCTCGCTGCCCACTTCCCCGCGAAACACCAAGGTCGTCCAGTGCTGTTTGTATTCGCTCTCGGACATCCCCAGCAACCGGAGCAGGACCAGTCGCTCATGGCAGCCCGGGGGTCGCACAAACGGATGCACGGGAGCGCCGCCTTGCCAGGAGCGTTTTTCACCAGCAAATATCTTGCGCAGTTCGATGAGGCTGAGGCTGCTAACCGGATTCGAGGGATTCACCACCACGGCAACATCCGCCAGTTGGGCTGACGCCGACGGAGCGAAAACCAGGCCCGCCATCAGTGCCATCATCAGAACCGGGATCGGTTTGGCGAACATGCGTTGTCCAGGCACTAGAAAGTAAAGGCAAACTGCAACTGCAATCCGTTCAGGTCGGGCTGGCCTTTGCGCACTGTGTGATCTAACTGCGCAGTGAAGGCGATGAAATCGTTGAGGTCATACCGCGAGCCAAACGAGGGCCCGTGACGCAGCAGGACGTCTTCGAAGACACTTCGCGGATTCGCGTTGACGTACTGATAGCGCACAAACGGACGAAACTGCCGGACTCTTTTCGACGCCTGCGTGTAAAACGCTGGCATATTGAACAAGTCCGAACCGTGAAGCTCAGCATGTCGGATCAGGAAGCCCTCGTTCAGCAACTCGAGACCGTGCGCGACATACGCCGCGTACGCGTTGACGATAGTCTGCCCATATCTTTCATTCAGTCCCCCGTGGAGGTTACTGATTTTGTCGTGATAGATGGAACTGCCGAACTGGAGGCCGCGAGCCCAGTCGGGGCGTGCGAAAGCTCCTAACAGCACGTGGTTGCCGTTGTTCTCATCGTTCAACAATCCGGAACCGTCGATGTCGGGTCGGATGGTGTCGCTGGAACCGTATTCGGCTAGATAGTTCAATCCCAACGTGCCGGAAGGGATCGATCCCGTCGCTGAAACGCCTATGGCTTGGGTGGGGAGCAGGCCACCGTCGGTGGCATACTCCATGATCAGCGGGCGATCATTTGTGGTTTGAAGCCACGCGGCGCTACGGAACGCCCAGTTGTAATAGCCGATGCCCGTCTGATAGCGGCCGAACGAGAGTTTTAGGTGGTCGTTGAAGTCGTATTTGAGCAGCACGCGCCGGAGGTCGACCTTGTAGCTTTGCGCGTCGCCTTCCTGAAAGACAATTTCGGCGAGTACGCTGGACCGGTCGGTGAGTTGCGAAGACAGGAAGAGATCGAAATCACCGGTAAAGAAGTTTCCTGCAGAGCCGGCAACGAATCCATCGGTTCCCAGTTCGGGCTTCCGCTGGTTGAGAACTTTGTAATCCACCTCTCCGAAGCCGCGCCATTGAATTCCCCGCAGTTCGTGAAGGGGAAAGCTGTCCTGGGGAGAGGCCGCAATCGAAGACGTTGACGCAGGTTCGGGGGCGGGTGGCTCGGGGGTCGACACGGCCTGCGGGGATGGCGTGCTGGCCTTCTCCGTCTCGAGAGCTTTCACCCGCTGCCGCAGTTCGATTGTCTCCTGTTGGAGAGCTTTCACCTGCTGCACGAGAACCTCGATCGTTTGCGCATCGTTCGAACTGGGGGTCTGCGCAGAAAGCTGCCTGCTTAGTATGAGGATCGCAATCGTGGCCCACCGGACTCGTAGCATAGGTTTTCCGCAGTCTGTATGTGAACGGGCGTGCAGACCGTCAGTTTGACTTTCGGCAATTGCGGCTGAGAGCATGGCGTTACCGAAGTACCGGTCATCCGCATGAGAAGATGGGGCGGCCATTCCGCTAATGACGCCACCGAGCGCGGAAGAACACGCGAATGATTTCTTTTTTCTTCTCGGTGCAAACCCAGCCGAATCTCGCGCTGCTTCGCCTTGAGTCTTCCGGCGGGACCAACCGGCTGACCAAGCGGTGCGTGCTGGACCTCGATATCGCCGTGCGAGAGCTGGCACTTTCGCAGAAACCGCTGGTGATCACCGGGAACGACAGATACTTTTCCGCGGGCGCCGAGTTGGAAGAGATTGCTGCTCTCGACGGTCCGACCGCTTATGAATTCTCTAAGATGGGGCAGGAGTTGATGGCGGCGATCGACGGCTTCCCTGCTCCGGTCTTTGCCGCCGTTTCGGGCTACTGCATGGGGGGCGGCCTGGACCTCGCGCTGGCCTGCCATCATCGGATCGCATCTCCGCATGCGGTGTTCGGACATCGAGGCGCGGCCCTGGGCCTGATCACGGGATGGGGAGGTACCCAGCGCCTGCCTCGCTTGGTGGGCAAAGGACGCGCGCTGCAAATGTTTGTAGCGGCGGAGAAAATCATGGCCCCTCAGGCTTTGCGAATCGGTCTGGTGGACGCGGTCGCCGACGATCCCGTAGCCGAGGCGGTGCTTCGGATCGGCCGGAGGCCCGTCAAAAAGTTCCGACATGAATGAATCGCGCGTTTGATGCGTTGCGCGGTTCCATCGGCGTGGTATACCGTAGTCAGTCCACATCTTCATTTCTCGACCCATGGCTGAGCGCAACGAATCTCCCACCGCGAACTCGACGGCACCGGACAACGTGCTGACGACGAAGGTCGATCCAACTTCCGCGCGCTTTGAAGCCAACATGCGTTTTCTGGCGGACCTGATGTCGCAGATACGCAATGAGGGCGAGAAAATCTGCGAAGGCGGAGGCGCCAAAGCCATTGAAAACCAGCACGCCAAGGGTCGGCTAACGGCGCGTGAGCGCATTGCGCTCCTGGCCGATCCCGACACATTTTTCGAATTAGGTCTTTACACGGCGCACGGAATGTACGAGGAGTGGGGGGGCGCTCCGGCGGCGGGCGTGATCACGGGAATGGCGCGGGTCGAGACCCGGATGGTGATGATCATCGCCAATGACGCGACGGTGAAGGCAGGCGCGTTTTTCCCCATGACGTCGAAGAAGGTGATTCGGGCGCAGAACATTGCGCTGGAGAACCGCATTCCGACGATTTACCTCGTCGATTCCGCCGGAGTGTTTTTGCCGCTGCAGGAAGATGTGTTTCCAGATACTGATGATTTTGGCCGGGTGTTTCGCAACAATGCGGTGATGTCAGCGACGGGGATTCCGCAGATTGCCGCCATCATGGGCATGTGCGTGGCGGGCGGCGGCTACTTGCCGGTGATGTGCGATCACGTGTTGATGACCGACGGCAGCGGATTGTTCCTGGCGGGGCCGGCGCTGGTGCAGGCGGCGATTGGGCAGAAGGTTTCCGCGGACGATCTGGGAGGCGCGGCGATGCATTCCGGTATCAGCGGGACGGTCGACTTTCGTGAACCGAACGACGAGGCGTGCATCGCACGAATTCGCTCGATCGTGTCGAAGTGGGGATACCGGAGGCTCTCACCATGGGACCGGAAGAAGCCGGTCGAGCCGGAGTTGACCGCGGAGGAAGTCTACGGCATCTACGATTCGTCGCCGGCCAGGCCGTATGACATGAAAGAGGTGTTGGCTCGCGTACTTGATGGCAGCCGCTTTGACGAGTACAAGGCGGAGTATGGGAAGACTCTCATCTGCGGATACGGACGCATTGGCGGCTTTGCGGTGGGAATTGTGGCCAACCAGAAACTGCATGCACAGCAGACCGACCATGAGGGCCACAAGCGAGTCGAGTTCGGAGGGGTGATCTATACGGAGTCGGCAGAGAAGGCTGCTCGCTTCATCATGGACTGCAACCAGAACCTGATTCCGCTCGTTTTCTTTCACGACGTGAACGGATTCATGGTGGGCCGCGATGCGGAGTGGAGCGGGATCATTAAAGCGGGCGCGAAAATGGTGAACGCGGTTTCGAATTCGGTGGTGCCGAAGATTACGGTCATCGTGGGCGGGTCTTTCGGCGCCGGGCATTATGCGATGTGCGGGAAGGCGTACGATCCGCGGTTTGTGTTTGCCTGGCCGACGGCGAGATATGCGGTGATGAGCGGTGAGTCGGCGGCAGGCACCCTCGTCGAGATCAAAGTCAAACAGCTGGAGCGCGGCGGCAAGACGCTGAGTGAGGAAGAGCGAAAAGAATTATACGAATCCGTGAAGCGCACTTACGATGAGCAGACGGATCCGCGCTACGGTGCAGCGAGGTTGTGGATCGACAAGATCATCGATCCCATCGAGACTCGGGACGCGATCACGCAAGCGCTGGAGGCAGCGGCGCTGAATCCGGACGTGGCGGAGTTCAAGGTGGGAGTGCTGCAAACCTGATGGCGATTGTTGATTGATGATTTCTGATTTGTGATTGATAGCCCCGGGGCTGAAGGTTGACTTCTAAAGTGCTAGGCGCTGATCCTGTCAAACTCATTGAATGTCCACGCGATGCCTGGCAAGGGCTGAAAGGGATGATCCCTGCCGAGTTGAAGATGGACTACCTCAAGGCCTTAATCAGCGTGGGATTCAAGCACATTGATGCGGTCTCGTTCGTGTCACCGAAGGCCGTGCCGCAGATGGCGGACTCGGAAGACGTGCTGGAGGAACTCGATCCGCCGGATGATGTGGAGATCATCGGCATTGTGGTCAACGAAAAGGGCGCGCAGCGGGCGATTGAGACGAAGGCGGTATCGACGCTAGGATTTCCCTATTCGATTTCGGAAACGTTTCTGCGCAAGAATCAGAACCAGTCGCCGGAGGAAGCGCTTGAAGAACTGGAAAAGATTCAGAACAAGGCCGACGACGCGGGACTCGACGTCGTGGTCTACATCTCGATGGCGTTCGGGAACCCGTATGGCGACTTGTGGAATCCCGAAGAAGTGATCGAAGCCATCTCGCTGATGGAAGTCGATAATCTGCGGATGATTTCGCTGGCGGACACGGTGGGTATGGCTAGTCCGCAGCAGGTGAGCGATCTGGTCGGCGCGGTGATGACGAAGTATGACTACCTCGAGATCGGCGTACATTTGCATAGCCGGCCGGAACACGCTGCGGAAAAGATTCTGGCGGCGTACGATGCGGGCTGCCGGCGGTTCGATTCTGCCTTAGGAGGGTTGGGCGGGTGCCCCTTTGCGCAGGACGCTCTGGTTGGTAACATCCCGACTGAGAAAGTGATCGAGACGCTGACCTTGCGGGCCGCTGAGTTGCCGAGCCTGAAGCCACTGGATTCGTTATTGAAAGCGACTGCGGGAATTGGCGCAAGATTTTCCACCTCGCAAACAGACTAGTTTCGCGACACATTCATGAGTGTGGATTACAACACGATACAACTCGCGTATGACGGCGGCGTGGCTATCATCACGCTGAACCGTCCAGAAAAGCGCAATGCGATCAGCTTCGAATTGATCGACGATCTGCTGCGCGCGCTGGAGGAAGTGGCTAAGTCGGATGCGATCATACTGATCCTGACCGGAGCGGGCAAGGCGTTTTCGTCAGGAATGGATTTAGACAATTTGAAGTCGCTGCTGGGGCGCTCACCGGAACAGAACCTGCAGGGTTCTCACACCATGGTGCAGTTGTTCCGTTCGCTCTATGAGTTCCCGAAAGTGACGATTGCCGCGGTAAACGGGGCGGCCATCGCGGGAGGAACTGGACTGGCGCTGCTGTGCGACTTCACGCTGGCGGCTCCGGATGCAAAGTTTGGCTACACGGAAGTGCGCATCGGATTTGTGCCCGCGATCGTTTCGACTTTTCTATTACGGCAGGTAGGCGAAAAGCAGGCGCGAGATATTCTGCTGACGGGAAGACTTTTCGGTGCGGAGGAAGCGGCGCGGCTGGGGCTCATCAGTGAAATCGTGCCTGCGGAACATCTGATGTCGCGCGCTCGCGAGTTGGCAGCTTTGTTGATGGAGAACAGTCCAGCGTCGTTGCGGGCGACCAAGCAGCTGCTTACGGATCATGCTCGCGCTGAGCTCGATACTCAGATTGAAGCGGCGGTGCGGGAGAATGCGGCGATCCGCACGACGGCAGACTTCCGTGAAGGCATCTCCTCATTCCTGGAGAAGCGCAAGCCGGTGTGGACGGGGAAATGAGTTCCAAGCATGCCCATGCATTCCACGAGACCCGCCTGCGTGTACGCTACGCGGAAACCGACCAGATGGGGGTCGTCTACCATGCGAACCATTTGATCTGGTTCGAGGTGGGCCGGGTGGAACTGATGCGCGAGATGGGGTTTTCCTATCGCGACATGGAGCGCGAGGATGGGCGATTCATCGCGGTGGCAGAAGTCACCTGCCGCTACCGTGCGCCGGTATATTACGACGAGGAAATTGTGGTACGGACCCGGCTGCAGAAAGTGCGCGAGTCGGTGGTCGTTTTCAGCTACGAACTTGTCCGGGCAGACAACAGAACGCTACTGGCCGAGGGTGAGACTACGCACATCGTGACCGATTCAAAGATGAACGTTGCGACGCTGCCGGAGAAGTATTTGACCTCGTTTCGAGCAGCCATGGGAAAATCACCGACCGCCGCTAAATCTCACGGGGAATCTTCTTGAACGCACTCCACATCAACGGAAACGATCTGACCCTCGAAGCGGTGGGCGAAGTCGCGAGCATTGAAGCTCGCCGCGCTGCCCTGCTCTCTCCCGACGCGCGGCAGGCGGTCGATCTGGCCCGCGCGGTCGTTGACGAGATTGTTGCCAGTAACAAACTCGCCTACGCCATCACGACCGGCGTAGGCAAACTGAGCGACCTTCGCATTGCCGGGGACCAGATTCGGGAGTTGCAAGTCAATCTTGTCCGGTCGCACGCAGTAGGCGTGGGTGAGCCCCTGGCCGTAGCAGAGACGCGCGCCATGATGTTGCTGCGGGCGAATTCGCTGGCCAAGGGCCACTCCGGCGTGCGGGCGGTGGTCATCGACACGCTCTGCGAGATGCTCAATCGCGGCGTCACACCGGTAGTGCCGTCGCAGGGCAGCGTGGGCGCGAGTGGCGACCTCGCTCCCCTGGCCCATCTGGCGCTGGCGCTGATTGGCGAGGGTGAATGCGTTGATGAGCGCGGGGTGCGCGTTCCGAGCGCGGAGGCCTTGAAGCGCGCGCAGATCAAGCCGCTGATGCTTGAGGCCAAGGAAACGATTTCGCTCATCAACGGCACGCAGGCGATGTTGGCCGTGGGAACTCTCGCGCTACTGGCCTCGGAGACTCTGGTCGACACCGCCGACGTGCTGGGCGGATTGTGCTGCGATGCTCTCAAAGGCACCGACACGGCTTTTGATGAGCGCATTCACAAGGCGCGTCCGCACGCTGGGCAGATGAAGACCGCGGCGAACCTGCGGCGCATGCTGGAAGGCAGCCAGATTCGGGAATCGCATCGCGACTGCGGCCGGGTGCAGGATGCTTATTCTCTACGCTGCATCCCGCAGGTCCACGGCGCGGTGCGCGATACTCTGGCGCACTGCCGCGAGGTATTTGAGACGGAGGCCAATTCCGCGGTCGACAACCCGCTGGTATTCATTACCGATGCCAGGAGTTCCGAGGGCGATGTCATCTCCGGCGGGAACTTTCATGGCGAGCCGCTGGCTTTCGCTCTGGATTTTCTTGCCATCGCGCTGAGCGCGCTGGCTGGTATCAGCGAACGGAGAATCGAAAGACTGGTGAATCCGGCGCTCAGCGAGGGTTTGCCGCCGTTTCTGGCCGCGGGTGCCGGACTGAATTCCGGCTTCATGATGCCACAGGTCACGGCGGCGGCGCTGGTCAGCGAGAACAAAGTTTTGGCGCATCCTGCATCGGTTGATTCGATCACCACCTCGGGCAATAAGGAAGACTACGTGTCCATGGGCATGACGGCCGCTACCAAACTGAAACGCATTGTCGACAATACGCGTAACGTGCTTGCTATCGAAGCCATGGCCGTGGCCCAGGCGCTGGACTTCCTTGCGCCCCTGAAAACATCGAAGCGAGGTCAGGCAGCGCATGCCGCGATCCGGTCGGTGTGTCCCACGATGGAAAAGGACCGGGTGATGTATGCTGACTTCGCACGAATCGCGGCGCTGATCGCCGGTGGGAAAGTGGCCGAGGCGCTGCGCTAGTTTTGTGGCATGATCCGCTCGAAACCTTTGAATGAAAACTCTTACCGAATATTTAAAGTTTCATACCAAAACGCATCGAGCCTTCGTGCACATTACGCCCCAGGTGGAACAGATCGTGGACAAGAGCGGAGTGCAGGAAGGGATGGTGCTGGTTTCGGCCATGCACATCACGGCGGGCGTGTACGTCAACGATAATGAGAGCGGCCTGATCGAGGATATCGATCAGTGGCTGGAGCATCTGGCTCCGTTTCGTAAGGGCTACAAGCATCATGATACGGGTGAGGACAACGGCGATTCACACCTGAAGGCGCTATTGATCCATCATGAAGTCATAGTGCCCATTACCGCCGGCAAGCTCGACTTGGGCACGTGGCAACGGATTTTCTATGCAGAGTTCGATGGGCAACGGGACAAGCGCGTGATCGTAAAAGTCATGGGAGAGTAACGATATGTCGGAAGAACTGAACGAATTACAGGAACATGCGGAACATGCGAAACACGATCCCAGCCTGGCGCCGGTGTCGCTGACCATGGCCGTGCTGGCCGTCATGGTGGCGGTGGTAACTCTGCTCGGGCACCGAGCGCACACGGAAGAGGTTGTGCTTCAGGCCAAGTCTTCCGATCAGTGGGCGTTCTATCAAGCGAAAAATATTCGCCGCCATACAGACGAGCTTTTTGTTGACTTGACTTCAGTCGAAGCGACCACGGACGCTGCGGCACTGGCCAAGTTGCACGACAAATATGCCGGAGAAGCCACGCGCTACAAAGACGAACAAAAGGAAATCGAGGACAAAGCCAAGGAGATGGAAGCCGAAGTCGCCACCGAGCGAGGCCGGGCGGATCGATTTGATCTGGCCGAGGTATTTCTGGAAGTGGGATTGGTAATCACATCGATAACTCTGCTCTCCGGGCGAAGAATCTTCTGGTATTTAGGGATCCTGCTCGGCGTAGTTGGACTCGTCGTTGCGAGCACGGCACTTCTGGTGCACTGAGTCCGCACATCTGCGACTGAAGGCAGCTACACTTCTCTGCTCGTCTGCGCCGGAGGAGCCGTCGAAGCCTCTGCAGTTCCATTGGGCTTGACTGCAATGAACGGTCCGATCGCCAGCACGTCCATGTGGGTGCGCTGGAAGCAGTCGATGGCCTCTTCTGGAGTGCAGACGATAGGCTCGTTCTCGTTGAAGCTCGTGTTCAGGATTACCGGAATCCCCGTCTTGCGATGGAAGGCCGAGATCAGATCGTAGTACATCGGATTTTCTTCGCGCGTCACGCTCTGCAGTCGTCCGGTATCGTCCACATGGTTAACCGCGGTTAACTCCTTGCGCTTCTCCGGCCGGATTTTGTATACGTGCAGCATGAAGGGCGAGGGATGGTCATGCTCGAAGTATGCGTGCTGATGGTCGGCCATGATGGAGGGCGCGAAAGGGCGGAACCATTCGCGATGCTTGATGCGTGCATTAAGGACGTCCTTCATATTCGGCAGACCCGGATGAGCGACGATCGAGCGATTACCGAGTGCGCGCGGGCCCCACTCCATGCGCCCCTGAAACCAGCCGATCACGTTGCCAGCTGCGATCTGGTCTGCAACGTCATCGAGCAGTTGAGTTCGTTCCAGTTTCCGGAACTGTAATCCGGCTCTCTGCAGCGCGGATTGCACATGTGATTCGGAAAATTCCGGACCGAGGTAAGAATTCTTCAATTCGTGGCGGCGCGGCTGTTTGAGCACGGAATGATACGTGTGCAGAGCCGCTCCGATGGCGAGTCCTTCGTCGCCAGCAGCGGGTTGAATGTACGTTCTGCGAAACGGCGTGCGATCGAAGAGGTTTCCGTTGGCCACGCTGTTAAGTGCGCATCCGCCTGCCATAGCCAGATCGTCGAGGGGCACGCTGCCGTGAAGATGATTCAGGAGATGGAAGAAGATTTCCTCAAAGCGGTGCTGTACGGCGAATGCCAGGTCCATATCACGCCGGGTAATCTCAGTGTGCGGCCGGCGCGGCTCGCCAAATAGCTTTTCCATGCGGTTGGAGAAGTGGCGCGCCAGCTTAACCGTGCCGTCAGGCAGCACCTGCATCCCCTGATTGCTGCCGAGCGGCTTGAAATAGCCTAGGTCAAGTTGAAAGCCGCCGTTTCTCGGCGCCACGATCTTCTCGATCTGCTCGCAAAAGGTATCTTTGCCATAGGGCGCAAGGCCCATGACTTTTCCTTCATCCCCGTATTGGCTGTAGCCGATGAATTCGCAAATCATCGTGTAGACGCTGCCCAGCGAGTGCGGAAGGAAGACGCGATCCAGGACTTCAATCTCGTTGCCTTCGCAACGGGCCATCATCGTAGACACGAAATCGCCGGAACCGTCGTAGCTGAAACCCGCAGCTTTCTCCCAGGGCGAGCAATAGTAAGCGCTGGCGATGTGGGCAATGTGATGTTCGAGATGGTGCTCCTGAAAACGGAGCTGCGTGGAATCGACTTCGAGGGCTTTGGCAAGCAGTGAGCGCACATCACGGATGGCTTCTTTGCGCTGGCGAAGGCGGATGAAATTCAGAATCTTGGCCGGGTTGGCGAGCGCGTATTGAACCTTCTTCGTGAGGTTGGCGTCGCTGTCCTGGCCGACGGCGACGTGCTCGACGTCAGAAATCTTTGCGCCGATCGCATCCAGGCAGGCTTTCACGGCGAGCGCGGGGAAACCGCCGAAATGTTTATGGCGGTTAAGACGCTCCTCGGCAATCGCGAACTTCACTTCGCCGTCGAGCACGATCGCCGCGGAAGCGTCGGCGTGAAACATGTTGAGGCCCAGGATGAGCATGAACTACGGTCGTCTCCTATGACGCTGCGGATGTGATCGGGTCATTCTGTCTGGCTGGAATTTACGCTGGCTTCTCTTCGAGCAATGTCGAGGAAGGCTGCGGCGTCGACCGGGAGGGGTCTTCCCGTTGCGGCCGACTCGTCGACGCGGAGCGTGGCCAGGGTAGAGCACACCAGATCATCGAAGGGGATCGGCGCTTCGCGATGCTGTTCCACCGATTCCACGAACGCAGTCCACTCGCCGCGATGTCCCTTATCCTGCCGCCAGCGCGAACGGATAGTCTCTTTTCGACCATTGCGCACGAGTTCAAGACGGCGAAAATCTTCGAGGACCGCGGCACTACCTCCTCCGAAAACTTCGATCCGCTCTTTGGAGAACGAACGGTCGCCGTTCGCAAGATAACTGATTGTCCCCTCGGAGCCGTTGCCGAGTCGCAGTGCGACCAAGACATTGTCGCCACTGTAGCGCCCCGAGTTGGCGACGGCGCGCACCTCGACCTCCACGACCGGCGACCCGGCAAGAAACATAAGGAGATCGACGAAATGGCAGACCTCGCCCAGAATGCGGCCGCCGCCCTGCTCGCGATCGTTGACCCAATGGTCGGGAGGAAGATGTCCTGCGTTGACGCGGTAATGCAGAGCCAATGGTTCGGAGATGGGCGCGAGAAATGACTTCAGGCGCGCTGTCATAGGCGCGAAGCGGCGGTTGAACCCGACCATCAATGCAGGTCGCTCCGACGAAGGGATCCCGAGATATGCCACGACGATCGCGCGCAACTCATCTTCCGACAGGCCCAGTGGTTTCTCGCAGAAGACATGCTTTCCTGCGGCGAGCACCGCCACGACCTGCTTCGCGTGCAAGTGATGGCGAGTGGCGATGACGACGGTATTGACGGCAGGGTCCTGAATGAGGCGGGCTTCGTCGGTGGTGCAGTAGCGGAAACCAAATTTGCGTTCGGCATGTTGGGCGTGAGATCCGGTGGCGGCGCAGACCGCAACCAGCGTCGTGTTGCCTGACGCCTTCATGGCGGGGACAAGCGTTCCGGCGGCGAAGACTCCGGCGCCGAGCAGTCCGACGGAAACACTGCCGGAGGAGGCAGGCTGAGACCCGGTTGCGATAGGCTTGCGCTCTGGGACAATCGCGAGAATGCGCGACTCGTCTGCCTGCCCGGAATACTGAATTACCACTCCAAGGAAGGGTTCACGCGACTTGCCGGTGATCAAATCGTATGCGCTCTGGGCGCGATCGATGGAGAAACGGTGCGTGATCAGCGCTCCCACATCGACTTTCTTTTCGGCGAGGAGTTGCACGAACGCTTCCATGTTGCGGGTCTCGGTCCAGCGCACGTAGCCGAGAGGGTAGTCGCGGCCCTTCTGCTCGTAGGCCGCGTCGTAACGACCCGGACCATAGGAACGCGAAATGCGAAAATCGAGTTCCTTCTCGTAGTAGAGCTTGCGCTCGATGTCCATGCCGACGGTGCCGACGGCTACGACAATCGCACGATCGCGCGCGATCGCGCCCGCCAGATTGACCGGATCGCTGCTGGAGGTTTCCGCCGTGATCAGGACCGCATCAACACCGGCGCCGCGCGAAGTCTCCACGCAAAGATCACGAAATGCCGAGGCCGAGCTGGCCACGCCGTCAGCGCCCATTTGCTGGGCAAGTCTGGCGCGCGATCCATCAATGTCCATTCCCAGAACCCGGCAACCCGCCGCCTTCAACAGTTGCACGGTAAGCTGGCCCAGTAAACCCAGACCAATCACGGCCACCAGATCGCCCAGTCGGGATTCGGAGTTGCGTATACCGTGCAGAGCAACCGCCCCGAGGGTTGCAAAAGCGGCTTCGTCGAAAGGAACTTCACTGGATAGGAGACCGTCGCTGGCCTTTGGGCGCGCGGGGATGCGCGCCACCAGCAATCGCGGGACGCACGCGACTTCAGCGTGCACCGCGAATCCTGCGCCTGCGCAAGCCACGCGGTCGCTGGGTTGAAGGTCGGTGACACCTTCGCCGACCGCGACGACCGTGCCCGCGCTGCTGTAGCCGGGGCTCTGCGGCTGGTCGAGCCGGCTGCGCACTGCCTGAATCGCCGAAAAAATTCCATCGCGTTGCACTTTGCCGATGACTTCGCGAACCAGGTCAGGCCGCGACTGCGCCTTCTGCAGCAGACTCTTCCGGGCAAACTCGGCTGAGGCGCGCTCGGTTCCGGCAGACACAACCGAAGCCGCAATGCGCACCAGCACGCAGCCGGGCAGCAGCTGCGGCGCGGGAACTTCCTCCACCGTGACCTCACCGGTGCGCGCGTGTTGGAGGACCGGTTTCCTGCGGTCGCCACTTGCTGGGTCGGAGCGGGCAAAGACTCAAACTTCCGTGCCCCACCGTTAAGAAACGTTTGCATCCACAATTCAAGCGTGAGGAACTGCCAGATCTGCATCGACCAGTCTTGGCGGCCGCTGCGGTGCTCGTCGATGTAACGCTGCACCGCCGCCGGCTGAAACAGCCCGCGTTGCCGTAGTTGGTCCGGCGAGAGCAGATCGTCCACCATTTCCTTGAGATCGTGGGCCAACCAATAGTCTACCGGAGCGGCGAAGCCAGCTTTCGGTTGTTGCAACACTTCCCGCGGCAATATGTCGTGCATGGCTTTGCGGAAGATGTATTTCGTCGTCG
>Ga0210402_10001798_pt1 | contig 21717 bp, 20 predicted proteins | sample IncBWC7MmetaG_FD_161055 | JGI IMG/M metagenome (GOLD analysis project Ga0210402, IMG submission 161055) | Forest soil microbial communities from Barre Woods Harvard Forest LTER site, Petersham, Massachusetts, United States - Inc-BW-C-7-M | ecosystem: Environmental > Terrestrial > Soil >... | reverse complement strand
GCCCTGTGGTTCGCGGAAGGTGTAACGAGCACGTATGGCGCTTATACGCTGGTGCGCAGCGGGATTTGGAGTAAAGAACGATTTTACGAAGACCTGGGGGAGCAGATCACTGAATTGGAATCGCGGGCGGCGAACCGGTGGCAGAGCGCGGAGGAGTCGAGCCTGGATGCCTGGCTGGAAAAATATCCGCTTTATGACGGGCCGGAATACAGCGTTTCGTATTACACCAAGGGACAGTTGTTGGGCGACTTGCTGGACATAATGATTCGCGACCGCACGGACAATCAAAAAAGTCTCGACGATGTGCTGCGGGGGATGAATACGGATTTCGCAAAGCAAGGAAAGACATACCGGGACAGTTTGGACGTCCGGCTGGCGGCAGAGAAAGTTGCCGGCGGGTCGTTCGAAGAGTTTTTTCGGAATTATGTTGCGGCGGCGGATCCCCTGCCGTACCAGCAAGTACTTGCGCTGGCCGGGCTTGAGCTGCGAACAACGGAGCACAAGCGCGCCGTGCTTGGTTTTTCTGCGGAACGCGAATCGGGCGGCACGATGACAGTGCGCACGGTGGAGGACCGTAGTCCCGCGGCGGAGGCCGGGCTGCGGAGTGGAGACGTCCTTGTAATTTGGAACGGCGGAGACATGCCTCGGTCTTTGGGGCGTTGGGTGCGCGAACGGCAGGCAGGAGAGACTGTGAGGGTGCGCCTCCGCCGAGAGGAAAAAGAGCAGACACTCGAGTTCAGGCTGGGTGAGCAAAAAGAACTGCTCTATCAAATCGCGGAAGACTCTCACGCGGGAGGGAAAGCGCGGCGTATCCGGGAGGGTATACTCCACGGTGTTACGCAAGCAGTGACAATGCGCTAACCGACGAATGCATCCCGGGTTTTGCTTGACCCGCAAACGCGGATTGCAGAGAGTTCTGCGTACTGCATGCTCAGAATGGTCTTCATCTCGGTGTTCCTCTCGCTCTACATCCTGATACTCGGGCCACCGTTGCTGCTCTACACGTTAATTACACGCCACATCGATCCACTATATTGGGCGGGCCTGAAGGGTGTGATGTTTTTTGTGAGCGCCGCGGGGGTGAGAGTCCGTGTAACCGGGAAGGAGAGAATTCCGCGCGGAGTTTGCCTATTCGTGGCGAACCATACAAGTTCCGCGGATGCGCCAGCGGTAGTTGGGGCCATCCCGAGACGCATCGCAGTTCTGTTGAAAGAATCTCTTTTCAAATGGCCGATAGTGGGTCAGGCGTTTGCGCTGGCGCACTTTATACCTGTCAATCGGAGTGACAGGGAATCCGCAATCGCCAGCGTTGAGAAAGCTGCGGAGGCCATGCGCGGAGGCCAGTCGTTTCTCATTTACCCGGAAGGGACACGGAGCCCTGATGGGAGGCTGCAGGAATTCAAGAAGGGCGCCGTCGTGCTTGGGATTAAAGCGGGGGTTCCTATCGTGCCCGTGCTTTGTTCCGGGGCGCAGCGGGTGATGGCCAAACGCTCGATGGTAATTCACCCCGGAGAGATACTCGTGGAGTTTCTTGAGCCGATCGATGCCTCGAAGTACACGTGGGAGGAGCGCGACGTTCTGAACCAGGTCGTGCACGATGCAATGGCCGCGGGCTTGCCTCCGGATCAACGACCGCTCGGTTTTCGCGGGGCTGCCTAAGAACTATCGCGAGCCCGAGGAGCGCGGGCGACCGCCCAGGCGTTCCAGCTCGGCCTCCAGTTCGCGCACGCGCTTCTGGAGTTCGGGCAGGCGATTGAGAGCGGCTACGGTCTTGAGCCATTGGCGATTGTCGACGGCGGGATAGCCGGAAAACATGGAGCGAGGGGGGACGTCGCTCGGCACGCCACTTTTTGCAGTGATGACGGAGCCGTCGCCAATGCGGAGATGCCCGGCCGTGCCAACCTGGCCGGCGAGAATGCAGCCATCGCCAACTTTGGTCGATCCCGCGAGGCCAACCTGGCCGCAAAGCATGGTGTTGGCACCAACGCGCGATGCGTGGCCAACAATGACAAGGTCGTCCAGCTTAGTGCCGCGGCCGATGCGTGTTTCTCCAACGGTGGCGCGGTCGACGCAGGCGTTGGCCTGCACTTCGACGTCGTCCTCGAGAACGGCGGGGCCTGACTGCTGCATCTTGTACCAGGTTCCGTCTTTCTGCTTGGCAAACCCAAGGCCATCGCCCCCGATGATGGCTCCGTTCTGAAGAATGACGCGGTTTCCGACACGGCAAAATTCCCGAACTACGGCGTGGGAGTGAGCGAAAAAATCATCGCCAATTTGCGCGCCCTGATAGATGGCGACGAAACTATGCAGGACAGCGTTGCGGCCGATTTCGACATTTTCGCCGACAACGCAATAGGGTCCGATATGCGCGCCTGCGCCGATTTTGGATGATCTAGAGATAATTGCCGAGGGATGGAATCCTGGCTCGTACCGTGGAGCTTGATAGAAAAGTTCGATGGCGTGGGCAAACGCGAGATATGGATTCGCCGTGCGCAACGCGGTAAGGCGGGGCAAGCTGGCATCGCGTTCGATGTTGATGCCTTCTTCAATCAGCACGGCCGAGGCGCGTGTGGTCTTCAGCAAGGGGAAGTAGCGGCGGTTGGCGAGAAAGGTGATTTGGCCTGGCTCGGCATGTTCTATCCCGGAAATGCCGTGGATGGAGACCTCACCGGGGCCATCAAGACGGCAGCCGAGCTTCTGGGCAATGTCGGAAAGTTTCATGGACATAAAGACGGCTCCTTACAGCTTGGTGCGAGTCTCGCACAGCGCGACGAGGGAAGTACAGCCGGGCTCCGTTATTCGTTGAACAGCCGGGGTTGAGATACGGCAGTCGCGGCGGCGGGTTTGCGACGGGCGATCCCAACGACGCCAAGCACGGTCAGTTCGGTGAGGGCGGAACGCGGGATAAAGATGCGGTCGGTTGAAGAATTCAGATCAGGTGGAGTGATCTGAATGCCGTTGTCGAGCAGGGAGAGGAGGTCGTTGGGGACTACGCCTTCAATCGTGTCGCCGTCGCTATAACGCAGCCGGACCCAGAGTCCATCCAGCTTGGGACGGCTGAGAAAGGCCTTTCGTTCAGGTTCAAAATCGTCGGCGAAGTCTCGGACAAAATAAATGGAGCGCACCCTGGCCAAGGGGATCTCCTGGTGCTCGCCATCCGGGGTGAGCAGGTCGATGGGATCGGCTTGACCGAGTCGCGTGGGATTCAGATAGCCACGGAGAGGTTTCTTGTCAGCAAGTACAAGGACGACCTTCTTGTGGGTAGAGGCTGGGGCTCGGTTTTTCAAAGGAATCAGCTTGTAAGAACCTGGAATGGCAAAATTTGCGAATTATCAAGATGTATGTTATGTTAAGCGCGTTTTTCCTGTCAACCTATTGTTTTCATTAGGGTTAGGCCCCGGAGCGCCGGCCGTTGACCGATAAAAAGCATATCCTCAAATCGGCCTCGATCATCTCCCTGGTAACCGTAGTGAGTCGTGTTCTTGGCTATGTGCGCGACCAGCGTATTACCACCCTACTTGGAACGTCTCCGGCGGCGGACGCCTACGTGCTTGCCTACCGGATACCGAACCTGTTCCGGCGACTTGTCGCCGAGGGGTCTATGACCGCGTCGTTCATCCCGGTATTTACAACTTACATGAGCGAGAAGTCAAAAGAAGAGGTCTGGGAATTTGCGAACCGTCTTTTCTGGACGCTTGCTCTGGTAGTCGCTGTAATCACGGTCCTGGGAATGGTATTTTCGCCGGCGGTCGTGCATTTGTTCGCGGGAAGCAACATTGCTGGGGCCCAAGCGATCGAGCTGAACCGAATCGTGTTTCCGTATCTTTTTTTTATCTCGCTGGCTGCGCTAGCGATGGGGATTTTGAACTGTTTTCATCTGTTTGGCCTACCCGCCGCGACTCCCGTTGTGCTGAACTTGGCGACAATTCTATTTACATTCGCCGTGGTTCGAAGGCACTTCAAGGACCCTGCCACGGCTATAGTCGTGGGGATCCTGGTGGGCGGTGTGTTGCAATTCCTCATGCAAGTCCCCCTCCTCGTGCAGAAGGGAATGAAATTCAATTTTGGGATTTCGTTCTCGCATCCTGGGATCAAGAACGTAGCACGCCTGATGATTCCGCGGTTGTTCGGTATCGGTATCGGGCAGATCAATCTATTTATAGATACGCGTTTTGCGACGGCCAGCCTTATGCCAGAAGGGAGCCTGGCGGCGCTGTATGTTGCGGACCGCGTGATGGAGCTCGTCCTTGGAGGCTACGCGATTGCTGTGGCGACGGCGATCCTGCCGATGATGTCTCACCAGGCAGCGGCTAAGGATTACGAATCGCTCAAGAAGACACTGGCGTTTTCCGTGCGCATCGTGGCCTTCATTACGGTGCCAGCCGCTCTGGGCCTCATGATTCTGCGTGAGCCGATCATTCGCGTACTCTTCCAACACGGCCAGTTCGTAGCGGAATCGACGCGACTAACGGCCAGGGCGCTGCTGTATTACGCGATCGGGTTGCCGGCGCTCGCCACGGTAAAGCTGGTCGTTCCCGCGTTTTATTCCACTTCGGATACAAAGACGCCTGTCATTGTGGCTTCCATCTCGCTGATCATCAACATCGTTCTGAATATTGTGTTTCTTGAATTCTTCTTCAAACGCGTGCAGAACGGCGGTCCGGCCTTGGCAACCGCGATCGCCAGTTTTTTTGATTTTTTCGCGCTCTTCATTATTTTTCGGCTGCGGCACGGGACAATGGGAACGATGGAAGTGTTGCGCTCTTTCGCAAAGATTTCGCTGTGTGCAAGCCTCATGGGAGTGGCGTGCTGGTTCGGGAATTACTATACGGCGTTTACAGTGCACTCACGGTTTCTCGTGCAGCTTCTAGTGTTTTCGGGACTTATCGCCGGGGCGACGACTCTATATTTGGGCCTCGCATGGCTTTTCCGGTGTCACGAAATCCACGAGGTTTACGGCATTGCCACACGACGGCGAGCGAGCGCCGGAGATGGTTACGCGGAGCTCTGATGGACATTACGCCTGCGATACCGCAGTTTTTGACGCATGTGAAGGTGGAAAAGGGGTTATCCGCGAATACGGTTGCGGCCTATCAGCGCGATTTGGCGAAATTTAATGTGTTCGCTCAAAAGCGCAAACTCGGGCTTGAAGGGGTGAAGCGCGACGACCTGGTGGATTTTCTCGCGAGCCTTTACCGCGAAAAGCTAGAGAGCCGGACTGTTGCGCGGCACCTGGTAACGCTTCGGAATTTTTTCCGGTTCGCGCAGGTGCAGGAACTTATTGCCGCAGATCCGTCGCTGAATCTGGAATCCCCCAAGATTCGGCGAACATTGCCGGGCTATCTAAGACTCGAAGAAGTGGAACGATTGCTGACCCAACCGGATGCTAAGACCGCTCTTGGATTGCGAGACCGAGCCATGCTGGAGGTACTTTATTCGACGGGGTTGCGCGTCTCGGAGCTGGTTGGACTGCGCGTCACGGACCTGGACAGCAAAGTGGGTTGCATTCGCTGCATCGGCAAAGGGGACAAGGAACGCATCGTTCCGGCCGGACGCAAAGCTCTGGGGATGGTGGAAAAATATCTGCGCGATGGGCGGACAAAACTTTTGGGAAAAGGTGTCTCGAGCCAGGCGTTGTTCGTTAATCGGCGGGGCGGGTCGCTCAGCAGGGTGGGAGTGTGGAAAATCCTTTCGGCGTACGGTAGACGCGCGGGTTTGCGAGTTGCGCTGACGCCCCACATGTTGCGCCACAGCTTTGCGACGCACTTGCTGGAGCGCGGTGCGGACCTTCGCTCGGTACAGCTCATGCTTGGCCATGCGGACATTTCCACAACCCAAATCTATACACACGTAGTGGAAGAGCGTTTGAAACAGATTTACAAGGCGCATCACCCGCGCGCTTGATGCGCGGAGGCCCTGGGTCCTTATTGCGGTTGCCACCGCGGCAGTCAGCGCGGGCATCCAGAACGCGAAGGAGTGCGATGCCAGATTATATGTTTCTGTTGGAAAGTCGGTTGTCTCCGGAACAGCGGGCAGCCATGATGCGCGTGCAGGAACTCTCTGCGGCGTTGGGATTCAATGTGTATCTGACTGGTGGAACGGTCCGCGACCTCGTCACGGGGGCTTCACTGCGCGACCTTGATTTTACTGTGGAAGGGAACCCTTCGAAGATCGCCCGTGAGCTGGAGAAGGGCGGCGCTAAGATCCTCGCCGAGGATGAAAAGCTCCGTCAGGTAGAAATCCTATTTGCGGGAGACTGCGACGGAAGCATATCAGCGGCGCGCGACGACCACTATGTGCGCCCCGGGACGCGGCCGGAAATCCGGTGGTCCACGATCATGGAGGACTTGCGGCGCCGGGACTTCTCCCTGAACTCGATTGCCATTTCGCTGAATCCAGCTTCGCGAGGCCTGCTTCTGGACCCGACGAATGGACTTTCGGACATCGAACGCGCGGAGGTGCGCGCGCTGACCATTCACAGCTTTACAAACCAGCCCGCGCGACTGCTTCGGGTTCTGCGCTTTGCCGCGCGGATGGGCTTCAAGATCGAAGCTCGGACCCAGGAATGGTTCGACTTGGCGATCGAGCGCGAATTGCAACACACCATTGCGCCAGAGGACGCGGGTGCGGAATTGCGGGCTGCGGCTCGCGAGGAGCGCCCGGCCGTTGTGTTGAAGGCCTGGGAGGAGCACGATTTGCTCGAAGCGATTCATCCGCTGCTTGCAAAACGACATCCGGACTACGACGCGATCTCGCGCTTGATGAAAATTCGCGAGGATTTGTTTACGGCCGGAGTTCGCCCCAAACTGGCAACGCCTATGATGCTGGCAATTCTCGGGCGGCTGAAAGAGCGGGAGCAAAGCAACGTCCTTTCCAAAGCAGGATTCCGGGCGGCTGAAACGGATGCGATATTGAGTTTTGAGAAAGAAGTGCTTGCGGACCAGAAGGAATTGGTTGGGCGAAAATTGAACGCGCCAGTGGATGCTTACAAGTTTCTGGAGAAGTTGCCAGTGGAGCGGATTGCGTACCTGCTCGCGGAAACTAGCAACTCGGCTGCGCTCTCGAAAATCCGCGCGTACTTGCACAAGTGGCGGCCGATCCGAAGCTCGCTGCCCATCGTTGCGAATGAGCTGGAAGCCTTGGGTTATGCGCGCGGGGCGAAGTTTGACGCGATCGTCGAACAAGTTTTCGGCATGCAGCTTACGGGGCGCGGAAAAACTCCGGAAGAACGGCAGAAGATCCTTCGAAAACTGTCTGGGATCAAGGAGCAGCCTAAAAAGAAGGAAAAAGAAAAAAAGGCCCCGAAGGCAGGGGAGAAGCGTCCGGCATCCACTGGCAGCGTGGCGGCCGCGGAGAAAGCTCCTGCAGTGAAAGCTGGACATACACCATCGCACAAAAACCATCCAGTGATGCTGAAACAAGCTGCGAAGCATAAAGCGGCCCACGAGCAAGCGAAGCACGCTGCCGCGGGCAAGAAGAGAAGCGGCAGGAAGTAAGGACGGAACGGGGAAGGCGCGCCTGTGAAATTGTGAGAATGTCATTCGCAATTCCCGCGCGACAGTTCTAGAATCGAGATCCATGGGTCAGCCGCAGTTTGTTCATCTCCACGTTCATACGGATTTCAGTCTGCTCGACGGGGCGTGCGAAACTTCCGAGCTGCTTGACGAAGCGTCGCGGCAGAAGATGCCCGCGGTGGCCGTTACGGACCACGGAAATCTTTTCGCCGCAGCAAATTTCTTTAATGAAGCCAGCAAGCGCGACGTCAAACCTATTATCGGATGCGAAGTTTATGTGGCCAAAGGCAGTCGCCACGACCGCGGAGAGAAAACAAACGGAACGAGTGGGCAAGACCGCGGGGAGACAGAAACGGGCATGCGCGGGAGCAACCACCTGGTGCTCCTCTGCGAATCGCTCGAGGGTTACCACAATCTAATCAAGCTCGTTTCCTCAGGATTTCTTGAGGGCTTCTATTACAAGCCAAGAATCGACTACGACCTTCTTGCGAAGCACAGTAAGGGGTTGATTGCCCTTTCCGCATGTTTGCGGGGTGCCGTGACCGAAGCGGTCGTGGATGAGAAGTATGACCAGGCCCGCGAAAACGCCTACAGGCTGCGCGACGTGTTCGGCAAAGGCAATTTCTTTTTGGAGATTCAGGATCAGGGACTTGAGATCGAGCAGGGCGTGAATCGCGAGCTCGTGCGTCTTTCCAAAGAAACCGGGATTCCACTTGTCGCCACGAACGACTGCCACTATCTGCATCACGCGGACGCCCATGCGCAGGAGGTCCTGCTCTGCATCCAAACCGGAAAAACGATGAGCGACACGCATCGTATGAAGTTTGCCACCGACCAGTTCTATTTCAAGACGGCGGCGGAGATGGCCAAGGTGTTTGGCGAGTTGCCGGATGCACTCAGCCGCACGGTGGATATCGCGGCGCGCTGCAACGTCAAAATTGAGCGCATTCCGAATCCGTTTCCGGAATTCAAGGTTCCCGAAGGTCACACCGCAGGGAGTTATTTTGAGAAAGTGGTGCGCGAAGGGTTTGCCACTCGTGCGCCGTACCTGGAGCGGCTGGCGCAGAAAGGCCTTTTGAACAACTCGCTGGCCGAGTACGAGCGGAGGTTGACATCTGAAATTGAAATGATCAAGAAGATGCGCTTCGAGGGGTATTTCTTGATCGTTTGGGATTTCATTCACTATGCACGCGCCCAGGACGTACCCGTGGGGCCGGGACGAGGGTCCGCGGCGGGCAGTCTTGTCAGCTACGCGATGCGCATCACGGATGTGGATCCCTTGCAGTACAACTTACTCTTCGAACGTTTCCTGAACCCTGAGCGAGTTTCCTTGCCGGATATCGACATCGATTTCTGCATGCGGCGACGCGGAGAAGTGATCGAGTACGTAACGCAGAAGTATGGGCGGGAAAATGTCGCCCAGATCATCACTTTTGGCACGATGGCGGCGAAAGCCGCAGTCAAGGACGTTGGCCGCGCGATGGATATCCCTTACGGGGAAGTTGACCGGCTGGCAAAGCTGATACCCACGACTCTCGGCATCGACCTGGAAACCGCTCTCGCAGAGGCGCCTCTGCTCAAGGCAGCGATAAACAGCGACGAAAAATTGAAGGATTTGATGAGCGTGGCCCTACGCCTCGAAGGCCTGGCGCGTCATGCTTCGACGCACGCAGCCGGCGTAGTTATTTCCCCGCGGCCGTTGACCGACATTGTGCCAGTTTACAAGACGAACCGGGATGAAATCACAACGCAGTACGACATGAATGCGTTGGAGCGCGTCGGCCTGTTGAAGATGGATTTCCTCGGGCTGACGACTCTGACGGTCCTGCAAGACACGGTGCGAATGATAGAAAAGAATCGCGGCGTGAAGGTCGATATCGACAATCTGACCCTGGATGACTCCGAAACCTACAAACTCTTCGCACGGGCTGATACAACGGCCATTTTCCAGTTTGAATCGCACGGCATGCGAGATATCTTGCGCCGCTACCAGCCCTCGCGCATTGAAGATCTTACGGCACTGAATGCGTTATATCGCCCAGGGCCAATTCAGGGCGGAATGATCGATGATTTCATCAACCGCAAGACGGGAAAGACCAAGGTCAATTACGAACTTCCGCAACTTAAGGGCATTCTCGAGGAAACATACGGCGTCATCCTGTACCAGGAGCAGGTGATGCAGATCGCGAACTTGCTCGCAAGTTTTTCTCTCGGCGAAGCCGATATTCTGCGACGCGCCATGGGCAAGAAGAAGAAAGAGGAGATGGCGGCGCAGCGGGCGAAGTTCATTGCGGGATGCCTGGCGAATAAAGTTCCGGAGAAGAAAGCCGAGCGAATTTTCAATTTGATGGAGGAGTTTGCCGGCTACGGGTTTAACAAATCCCATTCTTGCGCCTATGCACTACTGGCGTACCAGACCGCCTATTTGAAGACGCATTACCCAGTGGAATTCATGGCCGCGCTGCTGACCTCCGAAACGGGGAATGCGGAGAAGGCGGTGAAGTACATTAATGAAGCGCGGGGCATGAGCATTTCCATCTTGCCGCCAGAGGTCAATGAAAGCGATCTGTATTTCACGCCGATTGGCGAGTCTATCCGCTTCGGCCTGGCGGCCATTAAGAATGTGGGTGAAAACACCGCGAAGGCCATCCGCGATTCGCGGTTAAGCGCGGGGGAATTCACGTCATTGTATGACTTGTGCGAGCGCATCGAAGCTCGGTATTTGAACAAGCGTGTGTTCGAAAGTCTGATCAAGTCCGGCGCACTGGACTCACTCGGACCGCGAGAATCCATGCTGGCATCCGTCGACGAGGCGCTGGCGGCCGTCCAGCGGGCCTCGCGCACTCGAGAATCGGGACAGCACGGCTTGTTTGGCACGGCCGCGGCTCCGGCACCGGTGCTATTCGAATTGCGAGATGCCGAGCCCTGGGGCGAGGCAGAGCGCCTGGCCAGTGAATACGCGATGCTTGGCTTTTATGTATCCGGGCACCCGCTCGCTAAATACGCCTCCCGGCTACAGGAAATGAAATGCACTGCGCTCGACCAAGTCGAAGGCCAACGAAACGGCAAGGAGATCACAGTTGCAGCGCTCATTGTCGGCACGCGTCCGATGCGTTCCAAGAAGGGCGCTCGCTGGGCTATTTTTACGATCCAGGACATGACCGGTGTGCAGGAATTGCTTGCCTTTCCAGAGAGTTTTGCGCGACTAGAGCAGATTCTCAAAGCGGGAGCACCTCTTCTGCTTAAAGCGCGCGTGCAGGTCGAGGAGGCTGGCACGCGGCTGTCTTTGCAAGAAGCAGCGCGGCTGGGAGAGCTCGCCGAGGGTCCAGCATCCAGCCTCCGGATTCGCGTGCAGCTAGATGAATTGAACGATGAGTTGCTCGATCGTCTGGAAGAGGTACTGGCTTCGTATCGAGGATCGAGCCCGGTGTCGCTCGATCTTTTTGCTTCGGACGGAACGACAGCAACGCTGCAGGCCGAGAAGCGCGTGCGGACGTGCCCGGAACTCATCTCCGCAATCAGGGAATGTATGGGCGACCAGTCGGTCGATCTGGTGATGTGATGAAGTCCAAGGACAAGACAAAAAGCACGGCAGCCCAGGTGGATCGCCAGAGCGAAATCGAACGCCTGGAGAAGGACGTCGAGGAACTGCGACGGCTCGCTGGTGACGAAGAGGCTGACGCGGAGCTGGAACGCATTCGCCAGCAGGTGGCTGAGCTGCGCAAGGAGTTCTACAGTCATCTGGGCCCATGGCAACGAGCTCAGATTGCGAGACATACTCAACGGCCCTACCCTCTGGATTACTTTGGGATGCTCTTCACAGATTTTATAGAATTGCACGGTGACCGGGGCTTTGGCGATGACAAAGCCTTAATTACGGGACTCGCAAAGTTTCATGGACGCCCGATAGCGGTCATCGGCCATCAAAAAGGTCGCGACACAAAGCAACGGCTCCTGCGCAACTTCGGCCAACCCAAGCCAGAGGGCTACCGGAAAGCGCTGCGGATTATGCAACTGGCGGCGAAGTTTGGACGGCCGATCTTCACATTTATCGATACCCCAGGCGCTTATCCGGGTATCGATGCGGAGGAGCGCGGACAGGCCGAAGCGATCGCGCGAAATTTGCGTGAAATGGCTCGCCTGCCTGTTCCTATCATTGTTACTGTGACAGGCGAAGGGGGTTCCGGGGGCGCGCTTGCGATTGCCGTTGGAGATCGCGTCAACATCCTGGAAAACAGCTTTTATTCCGTAATTTCTCCGGAGGGCTGTGCTGCAATCATGTGGCGGGACGCGACAAAAGCAGAGACGGCCGCTGCAGCCCTGAAGATTACGGCGAAGGATCTAAAGGAGCTTGGCATTGTCGACGAAATCGTGCCCGAACCCGAAGGAGGAGCCCACACCGACCCGGAGGCCGCAGCGCAACTGCTCGGGGAAGTGTTGGATCGAGAGCTGGTTGCTTTAACGCACCAACCTACTAAAGCCTTGCTCGAAGCCCGATACGAGAAGTTCCGAAAGATGGGGCAATTCTTCGATTTTGGCAGCTAAAGCTGCACTATTGGGGTTCGTGAGCCCTGGCTCCCCCCTTAGCACATTCGCAACTCTTCCGAGACCATTCGTTGTTGCTTCCGCGAACGCGGGCTACTCTTGATGAGCGACCATCAGAGTAATCCGGCTCGGGCCAGATTCTGCAATCACCCGGCAACCCGTCGACGGAGAACAGGACTCAATTATGTCGGAACCCTTTCGCCCCTATGAAAAGCTCGTGGAGATCAAGGTGATGGGCAAGAAGTTTCAGGTGCCTGAGCGCAACTCGCTTCTCCGTTGTTTTCAGTTCATTAGCCCGGAAACAATTCCCTATGGCCGATTTTGTTGGAATCAAGACTGCCAATACTGCCGAGTTTCCTGCCAGTTGCCGGACGACGACGAGCCCCGGGAGATGCTTAGCTGCAAATTCATCGTTATGCCGGGGATGGAAATTACCGAGCTGAGCCAGGAACTGAAGTGGTGCCTCAGGTCCAAATTGCCCGCCGACGCAACGGTCTCCTCGTAAATCTCGATCTGCAGGCTCCCGAGATGGGCTGGACGCAGTGCAACATTTGCCTGCGCTGCGTGTTTGAAGCTGCAGGTACACGTATGTCGCGCGACGGCGTTTGTGCGACGCCAAAACCCAATTAACCATCCCCGGCGCACGACCGCCGTCGTCGATTCCAGAGTTTTTGCTATTGGGCCGCTGATATCCGTTGGGCAGCGGCCAATCTCTTTCAGCGCGATTTGCACTCGTTCCCCCAGTGGACTACGATTCTCACGTGCCCACGATGGCTCCATCATCCCTGGCATGCGATGGCTGCGGACAAACCGCAACCCCCGAGCATATTGCGAGACGTCTTCAGCGCCTCGAATGGACAACCCGCTACCGCCCGGTTCACATTGGAACTCTTCTTCTCAGCGGAGTCTCTCCCCGGGCCGAGGAAGAATTCTTGTATGCAGGAATCTTTCAGGGCGAGGCTGGCCGATTGCTCGAAGCAGTTGGAATCTCACCGGCGGGGAAATCGACGGAAGTCGTTTTGAGTGAGTTCCAGAGAGGAGGGTTTTTACTTACGCATGTGCTCGAATGTCCGCTTGAGTCCGTCCAGTCCGATGGTCCCTCTCTCGAGTCGTTGTTGGCTCAACAGATTTCGCGCGTAGCGACACGTATTCGCAGGTCGATTAAGCCCAAGCGCGTGGTATTGGTTTCAGAGTTGTTGGCGTCTGTCGCCGCCAGGCTTTCGAGCACCGAGTTGGGATGTGCGGTCGTTTTGGACAAGGGAAAGCCATTCGTTGTGGATTCCCCCAATGCTTCCGAGGCAGGCCAGCTCTTACGAAAGGCCCTTACCTCGTCCACGGCTGGAATGTGATCTAGCGCACAGAATCGCGGCTTCATTTAAGGCAGGCTTATAGCGAGCCTTCGACCAGGGTACAAATCTCGCGCCTGTGGTAGAATTTGAAAATCGGAGAGCGCGAAGCAGGAGTGGCGACGTGAAAAAGCAAGCGAAGTTTGGCATCGGAGCCGGCGTAATTGTTGTTTCCCTGGCCTTTCTGGCCTGGCTTGGCTACGGGGAAAGCAAGACTTACTATCAGACCATCGCAGAACTCCAAACTCTTCATGGGGCTGCACTTTCTCATCGAATTCGAGTTGGCGGAACGGTAGCGCCAGGCAGCATTCACCGGCTGACTGGCCGGGTGGATTTCATTCTTGAAGGAGAAGGGAAATCACTCCCCGTGAGCTACGTGGGCAACGACCCGCTGCCGGACACTTTTGTCGATAAAGCACAAGCGTTAGTGGAAGGCAGGCCGGCTCCTGATGGGCGGTTTGTTGCAGAAGTCGTGCAGGCGAAGTGCGCATCCAAGTACGAGGCAGCTCCAGGGGGAACTGCCACCACTTCCTCCAGCGCGGAACAGAAAAGCAACATGTAAAGGGCCCGGCATAGCCGGGGGATAGGCGGAGATTCCGTGGATGTATTCGGTTCGTTCGCTCTCATCCTAGCGTTTATTTGCGCGGTGTATGCGTTTGGCGGTGGAATCGCCGCGATCCTGACGCGCCATCCTCTCCTGGTAAAAAGCACAAGACAGGCGGGGATCGCCACTTGCTGTCTGATTTTTATTGCCACTTTCAGTCTCGAATATCTTTTCTTCAGCGACAATTTTTCCTCGGCTTACGTCGTCGCCCATAGTAACCGCACGCTCTCAACCTTTTACAAAATTGCCGCCCTTTGGGCCGGGCAGGAAGGCTCGTTGCTCTTCTGGAGCTTCCTTCTTTCGATCTACGTTTTCTCCGTTTTGATTGCCTACCGGAATAAGAACGGCGAATTGATGCCGTACGTGGGCGTGATTCTCGCCGGCGTCCAGATTTTCTTTCTTACGCTAAATAATTTCATCGCCAGCCCGTTCAAAGCCTTGGCTGTTCCCGGCGCCAATGGCGCGATGGATCTGGTCGCGCGCGCCGATGGCAACGGTCTGACTCCTCTGCTGCAGTATCCGGAAATGGTGATCCATCCGCCGAACCTTTATTCGGGTTACACGGGATTTACGATTCCGTTTGCATTTGCATTGGCTGCGCTGCTGGCGCGTTATCCCGGCGAGAAGTGGATTCACCTGACTCGCAAGTGGACGATGATTGCGTGGTGTTTTCAAACCGCGGGGATTCTCCTCGGCGCGCATTGGGCTTACGCCGTCCTCGGCTGGGGTGGATACTGGGGCTGGGACCCCGTAGAGAATGCCTCTCTGTTGCCCTGGCTGACGGGTACGGCCTTCCTGCATTCCGTCATGATGCAGGAAAAGCGCGGCATGATGAAAGTGTGGAACGTCTGGCTGGTATTCTCAACGTTCATTCTATGTATTCTCGGCACGTTTCTGACTCGGAGCGGAGTGGTTAGTTCAGTGCACGCGTTTGCACAATCCAGTATCGGAAGCTGGTTTGTGGGATTTCTCGCGATAATTTTCACAGTCTGCCTTGTGGCTTATATCAAGAACCGAGATTATTTGAAGAGTGAAAACCAGCTCGACGCCATCGTCTCCCGCGAGTCCAGCTTCTTGTTCAACAATTTGATCCTTCTTGTTTCGTGCATTGCCGTGCTATCTGGCACGCTCTTTCCGGTTTTGTCGGAAGCACTTTCAGGTTCCAAAATCAACGTGGGCGCGCCGTTCTTCAACAAGGTCAATATCCCAATCGGCCTTTTCCTGCTCTTCCTGACCGGCGTGGGACCTCTGCTGGCCTGGCGAAAGACTTCCGTCGAAAGCCTGAAGAGGAATTTTGCGTGGCCGCTGATGATCGGAGTTGTGGGTGGTACGATTATTTTTGCGTTGGGTTACCGAGAGTTCTATTCGCTCATCTGCTTCACATTGTGCATCTTTGTCGCGGCCACAATCCTCATGGAATTCTACCGCGGGGCAAAGGTCATTCGGGCCCGCTCCGGCGCTTCCTTCCTGACCTCTACGATCGAGCTGACCATGCGCAATACGCGGCGCTATGGCGGCTATATCGTCCATATGGGGATGGTTCTAGTCTTTATCGGTTTGGCCGGGGCGGCCTTTAACCAAAACGTCCAGAAGGAAATGCAGCCCGGCTCATCCTTGCAAATAGGGAAGTACACCCTGGTGATGCAAAATTTCGATACGAAGCCGGAGGCGAACTACACGGGATACCGGCTCATTGTCGAAGTCCTCGTCGGTGGCAGGCCATTGATGATGCTTTATCCGGAGAAACGAGTGTTCGACACCAATGGGGAAACCGGCACGATGGTGGCCATTTATTCGACGCTGCGGGAAGACTTGTACGTAGTTTATGCTGGGCAAAGCCCGGACACGAAGTTGCCTGTTCTTCACGCATATTTGAATCCATTGGTAAAGTGGATCTGGTTCGGGGGTGTGATTGTGGTGTTTGGCACACTCGTGGCGCTGCTGCCGAATCGGCGCGCTGTGTTGGTGTTGTCGGGCGTAAAGCAGCCTGCGGCAGCACCGCTTGCACATGGATTGGCGCCGTCGGCGACGTTTCGGGAAGGCCATGACTAAGATGCGAAATGTCAGACGACCTGGATTGCTTTTGTTCCCAGTACTGTTGTGTTTTGCTGGCGCGCTACCTCTCTTGTCCGCATTCGGGGATGTGCAGCAGCTGGACCACACTCACCAGGTCGGAATGAAGGTCAGATGCATGTGCGGCGGCTGCAACGATTCCGCTGGAGGTTGTTATCATGTCGGCGGTGCGTTCTCCGGTCCCTGCGATACTGCGCTGGGGATGTTAAAGAAGATTGATGAGCGGATAGCCAAAGGAGATTCTGACGACCTAATCGTTCAGTCGTTCGTCCAGGAGTTCGGCCAGGCTGTGCTCACCGAACCGCCGCACAGCGGATTTGGACGCGTGGCGTGGTGGCTTCCCGCGCTTGCCTTGATAGGTGGATTCGTGCTGGTCTTGAGTGTCATTTCCAAATGGAGGAAACGTTTCTCCCTTGAGCCCGCGGTAGCTGGAGTTGGTAACGACAGCCCCATCTCCGCTGAGCAGCTGGAGCGCGCGCGCGCGCAAGCTGCTCGCGATACTGAGGATTGATTTTGATCGTTTTGACATTCATCGCCGTTTTTCAGATTTCCTCCGCGGATTGGGCGGTGCTGGGTGCTTGCCTGGCCTTGGCTTTTGCCACGGGGCTCTTCATCTTTTACATTCAGCCGGACGCTTCGGACTTCGCCCCGCACCGCTCGAAACTAGATCAGCTTCTGGAGAGGCGCGACACTCTATACGATAATCTGCGCGACCTGCGGTTCGAATTCCGTTCAGGCAAATATGCGGAAAGTGACTTCGAAGCGATGAAATCTTCCCTGGAAACTGAAGCCGCGCTCGTACTCGCCGAAATCGATCAGATCACGGAGTCGCAGGTGCGGCGTCCTCGCGGTGGCAAACCTGCTGCCTCAGAGCGAGGTGCGCTGTGAGAGCGCGGTGGATCGCGTATCCCGTTCTTGGCGTTTGCTTGCTGCTCCCGCTTTCGTTCGTTTATGGCGCGACCGCTCACGGCACCGTGAAAAATGGCACGACGGGCAAGCCTGCTGCTGGCGTTGAAGTGATCCTTATCCAATTGCAGGGCGGGATGCAGCCGGTTCTAAACACCAAGACCGACGCGCAGGGCCAATTTACGTTTGACTACCCTGCCATCGGAGCGCAGCCTATGCTGGTCCGCGCAGTCTACCAAGGAATTAACTTTCACCAGCCCTTGCCTCCCGGTAAGAACGAAGTGCAAGTCGAGGTGTTCGATCCATCGCGCGACCCGAAGACAATCGCCGTGGATTCGCATTTCGTAATCTTCCAGCCTAACGGCTCGACCTTGGTTGTTGGCGAAGAATACGCCATCAAGAACAATTCCAGCCCAGCTCAGGCGTATTTCCGAGCCGATGGCAACTTTGATTTTGTGCTTCCGGATGGCGCGACCCTGAAGCAGATAGCTGCTCAGGGCCCGTCAGGCATGCCCGTGGTCCAGGCGCCCATCGATCGCGGCAAGAATAAGTACAGCGTGGCCTATGCCTTCCGGCCTGGCGATAACGGTGTCCGGTTCTCGTATGAGTTGCCTTATGCCGGAAATTCCGCTTCCGTGAAACTGCCTACCGTTTATCCCGGCGCGCGACTGGTTGTCGTTGCACCTCCCAGCGTCCAGATCACCGGAGATGGCTTGCAGGCAGGAGGGCAAGAGCAGGGCATGAACCTTTACAGCCGCGACAGCCTTGCCGCGAATTCATCTTTGACGGTCAGCGTCTCGGGAACGGCGCCTCCACCCAGCAGCAATGATTCGAGTGCAGATGCCGGGCCACAGAACCGGGATGCGCAGCAAGGAGGTGATCCACCTTCGGGCGTCGCGATTCAAGCTGTCCCAGGCCGGCTGGATGTCTTGAAATGGCCCATTGTAGGAGGCTTCCTGTGCATGTTCGCTCTGCTGGCGTTTCTACTCGCGCGCAGGCCGGTCGTAGCTGTAGCTGGCGGTCCGACTAACGATATAACGGAATCACCTGGGAAGGCGCCCAAAGCGAGTGTCTCCGCGTTTGCCGCCGCGCCGCGCAGTGCAAAACTGGATGAGGTTGATGCGGCGGTCGGCATGAGTCTGGATGCACTTAAAGACACCCTATTCCGGCTCGAACTGCGTCGCCAGGCGGGAACAATCTCAGAAGCGGAGTATAACCAGGAACGGGCGCGCGCGGAAAAGGTCCTGCGCGATCTTGTGCGAGGCTAAGTTGTGACGTCGCGCGGCGATCTATCTCCTCGCGAGGTTCGACGGTGACGCCGCCGGCATTTTCTCCCGCAGGGCTTTGTCTTGAAAACATCGAAAAACGTTACGGCGGGCTCCGTGCATTGCGGGGAGTCTCACTCACCATCGCTCCCGGAGAATGCGTAGTTCTTGCGGGGCGCAATGGCTCCGGCAAAACCACGCTTTTGCGCGTCGCTGCGCGATTGGCCCGGCCCACGAGCGGGCAAGTCAGATTTTCTAGCGCGTCCGGCGAGAGCAAAGCGAACGAAGTCCCCCCGGGCTTTGTCGCTCACGCCACGATGGTCTACGACGAACTGACGGCTGAAGAAAATCTCATGCTCTTTGCGCGTCTGCAGGATGTGCCTGAACCCAAGAATCGAGTTGAGGCTCTGTTGCAGGAAGTTACGTTGGTCGACCGGCGCGCCTCACTGGTGCGGACATTCTCGCGGGGGATGCGTCAGCGCGTGGCCATCGCGCGTGCCTTGCTGCATGAGCCGTCCGTTCTGCTGCTTGACGAGCCCGCTACCGGGCTTGATCCCCAGGGCGTCCTATGGCTCGCAGCGGCCCTTCGGCGGCTTCGCGATTCGGGCCGTACCATTCTGATGAGTCTTCATGGAGAATCGGAAATATCTTCACTCGGTACGCGCGCCGTACGCTTGGATGCAGGATTGATTGCAGCGGATACCCGCGCCGGCGCGACTTTCCGTTCGATCCTCACGTTTGCCGACGCCTAAATGAGCCTGCTTCCCAATACGTCAGTTTTGCTCGGAAAAGAGCTTCGTACGGAGTTCCGCTCGCGGGAGCTGCTGACCACAACGATTGTTTTCATCCTCATTGTGATTGTGCTCTTCAGCTTTACGTTTGATCCGACGTCGGACGAGTCGCGCCGGTTCGCCCCCGGGCTTCTCTGGCTGGCATTTCTCTTCGCCTCATCCCTGATGCTGCAACCCTGCTTTCTGCGAGAGCAGCATAATGACACGCTGAGCGCCTTACGGCTCTCCGTGAGCGACCCTTTCGCTATTTTTCTCGCCAAGCTCGCTGCAAACACGCTGTTCCTGCTACTCACGGAGCTGCTGCTGCTCCCTTTTTTCGCCGTAATGTACAACGTGCCGGTCGTTCCGGTGCTGCACTGGTTGGTGCTGGTCTTCTTTCTTGCGAGCTTGGGGATTTCCATTGCTGGCACGGCGCTCTCCGCCATCTCCGCACAGGCCCGCATGCGTGAGCTGCTTTTGCCGTTGCTCATGCTCCCGCTTTTGACGCCGATTCTCGTGGCCAGCACGGAAGTCACGAAGGCGCTCCTTGATCGCGCGCCCGACGTGCAGTGGAAGGGAATCGGCTTTCTTGCGACTTTCGATGTGGTTTTTTTGACGGCGCTATGGCTTTTCGGCGAATATCTTCTGGAGGAATGAAGCAGTATGTGGAAACGCGTGACTAGCGGCGCCGTCGTCCTCTTTCTGGTTGGCGCGGCCGCTTATGCCTCGTTTTATATCGCCCCCGAAGAAAAGACCATGCGGGTCATACAGCGAATTTTCTATTTTCATGCGGCAAGCGCGTGGGCGGGAATGACAGCCTTTTCTGTCTGCTTCATCGCGAATCTGCTTTATGTGTGGCGCCGCGACGAGAAATGGGACTCGCTCGGCGTTTCTTCTGCTGAAGTGGGGCTGGCATTCATCACAGTCGTTCTCATCACTGGGCCCATTTGGGCCAAGCCGGCTTGGGGAATTTATTGGACTTGGGACGCCCGGCTCACCTCCACGTTTGTGCTTTGGCTTCTCTACATCTCCTATCTGCTCTTGCGCACGTTGATCGAAGAACCGGATCGCCGCGCGCTGCTCAGCGCTCTTTTTGGGATTTTTTCTTTTATTGATGTTCCGATTGTTTTTGGAGCCATCCGCTGGTGGCGGACTCAGCATCCGGCACCGGTCATTATGGGCGGGCCCGGTTCTGGACTCGAGCCCACAATGCGAAAAGTGTTTTTCTTCAGTGTGCTTGCGCTGCACGCGCTGATGGTTTTTTTGATCGCAGAACGCTACCGGCTGGAAAAGCTGCGTACGGACCTTGAACTTGTGCGCCGCGAAGCGGAGGCTTTATGAAAAGTCTGGACAGTGTTTTCGCAGCCTATGTCATCGGGTGGGCTGTGTTTTTTGCCTTTTACCTCAGCGTCGCAAAGCGAACGGCCACCCTGCGGCAGGAGGTTGACCACCTGAAGGATTCGTTGAACCGGGGAAAATAGTTGGCAGGGAAGAAAAAGGTCGGGATCGTCTTGTTTCAGCTCGGCGGGCCGGATTCCCTCGAGGCCGTCGAGCCATTTCTACTGAATTTGTTTCTTGACCCGGACATTATTCCGATGGGGCCGCTGGGCTTCTTGCGGCGTCCACTTGCGAAGCTCATTTCATCGCGACGCTCTGTTCCGGTCCGCGGCCGATATGCCGAGATTGGCGGCCGTTCACCGATCGGGACGTTGACTGAACGGCAGCGAGGTTCACTGGTCGAAGCGCTATCAAACGACATGGACCCCGTAGCGGTTGTTGCGATGAGGTATTGGCACCCGTTCACTGAGGAGGCCGTCGAAGCTCTGCGTAAGTCCACTCCCCTCGATGAGATCGTGCTTTTGCCGCTTTACCCGCATTTTTCTTACGCCACGACGCTTAGCAGCCTCAAGGAATGGCGCCGTGTTTACGGTGAGCCGGACAATGGGCCACCGCAGCGAACTGTCAGCCAGTTTTATGACCATCCGCTTTATGTCCAGGCACTCACGCAACGTATTGGTTCTGTCTTGCGCCAATTCGCGGATAGCTCACGCATTCACCTCGTTTTCAGTGCACATGGCTTACCAATAAGCCTTGTCGAGAAGGGCGATCCGTATCCTGGACAAGTCGAAGCCACCGTCCGCATGGTTTGCGAGGAGGGAAGAAAACAATTTCCCGGTTGGCCGCAAACACATTTGTTGTGTTACCAGAGCAGGGTCGGACCAGCAAAATGGCTCCAGCCGCCTCTTACAGGCACTATCGAGCGGCTCGGGACCGAAGGCGTCAAGGAGATGCTTGTGGTACCGATTTCGTTTGTGACCGAGCACATCGAAACCCTGCACGAAATAAATATTGAAGCCCGAGCAGAAGCCAAGAAGTTCGGCGTCGAAGTTTTTCGCATGATGCCTGCGGTCGGTGATTCGCCCCTCTTTATCGCCGCGCTTAAGGATCTGGTGCTTCGAGCTGTCGGCCTGTCGCCGGATACGCAAGCAGCTCAGGTTTCTTCGGCGGTCTCGTCGTGAAAGCACACGCACGACAGCAGATATCCGCAGCGCACTGGACCCGGCTTGTCCAGCAAACTAGAGTCGATTAGTACAAGGAGCATGAAGGCCGTCAGTGCGCTATAATTTCGCGCTGTGCTAAAGAGATGAAGCCTCCTTATCATCCAAGCGTTCATCGATTCGCGGTCTTCACGGT
>Ga0210402_10001796_pt1 | contig 21730 bp, 26 predicted proteins | sample IncBWC7MmetaG_FD_161055 | JGI IMG/M metagenome (GOLD analysis project Ga0210402, IMG submission 161055) | Forest soil microbial communities from Barre Woods Harvard Forest LTER site, Petersham, Massachusetts, United States - Inc-BW-C-7-M | ecosystem: Environmental > Terrestrial > Soil >... | reverse complement strand
TTTTGCCTTCTTTGCCCTCCTGCTTATGGGGAATGAACCATGTAGAGTCAGGGGTCAGACCCCTGGAATGCGCGGCACTTGAATGCATCTCGGCGTGCGGTCCGGCTATGGATGGGACGAGGAGCAGTCAAGTCGAACAGATCGACAAGGCGAAGGTAGAGCAGGAGGGAGGTACTAGTAGGAGAGTATTGCGACCTTCAAAGATAAGGAGAGTATTTTTGCGCCAAAGTGGTTTGATTTCATTGGAAGTTCATAATGATCCGTAACCGCAAGCAACCGTAAGGTTTCTGAGACGGACGGGCAGGAGGATAATCCTAGATAGCAATAAATATTCTGCTAAGCTTGAACTGCCATGAGTGAGAAAATTTCGGCAAATAGTTTCGCAGTACATGCATCGGATGACGATGAAAAGGCTGATAAGATAACAATTGAGCAGCTGATTGGCAGCTGATATTTGGAGAATGTAGTTATAAGTCATAACGGTCAGAAATAAGCATAAAATAGCCACATACCGCGATCTGGTGCGTAACCTGTTCTTGCATGAAGGATTCTATAACTGCGGGATATGGGCGCTTATGTATCTTGCATCATGATGCGCAAATGATGCGCCACAGCCGACGCTGCCGCAGTGGTCTCCTTGGAAACATGCGCATACAAAGGGCGCGTGCAGTCATGATATAGACTGACAAAAGCTTCGAAGTCCACCTCAATTCTACCCAACTCGTCCACTGGTGACTGAATGGCCTCTTCCGCTTCCAATGGTCTCCTCACATCCTCTTCCGCCGTCCAGGAGAAACTTCATCGACGATCCCATTCACCGTCGTGGATTATCCCGCTGTCATTACCTATTCCATGTATATGGCGCGGGTTGCGTTTGTTGGTACCAAACCCGAACCGCCTGTATCAGTTCAGCGTTTCTCGTTTCGGTCGGAAAAGAGGCCGTTTACTTCTATGTTTCGCTTTCCTCCTGATGATATTTACCACCTTCGCCTTGATGAAGCAGTTGCCCCTGCCTTTCACTAGGAACCCGTCCACACTCATATTTAAACGGGAAGACTTGCAGCGGATTTGGAAATGGGAGATTGCAAGTGGCCATTACCCCAGTCGTCGTCCGAGTAAGTGACAAATGCTGGTCCACGTCTTATATCTCTGACATATCCGCTCAGTACCAGAACAGGTAGGACTGAAATTGGCGCCAGATAATCCGGCACTTCCACCTCGAAGACCTCGCATCCCTCCATGGTTTCAACCCCCTCCAGGATCCGTCGTAACAAATACTCATGGAATTGGCCCGAGACGGACCTACTTCGACATTCAAAGTCAACCTCCGGACGTTGCATATCCCCCTCGGCCAGTCCCTGGCAGTGTCGCGGACTTAGATGTGGTTATGGAGCATTGCGATTTTACCGAAAATAAGGTATTATCGTGAACATCACTTGTCGATTTTCTGGCGAACTCACACACCCCGACTGCAGTATGTGCGGGACTGTTTAGAAGTCCTCCGACAAGGCGCGGGGTTGGATAATGGGAAACGGCTACGACAAGGGAGGATGGATGACTGGAAATATATCTACCTGGAGCAAGCCAACACTCAAAACTCTTCCGACCCAAGTCCCGTTCGTGACGCGGGCCAGCGTTCAATCCCAGCAACAAAACAAAACGAACACGCAACAGATCCTGATTATGGATTAACAAGAAAACGAGGTGCTAATTGGGAAACTCCTCCGATCGCACTACCACTCCCGTTACAGCACCATTCTTATTCGTCCCTCCCGACTCCATGCGATCCCGAAAACCCTCGGCTCTTTCATATGTTTTGGACTGGGCCGTTCTCCGACAAACCCTATCTTGCGCTTCTGTCCTTCCTATATACCCAGAATGTTGGTCTGCATCTTGATGCCTATCCTGAGGACTCGGCTGTCTGCCGTCCAGAGTTTTGGGTGTGGATTAATCCCGGCCCTACTGGCGCGGTTCCGGATTCAGCAGCAAATGATATGCTTGACCAGCTCACGTCCAATCCATGGGCATCGCCATTCTTGCATCCTCGGTTCAAGGGAATTGTCCATTTCAAGCTCTGGAATATCACGGAGCAACTCGACGGTGTTCCCGAGCTGAAGGATGAGTGGCGAAAAAGAGATTCCTTGTTCAACTCTCTTGGTCGTGTCATCAGCGCCCCGAAGAAAGAACAGGAATCGCATGCCTCCAGTGCGACAAGTGGAAACGGGTCGCTCCGAACAAAGATTTCTCCTACAGTGAACCACACCGGCTCCAAATCTTCCACCTCCTATGACAAACTCTCTGCTGTCATATCAGACATTGCGCGTTTCATCCTTTGCCATCGTTTCGGGGGGATTTATCTGGACGCAGATACTATATTCCTGCGAGATTGGGAAGAGCTATGGGGATGGAAAGGCGCATTTGCGTACAGATGGTCTCGTCTCGAAAGGTACAACACGGCTATTCTGCACATGAACAAAGGTTCCGCATTGGGAACATTCCTGTTCCGGACCGCAGTGAAAAACGATTTTGATTTCCATCCACAGTCCGTATGGTGTTACATCAAGGAAGCACATTTGCAGGGACTGTTACTCCGGCTTCCAGACGCTTTATTTGATTCGGCGTGGCTGAATATAGAGTATTATCAACGCGAACGACCACCTCAACCGTTTTTTACCGAGTTGAGTACATCCATCGATTACTGTCTAACTATATCTCACGGTATGGTAATACTGGTATCAGTTTTAGTGATTTCTTTGATACTCCGCTCGCAAAGAGTGCTTCACCTCTAGCATTGGGTTTCGACGGCTTTTTCAGAGGAGCATTCTCCTATCACTTCCATAATTTCTGGTCCGTGATCAATTATCTTGTCGCCCGCGCCAACTCATTTTTCCGTGCAGGCGGGTACCTTTTGACCCGTCACGGAACTGGCCAGCCCTTGGTCCCCGATTCGAGGCTGGCGAACGTGTTGCCCGTTCTGCTGCTCGTGCTGAAGCCATTGCAGCGGGGATAACCGACATAGATCTAGATGAGGATGGCATCGAAGATGATCGGCGAGATCTGGACTGGGCAACAGTCCTGAAGAGGACATTTGAGGGTTATATTCGTGGTGAACGACCGAATATGTACGGCGAGTGGATCCGTTGGTAAAGACATCTTGTATCGTCGTGATCATGATACTCCTTCGAGACTCCTATGCGAGATTCCTAGACTTTATTACGCTTAACTCGTTTAATTGACAAGGCTGCCAAGCCCCCTAGTTCCCTGCAGTCTCACACACAGCACGCGCATATAATTACACTAGATACAATGTAATGTAGATAGACTCCATCGAACGAGCGTCAACCTTGTCTTTTTTGCAGGTCTTACCTCACACGACGGATTACAAGTGATCAAGTGACATTCAAGTTGTTTTACTATAGTGATCCAGAAACATGTCCTTATACGGCAGCGCGACAGTCCGGGGTCGAGATCTAGACTTGGACCTTGTTTCAAAAATTATCGAGAGTTACTAAGCACCCTCGAAATGGAGCGGCCTTACATGGATAAATATATCGCATGCAGCCTTCGCACACTCGCACAAGTCCAACAGTTTAATTGCAGCACGGCCCAGAGCAAACAATTTGGAGCTGGGTGCAGTACGACGTTTGTCGAGGTGGTTAGGTGGCAATCTAGGACAATATTAGGCTTAGCACGCCTTTTTTGCGATGAATTGCGCCATTGTGTTCAAATTGTGTTTTTCCGACCGTCAGTTTTCTCATATATGAAGTCCTCCGAGTCAGTGTCCCCAGTTTCGTGACTTTCAATCCCTCTCTTCTTAACGTGGAAGGCAGCCCCGAAATTTCCGGTCAAAACCCCAACCATGGGGTGTTACTTCTCCAGCTCTTGTTGTAGTTTCGCCGCCGGATCTGAATCTGCACCTTCGTCGCGTTGTTTTCCATTGATAGAGGCATGACTGTTAACACCGTTAGAATGCACAGGCGATGAGGAAGTGCTGGTGCTTCCCCCATTCCCGTAACTTCGCGTGGATACCTCGCAGTGCCACACAAGACGTAGAAGACTTGGCCGACTGTTGGTTAGCATGCGATGGCGACGTCGACGACTATGGCTGGGTTATCACACTACTCCCGTACGCCCTCCTTTCTGACTGACTTGACCCTTCATTTGCTACGGTCCTCGCTCGCCTTCACTGGGGTCTGGGCAGTCTGGCATGTGAATGCTGCAATAAGTCAGTCCGACGAAGGTGATGGTATTCATCGAGGATACTATGCATTGGGTGCATTGGGAGCGCATCACAGGAACATCCACGATTTACTCACTTACTCCTTCATCGGACCATATGGTTCCACCGACCCCTCGTTATCCGATCCCCCACCTTCGTCGTGACCCGATAGACCGGGTGTTTCGAACCCTTTGCGTAAACGCTTCTTCTCAGTTCGCAGGACATGGCTGATCCCATCCCCAGGTATGTCCTCATTCCCAATTAACTCTCCTTCCCCTCCACCTTTCCCTCCTTATATCACCTTCGGTGGATACATGCACTCCTATCTCGAGGTCGTGTGGATGGAGCGGAGGACTCGACTTTCTGTTGGTCTGAGTGTGATGTTAGTTTTGCCACGGCTGCGGGTATCACCATGGTGTCAGGTGAAGCGTGAGGGTGGTGGGCTGCCTGGATGACACAAGGCCTTGGGTGATAGTTGGGTGAATGATTCACTGCCCCTGCAAACGGCTGCCGAAAAACGGTGCCGTGGTGTCACAAACGTCGCAGAGTTGGTGTTCAGTGAGGTGTGATAGTGAGCTGCCTGAAGTTTGAACGACGTGAAAAACACGTGATTAACAATATTGAACTCATAAATATAGTATTAGTACAAGGCTATAATTATACAGTCTTGCCCTTCTAGTTTGCTTCCTGAGCCTTACCCTGATCAAGACCCAGTCCTGTTAAGTCTCGCCACCTACTATCACTGTCATTGCATCCCCGAAGCAATTCGATTCTTCCGCGATGGAAACATACTCCAATGGACTTGTGTCTGACGATATCCTACTCGGCTTCAAACGTTCACTCGTTGACGATGACCTGGACAATGTCTTTCCCGTTTGGATTGAAAGAGCAAAATGTCGACAAACTGAAAGATTTGGTCATGGACCACACATTGATAGCAAATATATCCCTCTCGGCAAGGTGAGCGAGATCTACCGGTGCGCGTTGATGCTAAAGACCCGATAATGTGGCAGGTTGACGTAGATCTGAACAATGTCGACGAGGGTTCTCTCTAAGGCGGTGTCGAAGGTGTGGATAAATAAGCTGATGGTATGGAAATATAATTGGAACAACTGACCGTTCCCATCCCCAGTTATGCACTGCACGTAGTTTCCGCTTGCTGATGAGTGCGAGTTGCCTGTCGTATCCACTGCGCATTGCTAATTCTTATTCCCCGCACTCTCGCATTACGGGAGAAACACTTGGACGTTTGCTTCGCTGGCTTTGGTCTCTTGTATTTCCATCCCGCAATCAAGGCGACAATCTTCCATCATCTCTATCCATCCATTATGATTTCGTAGATCCAGGTCCTGTCCGGCCTCGTGAACTCTCTTGCGGTGAACTAATTTGTCTCACCGGATACCATATTCCCTATCTGAAGGTATTAGAAGTCGAAGAGGGGGCGAAGGGATCGGACTTTACTTTACCATCGCCAGCCTCCCGGACGGCGTAAAGTTTCTTCTCGACGGTTCCAAACTCCTTATCGCTACATTTACGAGACATTTGGACGATTTTGTCGGAAGACAATAACAATGTGATGGTACATCAGAGAAGTCCTCGGCTGGCTGCATTGACTCTCGCCCATCGGATAATGCTGTGCTCGCCACCTGTTACCTACTCTCTCCAATAGAGATGCCTCAGAGATATTGTCGCAGCCTTGGCAAGGACTCTAATGCTTACTTATGCACTTCGTCAGCTTCAGGCTTTTCAGGCCTTTGGAACGGTGTCCATCCTTGAAGTCGTCAAGGGCCCAACACCGGTGGAAAGATACAAACTGCAATGGTTAACCTCGGGATACCGTTATATGTGTCTCCGTGCTTATGATGGCATCCAGACCACAGGAAACGGCCTGTCATTTTGTCTGGTACGCCAAATTGCTCCTCGCTGTTTCACGAACACTCAATGACGATCGACTTCCAGTAAATTTCAATGAACTCGCCTCAGTTTTGGGACGGCCAAATCCACCAATCCCCTTTACCTCGCCTACCCAAGGAACTTTCCGTGCTTTGCGCATTTCATGTCATCGATATCGACTTTAAACTTAGGGTCCGATCGCCGGTGCAGGTCCCAGGAACGGCTCGTTCCACTTGGCACGCTGATATTTACGCTCAGAATGAGGGCAAGACGCGAGTCCCATTCCGTCAACGACTCAAAAATCCTCACCCTCGTTTCAGTCTTCAATCGCTGGGCCTCATTCCAGCTCCTTGACCGCAATTTATGATGGTAAATGCCTACGATTTCCGCGACCGAACGGTAATCATTCCAACCGACACTAGTTCCGTCGAAAACATCGAGCCTTGCCTCCTCAACATTGAGCATTATTGAGAGGGTACGGAGTATAGGAACCCATCTAAGCACATCACTCCCTGAGGTGTGTACTCAGTGCCTTTCTCTTGGCTTCTAGGCACGGGTGCTGCACGAAGGACTTCACCTCCTCACAACGTTTCACAGATGGGCGGTCCTGGCCATTAGCGGCGGAAATTAGAATGCTCTGTCTCGAGTTTTCTATCTCCATATTCTCCGTCAATTATGCTCAACCCAGTTCTCACACCTCTCTTTAAAGAATGGAACAAGTCCTCGTCACCTCTGCCACCTCTCTTCAATTCCCAGTACTAGGATTGTAAAGCCAATCGTACATTGCGTCATCGCCAAGCATACGCAGACTTAGCCGCTGTTCCTGTTACAAGGAGATTATTTCAGCATGTTAACACCATATGATCTCGAGTGGCATGCTTTCACCGTTGATTCGTTTTCGGGTCCGGAGAAGTGATCGTGCTAATTGGTTCGTGCCTCCATTTTCCTACAACTTGCCGGAATACTGGGGTGCTCCTAATTATCCATTCGCACTAGCTAAGGATCTTTCACAATAACGGCAGCTCGTAACCAATGGCGCACTAGGATGCTGCACGCCCGGCATACCCCGGGAAGCCGCGAGCTCTACCCCGAATCCCCCCTGTAGTACTCCAATGGGTCAGGTCCTCGATCTGTGGTGGCATCATCCCGGCTCTTGTTTACGGCTAAAGTCTGCGGCGCAATACCTTTTTCTGAAAGTGATGTTTCAGTATTAACGGAATTACATCTCGCCACTCAGACGCGGTCCTCATCCACGTTTGCACGACAGAGAAATGGAGTAGGACACACGTAACATATGGTGCGTTGTACCCACTTTCTCCCACAGGTATTTTTGTATTGTTTTCACCAGTCTCATGACACTCATTACACTAGGCGTGGCCGATTCGACTGCTGTACGACATTTGCTTGGCAACCTGGGTGGTGGTTGTAGGGATCGAGTGTCCGATCATTGAAGCCCCAAAATTTTGGGTTTCATGGACCGGAGCTACGTCTGAATTCTTCTGTGCTTCATATTTTGTTCAGCGTCTCTTGACCTTGCGCACCCCTCAAGTTAGAGTTGCCGTGATCTTGATCGAGTCCAAGAATTTCGAACCTGGAGCTGGACCGAAGTTCTGTTCCACGTTCGAGGGCACAAGCACTCAAGCGTAATTAACGGTCATAGTAGTTAGAATATATAATAGCAAGGAAAGTCCAGTACGATTGATAGATCGTTGGGTATGCCCGAGTTGTGCCCGAGGTATAAAATATCTGTAAGGTGAGAAAAACAAAATGAGCACTGGGACAATTGCAACTATTGACCTTCAGACATGCAGCTGTCCCGTGGTAAAAATGGGTTGATGTCGGCACGTCTGCTATTGCAAACACGGTAAAGAAAACCGTCTAGTGAAACCGTAAACGATAGCAGCCTGAGCGCGCCCAAGTTTCGCCTGTCATGTGTCACAGGGTCTTGCATTGTGCAATCATTGATTCATTCTCTTGGCAGACTATCGGTCACCAGTCACGGCTGAGCACGTGCCCTGCTTGTCTCCCTCTCAATGCCCTCCCGGATTTTTGTCTTTTTCGGAGGGTAGGTGCTATGACCCAGAACGTTCTTTGACCATCAATATGTCTGTAGTGGTACTGCGAACCAACTCTCGTCGTGGCTGAGAAAGCGCGGCATGTGTTGACAAACAATTTGGCACCTTCAAGTTCACGAAACTGCCAAGAATTGGCCAAGAAACTGCATCATGTCTTACATGTCGCAGGATCTTGGAATACCCTCTACCTAAATGTAGATGGGAATCCCGTACCTGCCAAGGCAGCCCTCAATCCAGGCTATACTCGAACAACCACGCTCGATTGGGCACGACCGTGAACCCACATTTACTTAAAAGACACGCAATTTCCACATTTGCTGCAGACAACCGTCTTCCTATCTTACAATGCATTACTTGTCATTTTATGTCCAGTTGTTCTTGTTCCTTGTGGTTACGATCCTTAGCGTTGTTCAAGTCGCAGATGCTTCACCTTCGTTGAATGTCTTGGAAGCAAGGCTACCTTGCCAGGGAAAGTGTAGTGAGTGGTTTTCGAGAACTGATGTCAACGTTGCACTAACACTTTATTTCAGAGGCAACGGAGAAGTGCGAGAACAATAACTGCGTCGTGGTCAAGCAGCCTTGCGGTGGAAAGTGCAGTAAGTGACTCAAGAAAACTACTAGTAGTGTCAACGTTGCACTAACATTTTATTCAGAGCCTTCGGAGAAATGCGAAAATGACGAATGCATCGAGAACAAGCAGCCTTGTGGCGGAAAGTGCAGTAAGTGACTCTCAAAAACCGATGTCAACATTGTGCCGACGTGTTATTTCAGAGCCTTGGGAGAATTGCGAACGTGATCAATGTGTCAGCGCCAAAGACGATTGCCACGGAAAGTGCAGTGGGTGATTTTCAAAAACTAATGTCGACGCCGAGTTAACCTATTCTCTCAGAGCCTTGGGAACATTGCGAGCGCGGTCAATGTGTCAGCCCCAATGACGATTGCCACGGAAAGTGCAGTGGGTGATTTTCAAAAACTAATGTCGACACCGAGTTGACTTATTCTCTCAGAGCCTTGGGAACATTGCGAGCGCGGTCAATGTGTCGGCCCCAAAGATGATTGCCACGGAAAATGCAGTGGGTTGTTTTCAAGAATTAATGTCAAGACCGAGCTAACATTTTTTTTTCAGAGCCTTGGGAGCACTGCGAGCGCGGTCAATGTGTCGGCCCCAAAGATGATTGCCACGAAAAGTGCAGTGGGTGGTTTTCGAGAACTGATGTCGGCACTGAGCTAACATTTTCTTCCAGAGCCTTGGGAGCACTGCGAGCGCGGTCAATGCGTCGGCCCCAAAGATGATTGCCACGGACAGTGTAGTGAGTGGCTTTCGAGGACCGACGTTGCCTCCATACTAACATTTTATTTCAGAGCCTTGGGAGAATTGTGAACATGGTAGATGTGTCAGTCACAAAGAGCCTTGCGGCGGAAAGTGCAGTGAGTGGCTTTCGAGAACCGGCGTTAGCATTTGTGCTAACATTTTATCTCAGAGCATTGGGAGAAGTGCATCCGCGACAAATGCGTTTCTCACTGAGGGGAAACAACGTAGGGGTCTTTTTTTTATAGATTAAATGTCAGTGTCAGACCTAAATATATTGTTCAGACATGCAACGCGGATGGTCAATGCGCCTGACAATACAGCTCCCATTTCGTGTTGCAGGGACATTTTAAAGGACACACTCGTTTTTATGGTCCTTTCGTCTTTCTACCGTGCCAGACTTCTTGCGCTTGAACTTTTTCTCCAAAATTGCTCCACCAAATTTGCCTATCCCGTAGTTCCCAAATTCTATGCTTGTACTACCAGTTTGTTGTGCGGTCTGTTGTGTCTTTGGACACCATCTTTCCGTTACGCAGTGGACCTTTTCGTTACACAGCAGACATTACCATTACGTTATGCGGTCGACGCGCTACCTTTTCCAATGAACCATTATCCTTTGATCACTCAACCGTCGTGCAAAGGTTTCGCGGCAATCCTCACAAGTCGTCTCCTGAAGTGAATCATCCGGAATTTGGTGATACCCATCACTCATGTTTTTGTTTTCCACTTCGTTTTTGTTGCACCACTGCTCCTCTCGCAACAATAAGTTGTGATGTTTTCTTTGGCCATTTCCGAGCAGTCAAATGTCTGATCTCGTGTTGGAGGGCGCCAATATAGCATACTGTTCAAATACTGTTTATTTTATTTTTACGGGGTTTTGTTCACTCTCGTAGGCAAATTCTCCTGCACTGGCAGCGGTGACAGCTCAATCGAACAGCAACGAAATTTCGGTGAGTGACCGGTTCCTTGAATCATCCAAATCAACGGCTACTAACATATTTGATAGAAGGAGCGCTTGGCGAATCTAAATTTTCGTACTAACAAGTAAACTACCAGCATATTCGACACCGGTCTCAAATTGATGTCGGATCATAAGGAATCTGTAGCAATGAAAATTGAAAGTAGTAGGGCCGAACTTATCGTGAGAATCGCACTAGGGAAGTAGATGAACTGGTTTAATGTTGGGAAATGCAGAAAGGGGAATGGGAACGATGGACCGACCCTGTTAAAGGAAAGGTCGAGGTTTTGGAGTCTGTGAGATGATGCTGTCAAAGGCATCAGCAAAACTCGAACGCTCAGGGTCATCTTCTTGGCCTCTGCTTCTCCCGTCTTCGTCCACCAGCCTGCCTCCTGCAACCCACTCTTCCAGCCACTTCTTCCCACTCTTCACGTAGTTTGCATACCCCGCTTTTGTCCTTGTAGACTCATGCCACTCGTCCGTAGTTTGTTGACTGTGATTAAGTAAAGTCGAAGCCGATGGTTCTGGAACAGATGGGGTCTGCATCAGTGTTGCCGTCAGTATGGAACGGGCTTTCTTTTTGGCCTGTGGCCCTGTGCGCAAACAGATGTGCCAGAGCCAGTCAATGTTTTGCTAGTTTCGCTTGCGTGAGGCATAGGTGCTGATGCCGGGCTCTCAATTGAGTGACTTGAAACCACCCGCCACCAACATTTGACGATGTCAAGAAACAGGAGCCCAAGTCGAGTGTCTGGTATGACAGCTCATGGGTGTTGCGGGAAATGCACAGCTCAGATCTGATGGTGGTTCGAGTGGGAGTGACTCGAACCTCTTCAAGTTCTATCTGATCAAGCTAAATCAAGCCTAATCGAGCTTGCTAAATCTGACAGTTCGGGTCACAACTAAGGTTTACATAATGTTTCTTCCTACCTGCGACTCCTTCGTTTACACGACATGCCATCCTCTAAAGTCCAATACATGGTGAACCGGTACAGAACTTGATCACGATGTACCTTCCTGTAGAAGATGTAATAATATCTTAAGGCCGCTTTTCTTCTTCTGAGCTATGTACTCGTGTTAGTCTGAATACGTGGCCCAGAATGGCGCCGCGCAGCGGCAGGGGGTTGACAAGGAGTGCCGTCGCTGAGCTCGGACAAATGTTGTTCTGTTTGACTTCCCCCCACAAGATTGAAATTGGGAGTCGCCTGCGAGAGCCTGCCGGTCCTAGAATTGGGGTTCGCGACCTCTTCAGACAACGCCAATGACTGCATCACGAAGTCGGTAGTTTCAGCCACCTTCATGACGACACTGATGTTAAAAACTCACCGGCGTTGTAGAGCTCGATAGTTCTTGTGTGTGTCTACCAGTTCTCAAACTCCTGAACCAATCCTGCAAATCAAATTTATGCGTGCAATGCTCCAGGATGCAGTCGTAACCTTTACCTTACTATCGCCCGTTCCGAGCCCCCGGGCCGGGGACTGGGGCTGCGACACCCGATCAGGTGGAAGATAGTCGTAAAATGATTCTGGCCGAGGCGAAGGAACTTCATGAATGGTCTTCTGCAATATAATCGTCCCGCGGCAATCGGGCTCTTTTCCTCGTCCACAATCGGTTTGCACGGGCGTCAAGGCAAAGGGACCAACGTCCAGTGTCGGTAGAGAAAATCGGCTGGTGTGTGAGTATGACCCCACAGTGACCCAAGAGAGAGCTATCGCGTTCAAAGCAACCTAAAATTCGATCAGGCATGAGCAGAAAGAGGTGGGAGCCTAGCGTGAGATAGATACATACATCTGCAACACAGCTGCCGAGACATGCCCAGCCATACTCCTCACCTTTCAGAATTGTTAGGACAGCTATATTAACCTGAAAGATTACGTTGAATCGATGCCCTCGGAAGCCTTGTCACGGCAAGCTTACAGCAGATATAGTTAAACTAATGATGGCACCACTGGAAAGAGTATCATTTCACACGTCAAAATTCAAATGAAGAATGAGGATCACTCACTACAGAGTCCTAGTGGCGACCCTCCTGAGCCCGTGGCTCATTACATTCGATCGCCGCAGAGGCCATAGAAACATAGCCGTGAGAAACATATTCAGGAAGAGGTCGTACGATACCAAGGGAATCGATCTGTGGTACATGAGAAATGCGCGATGTCTTCGGGTACGTGAACGTACGCAAAGTTTTTGAGACCGATAATGCACATTCCATCCGTTCGTATCCAGCTATTCTGCCCTATAATCGTGAGTACTACGATGGTCACATAGCCCAACACGACAACGGCGCAGATTCGATATGCCGGTGACCTGAAGCGTGGCGTTTGGTGGCCTCCTGACCAGACAATATGCATCTGCTCAACAGTACTGAGTAATTCATTTGAAAAAATGTCGCGTAGTCTACCCTCTCGACGAGAAATCCATATATGAGAAACTGTTTATGAGAACGGCGTTGGTACGGTGTAGGCAACAAATCAGACAGCATATCGCACCTTGCTCACAGCATAGAAGCCAATGCAGGCATAGATGGCCAGGGCACAGGTCTTGTGCGAGGATGACAGACCCACTCCATTTACTAACACACCAGCTACGTTTCAAGGCGAGTATGGGTGAGTTCCGTGATTCAAGTGGACATATTTGTGACATCACTAACTGAAAAAGATAAAGAGCCAGCTGGGATTAATTGCAAGTTAGACCAAGTCATGTTGAGGCATTTTGTGCAACGAACGAGACAAACAACACCAGTATCACAAACAGGCGACCCCGTGTCATGTTCGCCCATTGACTCCAGCTATTGAGAGGTGGCACGCGACGCGCGAGGCAATACGACAGAACAGACACTCCTTGTTTCCGGGAATGATAAACAGTTGAAACATGAATACTCTTGAAATCCCAAGGCTGACTTACCCAAGAGGTGGACACAATCTGATAAGACTTGATGGGAATGGGCCGTGAAAACGACTGCTGGTCTTTTCTCTGGTAGAGTTGCCATTGGTCGTTGGTTGAATGTTGCCTTGAAGCGTGAAGGGCAGAAGTAGCAGGCTGAGGGAGGATAAAGTTCCGATAAACAAGCAAACCTCGAGCAACCCGGGCTGCAATGGCATCCGTTTCCTTGAGGTTAGACCATCGTCTCAATCAAAAAATGGTGAGAACGATCAGCAAAAACCTAGACTTCTTACAGCGCTATTCCTAATTATGCCTAATCCTCAACTTTCAAAATTTTGAAACCAAGGCACAATTGCCAGCACATGATACTCACATGATGAGCTTGGACTGTTCTGGAGCGATCTTCAGGGACCATTCCTGTCAAATCAGGCAAGCTTCTAGACTCCAGTGCCAGAAAGTGTGAGAAAACTTGACCATGTGAGGTCCGCTAGTGTAATAAATTATCTGTATTTGGTAAATCATTGTCCATGAGATAGTCTAACGGAATACTCCGATAGATGTGGGACGTCCCAACCCATCATAGGTTTGAGCCTTGAAGGATTCCGCATAATTAGGAATAGCGCCAAAATAGCGCTGTAATTACTAGTCTCGCGACTCTCGCTGCCAGCCGTTATAGGAGAATCCACGGGGTTTGCTTGCCTCTAATAGGACTAATATAGACTCGAGCCAGTCTCCTTTGCAGTTACTATACGCGGTCTTGAGTCCGAGAACGGAGACGGAGGGAAAAAAAGATATGTGTATGATCGTATTATAGTAAGCAATCCCCTTAACCGTGGATTCTCCTATAACGGCTGGCGGCGAGACTAATACCAACTAAAATAAGATGATGACACAGTAGGCTGCCGGCTTGACATCATCCATCAAAAATCTATTTTTGTTTCGCAGAACTCAACAAACCGGCTCGACCCAGCTGGACCCTCATTTCTGGTCCCCCGCCAAATCTGAGGTGCTGAATTGGACGAAAAACAGCCCAAAGTTGCATAAAAAGTGCTTCAAGTCATATCATTGGCAGGTGCCTCCGGGATATGCTCAAGCTCGTCCCGGAAATCGAAGGTTTTCAAATAGTTCATCCGAGTCATGGGCAAGTCATGGGTCAACAAGCGGCATGTCATGTGCACAAACAATGCTCAATAACTTGACCGCCTTTGCGCGACTCCGAGCACGAGTGGCTATGTACTCTCTGCTATTTAGCTGAGAGCTCTATTGGCGCCGTCATAGGTGAGTAAAATGCACAAGATTTTGCATTCTCAAAGGATTGAATAAATTCCATACTAGGCAGTGTGAATACAAGTCCGAACTAACTACGCATGACTTAGAGCAAATTCAATTGGGGGCACTTGTCATTGAGCAAGCATTGCAGCCGCAGATTCATTTGACGCTTCTTTTCGAAAACAGTTAGGACATGACTCGTCGAGAAGGTAGCCACAACATTCCAAGTGGCTTTCTAATTCTCTCCCTCCATCTCCACTTCGTGATTCGCCATTGCCAAGTCTACTGACGTAACATGCTTGCGTGTATTTCGCACAGGCATGGGTCATTGTATCTCCTTGAATGCATGACGACATCTTGGTCTTTTTCTATTTCCGTTAGTCCCCGGAACCCAATACGAGCTCGGGATCCTACAATACATTTTGTGTTAATGTCGTATGACCCAATTAGTCTGTTGCGAACCCCACGTCACAAGTGTAAAGTGTCTTAACAGGTTCCGGCGATGCCATTTTCTCTATTAAATACATCTAATCCGCCTAACTAGCGGTCGATTTCCACTAGCTTCAGCCTAGCTTTTTCCAAGCGCTCCATCCGAGCCGTCAGGTGGTCCCGTTCAGCAACAGTCGAGGGGTCCTCAGCCAAGTGTTTAGCACAGCGTGCCCTCGCCCCATCAGAATCGAGCTGGAGCTTGGAGATGAGAAACTCATGCAGCTCGTCAGACACCGCCTGGACGAAGGAGATATCGGTCGCCTTTGTTATGGTATCTGAGAAAGACTGCGAGGAGGACGGATCGCTTTCAATATTGAAACGAAGCAGTCAGGAAACCCACCTTAGTCATCATCTCGCAGTACGCCCTCACCTCTGCCATAAAGTCTAATTCGACTCCATAGTCCTTTGACTGTGGGGCATTTGGCTGGGGAAAAACAGGCGCGGTGGGCTTTGTAAGGTCGCCGGAGTATTGTGCAAATGAATACGCTAGAGTCGGTCCTTCGAAGTTATCAGCATCAAATATTGGGAAGTCATGAATTGGGCTGTCGACTTACCTGTCGCCGGAGCGCTTTCCGGGGTGGGGGACGGGAAGAGATTCGCACGGGCGAGCGTGTAATTTGCAAGCCACTTCGCTTTTGTGTACGCCAAATCTTGCTGGTGGTGAGTAAAAGGCCTCATTTCCCAGCGCATTACATTGCGGAGCTGCCGAAGGCACTTGTCATGGCGACGCTACATTAGTTCTACGATAAAGCATCTAGGGTATTCGGTCAGAGTGATTAACAAGTTATACTGTGTTAGACTTGCCTCAAGGTGTCTTGATACATCGGGTATTGCGAAAATGTTGTCGCGATGCAGTCCTTCAAGACATCATACATGGAGTTGTAGACACGAAGGAGGCAGTCGATGACGGCTGATTCCCACGTAACTTGGATTTGGCGAACGCGGGACGTCACAACTTCGAAAGGCACGTGGCCGGGAAACTCTCGCGTGATGGATCTAGCAGAATGAGATGTTAGCACGTCGGATTGATAGCCCATACTATGCTCACTTGTTGATGTGTTCCTTGACCTCCTTCAAGAATGAAGGTTTGTCTGTGGAAAATGAAATGCCCCCTCCCCCAGTCCGGAACAGCTTGGAAGACGCTTCCTTTTCGTCCACATACGGTTGAAAATTAGGAATGGTGGAAATAATGTTATGGTTAAACTCCGTAAAAATAACTTTGTTTTTCTGGACCAAGAGTGGGGCCGAAGGGGTGCCATCCACGTATCCTTTGAACTTGTCAGAAAAGTCACGGATCAGCCCCATCATGTTCGCTATAGGGTCCTTTGTGACTTTGGGTAGGCCCGATAGTTGATTTTTGCACTCCTTCAATAATCGTTCCGCCTCTAACCTTATGTGGGGAAGGCAGCGTCATCGAAAGGTACGCCGCAAAAGATGTAACATACGATTTACTAACGACCTGAACAAGTAATTGTCCCAAGACGGGGATGAGATTGTTCGTGCCAAAACGACGTTGATCAGCCGTGGACCAGGGTGGAAAATTCGTGAAGAAGGCCCGTTCGCAGGCACGAGCTTCTTCGTGGGTAATGCCGCGCTTGGTTTGGCCGCTTGCGGGCTGAATGGTACAGTAGTAACCTTGCGTGCGGAAATTACGTCGACCTTCAACAACGTCAAGCCAGTTATTACGCTCGTCAACCATGTTTTCGCTAAGGGTATCTGCTTTGGTCAAAACACCTGCACGAGAAGTCCATTCTCAGTACGGTGCAATATTTAGATAATCGGTTAAAGCCCACCTATGGTGCGACGGCCTTCCGGGTCTACCCGGCGAGCGAGATCATCGGCTTTCTGAGTATCCAGGTCCTCCGGTAGAGATTCACTTGGACGGGGCCAGGACTCTGAAGGGTATCATGACATACCTGACATGGATAAAACTACTAGAATAAGGCAGTTGCCTCGGATGTGAGAAACGACCAGGTCCTCCACAAGCTTGGTCTCTGGTTTATCATTGTAGATAAGTCCTACAGGGGCACAATTTGTGAGTGCGCAGTGCCATTCCAAAGTAAAGAGTGAAAGACGGACCAGGAAGATCAATGAAGGACAGATCAGTCAATTCTGGACCCTCGAGGTCCACGCAGACAACATTCTTAGAGAAAAGTAAGGCCTGTGGTCTGCCAGCGAATCCCGCCTTGAGTTCCTCCTTGCTCTTGTTCAAGAACTCCTCGAAAGGAACAGAAGGGTTAAGCACAGCTGCTTGAGCTTGTCGCAGGACAAGTTCAATGTGGCTTTTATCAGTGATACAAGGCCCGAAAGGGACTTCGCCAACGTCTCCGAACTTACGGATACCATGGTTATTGAATTCCCAACGGATCCGAACTTGGCAAGACCAGGGGTTGGGTGAGGACACGAGACGGCATTCCATAGGACAACGGGTACAGGTCCCTGCATCACGAGGAACACTGATCTTAGAGAAACAAATAAATATATCATGTCAGGTCGACTTAAACGTTTGACAAGGCCGGCGAAATTTACCCCGCAGATGGCCTCAATGACGCTAGATTTGCCTACCAAACGGCAAAATGTTTATGATCACATCCTTGCATGATGAGTCACCCAGACTCACCCGAGCTCTGATTTCCGATAACAGTGATACTGGGAACTTCCAAATCAGCCCCCGCCCTAAGGTTGTCTAACTGTTTAGCTATTTGGCCCAAGGTGCAAAATTACTACAGACGTACCCCATTGCACGAAGCTGCTTTACCAACTTCAAAAGCTCTTTACGACGAGAGGCATAATCACCGTTGAAAATGTTGGGAGCGTGTGTATCGGCCATAATTATGTTTGTTGCACATGAGAAGTTTTGACTATTAGAATTTATATTCGCAAAACAAGGCCAGAGTCCTTAAGGCAACGCAGCAACTACACAGCAGTTGCCACGCGATGTATCATCTTGTCATATAGTAGACCATTTTGGGTGTACAGTACGACAGCGGCAACTATTGGTGTTGTTGGAAAACAAAGACGGTCCAAAATTGTTAACACAGCGGAGTTTGGAATGCCTTCGGAGCAATGTGGCACTTCCGACTCCGCGACTCCGACATGCATTTCCATTTGTGGTGTTTGTTGGGTGTTTGACGTTGTACTACTTGCGTTGTATATACTGCTAAATACCGGCCGCCTACATTATAGTGATCGACTATCCACGTCCTGTAGTTTGACTACGCGAGACTATTGGTCGCCAGCAAGTCGCCAGGGTCATTTGTATTTCCATCCAATTTCCATCCACTTAACTTGAATCTGTCTTGCTGATGGCGAGTCGCCAGTGCCACTCGGACTTATTCGACAATAAACACCACCTTTGAATCCAACCAGTTCTTAAAATAAACTGCGATGGCAAGTCGAATGGCTCAACCATGGCAGGTCCGACTGACTCCCGAGTCGTCTGCCGCTGGTGACTGGCCCGCAGAAAAACTGAAAGTAGACTTCTACGATGCCTAGCTCTTTCTTCAACTTCTCCGCCACGCTCGATGAAAAAATGCTAAAGCAAGCTGTAGGTATGGCTGGTGATTGCAGCTATCTGTAGAAGTACCCCACTCTGCACTCTAACTCAGAATTCCTCCGCCACGCCTTCGCTGAATCCGTGAATACCCCTAGCCCAACTTGAAGAGGAGTCCTCGAAATAGAGCCAGCTGAATGATCGGGTATGGTTATGTACATCGCAGTCGAACAAGTTGTTTGACAGTTTTGATCCACAATTTACAAAGTCAACTGGTGGCCCAAAGTTTTCGAATGTGAAATCTTTTTTCACCGACTTGACGGCTGGACCTGACTAGCCTAGATGTTGGGTCATTGGGAATTTCAACGGATCGGAAGCCTCTGCGGAAAGTAACATTAGCAGCCGAAGAATAAGGAGCTCAATCCAAGCTCAACTATTCAGATATTTCGACAGATTAATGCAAGCGAGGTGCTTGCGAGATTTCATGTAACCCCATTGAAATTTGAGCATAGCTATGGGCCGACTAGCCAGTATCCTACACAGAAGTCAACACAGCAATAGAAAATTTCAAATCCGAAAAAGGGTCCCACTGCCCCGAACAGTAAATGGGAACAAATTGTGGTGAAAAGGCTAGGCTAGGATCGCGGAAATGCTAGCAACAACCAGAAGCGAAAAGAGAATAGAATGGCCATTGTTTGCGGCAGCATTTGTAGGACGTGAGGCAGCACCGGTTGTGGTGGCTGAAGGTGTTGCACTGGTTGCTGAGGGCGTCCCACTGCTGCTGGTCACAGCTCCGGCTACTTGTTTCACTTTGTCGGCGAAAGCAACGCTGAAGGATGCATTATTCCCGCTGAACTTTGCGGCAAAAATGCTATTATAAGCGATTATTAGTGTTAAAACGAGTTAGATAATTGAACAGATGAGATCGCCTACGTGTAGACGTTGCGCAATAAAGGACTGCCGAACTTGTAGATATAATCATCGGTAACTTCGAATGTCCCGTAGCATGTGTCGCCGTCCTTTGAGATGGCATCACGCGAGTCGAGAGTGAAATTTTTGCCGCCAAAGGTCATCGTGATATCAAAATTCGAGTCACACGGGACTGTATAACGGCCCGGATTGCTGGACGAGACGACTGCACCGGCGACTCGAGAATATAAAAGCGAAACAGCGTCCGCGGGAATGCCAATTGTCGGATCTGCCACGAATTTCAATGAGGAAGTGGTTGAAACACACAACAGAGAAAATACCCACAATATGGGTCGATACTGGCTAAACCTGGCTGAAGGATATTTTCCACGCTGCCAGCAATACCGGCGAAGACATTATCTACGAGAATCGTCCATGATGGGCGTGCTACGCTCGTAGCAGCCGGAACCATCATAGTCGTGGGATCACCGGTGAACCTGTCGGACACGAAAAATATCAGGTTTTGTAAAATGGGGAAATGTTTGAAATACAACATACGCAGTTGTATCTCGGCCTCCCATGGTGAACAACCCACCCCTAACACCATCGTCAACTCGGTTTAGTTCAAAACCGCACTCTGCTGCTTGAATACCGGGGCTATGCAGCACAGCGGAATCAGTGCGACGAATCGTCATTCAAATGGAAGATTCTACGGAAGATAAACACCCAAAAGAGTGCTGTCTGAGGGTAGGTCTGGGGCCGGGTCTACACCGTAGCCCAAAACACCATGACAACCCTCCGGATAGAAGTCATCCTTGACAGAGGGTGGGGTAATGGCAACTTCGAGGGCAGTCATGAGATTCAGAGCCGGAAGCAGGAGTAAAAGCTGTAGGCTCACCGGATGCGTTATAGGAGAAGTCCAGAATTTCACATGCTTCTCCAGCAAAGTTACCCGTTACTAATTGACCAGCGAGGTTGGTAAGAGATGCAGAGGTATTTCCCTGTTTGAAACTCTGGGAGACGGATTGATCATAACTGCCGATAGCCATGAGTATATCAATGTGCGGGATGAAAAGGGCAAGCGCACGTACTATCCAGATTGCCCAGGAATGTCTGGGCTTTCAACGGCGATGTAATTTTGACTAAGTGAGATCGCCATTTCTATTATTTGGAATGGTGTGCCCATCAGTACCGGAGTCTTCATAAAGGAGTTGGATGAGTTCCAGAACATGGATATGGCAGGGGATGACGCACAGAGTAGCTTAGATCATTATTGCTCGTTAATGGGACTTTGAGAATGTCTCCAGGGTTAGAACGCTTCTCCCAGCTTAAAGACCCCCAGTTACCATTGACGTCCCGAAGGGAGAGTGCGTTTGAGGCGGAAACCTGGAATATTAGCCCCACAACAGAAAATTTAGAAACGATCATGGTGGTTCGGATGGAGAAGCCCACGAAGGCGTCGGAACTTGAAGGGGTGATTTCTGCTCCTCTTAAGCCTCCGGAGAGCTGATGGGAGCCGTCCAGGGCACTAGACACGAGTGCGCAAGTGCGCGCCAAGCTGGTGGCTTCAAGCTATTGGCAGGTTGTATGGTCTATACTATATAGACTGCCATTCTCGAGGCGAGACTGTGTTTCCTTACGTGGGCACGGGGAGGCACGGGCGCCTGGCGGTACCGAACGGCTCATGAATGGGATCTAGAGCTGTGGCGGCAATTTGAGCGGCTAGGAGGTTGCATCGTCGGGGGAGTTTGAGAGTAGAACGGAACAGGCCGCGAGCTGGAGCCATTAGGTTGGACGCCGAATGTGTGTTTTCAGAAGGTATAGGCACGGTTGTGGCGAAACAAGATAGTACAAATCACAGGAACAACAGAGTTGCGGCCCGGGGCTACGGGACAGTAGATGTTGTGCGTATGCAGTTTGTAGTGGCACCTGCATGACTGTGGTCCCGTCCATCCATGTGCTCAGATCCATTCGCGTTCCAGTAGGTAGGTGGAATGGTCGTGGTGGGATTCTTCTTGGTTAAGTGAAGGATGGTACAGGCTACAGAACCTTAACGTTAAAATTATGCTCGGAAGGTTTGCAACAGATGATAATAACAAATAATAACAAATAATCTTGCGCCACTGGTTGCTTACATGAGCTTGCGTGTGCCCAATAAGGTTCAGGTTAGCGTTGGTTGGCATGCATTTTTCTCAGGCTATATACGTCATACTTGGCTCGAGTCCAAGGCTACATG
>Ga0210402_10001794_pt1 | contig 21745 bp, 20 predicted proteins | sample IncBWC7MmetaG_FD_161055 | JGI IMG/M metagenome (GOLD analysis project Ga0210402, IMG submission 161055) | Forest soil microbial communities from Barre Woods Harvard Forest LTER site, Petersham, Massachusetts, United States - Inc-BW-C-7-M | ecosystem: Environmental > Terrestrial > Soil >... | reverse complement strand
TCGACAAGTACACGATGGTGGACACGGTTGCCACGTTTGCCGGCGCGAAGACGATTTGCGTGGACCCGAAAACGCACAACGTTTATCTGTTCCAACCGGAGCGTGGTCCGGCCCCGCCTGCTCCGGCCGGCGCAGAGCCGGCGGCGGCGAAGGGCGGCGGGCGCGGCCGCGGTCCCCAAGGACCGATCGTCGCGGCGTGGTTCATCGTGATCAAGCAGTAGCAACCGGACGGTGACTATTGGGAGCTTCCGGCACCGACGCGCCGGGAGCCATCACAGGTCGCGCTGATGAAAGTGGTGACCGCGATGCCCAGCATGGCGAATAGATAGGCCGTCGCGTAAACGATCATCGACGGGCTGGGAATGGAAAGGTCCGTGAAATGGATTGTCGGCGACTACTTCGTTTAGGCCGTCCATGACCGGTTGTATCCAGGTCGGTCTAAACAAGAAATAGTCCGCAGAGGGTAACGGTGAAACGCACGTGGACGATCATAGGGGTAGGCGACGTGCCGGCGAGCTTGAAATGGTACCAGGCGCTGTTCAGTCAGCCGGCCACCCTTCCTGCCCATGATTACTTTGGGCAGATCCTCGATTCAGATGGAACTGTCTTGCTCTGCCTCCACGAGTGGGGCGCCCACGAGCATCCCTCATTGACGAGCCCCGATCACGGGACACCCGGCAACGGGCTCCTGTTGTTTTTCCGTGTCGATGATTTCGACCTAGCGCTTCAAAGGGCACGCTCTCTCGTCACTCGGCTCGAAGAGGAGCCACACGTGAATCCGAACACTCAAACCAAGGAGTTCTCGCTCCGAGATCCGGACGGATATTACGTTACGATCAGTGCGCTGTCTGCGACCTGACTGCAGGTGCCGAGCGCTGGCCGGGCTTCATAGGGCAGCGCCGACCTCGCTCCCCTCGCCGGGCGGCTCTTGCCGACTGATCGCCCATTCCATTAGGGAACGTATCGCGGAGTTTCGACTATTCTGATCGTGTCACGCGCTAACTCGACACTGAACCAGGGCGCACTCACTGGCAACCGCCAGCAGAAACGAATGAACCGCCTGGTGCACCGGCACGCCTTGCTTGTTGACGTGCTCGGCGGATCAAATATTCAATATTCTAGGTCTGAATGCGTCGCCAGCTATGGCGCACCGCAGCAGACCTGAAGAACCGTCCTTCAGGCGGCGCAATTGCGTTGTGCGTAGCTGTCGGGCGCGAGCGGTTCCACGGTCCGGTCAATCTCTCACTATCGCTTACGGCCCACTGGTCCAGGACATCCGCTCAGAAATAACCTGGAATGCATAGACATCGAATTTGATCGGCGCAGAGAGTATCTGGTTGGCTACCCTCGGGAATTTCAACCAGCCGAGTTGAAACCTTGGACACCAAGCGCTGTGCTATCGTCGTTCCGGCGCGCCTCCCCGCGTTGTCACCGTCAAGGAGAAGAACGACTTCACGGAAATGCTCCTGCAATAGTGCTTCTTGCTGTTGTGAAAGCGAGCAGCCCATCAGCGCCACTACGCATGGCAACTCCGCCTGGTGCACGTTGACAGCATCAAAGAAGCCCTCCACCACAATAACGGAATCGCCGTAGCCGACTGCGCGATGAAGATTGAAAAGGACAATCGACTTTCGGAATCGCGGTGGAAATCGGTATTTGGGTTCGGTCCCGTCAACGGACCGCCCGGCATAAGCAACAAGGAAGCCATGCTCGTCGTGGATGGGAATCACAGCCCGCCCCTCCATGAGGCCCTTCCCACGGTGATGGCCGATTCCGAAGTACCGGGCAGTATCTGGGGTGACGCCGCGGCCTTGTAGATAGGGATGCGCCTGATCCAGACGGCTGAGTTGGAAGGGCAGTGGCTTGTTGGTTTCACCCGCCACTGATGACGATTGCTCCGCGGCGGTGTGTCTGGCGGATGCCTGTGCGGATAGCGATGGCTCGGCGCTCAACGCGAACCACTCGCGCAACCTAACGGCCGCGTCGCGAATAGAGCAACGTTCCATCCAGGCAATGAAATCGAGCACATTGCCGCCAATCCGCCCGCCGCGCTGGGCGACACACGACTCTGAGTGGCATGCCCAGGCGTTTTTCTCGATGTTGACGGTGAAACTCTGGAGGCTCGACCTGGATTGGTGGGTCGGTAGCGGGCACCGCCCACGGAGATATACGCAATCGAGTCTATGCAGATGGATGCCGTAGGTGGCCAACACCATTTCCATGGATACGCTGGCTTTGACCGACCGGTAATCCACCCATGCGGCGCTCATCATTCCGCTCTATGGTTATGACCGGCGGCGGCGATCTGTACCAGCTCGGATACGCCGAGTTCGCGGGGAGTGGGGCCGGCCGGCGTCGCCACATCCGCCAACTGGTCGAGGAGTTTTCCGAGAGCCGCCAGCCCATCCTCCACGGCTGCTATCTCTGCGTCGTTGAGCGGGATCTCCTGCCGCATCCGTTGGAGGTTGGCTCTGCCTTCGAGCAGATGAGCACGCGAGGAACCTTTTGCGATGTAGAAGCCGCACTTTGCGCAGGCCATGCGGTGCGGACACTGGTCGAAGAAGTCGTAGCTGCAAAACCCGTGACCCAGGTCGTAGTACTTCCACGGTGCACTCGCAGCCATTCCGTTCACGACGACATCGCGGTCGACCAGGACTTCGATAGCACGCGTGTTTCTGGCGAAGTAAGCAGCATCCTTGTAGGACGCCGCCAATTTAGTCGGGCTAATGTCCAGGTAGTGCTGGGTCGAGTTCACCCACTTATGGCCGAGCCAGCGCTGCAGTTCCATCAGGGTCATGGGCTCCTTCGCGTTATAGAGTTGTGAGGCGATGGTCGACCGGGCGCGATGACTCGTGATCCGGCCGCGAGCGTCCTCGCTCGGAACACCGGCCTTGGAGCATAGCAATGGGATGAGGGCGTCGTTGACGTAGCCTGGCGAGATCTGGGATCCCCGGTAAGCGAACAGGAAATGAACAAGCTCTCCTGTCTTTCGATCTACCGCCGGGGGTTGAACCGGGCGAACCCGCTCCCAGTTTGCGACTGCCTCTCCAACGAGACCATCTACGGGCTTCCGAAATGCCGTGCTCGTCTTGTTGACTGGCACGTCTAGCAGGCATATGCGCCCGTCGGGGCCACCGGTCGAAACCGGTTGCGGGGCAATGCAGCCGACAGGGAGCCGACGGATCTCGTCGATACGCAGACCGGCGAAGAGCCACACCACGGCTAGAGCCTTGATCATGGCGAGCGGGTAGTAGTACTCGTTCACGTGCGGTACTAAACTGAAGTCGGCCTCGGTCAAGTTGATTCCGGCCCATAACAGCTTTGCCCAAACGTCATCGGCAATGACGCGTGGGTTCGGTCCGATGAGCGCACGCAGGCTACTCGGTGCCGCGAATGATCGCCGGGGATCGAATCGCCTGGGAATCCACTCCCATTCCTGGCAGTCCCGAAAGAATGTGCTCACCGAGGACAAGTGATGTGCTCTCGCCTTGGCTGATAATGGCCGGCCGTCCTTTTTGACCGCACCGTCCGCCCGTTGCGTCCAATCGCCGATTTGCATGCGGCAAACCGCTGCCACCCATTCGGCCGCGAGTTCCCGCGTCCAATCCTTGGGCGTTGCGCAATCGGGATGAACGGACGTGACCCATCGCCCTGCCTTCAACAGGTTCGAGTAGTAGCGGCCTCGGCAGTGCTCTTGTAGGGTTGTTGTGGCATTCCAGCGGTCTACCCAGGTGACCCACTCGGATGCCACGCCATTCTTTGCAGAGCCGACATTCCGACAGTTACCAGTACGCCAGGAGGACGAGAGATCGGCAGAGATGTAACCCAGCGCTGCTAAAGCCTTCGACAGGACAAGAATGCCGGGACGACGGTGTCGGCTCGTCGTGATGCTCTTCTCTTTGTGCAGCAAATCCACCGAAAGATCGCCCAGGTTCGGGCTTCCGTTGGCCAGGAGGAGGGTACAAAGAATCCACTGCGCATCATTCGTCGCGGAGACCGCGTAGCCCCACGAACGGATATGCGCCACTACCTCAGTCACGGCTCGTTCTACTTGCTGCCGACCAAAGACCCGCGAGGCGAGAGCCGGACGGTCAATGGCCCCGAGGCTTCGGAAATCATCGAAAAGCCTCAGGAGGTATGCTCCCGCGAAGAGCAGTTGTCGGCTCATGCTGTTCTGATGTGGATAGCGGATCTTGAAGTTGTTGGTCGATGGGCAGAGGATCTCCAGCCAGTCGGACCGATCCCACACCCAAAAAGGACGCTGCCGCCTGTTCATCTCGAGAAGAATAACGGTCAGCGCACCGGCGCGCGGTTGTTCCGGCGGATCGACGGCCGCCATGACCTCTATCCAGGGAGTGAGCAGGCGGCGTAGGGCGTCCTCGGTGGCCTTTGGGAAGTGCCCATACGGGCGCTGGCGACTGCTGACATAAGCCAGTTGCGTAACCTCTGCTTTCCTCAACTCCCCGGAACGATCATAGGAGGCCGGGTCGATTGGCCACTCCCACCGGCTTGGAGGCTGCGCGTCAACCGGCACCGCGGGCGAACGAACCAGCCGTTTCATTTCACTCCACGCCCTTCCCGAGTAGATCCAACCGCCAAGCGTGAATCTGGTCCATTCCGGCCGCTAACTGCGCAGCCAGTTCGCGTCCACTCAGGTGGATATACAGCAGCGTTGTCTGCACGTTCCTGTGCCCGGCGAAGGTTGCGATCCCGTGTAGATCCCAGTTTGCGCGCGCCAAGTCGGTCAGGCGAAGATGCCGCGCCGTGTGGGTGGTGAACTCCAGCACGCCGGAGCGGTCGGAAATACCTTCCACGACTTTCGACCAGGTCCAGATCGAGAGGGGCCGGCCCGTATTTCGGCGGGAGCGAGAAAGAAAGAGGGCGCCCCGCTCGCGGCTGAGCCCCGAACGCTCCTTCAAGTACGCCGCGAAAAGCTGAGCGCTCCCCTCTGAAAAAGGCACCACCCGTTCACGCCGGTTCTTCGTGTTTTCGGCAGGAATCCGAATTAGCCGTGACGACGGGTCGATGTCCTTGGTGTCAATGGCGCACAACTCTTCTCTCCGCAGCGCGCAGTCGTACGAAAGCGCCAGCATCAGGCGATTGCGCAGGGGCTCCCGAAGCGTGGCGGCGACTATTGCCGTCCATTGCGCATCAGTAGGGATCCACGGCAGCTTGTGAAACCGAGGGAGCAGGCCTCGCTCACCCTTGGATGCGAAGCCCTTCCGCGCCGTATAGCGGCCTCGGCCCACCGGATTCGTCGATCGAATACCTTCCTCGATGAGAAAGTCGTAGAACAGGCGCACGGCGGTGATTCGCTGCTGCAGCGTGGCATTGGACAGTCCGACTCCCGAATCGATCAGGATCGCCTTGTTAGATCTGTTGTTGGGCCTTGATAGAAGATCACGCACCCAGGCCGAGATGTGCTCGCGGTTCGCGGCGACTATGCTGGCGCCGGACTTGCTGGTGAAAGCAAGAAAATCGTTGAGCGCCCGGCCATATGCTTGCAGCGTATTGTGCGCCAGTCCCAGATTCGTTTGAATCCGAAACCATGTGCACGCGTCTTTGCACGACTGCACAGATGGGTAGCGGTTGACCTCAAAGGCAACGAAGTTCGCTTTCGCCATGTTGCTTTCGACGTCGAATAATGCGTGCGGTTGGTGACCGCGCCACGGGCCCTTGGTTATGTCGAGCACAGAATAGACCACCGTGATGGCACCACGAACCGTAGTGCTGAACCGAGGCTTCCTTCCTGCCTCTATTGAAATCCACTTCGAGAAAGGCCGTTTCATGTCAGTTCCTAACTCAATGCAAGATTATCTCCGGATGTTCGCTGGTGAGCTGGGCGAGCGAATCCTGCAAAGCTTTCCCGCGCTTCACAACGCCCATGATCCGTTGTCGCCACGGCTTGCCACGTTGCTTCGGAAGCCTTTCCCAGCCCAAACGGTCGCCGCGATGGGTGTCGCTAAGAAGTGGGAGACGGACCGCAGTGCCGCCGTGATCGCAGAATGCGGGACGGGGAAGACTCTGATCTCGCTCGCCGCCTTACAGGTTCATAGCGATGGACGGCCATTTACGGCGATCGTGATGGCGCCGGGTCACATCACACTGAAATGGTGCAAAGAGGCGTTGGAGACGATCCCCCGGCTGAGGGTGTTTCTGATAGACGGTCTGCGGGATCGAGTTCGGGATGGCAGCACGCCTTCCGGGGTCAACGAGGTGAAACTGCGCCGCGGACAGATCGTCCGAGAGGGGCTGCACACCACGCTCACCGACCTTCGGCTGCGCAAGAACCACAAGAGCGCCCGTGCGTGCTGGCAGCAGGAAATCTGTTCTGGACCGGCACTTTTCGTGGTCGGGCGAGACAAGGGCAAGCTATCCCACTTTTGGCGCCATGTGTATCAGGTTGCGCGCTCGGGGCGCTACCTGGGGAGCGTGGTCAACCCGGACACTGGCATGCGGGTGGAGACGGGCGAGCGCTGGCTGATCGCCTCCGACTTCCGAAGGGCGCGACTCAGCGAAGTTATCGGCGGCGCCGGCGCGAAGGAAGAGGGCCCCGATCTGAAACCCCGGCGGCAGATCTATAGTCCGCTCTGGCAAGCCGATGGCAAGAGAATCCGCCGTGTGGCGCCGCTCGATTTCATTGGACGCTTTATGCCGGGCTGGTTCGACTATGCCATTTGCGACGAAGCTCACCAGTTGGCCAATGATACGGCGCAGGGCAACGGTTTGGGAACGTTGGCGGCCTGTGCCGACCGCACGGTAATCCTCACCGGCACCCTGCTTGGCGGCTACGCCAGCGACGTCTACAATCTGCTGTATCGGGTCGAGCCTGGAAAGATGGCCGCACACGGGTACGAGTGGGGAGAGCCTGGGTTGCGCTCCTTCACTGAGGCCTACGGCGTGTTGGAAAGGGTCACGACGATCGAGCCGGCGGATAACAGTTGCTCCAAAGCGCGCCTCACCAAGCAGATTAAACGCAGGCCTGGTGCCTCGCCATTGCTGTTCAGCGAGTTCCTGATGAGCCTTGCAGCCTTCGTTTCTTTGGAGGACATTTCGGCTGAGCTGCCGCCATTCACGGAACAGGTGATTGGTGTCCACATGGACGCACCGCTCCAGGCTGCATATCAGGCGCTCGAGGAGCAGATTAGGGACGCCATCAAGCAGCACCACATGAACCATTCGGTTGTGAGCGTCGGCTTGAACGCCCTACTCCTATACCCGGATCACCCTTGGAGTATCGGGGACCTTTACGGCTACGAGTACGATCCGGAAACGCAGCAGCGGGAACGATTCTTGATTGCACAGCCGGAGGATCTGGACCAGAAGATCGTGTACGCCAAGGAGAGGCGCCTGGTTGAACTCGTGAAGGCAGAACTGCAGATGGGCCGCCGCTGCTGCCACGTGTACGCCGTTTATACCCGAAAGCGCGATGTCACAAGGCGACTCGAAACCATTCTGGCGCGGGAAGGGATCCGCGTCGCGGTGCTCACTTCCGATGTGCCTCCCGAAAAGCGGGAGGCTTGGTTCGCGCAGAGGATCCGAGAGGGAGTTCAAGTTACGATCAGCCATCCCAAAATCATCGAGACGGGGATCGACCTGCTGAACCACTCCAGCCTGATCTTTTTCGAGTCCGGCTATTCGCTGCACACTCTTCGACAGGCCAGCAGGCGATCGTGGAGGATCGGCCAACGCCAACCTGTGCGGGTCTTCTACCTTCACTATGAGGAGACGATGCAATCGAGCTGTCTGCGCCTGATGGGTAGAAAGCTGCTGGTTTCTCTCGCCATGGAGGGCAAGTTCAGCCGGGAAGGGCTGCAATCACTCGATGAAGACGACGATATGCTTACCGCGATGGCGCGCGAACTCGTTACCGAAAACGGTGTCGGTGAGTCCGCGGCTGCGGTGTGGCGACAGATTCAGGCGGAGAATAGCGACGTTCTGAATTCCACCATTATGCCGCCCGAGCCTGCGCCGGTTGTCCAAGATGGGGCGCCCAAAACGTCACTCGTCACGGCGGCCCTGACCATCGAGGCGGTCGAAGCTCTGAAATTCGGGACACGCCCGCCGGCGGTGCGTCCCGCCACGCGGCGCAGAGAGGCGCCACTGGCGGATCTGCAATTCCCGCTGTTCTGAGGCCCGCGAGAAGCCAAGCGTGAGGGGCGAATGCCGGTCATTGGATTTCGCCGGCGATCAGCTTTGACTTCCTGTCTTCCAAAGCGGCTAACTGGTTTTTCAGTCGCTTCAGTTCCCGATTGATGTGTGCAAGTCTGTTTTCGCGTGCATGACCCTCAGGTAGTTGGCGCCATACTTTTCCTTGACGAGCGCTTCCACTTCTCGCCGAAGAAGCCGAAGCCAGGCGTTTCCGTGCATGGACTGCTGCTGGCAATGCAGCCTCCCCGCGCGGACTGCCCTGACGATTCTTCCCGCGTCAGCCCGAACTCCTCCTGCGCCGTCTTGTCGCTGAGGGTCGCCCCCTTGCGCCGCCACTCGGAATCCAGGTCGTCCATAGCTTGTCAGCGCTCCGGTCAATTCTGCCTTATGAAGGCCGGGGCCTTCCAGCCATTCCTCTCAGAAACCTCGGAATGAGGGCGGCTCTCGGGAATGTCGGGAAGACCGGCGAGATAGATCGCGTCAGCCTGGTAGTTCACGTAGGCCTCGAAAACGTAGTCGTTCCAGTATTCCCTGGTTGGCCCGTACTTCATGTGGCGCTCATAATCGGCGAAGCCCGCCGCGGCGGCGAATGTTCGACGGAAGTAGGCCAACCATTCACCGAAGTCCGGGTGCACTACGATGTATGGCGTCGTGAAGGCGACATGTTCCTTTCCCCCGGGGAACGGAGGCGGAAGCAAACGGACGTACCAATTCTCGTTCTTCTGGCCCTTGTAGCCTGCCGGGACGATTGCTCGGTATACATCCCCGGTGACCAGGTCCTCAAGAATGCTCGCGTCGCCTTCCCCGCCGCGGTGGATGTAGAAGCCCATTCGCGAATCCTGCATGAGCCGCATCAGGCGCAACAGGTCGGGATGCATGCCGAAGGTGGCGCCGACCTCAAAAATGGTGGTGCCAATGGTCTCGCTGGCCGGCCCCGCACAGGCATCGAAAAATGCCCAGCAGGTGAAGTAGGACGTGGTCAACGGGCTCATCGGCGGCGCGCTCGGCACGTACAGGTCCTCTGCCTGGGAGATGATGTCCACAAAGGGCGCCATTTCCTTCAGGGCCGTGAGTTGCTCCGACATGACCGACACCTGGTTCTGGGCGTAGACGTAGGCGGCGTGGGCCGGATGGAAGCCCTCAAACTCCTTCTGGCTCACGACCGTCTTCTGTAGCTCCTCCGCCATGGCGTGACCAGCGATTACGTTCTTGATGTTCACGACCTTCCGCTGCCAATGCAGCTTCATCTTGGCAACGGTCCTCTTGGCGATGGGTCTGCCGCTCAGTGTCTGGACGGGCTTCGTCTTGTCCATGTCCGTTGCTCTGTTGTTATTCTCCTCCCCGGCGCTTCCGATACCTGCGGAGCAAGCGAGCACTGGCGGATCAGAACATCGCTGAATGCAGCTCCGGGTTGTTTCTTTGCAATCGCGAGTACGTCGACGCGAGCTTCGGCAGCGTTCCCGAGGCTCTGCGCCGCAGCCATGAAATGGTGATATGCATCGAGGACATCGATACCGGTCAGTTCGTAGCCGTACCCCTCGAGGATTCGCTGGATGGCGAGCCGACCTACCTTCAGACAGAACCGGGCATCCATCTTGAGCAGGTCACGCGATGCGCGGCTAAGCGTGCGCGGGTCTGGGCGGCCCGTGTTGGCAAATTCAAGGGCGAGATCGAGAAAGCCGGCATCTTTCGCGGCGGCAAACCACCGGCCGGGATCGCCGCTCGATGCGGATAAATCCAAGAGGACCTGCTTCGGGTCGCGGCCGGGATATTTCTTTACGATCGCCCGGAATGTGGCAAGGCCAGTCGAAGAGCCGCTCGCGGTCAATGCATACTTCTCATACGCCTCGTCCTCTCGACCGCTATCGAGCAGGATTCTCTCGCACGCCGCATCGATGTCCGGATCCGGCTGATTCAGGCCGCGGGAAGCTTCCGCATAGGCCAATGCTTCATCGACGCGGCCCTGCGACAGCAATGCCTGCACGCCGAACTTGCGGTCATGCCAGTATGGAAATCGCTGAAGCGCCAGCACCTCAAGCAGCTCCCGATGGCTGCTCGCCGCTAGCAGGCTGGAGAGGCAGACGGTGCTTCCGCGCACGTAGCTCCCTGGTCGCGAGTCGGACCAGGCAGTTCGAACCAAACTGAGGAGTCGGTGCGCCCAGTCTGAGGCGACTTCACTGGAACGGCACAACTCGCCCCACCGGTCTTCTACCGGGGAGAGGTAGTTGACGCCATCATCCTCGATCGCCTGCCAGAGCCGGTCGAGCCACTTGTCGCGGACCTTTCGGTCGGCGGGAGCCTCTATGGCAATGGGTAACAACTCGTTCTGAGCCCAATACACTGCGCCGCCGAGAGCACCGGACGAAGTATCGATATCTTGGAAGGCCGGCCAAATCCTCTCCATCACGGTCACGACACCGTCACCGGCCAAGACCGGATCAACTCTGTCTACCTTCTTGATCTCCGTGACGGCTTCCTTTAGCCGCTGGCACGCGAGATGCGAACCCTTCCATCCGAATGCCTTGGCACGAAGCCGCGGCTTGAAGGTCCAAGTGTGTTTCGTTGGCATCGACTGAAGATATTCTGGCATATGATCGCCTCCATGATCGTAGGAGAATGGAGAATCGTGGAATGGAAGCAAGAAAACGCCAATGGAAACAGCCGAAATCCTGCATCACTTCGAAAGATTTACCGGAACTTTCCCGCGAACTGCGGTCGAAGAGGCCGCAGCGCGCCAGGAAGAGGTCACGCCGGAGCTCCTGCGCATCCTGGAGGAAACCGTGGACCGGGCGACGCAAATCGATGCCGAGGGCGGTTATATGGCGCATCTGTACGCCATGTTTTTGCTGGCGCAGTTCCGCGAGACCCGCGCCTATCCGCTTGTGGTCCGTTTTGCATTGCTTCCGGAAGACATCCAGTATTCGCTCTGCGGCGACTTCATCACGGAGAGCCTTGGCCAAGTGCTCGCGTCCGTGTGTGGCGGTGATTTGGCAGGCATTCAGTCCCTAATCGAGAATGAGAGCGCCGACCAATGGGTCAGGGGTGCGGCATTGAGTGGTCTTGTGACGCTTGTGGCCGCAGGACAAAAGAGCCGTGATGAGATCGTGAGCTACTTCGCCAGCTTGTTTCGCGGCAAATTGGTGCGGCAGTGGTCCCACGTCTGGGATACGCTTGTCTCTTATAGCTCCGACCTTTACGCCGAAGACCTGCTCGACGATATCAAACAGGCTTACGATGAAGGTCTTGTTGACCCCGGTTACATCGGCTTTAAACATGTCAAACAGGACTTGGCGCTCGGCAAAGATCGCCTTTTCGCGAGACTCGCAGACGATCCCCATCGACGCCTTGTGTCGAACACCGTTACCGAGATGGAATGGTGGGCATGCTTTCGGGAGGGTAGCCCGAACGGCGCGAAGAGCATAGCGCCGGCTTCGGCAAATTCCGGGGAGCATCCAGTTGCCCCTTCTTCTCAAATCATAAGGGCAACGCCGAAGACCGGCCGGAACGAACGATGCCCATGCGGGAGCGGCAAGAAATACAAGAAGTGCTGTGGCGCTTGAGCGCCGCCGATCATGCCGCTTCGCGCCCCGGTTTTGACAGCGGTAGAGTCAACAAGATCCGCTGGTACGGAACTCGCGGGATCATGGACCCCCGCGCTCCGCGGCTGAGTTGGACGAAGCCGTATCGCTCCATGGTCTTCAGCGTTCGGGAGAGATTCGATTTTTGTCGCCCCGTCAGCTCCGCCAGGCGCGCAAGTGATTCCGGGGTGGATTCGGCGATGATCCCAAGCAGGGCGCGATTGCGGTCGGACAAAACCCGAGCGAAGCTCTCAGCCGATCTGAACCAGACCTTCGGCTCGTCCGCCGCCGGCCTGTACTCGCCTCGGGCAATCGCCAAGGTCCGAGCTTTCATCTGTTCATAACTGGCAATCCCAACGCGTAGCGTCTTCATTAGATGACTCCCTTCTCTCTCAAGACCCCATCCACCTCGGCCCAAAAGTCCTCAAGCAATGTGGCCGCGTCTTTGAACCGATAAGGCCGAACAGTCTCCATCCGGTGCTTGTGGTCACGAGGACCTCGGCTCTTGCCGCCGGGCCCCTGCGATTCCCGGACGGCATGAGCGTTGTCAAATCCCACCAACCGGCTGCCATCCGGACCGTGCAGTGTTAACGAGTACCTAAGCCCATGCGGCCGATCAGGGGCAGCGGATGCTCGGCGGACTGAGAACCGAACCCAGTATTGCCGCTTTGTATCGACCACGAATACCTGGCCGTCGAGATCCAGGAGCACCTCATCGTCGGAGTCCCGACCTCGCCCTTTCATCATCACAAGGTTATCAGCCATTGATAACCAATGCAAGATCTCGGCATATTCCTTCGATCCCGCGAACCTCGCAATTGCCACCCGACGCCAGCCCGATGCTGCTCGCACCTCAGAGGAGTCGCTGCTGTTCTGATATCGCTGTGGCCAGACCGGAGGCAACTGGTTTCAGAAAGAAAAAGCTGCCGCCTCTGAACGGGGCACCGGTGGGGGCGTCGTCTCCTCATATTCCACGTAACTTAGACCTTCTGGCCATGCCGACCCTCTTGTTCTACGAATCCGGCTATTCCATCTATGTTCTGCGACAAGCGAGCCGGCGCTCATGGCGCATAGGCCAAAAACATCCAGTGAAGGTGAAGTTCTTGGCCTACGCTGGCACGATGCAGGAGAACTGTCTCCGGTTGATGGGGAGAAAGCTCCTGGTTTCACTCGCCATGGAGGGCAAGTTCGCCAACCAGGGCCTGCAAGCTCTCGATGACGATGACGACATGCTGACGGCGATGGCGCGCGAACTGGTGACGCAAAAAGGCGTCGGGGAAAAGGCCGATGCTTTGTGGAAAGAGATCCAGCAGCAACACACCCGGCTGCTTGGAACCACGAACGTCGTCACGATAGCACAGCCGGAAACGACACAGAATGGGCCGTGCCTGCCTGAGAGCGACCCATCGTTGCGTCCGCCCCAATCCGAATCGGCGCCAGCCGCTCTCGTCCAATTGGCCCTAACGGAGCAGAGAGCCGCTCGTCGGCCCCGTCATGACAATGACGCCCAGCTTTCGCTGGCGTTCTGACCGAAACACAACACAGAGAAGTCTATGCGGAGGTGGCTCCGACAGCACACCTCCGCATGGCACCTCGCGAGGTACACCGCATGGAGAATAAGGGTCTCTATATCAACGACCTGCCACAGTCGGGCGAGGTCACCTTCCTGGCCGCGGTCATCGAAAAGGAACTGCGCCCAAAGAGAAATGGCGGATCATTCCTGTCGGTTCGCCTGGCGGACCGAAGCGGCGAATTAGACGCGAAAGCCTGGGACAACCCCGAAACCGTTGCCCGATTGTTCGACTGCAACGACGTTGTGAAGGTCCGGGGCGCGATGGAGCATTACAACGATAAGCCGCAACTCATTGTCAGCCGGATTCGACGTTGCGAACCACAGGAGTACACCGCCTCTGATTTCTATCCGGCGTCAACCCGGGATCCCGAGGAGATGTTCGGCGAGTTGGAGACGTTTGTGGCAATGGTGCGCGACGAGCCACTCCGCCAACTGCTGGAGTCGATCATCAACGACGTTTCCATTAGCGCGCGGCTCAAGACAGCGCCGGCGGCGATGAAGATCCATCACGCGTTCCGGGGAGGATTGCTAGAGCACATCCTTTCGCTCTGTAACCTCGCGGCGGCATTGACCGCCCACTATCCCCGCCTCAACTTGGATTGGCTCATCGCTGGAGCCATTCTTCACGACCTTGGGAAGATCGAAACGTTGGAATTGACGGGTGTTCGTTTCGCCTACACGACGCGGGGCCAGCTCATCGAGCACGTCACGCTCGGCCTGGAGATCCTCGAGAAGCAGGTAGGGCGCTTCGCCGGGTTTCCGCTGGATCTCAAGACCATCCTGCAGCACTTCATCGTGAGCCATCACGGCGACCTGGACAAAGGCGCGCTGCGGCGACCGATGCTGCCGGAGGCCTTTGCGCTTTCTCTCCTGGATCTGATGGACGCGCGGATGGAACAGGTGTTCAGGCTGATCGATTCAGCTCCGGCGGGAGACGAGTTCACATCGTATGTCCCGTCACTCGAACGGCAGTTGTTCCGCGGACTTGGGGAACAGCCGGAACCCAGCGAGAGACCGCAAACCATCGAGGGAGGCAAAGCAGCATGAGCGCAATACCAATGGCAATCACGGCTCAAGATGTCGCCAAGGGACTCAGCATGTTTGAGATCGACGAGTCACTGGAGGCCTTGGTCGAGGCGGCAGAGCAGGAAGCCGACGCGAACAATGGTGAGATTTCGGACGACATCAAAACCGCCTTGGCGACCTATGCCGAAGCGTTCGGATACAAGGTAGATCGCATCGCAAACTACCTGAAGGCCCAGAAAGCGGAAGCGGAGCTGGCTCAACGCGAGGCGGAACGCTTCCAGGCTCGATACAAGGCAGCAGAGAACCGCGAGAAGCGTCTGAAGCAGATGCTCGTCTGGTTCATGATCTCGCGGAGCACGCAGAAGTTGCGGGGTTCCCTGAATACGATCAGCCTGCAGGCCAACAGCGCGCCTTCGCTGACAATCCAGGAGACTACGCACATTCCCGACAGTTTCTACCGGGCGAAGGTGGAACTTACGTGGCCCGAGTGGCGTGAGATCGTGGCTTCGCTTCAGCCAAGCCCCCTCCGGGACCGACTCGGAGTCGCAGACGGCAAGACTGTGCAGAAGGACCTCCAGCGGGGGATTCTGTCCGATGCTCTGGCACGTGGCGAAACGGTCACGGGGGTGTCGCTTGTAAAGGGGCACCACGTGCGGCTACGCTGAGGACCTTTTGTGGATTTTCAACGTGAAGTGCAGTTCAGTCGGGCCGAGGCCGAAAGGAGTCCAGTCGCAAGAGCCCAGATGAGTAGCTGGCCAGATGTACAATGATCCTTGCGTCTCAACACCACGGAATCGAGCGCTAATTCACATGCCCACGCCAAAACTGAATGCTGAAATCATCGCCGCCGCCATCGAAGGCTTCGAGTTGCAAAAAAGACGAATAGATAGCCAAATCGGGGAACTCCGGGCCATGTTGTCCGGTGGCAGAACCGAGGGAACCGCCACACCGGAAGCGTCCACACGGAAGCGCAAGGTCAGCACCGCCGCCCGTCGACGAATGGCAGAAGGCCAGAGAAAAAGATGGGCGGCAATAAAGGCGGAATCTAAGAAGCCGGAATCAGCGGCCAGACCGGAACCCGCAAAACCCAAGCGGAAGATGAGTGCCGCTGGCAGGCGTGCCATCTCTGAGGCTACCAAGCGCCGTTGGGCGCTCAAACGGGCCGAAGCTGCGAAGGCGCAACCAGCCGGCGCCAAGAAAGCTGCACAACGGACCGCTGCCAAGAAAACGGCGAAAAAGGCTTCGGCGAGACCGGCAAAGAAAGCTGCGGCCAAGGCAACCGGAGAAACCGCCCAATCGGAACCTGTTGCTCAGTAGCCTGCCCTGCCGCTTGCGGCTTCGTCTAAGTCCGGTCTGGGAAATAGGTCTTGAGCAGCCCTCGCCGGCCCAGCCGGACGCTGGCCGGTCGGGTCGAGGACTGGCGCGGTGTTCCGAAGGCCTGGCCTAGCTTGTTGCTCCCCGTTTCCGTTGGGAGTGCCTCAATAGCCCAACCGTGAATCCGTTTCCAGCCCCCGCCACATCGCACCCAGCGTGCGGATTTCCCACACTGGGCGCACCTGTTTGCTTGGTGCCAAAAGTTATGGGGCCTATCGTGCCGGGGCGACTTTCGCACCTGACCATCGACGCAACTGGTAGTCGTTAAACAAGCCCAGCCGATCGTACAACCATTCGCTACTCCACCGCTTCCAGCCATACCCTTTGCGTCCCCGGGCACGCATCAGATGCTGCCTGACCTTCTTCTCTACCCAGCGCTTGACCATGGAAAAACAAGAGCTCGAATGTCCGACCCGAAAGTAGTTCACCCAACCTCGCAGAATCGGATTGATTTTCGCAATCACAATCTCCACGGGCCAGCTGACGTGTTGTCGGAAGATCTCCCTGAGCTTTTCAAACAGCGCTGTCCGCTTCTTCAGCTTGGGCGCATAGTATGGCCGCCACTTCCGCCGAAGGCTGAGTATGCGCCGATACTCGAAACCCAGGAAAGTAAAGCTCTCTCCCTTCTTCAGATCTACCATCCGACTCTTGTCCTCGTTGATCGCAACGCCCAGCTTCACGAACTCCTCGCGCAGTCGCCTGTTTACCGCCTTCACCAGCCAGTCACTCCGCCGTTCGGCGTCGATCAAGATCACCATGTCATCCGCAAAACGTGCATATTGGATGTTGGTGTACTTGCCCCTCCGCGTGGTGTCCACCGCTTTCTCCAGCATCCGGTCTACCTCATTCAGATAGAGGTTGCTGAGCAACGGCGAAATAGCTCCCCGAACGCAAAAGGTAACTTCGAGTTTGAGCGGCGGGTGCGGTTTCTGCGGAAATCAGGTGCGCATTGACGTTTGGCGCATACGGTTGTATGTTTATGGCAGATGCCACGCGCCAGCCAGAACCAGAAGGCCGAGCGCCTCAACCGCGCACGCGATCTGTTGCGGCATGTCGATCAACTCGCCGATGCGGTCGAGCAGTTGGCGCAAGACTGCTCGATATCGCGTCGTCAAGCCCACCGCTACCTCGAACAAGCTCAGGGGCTGAAACAACCGGTCCCGTTAAACGAAACGAAGCTGGCATTCACGGTAAAGCTTCCGCACAGCCTGGTTCAGCGCGTCCGGACGTTCGCCGCGGCCAAAGGATTGTCCATCAGCGAGGTGGTCAGCCGAGCGTTGCTCGCGCTGCTGCCACGAGGGCGAGGGCGTGGGTGAGCCGAAGCCAGTTCGGCAACGTAACCTGCAATTGGAATATCGATTCGACCGCTTGTTGCCAGACAAGCTCGCTCACGTGTACCAGTTGCTCGTTCCAGATAGACGTCAGCCAATCGGAGGGGAAACTCCGAAACCAGGGAATTCAACCTCGGGAGTGAACCATGAACAAGCCAGCAGCCATTTATGCGCGAGTGTCCTCGGATCGCCAGAAGGAGAATCACACCATCGCCAGCCAGACGGCGGCGCTGATCGAATACGCGCAGAAGAACGGATACAGCGTGCCGCCGGAATGGGTGTTCCAGGACGAAGGCTATAGCGGGGCCATCCTGGTGCGGCCGGGATTAGAGGCGCTACGCGATTTGGCGGCTGAAGGTCAGATCGCCGCGGCACTGGTCTACTCACCGGACCGGCTGAGCCGAAAGTACGCCTATCAGGTCTTACTGAGCGAAGAACTGGCGCGCTGCGGAGTGGAGTTGATCTTTCTGAAGGCGCCGGCCGGAGCCACCCCGGAGGATCAACTCCTGGTGCAGTTTCAGGGCATGATCGCCGAATACGAACGCGCCCAGATCGCCGAGCGGTGCCGGCGAGGCAAGAAGCACATGGCGCAACAGGGCGGAGTCAATGTTCTTTCCGGAGCGCCCTTCGGCTATCGGTACGCGAAGAAGAGTGACACCTCGGCAGCATTCTACGAAGTGGTGGAGGCCGAGGCCAAGGTGGTGCGGATGGTGTTTGAGATCTATACCCAACAACGACTCAGTATCAACGCCATTGCGCGCCTGCTGAATGAGCGCCAGATTGCGACCCGGACGGGCAAAGGCCGCTGGGAACGATCCACGGTTTGGGGCATGCTGCGCAATCCCGCATATCGGGGAACCGCCTGCTATGGCAAAACCGAGCAACGGCTCCGGCAGCGCGTCACGCGCCCCCTCCGTCAACGGAAAGCCTTGCCGAGCCGCGACGTTGGTGGGCATGAGCGTCCCCGCGCCGAGTGGATTGAGGTCCCGGTGCCTGCGCTGGTGAGCGAAGAGATGTTCGCGCTGGCGCAAGAGCAGTTGGAGAAGAATAAACGTCATTCGCCCCGTCGCACCGTTGAGCAGAGCTTGCTGCAAGGCATGCTGGTTTGCGAACAATGCGGCTACGCTCTGTACCGCGCCTCAACCCACACATCGAAGCAAAAACTGACCTACTATCGCTGCCTCGGTTCGGATGGATATCGACGCCTGAACGGGCCGGTGTGCACGAATCGGCCAATCAGACAAGATTATCTGGATGAGTTTGTGTGGAGCGAACTCATCCGGCTGCTGGAAGATCCGGAGCTAATCCAGACCGAAATCGATCGCCGCCGCGAGGCCGCACAAAAGGCGGACCCGTTGCGAAAGCGCGAAGAGGAATTGCGGCGGGAACAGGCGCGCGTGGAGAAGAGCAGCGAACGCCTGGTGACGGCCTACCAAGAGGGATTGCTGACCCTTCCCCAACTACGGCAACGCATGCCGCCATTGCAGAAACAAACGCAGGCAGTCGAATCGGAATTACAATCTCTGAAGATGGCGGCAGTGGACGAAGCAAAATACCTCCAACTGGCAGAGAGTCTAGGTGGTTTTCGCAGTAAACTGCGAGTGCGAGCCGAGGTGTTGGATATCGCCGTGCGACAACAAATTCTGCGACTGCTGGTGAAGGAAGTCCTGGTGGGGGCCGACACGATTACGCTGCGCCATTCGATCCCGATTCCGCAATCGGGGCCAGGGTCAACCGGATCGCAGGGTCCGCCCTCCGGCGTCACCGGATCAAGGCCGAACCCAGGTTACCTTTTGCGTTCGGGGAGTCGTCACCCCGCCTTGAGGAACGCCTTTCTTCCCGGTCGCTTGCAGAATCATCTTGAGCAAATGCATGACCGCATCATCTCGGACCCGTCGAGCCACTTTCTCTAACAGCAGAGAATGCTGCACGTTATCGAAATAGGCGCTGAGATCCAAATCAATGATGCGCGTCTTCTCCTCGACAATCCCTTGGGCTACCCGGGCTACAGCCTCGTGCGCTGTCCGCTTCGGTCGATATCCGTACGACCCTGGTTGGAAATCCGCTTCGAAGATCGGCTCCAGGATGAGCTTTAACGCCCCCTGGACCACTCGATCACGGATGGCAGGAATCGACAGGACGCGGACTTTCTTGCCCCCATCCTTGGGAATTTCCTTCTTCCGTGCCCGCATGGGCCGATACGTGTTGGTGACTAGTTCCTCCCGAATCTGCCCGAGAAAACTCTCCGCGCCGCTTTCCTCAATGGCTTCGAACGTGACCCCATCAATTCCTGGCGCCCCGCCGTTACTTCTCGCCATCCGGTAGGCTTCCCGCAAAGTCTCCATCTTGCAGACGTGGACGTATAGTCCCCAGAAACGCCAAGGCGGTTCTGCCTTCGCCTTGACATATAGACTCCTTCTCAGGTCCTGCAAACTGATGGGCGCTTTTGTCATTTCACCCTTGCCTCCCGTTTTGTTAGAGCCGTTACAAACAGCAGGGCCTCTTCGCTCCACGGACATTACCCCGCTTCCTCGCTACTACAGACCCAGCCGAATCCCTCTCGTCGTCCACCGACTTCCCGGTGCTGCCGGTTATACGGCTTCCCTGCTCCGCCGATTTCTCGAACGGGACGAGGAGGGTTTCTCCAGTTGCTTAGCATGACCTTGTCACCGTGCTGCCCCTACCAACCCCGCCGAAGTGTCTCGCCGCTTCAGTCCTTGCGACGATCCATGCTGCCTTCGCCCGAAAAGTGAGGGCTCGGCCTTCGGGGTTCAGGAATTTCGAGGCCATATGGGTTCACTTGCGTTACGGCCCGGCGACTCGCTCACCATCCTTTCGATGGCTTTGTCAATAGGCTTCAGGATTTTCAGTTTCCTTCCTTCCTGCTATTCAAGCTACGGGGCTTCGAACTTTTACCCCGGTGGGACTTGCACCCACTGATCATGCCAGCCTTCGCTGGACGCACACTTCTCGTTCCCTATCCTGTCGCGGCGCCGCCTTGTCCGAGTCGCCGACCATCCGGCCGGGGCACAAAATTCGACTAACCAGTATGACGCTCCCTACGTCAGAACACACTCGGGATGCCCTTAACCACAACGCGTGCGATCATTGAAGCCATGCTCACCACACTGACTTTCTTGCTTCTCACTTCCGCTGCGCAACTCACCCCGTTCGCCGGAGACTGGCAGGTCGTTTGGGATCAAATGGGTACGCAATACATCCGCGTGACCGTCACGGAGGAGGGCTCAACCCTCAAAGTTGCGTGGGAGAACGAGAGCTTCGAATGTACGTTGATCGGGAACGTATGCGAAGGCTCCGTAACCGAAAACACCAACGCGAAGGCCGGTAAAGTCAAGATCATCGTGAGCGATGTCGAGATCAAGGGGGAAGGCTCCGACCTCGAAGGCGCGTTCACGTTTACCGGAGCGCGTCCGCCCACGCCGCCGGCCGGCGGTCCACGCACGCTGAAGTTCGAACCGACTGTCTTCCACAATTATTTCGCATGGAATATCGCGCCTGCGCTGCGCATATTTCCGGGTGATACGGTCGAGACGAAGAGCGTGGACGCCGGCGGCGTCGATGAAAACGGCGTCCGCCGCGCACGGGGCGGCAATCCCTTGACGGGACCGTTCTATGTGGAAGGTGCATGGCCGGGCGATACGGTGGCGGTGCATCTCAAGCGCGTTCGTCTGAACCGCAACACGGCGGGCAGCGGAACGGGGATTGTCGGAAGCGCGCTGGCGCCAGGCTATCTCCGCAATCTGAAAATGGAAGAGCGTTTTTCTGGCGAGTGGACGCTCGATCGCGAGCACGGCGTGGCGCGTCCCGCCAAGCCCTCCGAGCACATGAAGGACTATATCGTGCCGCTGAAGCCCATGCTCGGATGCATCGGCGTCGCGCCGCCGCAGGAGCAATCCTTCCGCTCTGGATATTTGGGGCCGTGGGGCGGCAACATGGATTATCGCGAGTTCGGCGAGGGCATCACGCTCTATTTTGGCGTGAATCACCCCGGCGCGCTGCTGTTCCTCGGCGACGGGCACGCTGCCCAGGGCGCGGGCGAGTTAACCGGCGATGCGCTCGAGACGTCTATGGAATTTACTTTTTCCGTGGACTTGATCAAAGGGCACGCCCCCAGCATGCCACGCGCGGAAAACGCCGACTATCGCATGGCCTCGGGAATCGCCAACTCCCTTCCGGAAGCTCTGCAGCAAGCCACTACGAATCTTTCTCAATGGCTGGCGGCCGATTACAAGTTGACGCCCAACGAAATCGCCCTGGTGCTGGGCACGGCGATTCACTACGACGTCGCGGAGGTGGTCGATCCGCTGGTGCATGTTGTGGCCCGCATCGACAAGAAGGCGCTCGCCAGGTTAGGACCGAACTAAGGCGCGAAATCAAAGTCAAGGAAGGGCTGAAGAAACGTAGCGTGCCGGACCCGTGACCGACCCGCGCCAGAACCGGATGTTCGAGGAAGCCCTCCTCTGGCTGGCGCGGCGGCCCTGAAGTCGGGCATCTCCACCGGACTAATCGCGTTGACTCCGAAGGCGCATTCTGTAAAGCTGTGTTGCTTCGGAGGAAACGATTCATGAGGCGACGGCAGCTATCCTTCGCCGCTCTGTTCGTCTGCGGCGCGGTCCTGGCAGTGGGCCAGCCGCCCGAAAAGGCGGTCATCGGCTACATCTATTCGCCCAACCGTCCGCTGGTCCCCAGCG
>Ga0210402_10001790_pt1 | contig 21794 bp, 17 predicted proteins | sample IncBWC7MmetaG_FD_161055 | JGI IMG/M metagenome (GOLD analysis project Ga0210402, IMG submission 161055) | Forest soil microbial communities from Barre Woods Harvard Forest LTER site, Petersham, Massachusetts, United States - Inc-BW-C-7-M | ecosystem: Environmental > Terrestrial > Soil >... | reverse complement strand
TTCAGTTTTAATGCCTCTTGCAGGTTCTCTTCGTCTTCCACCAATAATATAGATATCTTTTTATTCATGATAATTATCTCTTTACAGATAATGGTTTGAACAGGATGATAAAATTACTTCCTGCCGGTGTATTATCCTTAACAAAAAGATCGGCTTTATGTTGCTGTGTTATTTTTTTAGTAAGATATAAACCAAGACCAGTTCCTTTCGCGCCCATATTGGCCACGCGGTAAAATTTGTCGAAGATTTTTTTCTTTTCACTGTTGGATATTCCTTTTCCTTCATCAGTTATAGACAATAATATCTTGCCATTATCCATACCTAATAATACACCAACAGCAGATTCCTTTGGAGAATATTTAAGTGCATTATCGACGAGATTGTTCACGGCCATTTCCAGCAGTAATTTATCGCCATTCACAAAAAGATTGTCTTGTATGTCAGTATGGAAATTTCGTTGAGGAAAACGCGTACTGAAATCATTTACACAACCGTTTATGAGATCTGAAAGATCAACATGTTCTGTTGAGATACGATACCCTCCTGCTTCTATTTGTGAAGCCAGGAGCATGTTGTTACATAAAGTATTTAATCGGTTCGCTTCCTGCAACGTGTTTTGTATAAGCCTTTGTTGTTGCGGTTCTTCCAGTTTTCTTTTTTGTAAAGTTTCGAGGTTTAATTTGGTAACCGCGATCGGCGTTTTTAATTCATGCGTGATAGCCATGATAAAATTTTGTTGTTGCTGACTTGATTTAAACTGTCTGCGTACCGCCCTGAACAAAAAGACGGCGCCCGTTAATATCAATAATAAAAAGATGCTTCCTTCGCCAATGTATTGCGCGGTCTTTCTTTTTTCGGTGTCCGCTATTTCCGACGCACTAAAATAAAATGACGGATCATCTTTTCTTAATTGCTCCATCTTATACGCCGCCATTTGATGGTTCTGTGTATTCAATGCAATGAACCACCAGATCAATGCGGCTATAATATATGCCAGCAAAAACCAGTATGCGAGGAAGATGAATCGGAGCCTTGTTTTGTACAGCAATGCCATTTATCTAAATTAAGAATATATCGGGGGAGTAGAATTCTTAATTACTAATTGTTGTAGTTATTTTATTTTTTCAACTCTTACACCAACGCTCATGATATCATTCAAAGGGTTTTCTCTCATTTGCTGGGCAACAACGAAACGGTAATTACCCGGTTGTTTAAATTTGAACGGGCCCTGAGTAAGTGGTTTGCGTACCTCCCAAATATCATCCATGCCGGTTCCTTCCCAACCTTGCGCATCGGAGCCCAATGCAAGATCAACGCGCTGATAAGTTAACGAATCCCCCTGCCGTTGTGTACCTATATTGAGGCAGATATTATTATACCGGTAAGTATCTGTATGACGAAGCACAATGTAAAGTGCATATTGAGCAGCCGTATCCGTAATGGTAAAATCAAAGGCCGGAGTATAATCATAATGCCACTCATATTTTGGAATGGTAGCATCCTGCTCATAAATGTTGATTTGATTGCAGGAAGAAAAAAGTGATAAGCAAAAAGTAATAAGTAATAAGTAAAGAAATGCAGACAACCCCTTACCAATTCTATTTTTCTTCATTTTGACTTTTGATTTTTTACTTTTTAATTACAATACATTCAATACTTGTTCTTTTGCTTTTTCCAGTTCATCTTTCATGGCCACGACACATTTTTGGATATCGGCATCATAGGCTTTACTGCCGGTGGTATTTATTTCGCGGCCAATCTCCTGTATCACAAAAGATAATTTTTTCCCTTTGGAAGTATCGTCATTGTTCAATAAAGCGCTGAAATACTCGCAGTGCTGTTTTAAACGCACCTGTTCTTCATGAATATCGATCTTTTCGATATAATAGATCAATTCCTGTTCCAGCCGGTTGCCATCGTAATTCTCTTTGCCCACATTTTCTTCCAGCAAACGAACGATATCGTCTTTTATCTTTTTCTTTCGGCGTGGTTCCAGTTCAACGATGGCTTCTGTTTGCTCATGGATATTATGAAGACGTTGCTTCAGGTCATTTTCGAGACTGGTACCTTCTTCAATACGATGAAGGTTCAATTCAGCCAATGCTGTATTCAATACTTTTTTAAACTCTGCAAAATCTTTGTCGTTTAAAATATCGTTAGAAGGTGTTACTACTTCGGGTAAACGAAGTAAAGCACCCAACACATCTTTCATATCTGTTTGTAATTCTCCTGCAAGGGTTTCAATCTGACGGTAATACGCCTTAATAAGGTCGGTATTGATAGCAACGGGCCTTACGGTGCCGTTTTGTTTGATGGAGATGATACAATCTACCGAGCCTCTTACCAACTGCTCCTGCAAGATGGTTCTTATCTCAAATTCATACGGACGGAACAATGCGGGTAACTTCAACTGCAATTCAAATTGCTTCCCATTGAGTGATTTTATTTCTACCAGGAAAGTTTTTTCGTTTACAGTTTGTTCTGCCCTTCCAAATCCCGTCATTGATTTCAGCATTGTAAAAATTTAAGTTGTAAGTTAATGCTTATATAGATTATAGATTGATATTGGCGAGGAGTAATTTTGGGATCTCTTTTTCATCCAGGATCATCATTTCGCCGGGTTCCAATCCTTCAATGGAACATTTTTCTATTCGCTGGCGGATCAATCGAAGGGTAGGGAAACCAACCGCGGCTGTCATTTTTCTTACCTGTCGGTTCTTGCCTTCAGTTAAAACCAGTTTTATCCAGCTGGTAGGGATGCTTTGACGAAAACGAATGGGTGGATTTCTTTCAGGCACTTTGGGTTCGGTCTCAAATTTAGTAGCAAAGCATTTTTTGGTCCGGTAGATCTTCCCTTCTACGGTTATATCTACTCCACGATTCAAATCATTAATAGCATCACTGGTGATCGTCCCTTCTACCTGCGCCCAATACTCTCTTTCATGTTCAAACCCCGGATGTAATAATTGATGATTTAATTTTTTATCGTTGGTGAGGATCAATAAACCTTCGCTGTCGTAATCCAATCTTCCAACCGGATAAACATCACCGGGAACATCAAAAATATCTTTCAATGTTTTTTTACCTTCCTGCGAAGTGAATTGCGAGAGTACATTGAACGGTTTGTAGATAGCAAAATATTTATTCAACAATCAATTTTTTTATGGCTGATAAAAATAATAAAGCCCGACGTTTGATTGCCGAGCTTTGTTATATGGATGGGTTAGTAAGTACGGGAACAAAATTTCCCTACACAATATTAAAAAGAATTTTCGCTAACAAGAAAAAAAATCGAATAAATTTTATTAACATTTTTTTTGAAGCTGTGGATAAGGGCAGTCGTTTTTTAATGTGAAAAAATCAATAATGAAGAAATATTTTAGATGAATAGTATTGTAACAAAAACAATAATGAAAAAATGAATCGATCGAAAGTATTGATATCACAAGTGTTTCAGTGAATGGCATTTTTATTCTTCATTTTATTTATGTGTCAATAACATCAATTATTATTTTACAGAAACACAATTTTTACATTGCTATTCGGGTGATTGGGGTATAAAAAATATTTTTACTTTTTTCCCATTCATCGCCTCTTTTTGATACAAAACGGCAATATTTCTTTTAACTGCGTAGTAAAACCAAACCACCCTACATTTGTAAAAAGTAAATTGGTATGCAATTCCCCTCACCTGTTTCCGTAAAATGGATCGCCGAATTGATCAATGCAAAGTTAGTTGGCAATAGCAATGGTAATGCTACGGGCATTAATGAAATTCATAAAGTAGAAAAAGGTGATCTTGTTTTTGTAGATCATCCAAAGTATTACGATAAGTGTATTAACAGCAATGCTGATTTCATCATTATCAATAAATCAACAACAGTACCTGAAGGAAAAGCATTGTTGATCGTTGACAATCCCTTTGAAGCATATTGTAAGATCGTAAATCATTTCAGTCCTTTTGAACCGGCCACTAAAATGATCAGCGATACTTCTTCCATTAGCAAATCAGCTATTGTTTATCCCGGCGTTTTTATAGGGAATCATGTGACCATTGGTAATAACACGATCATTTATCCCAACGTAACTATTTTAGATCATTGCATTATCGGTGATAATGTTATTATACAGGCCGGTACAGTCATTGGCAGCAACGCTTTCTATTATAATACTAAAAAGGACAGGGAGGTCTGGTATAAAAAAATGCCTTCCTGCGGACGGGTTATCATTGAAGATGATGTTGAGATCGGTGCGGGTTGCACGATTGATAGAGGAGTTAGTCATGATACCGTTATCGGCAAAGGAACCAAGATGGACAATATGATACAGATCGGCCATGATACGGTAGTTGGTAAAAACTGTCTCTTTGCTTCACAGGTTGGTATTGCCGGTGCTGTTAATATTGGTAATGGCGTAGTGTTATGGGGACAGGTTGGTGTAAGTAAAACATTGACGATCGGTGATAATGCAGTAGTATATGCACAAAGTGGTGTGCCTGCTTCTTTAGAAGCCGGTAAGGTTTATTTTGGTTCGCCTGCAGAATCTGCAAAAGATAAAATGAAAGAACTGGTATGGATCAAACGCATACCGGAGTTATGGGAAAAAGTAATGGGTAAAGATCAAAAAGGTATAAAATCATAAGGCACCATATCGCCTACTTTTTGCCATGACCAATATCCATCCATGATGGTTAGATCTGCCTGGTCGTAATAATAACCGTTGGATTCTATCGTGATCGGTGCGCCCGGTGTTACGGATAAAATAGAAAGTTCATAGTTCTTTGGAGCATCCTGATTCTCTGCCAGGTAATTACTATCCGGTACCGCACTATAAAGAACTGCCAGTTCCGGTTGATTGGGCCCGATCAAAATAGCATCACTACTATCGTCTTTCGCATAATTCAATGCGCCGTAATAATTTTTTAGTTTGATGGCGGTGTCCATTCCATTCACTTTAACGATGAATTGCATTTCAAAACCCTGCTCCTTAAGTGTTTTAGTATAAATACTTTTCATGAAATGAAGCATCGATCCTTTGTATGCTTTTATGCGGTTATCATGCCAGGCTGTTCTTTGTGAATCATTGGCGGGCTGCATTTCTTCAAATAACGGATAGCCGGTATATAAACTGGTTTGTGTAGTATAGTTGTACGTAAAGGAATCGATCGAATAATGTATTTTATATCCCAATGCATCGTTCTCTATTTCCACGGGAGTGGCCGCTTTTATTTTTAAACGGTTCAATCGTTTGCTGAAATAAAATTTTAAAACGTCTTTATTTAAGATATGCGTATTTGCCCCAAAAGGTGTTTTTCCAATAAAATTATCGGCAAAGAAAAGACCATATCTTTCCCAACCATCTTTGATATCGCTGCTCACTGCTACTGCATCCAATGATTTTTCTTCGTGTTTTAATTCGATCACCATATTTTTATTGGTACTGTCATTTGCCAATATCATTTTGCTATTAGTTGCATAACCTGTATAAGTTATGATCAGGTCATAACCACCCGATGGAAGTACCAGCTTAAAATTTCCATTATTATCAGTAACAGTTCCGTGAGTAGTATTTTGTGCAAAAACGGAAGTAGCCGCTAAAGGAGCTTTGGTATCATAATCAATCACCTGCCCGCTTACTGTATAGAAAGATTGAGCAAGAACCGTTGAAGAAAAAAAGATCGCCCAACATAAAAGTATCGGCTTCATATATGGCATTTTAAAAGCGAATGTACATCAATGACTGTTAAGCTTTTGTTGTAATGAAGCGCAAATATCGGTTATTGTTTGTTCGATGGGCCTATAACTGAACCCGGGGAGAAAATTTTTTAGTTTACTATTGTCAAAATTCATGTGGTTGAGCGCTGTATAAGCCGTTTCTTTCGTTACCAGTGGTTCTTTTCCCGAAAAAAAAGTCCTTATTGCTTCCAGCCTCCATACCAACTGCGCCAGTAACGGAGTTATTTTTTTATCCGGCAATCTTTTACCAAACGCCGTTGCGATAAGATTGAAAACATCGCGGTAACTTTTGTCGGCAGCGCTTAAAATAAAACGCTGATTACTGATATCGCTATCCATCAATTGAATCATTGCCCGCACCACATCGCGAACATCTACAAATCCATTCACCCCTTCACTGTACCATGGAAATTCTTCATAAATATTTTTAAATATTTTTCCTGAGCCTTTTTCCCAATCACCATCTCCTAAAATAATAACCGGGTTTACGATAACAACATTTAAACCTTCGCCCGTTCCGCGCCACACTTCCATTTCCCCCAGGTATTTACTATGACTATAATTACTATTATTAGCGTTTTCATCCCAATTCATTGTTTCAGTAACGGGTTCGCTTTTTCCGATCCTTCCCAATGCAGCTACAGAACTTACATGTACCATTTTTTTTACGCCGGCATCCAACGCCGCATTTACTATATTGGCAGTGCCTTCTACATTTACTTTAAATAGTTCTTTCTTTCTTTTGGGATCAAAGCTTACAATAGCGGCACAATGATATACCTGTTCAATACCCTGCATTGCTTGCTCCAGGCTAACGACATCTAAAATATCACATTGAAATTGTTGTAATGAAGGAGAATGAAAATCGGGTAGCGGCGTTTTATTATAAATAGCTCTTACCTGTTTGCCTGCCGCCAATAATTGAGTGATCAATTCCTTACCTACTAATCCTGAACCGCCGGTAACTAAGACCATATAAGGATGTTTATATTAACTCAGGGCCGTATTAAACAGCCCCGGTAAACTGCTTTAAGAATCGAAGGTCGTTTTCACTAAATAAACGAAGGTCTTTTATCTGGTATTTCAACATTGTGATACGTTCGACGCCCATACCAAAAGCAAAGCCGGTATATTTATTACTATCGATGCCGCAATTATCCAACAGTTTAGGATGCACCATTCCGCAACCTAATATTTCTACCCAGCCGGTATGTTTACAAACATTACAACCTTTACCACCACAGATCAGGCAACTGATATCCATTTCTGCACTTGGTTCGGTGAACGGAAAATAACTCGGACGGAAACGCACTTTCACATCCGATCCAAACATTTCCTGTACGAAGAAATATAATGTTTGTTTAAGATCAGCGAAAGAAACATTTTCTGCAATGTATAAACCTTCTACCTGGTGAAAGAAACAATGCGCCCTTGCACTGATGGTTTCATTGCGATAAACACGACCCGGACAAATGATACGGATCGGTAATTTTCCTTTTTCCATTTCGCGCACCTGAACACTGGATGTATGTGTACGTAATAGCCAATCCGGATTTTTAGAAATATAGAAAGTGTCCTGCATATCGCGCGCAGGATGATTCTCCGGAAGATTGAGTGCAGTAAAATTATGCCAGTCATCTTCTATTTCAGGACCTTCAGCAACTGCAAAACCAAGACGTTGAAAAATAAAAACAATGCGATTGTTAACTAAACTGATCGGATGGCGCGTACCCAATGGCAAAGCATCTGCCGGTAAAGAAAGATCAACATCGTTGTTGGTTGTTGGTTGAGCGTTGATCGTATTAGCCTTTAGCTCTTCATACTTTGCTTCGGCAAATAATTTAAAGTCATTAAGAATTTGTCCGAATGATTTTTTTTGTTCGTTCGGTACATTCTTCATCTCTCCCATCACCGATTTTACAATACCTTTTGTACCAAGATATTTGATGCGAAAATCTTCTGCATCATCTTTAAGGACATCCACCTTAATTATCTCCGTTTTATAAGCTTCTATCTGTTTCAGCAATTGCTCCATGACGCAAAAATAATGTTTAGTGTTGAGTGTTGAGTGCTTAGTCCTATCAATTTTTAGGCTGCCTTTAACTAAGCACTAAAAACTAAGAACTAAGCACTATTTTTGTTCAAATTGTAACCGGATGTACGATCTCCATGATTTTCTTGAGCCCATCCATTTTGACAGCTCTGATGAGTATACTTCCTATAATGAGGGGCAGCTGGCCCGTCATATTACCGCTTATTATGAACAGTTGCCCGACATCACAAAATCAGATATCGTCATTGTAGGTGTTGGTGAAACAAGAGGAAGCGGCATTTTCAATTCTGGTTCGTTCGGTCCGGATGTGATCCGCAAACAATTGTATCAATTATATTATTGGCATTATGATGTTAGCATTGCTGATATCGGAAATATCCGCGCCGGCGCAACATTAAACGATAGTTATAGCGCGATCAAAACGGTGATCGCCGAATTATTGCGATTAAAGAAGACAGTGATCATACTCGGTGGTTCACACGATATTACACTGGCACAGTACCTGGCATATAAAGAACTGAACCGCATCATCGAAGCAACTTGTATTGATGCCACTATCAACCTGATGCCCGACAATGCCACCCGTAGTGAAAATTTTTTACTGGAGATGCTGACCAGCGATCCCAATCACGTAAAGCATTACAACCATATCGGTTTTCAAAGTTATTATGTAAATCCAAGGATGTTGGAAACGATCGATAAACTTCGCTTTGATTGTTATCGGTTAGGCGTTGCACGCGAAAGCATGGATGAGATGGAACCTGTTTTACGAAACTCTCATTTGGTAAGTTTTGATATCAGCGCGATACGGCATTCCGATGCACCGGCAAACGAATTCAGTCCGAATGGTTTTACCGGTGAAGAAGCGTGTACGCTTGTCCGTTATGCCGGCATGAGCAACAATGTAGACAGCTTCGGCATCTACGGTTATAATCCACAGGCAGACGTACATGACCTTACCGCCAAACAAATAGCACAAATGCTTTGGTATTTTATAGATGGTAAAAGCAAGAGCAAACAGGAAGCCTCGATTGAAGAGCGTGCCAACTTTAATGAATACGAAACGATGTTTGCTGAAGTAGAAACTACTTTCTTACAAAGCAAAAAAAGTAACCGCTGGTGGATGCAATTGCCTAATAAAAAATTCATTGCGTGCAGTTATGCAGATTATGTAAACGCGAGTAAGAATAATATCCCGGAACGCTGGCTGAGAGCGCAGGAACGCAGTTGATTTGAAGACTTGATAATTAGCAAATTCATAATGAAATCTTTTACCATGAGAGCCCTTCATTCCTTATTTCTTATTTTTTGTTTCTTATTTCTTATTTCAGAAAATTCTGTTGCTCAAAATATTCCTGATAAAACCCTCCTTCAGGATTCTGTTATTAGTACCGGCCATATCGGCATCAGCATTTACGAACCGGCAACCAATCAATATTGGTATAATTATAATGCCACTAAATACTTCGTCCCATCCAGTAACACAAAACTCTTTAGCTTATATGCCGGGATGAAATATTTGGGAGATAGTTTGAAAGGGATCGGATATGTCGTAAGTATGGAGGGTGCAGATACAGTCTTGTCTATTTATCCGACAGGAGACCCTACTTTTTTACATTCAGATTTTAACAAACAGCCCGTACTGGATTTTTTAAACAAGTATAAATACATCAATTTAAACCCGATTCATTCAATCACGCCGTGGGGCAAAGGTTGGGTTTGGGATGATTATCATGAAAGCTTTATGGTGCAGCGCTCTGTAATGCCGATGTATGGAAATGTCATTAGTATAAGGTGGGTGAGTCAAAACGATCTTCAGATAATACCTTCTTATTTTTCAAACACTACGCAATTAGGATCCGATCTTACCAACGGTTTTCAGCTGATAAAAGATATGAACAGCAATACATTGTTTTTTATAAACGGTAACGAAAAAAGCATGGACATCCCTTTTACAAACAGCATTAACACAGATATTGCTTTATTAAACGATGTCTTAAAAAATAAAAATGTCGGCCAAAGTAACAATGATGTTTCAGGTGCCGGCAATCCTATTAAGTATATCTATTCACAACCGACCGATTCCCTTTTCAGGATCATGATGCATCGCAGCGATAATTTTTATGCGGAGCAGACATTGTTAATGGTTAGCGATCAAAAGTTAGGCTATATGAGTGATGAAGATATCATTGATACTTTATTAACGAACGACTTAAAAGATGTACCGCAAAAACCCACATGGGTAGATGGGTGTGGATTGAGCCGCTATGATCTATTTACCCCGCAGGATTTTGTGTATATTCTTAATAAAATAAAGGATGAGTTTGGACTAAAAAGGCTGGAAATGATCTTACCTACCGGTAACGAGGGTACGCTAAAAGATTATTATGTTAAGGATAGGGGTTTTATCTACGCAAAAACCGGAAGCATGAGTAATCACTTCAGTCTCAGTGGTTTATTGGTCACCAAAAAGAATAAGACGCTGGTCTTTTCAATATTGGTTGGCGATTTTATAGGTAACTCCACGGAGGTAAAACGGACAATCGAAGCCTTTTTAGAAGATATCCGCGAAAAAAATTAAAATACCTTCTTTTCAGGCAACATTCCTTTCTGCCCAGGCATCTTTTAGGTATTAACTCATACTTTAAAATCCAATATCTTTTAAAACTTGTGAGAATTCCGGGGCCTTAAGCGAGCCTACTTTACTTACGGAATGTTCTTGCAGAGACAAATGGTAATTAGCGAAAAGGTCCCTTCGACACCCCGTTGAGGGGATTTTTTTATTTGCTTATCGCCCGAATATTTTATCCAATTCGTTCTTATTAAACTCGGTATAGGTAGGCTTTCCGTTAGGTGTGGTATTTGGAGTAGCACATGCAAATAATTCTTCTATCAATGATTGCATTTCTTTTTGTGAAAGTGTAGTGCCTGCTTTCACCGATTGTTGCCATGCCAATGAACGAAACAGTTTTTCTCTTTTACTGAATTTAAGATCATTGCTGAAATGCTTGTATTGCTCCAGCATTTTTTCAATAGCAACGGTTTCGCTTCCCTGTTCAATATCAGCCGGTGTTCCTTGCACTACAAAAGCATTGCTACCAAAAGGTTCGATGTGGTAACCCAATTCATTCAGATCAGGTAATAATTCGTTCAACACTACTGCATCTCCCGGAGGTAAATTCAATGTCGCCGGAAATAAACTTTGTTGCGTTGCAATCGGCTTACCTGCAAAAGCTGCAACGAATCGTTCGTATAAAATACGTTCATGCGCATTTTGTTGATGAACGACTCTAAAGCCTTTATCGGTTTGAAGGATGATATAGGTATTGTGAAGCTGGATGAAGTTAGTTGACAGTTGACGGTTGTCAGTTGACAGCAATTTAGATTCAATCTGCTTCCTGTCATCTGTCATCTGTCCTCTGTCATCTGATTCATAGAAATCCCTCCAATGCTTCAACTCACTTTTATTCTCTATAAAATGTGCCTGGTTCTTTTGTGTAAAGGTTTTGTATAAAGAAGACGAAGAAGCAGCTGATTGTTTCTCTTCTGTAAATGGCTTGGAGATCGCATCTAACTGTTGGATAGAAGCATCCAATTCAAAATCCAATGTAGGTGTGATGCTGAATTGTGCCAAAGCATGTTTTACTACACTTTGTACAAATGCATAGACGATCTTTTCATCCTCAAATTTTATTTCCTGTTTGGTAGGATGTACATTGATATCCACTTGTGCAGGATCGAGATCAATGAACAATACATACATCGGAAAACTATCTTTCGCGATCATCTCATCAAAAGCACCCATGATAGCATGATTCAAATAAGCGCTTTTAATAAACCGGTTATTGACAAAAAGATATTGATCACCTCTTGTCTTCCTTGCTGATTCAGGCTTTCCAACGAATCCTGAAATATTTAAATAATCTGTTTCTTCCTGTACACTTACTAATTTGGAAGCATACGTATTGCCCAATAATTGAACGATACGTTGTTTTAATGTTCCTCTTTCTAAATGAAAAACTTCCTGCCCGTTACTATTGAGTGAAAAGAAAATATCGGGGAATGACAATGCAACACGCATGAACTCGTCAATGATATGTCTTAATTCAGCAGGATTGCTTTTTAAAAAATTTCTTCGGGCAGGAACATTGAAGAAAAGATTTTTCATCGCGATGCTGGTTCCTTTTTCCATTGCAACAGGCTCTTGTTTTATAACAGCGCTGTTCTCTATTTCAATATATGTCCCGGCAGTATCTTCTTCTTTTTTTGTTTTTAATTCTACTTGCGCAACGGCGGCAATACTTGCCAATGCTTCACCTCTAAAACCCATCGTCTTAATTCTAAACAGGTCATCTATATTTTTGATCTTGGAAGTCGCATGACGTTCAAAACTCATACGGGCGTCTGTTTCACTCATGCCCTTTCCATTATCTATTACTTGTATCAATGATTTGCCTGCCTCTACTACTACCAGTTTTATCTCGGTAGCCCCAGCATCCACGGCATTTTCCAGCAACTCCTTCACCGCGCTGGCAGGCCGTTGAATGACCTCACCCGCAGCGATCTGGTTAGCGATGTTATCCGGTAATAAGTGAATGATATCGGGCAAAATGATTGAGTTTGAAGCAAATTTAACAAATCTTGGTTTGAACCATGATTTTTATGTGCCCGGCTTCAGTACTACTATTGAACTTCATTGGCGTCGCACTCTTGTACGATATTTCTTTATTGAGCTTTTATTGAAGCGGAGATATTGCTATCGAAGAATAAGTTTGCTTTCGGGTACAGAATTAATTAATTTGATAATCTTATCTCTTTCCGAATTTAGTAAAATAGACACCTTGTTTTCTGCTGAATTATATAGATATAAATCATCAAGTTTATATAATTTAGCCCCATCAAGCGTTGTATAACTTCCTTTCAAATACACATATATAGTTTTAGCAGGTGGTGATGAAAATGAACCAAAACCTGTAGTCCATTCCGCATTCTTCGCAAGTTTCAAATTTTTAGGAAAAAAATTGATCTTACTCAAATCATTTCCATCTTTATCTTCTGTTAATAAATAACATACAATATTGTAATTAGTAGACCCTTCATCAACACTCTTAAAGGTAATTTTATACGCACCATTCATTACACTTTTATCTTTAGGGAATATTCCATTATTACCAATTATGATGACAGGATCCCCTTCCGAATAATTATTAATAGTAGTCTTCTTAAGAGAGTCTCTTATAATCTTAATCGTTTTATTTACAGTATCTATCCTTAATTCCTGTTGTAAAAATGCTTTTGATATATCTTCAAAAAGTTTTTTTCTATTAGAATCTACTCCAGCCTTAATGCCTTCTGTAATGACAGAATCCCTATCATCACGCTCTTTCTTTAAAACAGAATTATTTCTTTTTTCACGATTTTGATTATTCCATTCCTGACTAACAAGAAGTACAAAAATCATGAACAAAATAAAAAATACAATTTTTCCTCTTTGAGTTAATTTTTCCCACGGTTTAATAAATCTGTTATCAGTTAACCCGCCTTTAGTTGTAAGAAAAGTCAGGTATCCAGTTGAGATAGCAATTAATACTACAAAAATTATATTTGGTATAATAAGTGTCATTTTATCAAACGAATTCTGTAAATAAACTATTTTAGATAGCTAAAGTACACAACTATATATAGAACTCGTACAAATCAACTATCTAAGCATTTTAGACATGCGACTTTCCCGTTTACTCCATAATAAAACCCCAATAAAGGTATTCAGCACAAGTGAGTGACACAACGATGCTGATTAGCGAACGAATGCCAGTAGCATGATTTTTCTGATTTAGATAATTAGCCTGCTGTTAACAAATCAGGAGAATCATATTAATCAGAAAAATCATGGTTCAGACAATTATTAAGTATTTTTAACCCATGATAAAGCGGTCTTTTTTTATCCTTGCTATATTGGTTTTATCCAGGTCAACTTTCGCTCAAAATCATTTATCAATGAATGCAGCTAACGCATGGGTAGATAGCGTTTACAAAAGTTTATCGCCGGATGAACGTATTGCTCAATTAATGGTAGTGCGACTTTCAGGTTATGATTTCAAAAATAAAAAGCCGGTTTACTATAATGATAAAGTTGATTCGCTGATCAATCAATACAATATTGGTGGCGTTTGTACTTTCCAGGGAAACCCGGATAGTATTGCTGCGATCATCAACCATATGCAATCAATCGCCAAAACACCGGTGATGACCTGCATTGACGCGGAATGGGGAGTGGGTATGCGTTTGTTTGACAGTGTACAATCATTACCGCATCAAATGATGTTGGGCGCGATGCAGGATGGACGCATTGTTTATCAATACGGCAAACTGGTTGGCGAACAATGTAAGCGTATAGGCATTACCGTTAACTACGCACCGGTAGTGGATATCAATAACAATCCCAACAATCCTGTTATCAATGACAGAAGTTTTGGAGAAGATAAATACAAAGTGGCGTTATACGGCATTCAATATATGCGTGGCATGCAGAAAGTTGGCGTGATGGCATGTGCCAAACATTTTCCCGGTCATGGTGATGTAACGGTTGATTCACATTTGGATCTTCCGGTGATCAACAAATCGATGGTGCAATTAAAAGGATTGGAACTCTATCCGTTTCAACAAATATTCAATGCAGGTATCGGCAGTGTGATGATCGCGCATTTATATATTCCGGCAATTGACAGTACTCCTAATACCGCCACCTCTCTTTCAAAAAATAATGTGACGGGTTTAATGCGTGATGAATTAGGTTATAATGGATTGACATTTACCGATGCATTGGAAATGCAGGGCGTAAAAAAATTCTTTCCTAACGGAGAAGCGGCGGTTAAATCACTGATCGCAGGAAATGATATGCTTTGTCTGCCGGAAGATGTAGGTGTTGCCATTACTAAAATAAAACTGGCGATCGATAGTAATAAATTAAGCTGGGCCGATATCGAACTGCATTGCAAAAAAGTATTGATGGCGAAATATATGTATGGATTGGCCAATTGGAAACCGATCGATACCAATCATATCTCTGCCGATCTGAATGCCGGCATTCCGGAAATGACAACACTTGTAGCACAAAATGCGATCACTTTATTACGCAAGACAGATGAAGTATTCTTTCCATTGACAAAAAAGAAAAATGAAATTGCTTTTGTAAATATTGGTAATAAGGATACTGTGTTCGCAGCGATGATAAAGGAGAAATATAAAGCGGAAATTTTCAATTTCAGTTATGCAGAAAAAGACAGTGCTGTCGGGCCTTTGCTGGATTCTATCAAAGCATATAAATATATTGTAACGGCGATCGGTGGTTATAGTCGCATCCCCGCTAAAAATTTCGGTATCAGTCCGGCTGCTATACAATTAGTGAATCAATTGAATCAACAAAACAAAAACATCGTTTTCGCTTTTGGAAATCCCTATGCAATAAGAAGCTTTGAGAACGCGGATAATTTATATGCCTGTTATGAAGATGACAGTATTGTTCAATCAACTGCCTTCGATCTTTTGCAAGGAAAGATAAATGCCAAAGGAAAATTATCTGTAACGATCAGTGATTCTTTACAATTCGGAACAGGCATCATTGCATCTGATTCCTATCTACCTGTCGCTGATGCGAATACTGTTGGATTAGATGCCGATAAATTAACTGCCATCGATTCAATTGCTAATGAAGCAATTGATAAAGGCGCAACACCCGGTTGCGTGGTGTTAGTCGCAAAAGATGGTAAGATCGCTTATCAAAAAGCATTCGGACATTATAACTATGATACAACAGAAGCCGTGAATATTAATACTGTTTATGATCTTGCTTCTGTCACCAAGATCGGCGCGACTACGCTTTCTCTTATGAAATTATACGATGAAGGAAAGATCGATTTGAAGAAAACATTAGGCGATTATCTGCCCTGGACAATAGGGACAGATAAAGCAAAGCTGCATATAAAAGATATTTTATTGCACCAGGCAGGCTTGGTTCCGTTCATTCAATTCTATAAAGAAACGGTAGATGCCAAAGGCAAACCTCTTGCAAAATATTATTCCGATCATCCAACAGATTCTTTCAGCATCCGTATCACCGATAACTTATTCTTAAGAAATGATTGGGAAGACACGATCTATCAACGCATTTTGCAAAGTCCGGTTAAAACAAAAGGCAAATATGTGTACAGCGATAATGATTTTATCTTTTTAGGAAAGATCGTAGAACAACTAACCGGCATGCCATTGAATGAATATGCAGAGAAATCATTTTATGCACCAATGGAATTAATGACGATCGGGTTTAAACCGAACGAACGTTTACCGATCAATCGTATTGCTCCAACTGAAAAAGATAATTATTTCAGAGATCAATTATTACGTGGCGATGTACATGATCCGGGAGCAGCGATGTTAAGTGGAGTTTCTGGCCACGCCGGGTTATTCAGCAATGCATATGATATGGCGGTGTTGATGCAAATGTTGTTGAATGATGGTGAATTAAACGGCACTCGTTATCTAAAAAAATCGACCATTCATTTGTTTACCGATTATCAAAGTAAAGTAAGCAGAAGAGGTTATGGATTTGACAAGCCCGAAAAGAATAATAAAAAATTACCGGAACCTTATCCTTGTATATCTGCATCTACAAAGGCTTTCGGCCATATGGGCTTTACAGGAACGGCTGTTTGGGCCGATCCAAAATACAATTTGGTCTATATCTTTTTAAGCAATCGTGTGGATCCCAGCAGCAGCAATGATAAGTTGGTAAAGATGAATGTGCGGACAAAGATCCAGCAAGCTATTTATGATGCATTGATAAAATAATTTTTCCGAAATTGAGCTTCCAATAATATTTTATGTCATACCCCTATCAAATAAGATCATTCGATCAATATAAAGCAGCTTATAAAAAAAGTGTGGAAGAACCCGAAGCTTTCTGGAGTGAGATCGCCGAAAATTTTCAATGGCATAAAAAATGGGATAAGGTATTAGAGTGGAATTTTAAAGAGCCTTCCATTAAATGGTTCCAGGGAGCAAAATTAAATATCACAGAGAATTGCCTAGACAGGCATTTAAAAATATCCGGTGATACTCCTGCAATCGTTTGGGAATCGAATGACCCTAAAGAAAAAAGCAGAACACTCACTTACGCAGCATTACATCAACAGGTTTGCAAATTCGCCAACGTATTAAAAAACAATGGCGTAAAAAAAGGTGATCGTGTTTGTCTGTATATGGGTATGATCCCCGAATTAGCGATCGCAGTATTAGCATGCGCACGTATTGGAGCTGTACATTCCGTAGTGTTTGGCGGATTCAGCGCACAAAGCATTGCTGACAGATTGATCGATGCACAGGTAGGTTTTATTGTTACCTGTGATGGCGCGTTTCGCGGGGCAAAAGATATCGCACTCAAAAATATAATTGATGATGCATTGGTAAGTGCTCCATTCGTAAAAAAAGTAATTGTGTACGAACGCACCAAAACACCGGTGAGCATGATCAAAGGAAGAGATTGTTGGTGGCAGGATGAAATGGAAAAAGCAAGTGATGAATGCGTTGCTGAAATAATGGATGCCGAGGACATGCTGTTCATTTTGTACACTTCGGGGTCCACCGGAAAACCAAAAGGTGTGGTGCATACCTGCGCCGGTTATATGATCTGGGCCAACTATACTTTTTTGAATGTGTTTCAATATCAACCCAAGCAAATACATTTTTGCACCGCAGATATCGGTTGGATAACCGGTCATAGTTATATTGTTTACGGTCCGTTGAGTGCAGGGGCAACAACCTTAATGTTTGAAGGCATCCCTACTTATCCCGATGCAGGAAGATTTTGGGAGATCACAGATAAATACAAAGTGGATATTTTATATACAGCTCCAACAGCGATCAGAAGTTTGATGAGTTTTGGTTTAGATCCATTAAAAGGAAAAGATCTTGGTTCATTAAAAGTTCTTGGTTCGGTTGGCGAACCGATCAATGAAGAAGCATGGCATTGGTATGATGAAAATATTGGAAAGAAAAAATCTCCGATCGTTGATACCTGGTGGCAGACCGAGACCGGCGGTATCATGATCTCAAACTTAGCAGGCGTTACTCCATCCAAACCATCTTATGCAACATTGCCATTGCCGGGCGTGCAACCGATATTAGTGGATGAAAAAGGAAATGAGATAACAGCGAACGACGCAACAGGAAATCTTTGTATCAAATTTCCATGGCCGGGAATTTTGCGTACTACTTATGGCGATCATGAACGTTGCAGAGTAAATTATTTTGCTACTTATGATAATTTATATTTTACAGGAGATGGTTGTTTGCGTGACGCCGAAGGAAATTATCGTATCACCGGGAGAGTGGACGATGTATTGAATGTAAGCGGCCATCGTATTGGAACAGCAGAAGTAGAGAACGCCATCAATATGCACACCGGTGTGATAGAAAGCGCTGTGGTAGGGTTTCCGCATGATATAAAAGGTCAGGGTATTTATGCTTATGTGATCTTTAATAAATCGCATGATGATGATGAGCAGGTCAGAAAAGATATTTTACAAACCGTTACAAGAGTGATCGGTGCGATTGCAAAGCCGGATAAAATTCAATTTGTAAATGGTTTACCAAAAACAAGAAGCGGAAAGATCATGCGAAGAATTTTAAGAAAGATCGCCGAAGGCGAGATGAATAATTTAGGTGATACGACTACTTTATTAGATCCTGCGGTCGTTGAAGAAATAAAACAAGGGAAAATATAAAACAGACGACCGACCACCGACGACGGACGACCGAATGAGCAACACTATGCATCCAAAAAACATTTCTATTGCCGATTATACCTATTCATTACCCGATGAAAAGATAGCCGTATTCCCGCTACAGCAAAGAGATGCATCCAAATTATTGATCTACAAGAACGGAATGATCCGACAGGATATTTATGAAAATATCGCTGATCATCTTCCTGAAAAAAGTTTATTAGTATTTAATAATACCAAAGTAATTCCCGCACGGATCTTATTTCAGAAATCTACGGGAAGTACTATCGAAATATTTTGTTTAGAACCTTTGAACGAGTACAATGTTGCCATGCAACAAAAAGGATCCTCTAAATGGAAATGTTTGATTGGCGGCGTTAGTAAATGGAAAGAAGACAAACTAAAGAAGCAATTAGGAATTAAGAATGAGGAATTAGAAATTAGCGCAGTGCTGGTCGAGAAACTATCTGATGCTTATATTGTTGAATTCTCCTGGGAGCCCGCTGACCTTAGTTTTGCAGAGATCATTCAATATGCAGGCGAAACTCCTTTGCCTCCTTATATTAAACGAAAAGCGGATGAGGCAGATAAAGAAAGATACCAAACCATCTATGCTATTTATGATGGATCAGTCGCTGCACCAACCGCCGGTCTTCATTTTACCGAAGATGTCTTCTCGTCTTTTATAAAAAAAGAAATTACCAAAGCATATGTCACATTACATGTTGGTGCAGGCACTTTCAAGCCCGTAAAGGCATTGCAAATGGAAGGCCATGAAATGCATACAGAATGGATAGAAGTAACAACCTACACTATTAAACAGTTATTATACAATCAATCCAACACAATTGTTGCAACAGGTACTACTTCCTTAAGAACAATAGAAAGTCTTTATTGGATGGGTGTAAAAACAATACTCGATCCTACCATTGAAAACGAAGCACTGGCCCTTCATCAATGGGAAGTGTATGACACAGCTTTAGCAGAAACTAATTACACTTCCGAAGAAGCTTTATCTTCTTTATTAAAATGGATGAAACAAAAAGGAGAAGAAAAACTAATCTCAAAAACGCAGATACTCATTATGCCGGGATATAAATTCAGGATCGCAAAAGCATTGATCACTAATTTTCATCAACCACAATCTACCTTATTGTTATTAGTAGCTGCTGCTATCGGCCCTTCCTGGAAAAAAATATATGATTATGCGCTGGAAAATGATTTCCGTTTCCTGAGTTACGGAGATGGCAGCTTATTGTTTATTGCTCAATAATAGTTACCGGAGTACCCACCGGTATATAACTGTACAGATCTTCCATTTCTGTATACTTTACAGAGATACAACCATCGGTCCAGTTATAAAAATTATCCACTGTCCATTCTTCTGATTTACGGGTAGCATGTATGGCAATACCATCGCCAATTTTAGCGGTCCTCGGGATCAGGCCTTCCGCCTTGCGTTCCCTGAATTTTTCGTACGATGAGTCATTGGGATAATTCAATAACAATTCAGGGCCCCAATCTTTATTGATCTTTTTCAATACTACTTTAAATGATCCGTCAGGAGTACGTCTATCACCCTGACTCATTTTATCACCAAGGTCCTTGCTACCAAATACCACGGGATAAGTAGCATACCAACCTTGGTCGTCGTACACCTTTAACTCGTAGGTATTCTTAGTAACAATGATATAATAAGGGTTGTCAACGCTATCCGCACAAAGCCTCATTCTGTTAGAGTATTTAATCGATAGCGCGGCAGGTGTTTTTTCTGTATAGGATGCAGCCGGAGCAAAAGCCATGATAGCTATGCCGCAGCAGGTAGACAACATTAAAGCAAAATAAATTTGAATTCGTTTCATATATATAGTATTAGCAACTTACCCGGTAATCATTGCCCCTGTCAAAAAAATCAATATTTCGATATCTTGGTAAAACCCTATTTTGGCAGGCTCACAAAGATAATTTTTTCTTCAAAAACAATAATTCACAAAAGCGATTATTTATGAACATTTGACTGTTAAAAACGAACAAAGATTAAGGGATATGCAAAAAACAGTGTTAATCAATCCTTAAGAAAAACCTGTGTTCTGGAAAGCCTTGCTTAAATTTGCCCTACCCATTCAATTGTAACAAAATAATGACAGAAAGCGCCGGTTCATTTTTAGCCAAAAGCACTATTAGGGCTGCCGATCTGGAGCATCGCCGGAAGATCAATTTTAATATTGGCCGGTACAATTCCACCGTTCCCAAAGGGAAAGAGCAGTTTGCTGACCTGCACCTCGCAAGAGAAAGGGCAAAAAACATAAAATGGCGGGCGATTGAAACATTGGATAAACAATTGGAAGAATTTGAATTGAATTTTTCCAAACGCGGCGGCAAAGTTATCTGGGCAGAAAATAGTGAACAGGCTATCAAAGAGATATTGAATATCTGCAAGGAAAAAAGTTGTAAAACGGTGGTGAAAAGCAAAAGCATGGTCACCGAAGAGATCCACCTCAATAAAGCGTTGGAAAAAAATGGCATTGAAAGTGTAGAGACCGACCTGGGAGAATATATTCAGCAATTAGACGGAGAAGCGCCTTATCATATTGTAACACCTGCTATGCATAAAAGCAAAGAAGATGTTGCAAAACTGTTTGCTGAAAAATTGGGGACCGATCCATCACTTACTCCGGAGCAACTGACTTTAGTAGCAAGACAAATACTTCGCGAAAAATATACGCAGGCAGAAGTTGGTATTACCGGTGCCAACTTTATCATCAGTGATATTGGCGGTATTGCACTTACAGAAAACGAAGGCAATGCAAGATTGAGTTGTGCCTTTCCAAAAACACATATTGTAATTGTAGGGATTGAAAAGATGATCCCTTCCATTACCGACCTGGCTTTATTCTGGCCATTGCTTGCTACATACGGAACAGGACAAAAAGTTACGGTGTACAATACTATCGTAACCGGACCAAAGCAGGAAAAAGAAACAGACGGACCTGAAGAAATGTATGTGATCTTATTAGATAACGGACGTACTAATATTTTGGCGAATCCAAAACAAAGAGAAAGTCTTTATTGCATTCGTTGCGGTGCTTGTTTAAATGCTTGTCCGGTTTATAAAAATATCGGCGGCCATGCATATGGCGTTACTTATAGCGGACCGATCGGAAGTGTGATCACTCCTCATTTACAAGGATTGGATGAATACAAACATTTAAGCAATGCCTCTTC
>Ga0210402_10001787_pt1 | contig 21816 bp, 15 predicted proteins | sample IncBWC7MmetaG_FD_161055 | JGI IMG/M metagenome (GOLD analysis project Ga0210402, IMG submission 161055) | Forest soil microbial communities from Barre Woods Harvard Forest LTER site, Petersham, Massachusetts, United States - Inc-BW-C-7-M | ecosystem: Environmental > Terrestrial > Soil >... | reverse complement strand
CGGAACCGGAGCGCGCCAGGCTGCTGACGGTGCACCGCTACAACACCGTCCACGACGGCGCGGCCACCCGGCCGGCCGCGCCAAGCAGGTGGTGCTCGACGCCCGCTTCGACTCGGAGCGCTAGTGCACTCACTCTACCTGCCTGCCGGCCTCGCCGCCACCGCCGATCAGGGCGTATGCCTGCCAAGCTGATGCGCCAGCCCCGCGACTACGTCCTGAACTATCTTCGCTCTGCCGACCATTTGCGCAATAACGTGAGAAGGAGGTGTTCCGTCCTGACGGCAAAAAATAACGAGGCCTGATCCCCTGCCCCGATCGGTTTTGATCGGCCATTCAGGACTCGGCACAGATCTGGAAGCCCACCTATCTCGCAACGGAAGCCACAATCGACGGTCAAATTCGAACCGGCGCGTCTCCACGATGTGAACGCCCACGGCTGCCGGATGGCTGGGATTTACAAGGACATTCTTATTCTCCGGTACGATTACGGATGGCACGCGCAATACCGGCGTCCGCTGCTCCCTAATCCAGGTATCGCCGAAGACTCGCTGATCGGCAGGCATGAACGTGACGTCCTCAATTTCCAAGTCACTCGCCTCGATCGTCACCAACACATAGTCATCCGGTAGCAGCTCCGGTGGCAGGTCGAGATGGACGCGGATCTCAAGCACAGCGAGCGCCGCCGTCGACGCGGTGTAAATGAGCGGGTGCCCGGGCGAATTCCAGCGGCCGCCGTAGAGCCGTGCCCCTTCGCCGCGGAGATCGGCATATGGTTCGCGGCAGAGCCGCCAAACGAGCACCCTATTTCGGCCCCACGACTCAGGCGGCTATCCCATGGCCGATGCGTCCGAGGAGGGTCTCGACCTCACGGGCGCCCTCGTCGGTATCGAGAAGATGAAGCGGACATTCACCGCCCAATACCCGTGTTGGGCGGCGTAGCCATGCGCCCGCCTTTTCCTGATTGCCAAAAGTATCTTCTGCCGCTGCTAACACGCGGGCGACACGGATTAGCCGATCAGACTGCTCCGGCGTTAGGTTGCCTAGTCTGCGTCGGTTCGCCAGGGTCTTTCTCGGTAAAACAATCTGGTCGATTTCGGCAAGGGTCAACCTGCCACTATCGAGGACGAATTGAATCGCGCTGACTGGCAGGCCCCGGCGTATGATTTTGACTATGTCCATGCCAGGCCCAACCTCCCCGCCAATTACGGCGGCACCGCCTACCAGGTCGACAGCGTTCGCTGGCGTGGTCATGACAACCCCCACGGCTATATGCACGTATAATGTGGGCATTTCGCCGCCAACGTCAAGAGCCCGCTCATAATGCCGAATGGAACAGGAGCAGGCAGGCAGCCGAATCAGAGGCACAGTCGCGGCGCATGGCAAACATATGCCAGCCGCACGCGCAACTGCATGCGGGGGCCACACGTCCACATTGCACTAGATCGAAGTCGGTGCGCCTGCAATGGCTGGGGAATTGCGGGCCGCCGAAACCTAGCCGCTGTCCGACCGCCGACCTGAATGACTGCCCTGTCACCTGCGGCGGGGCCCAAACCTCCACCAACTCGCGCCCGCTTCAAGCACTTGAAGCGCTCCACCCTTGCCAGGATCGGATGGGTCGCCGGAGAAAGCATCTGACACGGCAGTCCCCCGTCTCGTTAAGCAGAGCATGGGCACCGGCCCTCGGGATCACCTGCTTCGCGAGCGTGAAATTGGGCTTATATCCGTGCGGCATTACCGACCTAGGCGTCAAGACCGATCGGAAAGCCAGTCGTGGTCGACTTCATCTCCCCAAAAATCTAAGCTACCGGTGCCAATGAGAAGTCTCACAAACTGTGCGAAGCGGTGAGAATGTCCGCAATGTCTGGAGGGCACCGTTGACACGTGTCAACGGCCGACTTTCTTATCCTAACCTCCGAAATTACGGCGGGGAGCTCAACTACAGCGCGTCAGAGGGCAGAAGCGACCTTCCTAGAATATCGTTGACACGTGTCAATCCGGTCCGCTTGCGATCCGAGCGGCTACCCTAATCCCGCCACCATCGCGGGCATGGGCGGCGCCTTTTCCAAGCCTGCCGTGCGCTCTCCTAATGCAACGCTATAGCTGTCACGGCTATACGCTTGACACGACACGAGTCAGCGGACGATTAACTACGCACGAAGTCGTAGATGGAGTGATTCAGCGTAGATGCCTCCAGATCTCGTTGACGCCCCAGCGGTGGGGAAACCCACCCTGGATCACTTGATCGCGCAGGACGCCCAGGTCCTCAGCGCGCAACTTACCACCATTCGTCAACGCCTGTTCCCACCGGCAGCGCAAAAAACCTTGCGCCAGTTCTCGAGCGGTGAGGCGGCCGCACTGATCGGCATCAGCGACGCCTATTTGCGTCAGCTCTCTCTCGCTGGCGAGGCTCCAGAGCCCGACAAAACCCCGGCCGGCCGGCGTTTCTACTCGCTCGAGCAAATCAACGATATTCGCCGAGTGCTGCAAAGAGGGAAGAGTCGTGAATACGTCCCGTGTCGCCAGGGAACCGAGCACCTGCAGGTTCTCGCCGTCACCAACTTCAAGGGTGGTTCAGGCAAGACGACGACCGCCGCACATCTGGCACAGTATTTGGCACTCCGCGGTTACCGGGTACTCGCGATCGACCTGGACCCGCAGTCTAGCCTGTCCGCACTTCTCGGATATCAACCAGAAACCGACGTGGGAGAAAACGAAACCCTCTACGGCGCCCTGCGATATGATGACCAACGACGGTCTTTGCGGGAGGTGGCCAAGCACACTTACTTCCCTGGCCTCGACATCGTGCCGGGAAACCTCGAGCTTCAGGAATTCGAACACGAAACACCCAGGATGCTCGCTGGTCAACGACGGTCGGGTCAGGAGATTTTCTTTGCGCGCGTTGCGTCAGCCATCCAGTCGGTTGCCGAAACATACGACGTCGTGGTCATCGATTGCCCTCCGCAATTGGGTTTCCTGACCCTCGGCGCGCTCTGTGCTGCAACCGGCGTCCTAGTCACTGTTCACCCGCAAATGTTGGACATCGCCTCGATGTCCCAGTTTCTTCTTATGACAGGCGATCTGCTTCGAGTCGTTCATGATGCCGGTGGCCGCCTCAATCTGGATTTCCTAAGATACCTGATCACCCGCCACGAACCACAGGACGGTCCACAGACCCAGGTCGTTGGCTTCCTGCGAAATCTGTTTGCCGAGCGCGTCCTGACCAACACAATGCTAAAGACCACGGCAATTTCAGACGCCGGCCTGACTAAGCAAACGATTTACGAAATCAGCCGACAGGGAATGACCCGCACCACGTACAGCCGCGCAATTGAGGCACTGGATGCGGTGAACCGCGAAATAGAACAGCTGATTCGGCAATCGTGGGGGAGGGCGCCATGAAGCGCAAGGATCTTGTGAACGCGATACTTAGCGCTGACCCCGCGCCGGCGCCGAGCGACACCGTCGACCGAAAACCAGCCCGCGTGGCGGCCGGGTCGGTCCGCGCGATGGGGCTCGAGCTTCACCGTCTGACCGAGCAAGCCGACGAAGCCCAGGTACTACGCCAGCAGATAGAGAATGGCTCAATTGTGGCCGAGCTTGATCCCGAGATGTTGGAGCCATCGTTCGTCTCTGATCGACTGACACCGATCGATGATCCGCAATACCGTCAGCTCGTGGAGTCGATCCGAAAGGATGGGCAGGCACTGCCGGTCCTCGTTCGCCCGCACCCGGACCGGACGGGCATATATCAAATCGCCTATGGGCATCGACGCTGGCACGCTGCACGCGAGTTGGCAGTCAAGGTCCGCGCCATCATTCAGACATTGAGCGACACGGAACTTGTCATTGCTCAGGGAAAAGAAAACGCTGAGCGGCGGAACTTATCTTTTATCGAACGGGCGTTGTTCGCTGCGAAGCTCGACTCTAACGGGTTCGATCGTGCGACGATCAATGCCGCACTGGCAGTCCACACTACTGAGCTAAGTCGTTTGTTGACCGTCGCAGCCGCCATACCCTCAGCGATCGTCACCTTGATTGGTCCGGCACCGAAAGCTGGACGGACCCGCTGGATTGAGCTCGTAGAGTATCTGCAAACCAAGGACGCACAACAGCTCGCTGTCCAAACATTGGACAGCCCATCACTCAAACGACTGGGAACCGACGCTAGATTCGAAGCACTGATGGAAACGCTCCGCAACGCTGCGTCGGGGCCGGAACCGACCGAGGTGATTGCAAATGCCCGCGGGGAACCGGTCGTGAGAATAACGCGCTCAGGGCGCGGACTGCGAGTCTGGGTCGACGGACGCTTTGGCCACGGATTCGGCGCCTACTTGGTCCGCTCGCTGCCTGACCTGATACACCGCTTCGACACGGAGACTGATCAAGTTCTCGACCAATAGGCATAAGCGAAGCCACCGCTGCGCACGAATCGCATGGAGTGCGTCCCATAAATAGGGACGGCCACATGACGCCATTGCTGCGAGTATGGGCGACACCCGAATTTGGCTGAACGCAGCCCGAGTCGCATTTTGATGGCACGAGTTTATCCACACAATCTGAGGCAACTGTCCGTGGGGTCTAGTCGCGCCTTATTGTGGAGTGTGGTCGCGCGACTCGCTGTTTTCCCGTGGAGTCTGATCGCCCAAGCTAATAGTCAAGAATCAAAACGCCTTCAAATAGCTAGCGCGACCAAACTCCAACGTTGCATCGAGGGGAAAAGGTGTTCAGGGTGATGCCATGGCCCAAGTGCACCAACTCATTACTCGATGTGGTATCGATGAAGCCCGCCGCCAAGCTGCGACCAAGCATGAGCGTCACATGGTCGAGGCAGCATATCGCGTGCTCTCTGAAGATGCCGAGAAGATGGGTTTCACGTACTCAGGATTTGCACTAACATCATTGCCGCACAAGCCACAAACCGATCTCGTTTGGCGGCGCGAAGGCCATAATTTGACCCTGCTCCTCGAAAGCGGACGGCAGCGTTCGGGGAAGCCGCTTGGGCTACCCTATGGGTCCTATGCGCGGTTTATCCTGCTGTTTCTTCAGACAGAAGCTATCCGCACCGGCTCTCGGGAAATCGAACTAGGACGAAGCATGCGGGTATGGCTGGGAAGCATGGGCCTCTCGATTGGCGGAACCACATACAAAATGGTTACCGAACAAGCCCGCAGGATATCGGGCTGCCGACTTACGTTTTTCGCAGATAAAAACAGTCGCGAGATCATGCGCCATGGCGGCTTTGTCGATGGCGCGATCAGTATGTATGGAGGCATGGAGGAACAGCCCTCGCTTTGGCAGGAGCGTGTGTTGCTAAACGAGGAATTTTATCGGGCGCTACGTGAGCACCCAGTGCCCGTCAGCGAGGCAGCGCTGCGCGCAATTGGCCCTCGAAGTATGGTGATCGATATCTACATCTGGCTTGCTTATCGACTGCACGCATTGCGCAGAGACGTTGACGTAAGCTGGCCGGCCCTTCACGGCCAGTTCGGCCAAGGCTATGGCCGGCTTCGGGATTTCCGCCGCGATTTCATTCAGGCATTGGAATTGGCGGTAGCGGCATACCCCGAGGCCCAGGTAGGCACTGGAGAACGCGGCGTTATCCTTCGCCCGTCGCGCCCTGCTATCGCCAAAGCCTAGCGCGACTCGACTCCACACCGGTCAGCGAACAGGAGGCAGTCGTGCCACTCCGCACGCAAACTGAAACCAGTGCGCTGTCCTGCAGCATCCGGAAGCGCGAGCAGACTCCACATCCACCCAGTTTGGGCGGGTTGCAGAACCTTCAAGCGCGAGCAGTCTCCACAGGCTGAAGATGCGCCCCCGCCCCGAAGATGGGCGAGCGCGAGTAGACTCCACAAAAAGTTGGGTTCCCGCTTCTACCCAACCAACGCGGTAATTTAGGAAAACCGCTACCGCTTGCGCCGGTCGGGCCGCAAGGGAAGCCGCTGCGCGGCCGCCGCCGGCAGAGGCGGCGCCCTTGCACCCCTCCGGCTTCGCGGTCGCCGGGTTACGACGGGATGAGGTTGGGAAAGGCGCAATCGCGCACCCGGCCGCCCCGTGCAAACCCGGGAGCACTGTGCCATGGCCGATGATGTCGAGCTCCAGCTGTTCCGGAGCAGTGTGAACTGCGCCGCCGTATTGGAGGGCATGGTCGGCGGCTGGAGGCTGGACGTCCGGGAGAGCACGCGCCGCGCCCTGAAATACCGCCGCGCCAAGGGCGAGATCTTGATCATCACCCATGACGGGCGGGGCTGGTGGGATCCGCTCAGCCAGGCGAAGGGCGACATCTTCGATCTCGTCCAGTACCTCGACCGCGGCCTGAACTTTGGCCAGGTCCGCCAGGTCTTGCGGCGTTTCGTCGGCGTTGCGCCGACATATCCGACGGCACTTCGGGCGAAGCAGGGCAGGGGTCACAACCGGCCGGTAGAGGAACGCTGGGCCAAGCGATCACGCCTGCATCCCGGCTCGCCGGCGTGGGCCTATCTGGCTGGCGCGCGGTGTTTGCCAACCGACATCCTGACCGCTGCGACCGCCCAGGATGTGGTTCGCGAGGGCTACTACGGCAGCGCCTGGTTTGCGCATCGCGCGGACGGAACCGTGAGCCACGTCGAAGTCCGTGGCCCCGACTGCAAGGGCTCGCTCGCCGGCGGACATAAGACGCTGTTCCTGTTCGGCCAAGCCAGCGAAGACCTGCGCCGTGTCGTCGTCACCGAGGGGCCGATCGACGCGCTCAGCCTCGCCGCGCTCGATGGCAGCCGTCCCGACACTCTCTACGTCGCGACCGGCGGCGGGATGGGGCCCGGTACCGTCGGGGCCCTGCGGGCGATGCTGACCCGGCTCGCCACCATACGGGATGCGATCATCGCGAGCGCTACGGACGCGAACGCGGCAGGGGACCGCTACGCGGAACGCCACGCCGAACTGGCTGCCGATGCCGGCGTATGCTTCGAGCGGCTGCGCCCGCCCGAAGGCCTCGATTTCAATAACGTCCTGAAACAGGGGCGGGGCACATGAAGCCCGATCGCGCCTGGGTTCTTCCGCCATCCGGCGCTCTGCGATCGATGCGCGAAAGGACGGGCGCAAACCGACCGGCAATGTGCAAGGCCAAGCAACCAAGTTTGCTCTGATCGTCGCCAACGGAATCGCGGCAGGCAAACGCGCCATCGAATAACGGAAAATTAAAAGCAGCGAACGCGTGTGCCTGTGCCGCATACGCATCCGGCGCCGCAAGGGTGCGGGCCGCGGAGCGGCCCCGTGCTGCGCACGCCCTTGCCCCGCCGTCGCGATTGCGGCCGTGAGACGCGGTCTTCGGGAAAGAAGACCAAAAGGAGAAAAGGAGAGCGGCACAATGCGAATCATAGTACGCGCACTTGGCATCGCAGTGGGCAGCTGCCTGTTCGCGCTGTTCCTCTACATCATGCTCGCGCTGCCGGGCGTGCTCTCGGATCGGGACAGCATCGTCGCGCTGACGGCGATGCAACGGGCACCAGCACAATGGTGAGGCTGCCCCCGACAGGCTCGCTGAGCAGCGCAGCGAGAAGCATTGCGAGCGAACAGTCTGCAATCCCAAAAGAAAGAGGATTGATCTACCGCATCGCCGCCGGCCCGCCGCAAGGGTCCGGCGCTCCGCGCCCGCGGCTCTGCCGCGCCCTTGCCCCGGCCGGACGGCATGCGGTGTCGGGAGGGGTTCAGCCGAAGTACAGGAGAGCACGATGAACATCCCGGAATTCGCGACCGTGCTGCGTGCGGTCATGCGCCACAACATGCGCCTGCACGACGAAGGCGCCTCGATCAAGGACTACCTGGTGCCGATGGCATGGGGAGACCCGGGCCTCGGCAAGAGCGACATCGCCGAGGCTGTTGCGGATGATCTCGGCTGGGAGCTGGTCTATGCCGACCTCGCCACCCGCGATCCGGCCGACCTGGGCGGAATGCCGTGGGTCATGGACGGCCGCACCGTGCGCTGCCGGCCGGACTGGCTGCCGAGCGAGGGCAGGGGGATCCTGTTCCTTGACGAGCTGCCTCAGGCGGGGCTTGCGAACCTCAACATCGCTGCCACCCTGATCAGGGAGCACCGTATCGGCGAACACCGGCTGCCGCCCACCTGGATGGTCGCCTGCGCCGGCAACTACCAACACAACCGCGCCGGCACGACGACGATGCCAAGCCACGTCCGAAACCGTCTTTTGCACCTGGACATCAATGCCGACGCGAATGCCTGGGCGAAATGGGCGAGTGCCCGCGGCATCAACCCCATGCTGATCGCCTACAACCGCTATCGCGCACAGGAATTCCACCACAAATTCTCCGCGACCGACAACGCCTACCCGACGCCGCGAAGCTGGACCGCCAGCCACCAGGTGCTGCGGCTCGACCTGCCGGCGGCGCTCAAACGCGAATGCACCGGCGGAATGATCGGTCCCGGCGCCAGCGCGGACTTCACAGGGTTCTGTGACATCTTCGCCAGCCTGCCGGACGTCAATGCGATCATCGCGGATCCCGACCGCGGCGTCATACCGGGCGACCCGATGACGAACCATGCGCTGATGGGCACGCTCAGCTACCACGCCACGCCGGCAAACTTCGCCGCGATCGTGCGGTATCTGGATCGCCTGCCGGAACAGGAATACGCCGTGGTCTGCATCGTCGACGCAACCGCGCGCAATGGCGATCTCATGGTCACCGGCGCATATCAAAGCTGGGCTGCGGCACACGGCGAGCTGCTCAGCGGACACTGAACACAAAGGGCGATGTGCCACTGCCGGCCGACCGGCGGCAAGAGTTCGTCGCGCCAGCGCTCCCACGCGCCGAAGCGGCGCCCGCCCTTGCCGCTGTTCGCCCGCAGCGGCCGGCACAGGGTGTTACGTAAAGAGACATGAGGAACGGCCCATTGGGTCGGCTCGTCGCCGAAATCCGCATTCATTGGAGGTCTGCTATGGACATCGCTGCGCGCGCCCTGCTGGTCAACACCACGGTTCGGGTCTGGACCGGCGAAAAGCGCGACCGCGCCATCACCCGCGAGATCTGCACCATGAAAGGCGCGGAGGCCAACGCGGTCCGCGCCAACAAGAGCCTGCTCGGTGAGCACATTCATGGCGTGCAGACCGCCGAGCGCGCTGTGCGCCAGGCGGTGAACGAACGCACGCTGCCCTGGATGGACGACGGCACCCGCATCCTGAAGGGCGCCGTCTTCATGGCGTTCACCGAGGCAATGGCCGACCCGATCCGGCAGTTCGATGACGCTGTCGATGCGTTCATCGCCGCCTATCCGGAGATCAAGTACGAAGCGCGCCGCCGGCTCGGCGAAGCCTATGCCGATTCGGACTTCCCAGTGGACAGCCGGCTCAAACAGCGGTTCGGGGTCAAGCTGACCTATCTGCCGGTGCCCAGCACCGAGGACTTTCGCGTGAACCTCGCCGCGGACGAGATCGCGGCCGTGCGGCGCAACGCCGAGGAAGCCCTGCGCGGCACCGTCAACGACGCTCTGCTTTCGCTGCTCGATCGCCTGCAGGAGCCGGTCGCACGCATGGCCACGCGCCTGCGACTGTTCCGCCGCACCTCCGCCGGCAAGGTGCAGCATCCCTTCCGCGACAGCCTGGTCGAGAATGTGCGGGCGGTCGTCCGGCTCGCGCCGGCGCTGAACCTCATGGATGATCCGCGCATCGCCGCACTGTGCGCCGATATCGAGCGCAATCTCACAACCCATGACCCTGAACAGCTGCGCAACTCCGCAGCGCTGCGCGAGAGCGTCGCCGATGAAGCCGACGCCATCCTCGAACGCATGCAGGGTGCGTTCGCGTGAGGCCGCCATGGAACAGCTTCCCGGCATCATCACCAAGGCCCGCGCCCGGCTGCTCGTCAGGGCACCCTTCACCGGCTCCATCGCACTCGGCCTCGCACGGGTGAACGCGCAGGATATCGGCACCATGGCGACGGACGGTCGCAGCGTCTGGTTCAATCCGGCCTGGTGCGAGGCACACGGCGTCGAGAAGACCATGGGTGTGATCGCCCATGAAGTCTTCCATGTCGTCAACAGGCACCATCTCCGCCGCGGAGACCGCGACGCCAAGCTATGGAATATCGCGGGCGATCTGCTGATCAACCGGCTGCTCGAGGATGACAAATACGTATTGCCACCCGACGGCCTCTTTGATCGTGACCGGCGCTACGTGGGATTGCCGACCGAGACCATCTACGCGCGTTTGCTCGAACAACATCGGCAACAGGCCGAACAGCCGAGTGACCGACAGTCAACGAACCAAGCGAGCGCCGGCAATGGAAGTGGCTCCGGTAATGGTCTCGATCCAGCCACGTCAGATCTGGGAGGCAGCCACGTCAAGGCTGATCAGGGACAGGCTCGTAAGGCAAACTGCGTGCTCCCGACACGCCACTGGGGCGAGGTCCGCGACCTGACTAAGTCGAACGGACAACGCCTCAGCCCCGCGGAACGGCTCCGCGCAGAGCACGATCTTGATGTCCGGATCCGCCAGGCCGCGGCATCTGCAAAACGGGTGGGCAAGTTCGGCACCGCGCTGCAAGCGATGGTCGAGATCGCGACCGACCGCGTGGACTGGCGCGACAAGTTCCGCATGGCCTTCGATGGCCTACTGCGCGGCGAGGTGAGTTGGGCCCGGCCGAACCGGCGCTTCATCCAACAGGGGATCTACCTGCCGGGCTGGCGGCGCACCGGGGCCGGTCGCATCGCCTTCGTGCTGGACACCTCGGGCTCGATCTCAGCGGATGAGCTGTCGGTCTACACCGCGGCGGTGCTCGGCATTTTGGAGGAGACCGGTCCCGAAGAGGTTGCGCTGATCCAGTGCGATGCCGAGGTGCAGCGTGTCGACACCATCCAACCAGGCGAGAGCTTCGATCGGATCGAAGTGCATGGTCGCGGCGGGACACGATTCCAGCCTGCGTTCGACTGGATTGCCGACTCCGGCTTTGGTGCGGACGCGATCGTCTACGCCACCGATCTGCATTGCAGCGACCAGCCGCAGGACCCAGGCCTGCCAGTGATCTGGCTGACGCCGACGCGCAACCGGACGATGCCGTTCGGCGAGATCGTGCCGGTCAGCGTCTGACATTCAGGCGCTTCGCCTTCGCACGACATCGCGAATCACGCCGCCATAAACGAACTCGACAACGGTGCCTGCCGGCATGCGCGCCGCGCAAGGGTCCGGCCGGGCGCTTGCGCGCCCTTGCCCGGCGCGCCGCCGGCAGGCCGCGAGGACGGGTTCCGGTGAAACAGCAGCAGCAGGAGACCCTGATGCGCAGCGTGAACTCCGAATTCGAATGGACGGACGGCAGGATCCGAGAGTTACGGCAACTTTGGTCGGAAGGGCACTCGACAGCCGAGATCGGCCGGCGGATGGGCATCTCGAAGAACGCCGTTGTCGGCAAGGCTCACCGTCTCGACCTGCCGGCACGCCCATCACCGATCCGACCCGCTGGCTCCCCACGTCCACCGCGTGCGGCGCGCCGGCAGCCCGTCCCGACGCTCGCGGATACCATGCCTCTCTCGTCCTTGCGCGACGCCGACATCCCCGCGCCGGTCGAGTGCATTGCTCAGACGGTCAGACCGGCACGACATGTGGCGATCGCACCACGGCGCAGCGGTCGGCATTCGTGCTGCTGGCCGATTGGGGAGCCAGGCACACTGGCGTTCCGCTTCTGTGATGATCCGACGCCTCTCGACGTGCCGTACTGCGAAGAGCACGCACGTCTGGCCTACAAGCGTCGTCGCCGACGAGACACGACGGACGAAATTCAGTTCGCTGAACTTCAATGCGCACGAAGGCGAATTTGATGTGCGCCGTGCCGCCGAGGCAACGGCCGCCGCAAGGGTCCGCCGCGTCGAAGCACGCAGCGGCCCGGCTGCGCCGGCTTCGCCCTTGCCCCGGCCGCCGCCCGGCGGTGGTCGAGATGGGTCTTCAGGAAATAAAAGGAGATCCACATGCCAGACCTCGCGCCCAGTAGGCACAAGGCCTCACCGCTGCACCGTGACGCGCTGACGCGCATCGACAAGGTTGATTGCGCCATCATTGAGATCACGCACAGCTCCTCGTAGCCAGCCACCTGTCCTGGTCTGAACGGTCAGGCGTTTCAGCAATCCATCCATCGCGACCGCAACGATGCACCGGGCGAAGCTCGGGGCGCGCGCAGTCGCTCGCCATCGGAGAACCGTATGCCCGACGCCGCGCAATTCACCCTCGCTCTGTTCGACAGCACCGGTCTTGGGACGAGTCTACAGCCTCCTGCCGATGTCCCTGTACGCGACGCACCGGGCCTGCACGACGCTGGCGCCGTATCACCGTCGTGCGAAACAGGACCAGTCGCGAACGGCAGCAACTATGTCCTTGACGGCGATCGCGCGCTCGCACGCGGCTGGGCCGCCCGCGCGCGTGACAACATCGCGGCGATCCGCCTGTCCAAGGCGATCGAGGCTGCGGGCCGTGCGCCAACCCTTGATGAGCAGGCGCGACTGCTGCGCTTTGTGGGCTTCGGCGCCACCGAGCTCGCCCAGCACTGTTTTCCGTTGCCCGGAGCGACCGGATACCGCGACAGGTGGGAAGCGATCGGGCGCGATCTCGCTGACGCGGTGACGCCTGCCGAATATGCCGCCCTGCAGCGCGCGACCCAGTATGCCCATTACACACCCGAGAGCGTTGTCCGGGCGTTGTGGCATGCCGCAGAGCGCTTCGGCTTTGCCGGCGGTCGTGTGCTCGAGCCGGGCATGGGCACCGGCCTGTTCTTCGCCCTGCTGCCCACGGCACTGCGCGGTGCAACGCAATTCACCGGGGTCGAATACGATCCGGTGACGGCCCGGATTGCCCGCCTCATCCACCCGGAAGCCCGCGTACGCTGCGAGGACTACACCCGCACCAACCTCGCCGGCGGGTTTGATCTGGTGATCGGCAATCCGCCGTTCGCGGACCGCATCGTTCGCGCAGACCCCGCCGCGTCCGCGCTCGGCTTGCGGCTGCACGACTACTTCATCGCGCGCTCGATCGGACGCCTCAGGCCGGGCGGCATCGCGCTGTTCGTCAGCAGCACCGGCACGATGGACAAGGTCAGCACTGTCGCACGCGAGCACGTCGCGAGCCTCGCCAATCTGGTCGGCGCCGTGCGTTTGCCTGAGGGCGTCATGCACGCGACGGCCGGCACGGAGGTGGTTGTCGACGTGCTGGTGTTTCAGCGCCGCGCAGAAGGTCAGACGCCATTCGGACCCGCCTGGACGAACCTCGTCGAGATCGCCGTGGACGGGGGCGACGCTGAAACCGAATGCGACCGATCCTTGCCGGATGCCCAGTCTGTTCGCGGGGATCAGGACAATCCCGAGGACGCGGACAACGCAGGACGCCACGTCCGCCGCGGCGTCGTCCAGATCAACGAGTATTTCGCTGCGCATCCCGAGATGGTGCTCGGCACACATGCGCAACGGCGCGGCATCTACGGCCCGGGGCTCTTTTACACCTGCCGGCCCCGGCCGGGCGCCGCACCCGTCGAGACGTTGTTGGCGGAGGCGCTGGACCGGCTTCCCCGAGCCATCCTTACCCCTTCGGTCACGCCCACGCTGACGGACGGCGAGGACGATCCAGCGGTGGCGGCCGGCACCGCAGCCGACGGCGCCACGATCAAGGAAGGCTCGTTCTTCATCGGCAAGGGTGGTCGCCTCAGACAGATCGTGAATGGCCTACCCATCGTGGTGTCCACTAGGAAGGGCAGGAGCGGGGAGGGGATCACCACCCGCGCCGCCAAGATTATTCGCGCCCTCCTGCCGATCCGCGATGCCATCCGCGACGTGCTGCGCGCCCAGGCCGCCGATTGCCCCTGGGCAGAAGCGCAGGTCCGTCTCCGCGTCGCCTATTCGGCCTTCATCCGCTACTTCGGGCCGATCAACCACACCGTGATCACTACGGTCGCTGACCCGGAGACCGGCGAAGAGAGGGAAACGCACCGGCGCCCCAATCTCGCGCATTTCGCCGACGATCCGGACTGCTGGCTGGTCGCCAGCATCGAAAGCTACGACGTCGAGACGGGTCTTGCTCGGAAGGGGCCGATCTTCTCTGAGCGCGTCATCGCGCCGCCGGTCGCACCGCTGATCACGTCCGCCACCGACGCGCTCGCCGTCACCCTGAACGAGACCGGACGCGTCGATCTCGAGTACCTGGCCGACCTGCTGGAGCGCGACCCTGACACCGCACTGACCGAACTGGGCGGTGCCGTCTTCCGCAACCCGGAGACCACACAGTGGGAGATGGCGGACGCCTACCTGTCGGGCTCCGTGCGGACCAGGCTCGCCGTGGCCGAAGCTGCCGCGGCGCTCGATCCGCAATACGAGCGGAACGTGATCGCGCTGCGTGCCGTCCAGCTGAAGGACATCGGTCCGTCCGACATCACCGCTCGCCTTGGTGCCCCCTGGAGCCCGACCGATGTCATCGAAGCCTTTGCGCGCGAGGTCATAGGCGCCGAGGTCCGCATCTGGCACACGGTCGAATTGGCGACCTGGACCGTCGAGGCCTCAGCCTTCGTCGGCACAGCGGCCGGCACATCGGAGTGGGGCACCTCGCGCCGGCATGCCGGACAGTTGCTGCACGATGCCCTCAACAGCGCAACCCCGCAGATCTTCGACACCGTGATTGAGGACGGCGTCGAGCGGCGCGTTCTCAACGTCAAGGCGACCGAGGCGGCAAAGGAGAAACTGCTCAGGATCAAGACCGCCTTCACGCAATGGGTCTGGACCGACCCCGATCGCGCCGATCGGCTCGCCCAGATTTACAATGACCAGTTCAACAACCTCGTGCCGCGGCATTTCGACGGCCGCCACCTGACGCTGCCGAACGCCAGCAACGTCATCCGGTTCTACGATCACCAGAAGCGAGTGATCTGGCGGATCATCAGCACCGGCAGCACCTACATCGCGCACGCCGTCGGCGCCGGAAAGACGTTTTCCATGGCTGCGGCGATCATGGAGCAGAAGCGGCTCGGGTTGATCACCAAGGCGATGCTGGCGGTGCCCGGCCACTGCCTCGGCCAGGCATCGCGCGAGTTCCTCCAGCTCTACCCGACCGCGCGCATCCTGGTCGCCGACGAAACCAACTTCGTCAAGGAGAAGCGTGCCCGGTTCCTCGCCCGTGCCGCCACGGCCAACTGGGACGCGATCATCATCACCCACTCGGCGTTCCGCTTCATCGCCGTGCCGTCCGCGTTCGAGCAACGGCTGATCGAGGACCAGATCGCCATGCACGAGGCGGTCAGGCTCCGCGCCGACGCCGACGACCGCACGACACGCAAGCGCATCGAGGCCATGAAGGAGAAGCTGGAGGAACGCCTTCAGGCCCTGAAGACCAGGCGCGACGACATGCTGACGATCGAGGAGATCGGCATCGATCAGCTGATCGTCGATGAGGCGCAGGAGTTCCGCAAGCTCAGCTTTGCCACCAACCGGGTCAACCTGAAGGGTGTCGATCCGGACGGGTCGCAAAGGGCATGGGACCTGTTCGTCAAATCCCGGTTCATTGACGAACGGAATCCAGGCCGCGCACTCATCCAGTCCTCCGGCACGCCCATCACGAACACATTGGGCGAGATGTACACCTTGCTCCGCTTCCAGGCTTCGGAAGCGTTGCGCGCGCGGGGCATCCACGAGTTCGATGCCTGGGCATCGGCGTTTGGCGACACAAGCACCGAGCTCGAGCTGCAGCCGTCCGGAGCCTACAAGCCGGTCGAGCGCTTCAGCGAGTTCGTCAACGTCCCCGAGCTGATCGACATTTTCCGCTCCGTCGCCGACGTGGTTCAGAAGGCCGACCTGCGTCAGTACCTGAAGCTGCCGGCGCTGAAGGGTCGGCAGCGGCAGCTCATCACCGCGCCGGCGAGCGAGCCATTCCGCGATTACCAGCGCATCCTCGCCGAGCGGATCACGGCGATCGAGCAGCGAACGCGGCGCGTGCAGAAGGGCGACGACATCCTGCTTTCGGTGATCACAGACGGCCGGCACGCGGCGATCGACATGCGGCTCGTCTGGCGCGGCAACGACAACGAGCCGGAGAACAAGCTCAACAGGCTGATCGCGAATGTCCATCGCATCTACCGGGAGACCAGCCGGAACCTCTACCGCCGACCCGACGGCACGCCATTCCCGCAGCCTGGTGCGGGGCAGCTCATCTTCTCGGACCTCGGCACGCTCAGCGTGGAAGAGAAGCGAGGGTTCTCCGCCTACCGCTGGATCAGGCAGGAACTCGTTCGGCTCGGCATCCCGGCCGGCGAGATCGCCTACATGCAGGACTACAAACGGTCGGCCGACAAGCAGCGCCTGTTCAACGATTTCAACGCCGGCCGCGTCCGGATTCTGATCGGCTCGTCCGATACCATGGGAACCGGCGTCAACGTCCAGCTCCGTCTCAAGGCGCTGCACCATCTCGACGTCCCCTGGCTGCCCTCGCAGATCGAACAGCGCGAGGGTCGGATCGAGCGGCAGGGCAATCAGCACGACGAGATCCAAATTTATGCCTACGCCACGCTTGGCTCGATGGACGCCACCATGTGGCAGAACAACGAGCGCAAGGCACGGTTCATCGCCGCGGCGCTCTCCGGCGACCGAAGCATCCGGACCCTGGAAGACGCCGGCAGCCAGGCCAATCAGTTCGCGCTCGCCAAGGCGATCGCGTCGGGCGACAGCCGGCTGATCCAGAAGGCCGGACTTGCCGGCGAGATCGCCAGGTTGGAACGCCAGCGCGCCGCACATTTCGACGATCAGCTCAACGTCCGCCGGCAGATCGCCAATGCGCGCAGCGACATTGCGGCAGCGCAGGACCGCCTCGCCGGTATCGGCCAGGACCTCACACGCCGAACGCCCACGCGGGGCGATCTGTTCACAATGACGCTGGAGGATCGGATTATCTCCGACAGACGCATCGCCGGCACGCTGCTGCTGTCGAAGGTCCGGCTTGCCGAACGCGCGCGGCGTGTTGGCAAGCACCCTGTCGGCGCGATCGGCGGATTCGACCTTGTCTGTCACGCCCGGCGGGCCTTCCCGAATGGGTTTGAGGCAATCCTGATCCTGAAGCGCACTGACTACGACTACGAATTTGCGATCGATCCGGAACAAACACCGATGGGTCTGATCGCCCGCCTTGAACATGCGCTTGAGCGCTTTGAAGCGGAGCGCGAGGAACAGACCCGGCGCGAACAGGACGCAAGCGCGCGGCTTGCTGGCTATGAGACCCGGCTTGGCGAGCCGTTCCCCCTCCAAAGCGAACTTGATGACAAGCTGGCGCGCATGGCTCAGCTCGAAGCCGATCTGGCCGGGAAGAGCGGCGGATCCGCCGATCCGCAGCCTTGCGCAGCGTAGTTCAGCTCCCAAGCCACGGAACACGAAGATGACGGTCTTTGACTCGTGCGCGCGCTCGCGTCCGTCGCACCGGACAGCAATGCCAATAGACGAGCTTGTTCTAAAATAGGGACGACGCTGCCGCAGTGACGGCCGCCGCCGCAAGGGTCCACCCGCGCACGCGCGGGCGGCCCGGCTCCGCCGGCTTCGCCCTTGCCCCGGCCGCCGCGACTGCGGCGGGCGGGAGAGGTCTCCCGAAGAAGACGGGAGACAGAACCGACCAAACAGGAGCACACCATGCCCGAACTCCGGAGCGTCGATCCGCGTACGCTCAAGCCGAACCCGAACAACCCCCGCCGCACGCCGGTGCCGCCGGCAATGGACGAGCAGCTCGTCGCCTCGATCAAGGCGATCGGCATCATCCAGCCACCCGTGGTGCGCGAGGCCGATGGCGAACTCATCGTCAAGGCCGGTGGCCGTCGTGTGAAGGCCGCGATCACCGCCAAGCTTCCGACGATCGACGTGCTCGTCAAAAACGACGACGACGACACGATGGTTCCGATGGTGTCGCTATCGGAAAACCTGATCCGCGCATCGATGACCAGTGTCGACATCTGGCGCGGCGTCGAGGACCTGGAGAAACGCGGCTGGAACGAGCAGGCGATCGCCGACGCGCTCAATCTCCCGGTGCGCACCATCAAGCGGCTGAAGCTGCTCGCGCATATCCATCCGCCGATGCTGGACGTGATGGCACAGGGCAGCATGCCCACCGAGGAGCAGCTCCGCACGATCGCGGCGGCAACCCTGGAGGAACAGGCGCAGGTCTGGAAGAAGAACAGGCCGAAGAAAGGTCACGACGTTTACTGGCACGACATCGCGCGCGCGCTGTCCAAGCGGCGGATTCCGTTCTCGGCTGCGAAGTTCGACGATGACCTCGCGCGCGCCTACGGCGTGGTCTGGGAGGACGACCTGTTCGTCCCGGCCGGTGAGGACGGTCGTTACACGACCAACGTTGAGGGCTTCTTCGGCGCGCAGCAGGAATGGCTGGCGAACAACCTGCCCGAACGCGGGAGCCTGCTTGCGCAGGACGAGTACGGCCGGCCGGTCCTGCCGAAGAAAGCCGAGCAGGTCTATGGCAAGCCGGGTAAGTCCGACCAGGTCGGGCATTACCTCGACCCGTACTCCGGCACGGTCAAGACGGTTGCCTATCGGCTAGTGGCGGACAAGAGCATAGCCAAGGCCGGCAAGAAGCCGGGGGCGGCGGAGTCCGAGACAGCTCAGGCAAAATCCCGGCCTGACGTCACCCAGAAGGGCAACGCCATCATCGGCGATCTGCGCACCGACGCGCTCCACCAGGCGCTGCGGGAACGCGATATCGACGACGGCACGTTGCTGGCGCTGTGCGTGCTGGCCCTCGGCGGCAAGAACGTATCGATCCAGAGCGCCGCGGAGGGAGGACGCTCCAGCCGGGAGGTCCTTGCCTGCGGGCTGATCGAGGGTGGTGTGCTCACAACTGATCACGACGCGGTGCGCAAGGCCGCTCGGGCGATGCTGCAGGTCGCACTGTCGTGCCGCGACAACATGACGAACAGCGGCATCGCCGCACGCGTCGCTGGTGACGCAATCGACGCAAAACTCTTCCTGCCGAACATGGCGACCGAGGATTTCCTCTCCTGTCTCTCGAAGGCCGCCATCGAGAAGGCGGCCGCGGACGAAGGCGTCAAGATCGGGTCGCGGGGCAAGGACACCCGCGCCAACCTGATCGAGCGGTTCAAGGACAGCATTTACGTTTACCCGAGCGCGCTGTTCCCTCCGACACCAGACGAAATCGCCGAGGCCAGCCGCCACGTGCGCCACTGGGCCGAGAGGGTCGACACGGATGACGCCAGCATTGGGGACGGGGAGGGCGCCGGAGGCAGCCGCGACGAGCGTCCCGAGGACAACCCTGACACGGGTCCGCGGACCGAACCCGACGAAGGCCAACTCCCCGCCGCCGCGGAGTGAGGCACCAGCCCCGGCCCGCTGCTGCGGGCTGGGGCCCCTCGCCTTCAAGGAGACGCAGCCATGACCTACGTGACACCGGGCGGGGGCCCTCCCGGCGCATCGCCAGCACTCGCAGCGACCAAGTTGCACCCGTCGCTCGACCGCCGTCAGCTCCGCGACGCCATCGCTGTTCGGCGCCAGCGCCTCGCCGAACGCGAGGCCGAACTCGTCGCAGCCTGTGAGAGAGCCGTCGCCTATGGCGCGGGGCGGCACATCCGCGTTGACGATCGTGCAACCTGGGATCGCGCTGCGTGGAATCGCTACGTCGACGCCGCGACGCAGCTTGAACCCGACTTCATGCCGGAGATGCTCGGCCTCATCAGAGAAATCGAGCGGCTGGAGCGACTGGCCGCGCTCCCCGCGGCACCGCAGGCGTCTGCCGGATGAGCGCCGCACTGCTGAACGGGAGAAATGAAGAGGGGTGCGCAAGCGCGCAGGCTCCGCACCGTTATCTGTCCCCTCGGGTTGATGCGCCGTCTAAACCGGTCTCCGTCCCGCTCCCGGATCCCCGCTTCTCCGTCCAGGCTCGCAAGCGCGCCTGTCGTGACCGGCGAAGCGCCTGCGGCTCGCGCCGCTTCCGTGTCGCTACGCTCCCGCGCCAGCCGCGGCACTCGGGGCCGGGCGGTCCTGCTGCCGGTTTCCTGCGACCGCACCCGAGGGAACGACGCCGGCACGGAGCCGGCGGGCTTCCTGAGAGGGATGAACAAAGGAACGAAACGATGTCCGGATTCGTCAACCGCGTGCAGCTGATCGGCAACCTCGGTCGCGATCCCGAAGTCCGCACCATGCAGAACGGCGGACAAGTGGTCACGCTCAGCATCGCCACCTCCGAAAGTTGGAAAGACGACCGCAGTGGCGAGCGTCGCGAACGCACCGAGTGGCATCGAGTGGTGATCTTCAATGAGGGCCTCGGCAAGATTGCCGAGCGCTACCTGCAGAAAGGCGCAAAAATCTACCTCGAAGGCAAGCTGACCACGCGCAAGTGGCAGGACCAGTCGGGCGCGGACCGCCACAGCACCGAGATCCACCTCACGCCGTTCAACGGTGTGCTGACCTTCCTCGACAGCAGGCGTGACAGCGAACGGCCTTCCGGCGGAGAGCCGGCGGGAGCTACAGGCCCCAGCGGCGATCCCGACGACGAGATCCCATTCTAAACCACCGCAGCGAGCGCGCGGCGCCCACATTGGGCGCCGCGGTTTCCTCTCTTCCTTCCGACAACCCTTGATCTGGTATTGCATGTACGACCAGCACATGCAGCGGGTCTGGGCCGTCGGCGTGGCCGCTTCCGTGCGTCAATGGCGCGCCGACGCCGAGCACGTTCGAAATTTGGCGGCGCAGAGACACTTGCAGCCCGAACAACGCGCCGTCCCGCAGCGCGATGCCAATGCCGCCGATCGACAGACCGAGTGGGAGGCAAACTGCCTTGCCGAAATGAGGTGCTGAGCTCGCCATTCGCGCGCTGAACACGTACGATAGGTCGATCCATTGCGAACGGCCGAGTTCGTTAAGGGTTATCCGACGCCCCGGACACCTGCCGACACGGACCGAGCGAGGTGTCCGGATGGCAGGTGTCCGGGGCGTCGGATAAGGCTGGAGGGAGGAAACCGCGGGGAGGTTCGTGATGCTGCCGGGGCCGGCCTATGGGGATTTGGTCATCGCGAGTGGTGCGAGTTTGGCTGTTTGAAGTTGCGCACCGCCGGGATTGGCGATGGTCTTGTTGGCGACATATGGATTGTTGGCAAGACAGCGATGCGGAGTGCGATTTACGCACCATTTTGGCAGGCGCGCGTGCGTGAGATCTGGCGCAGTCGTGATCGCGAACCAGGTGCTTCGGTGGTGCTGGCCAAGGAGTAACCCACCAATATCAGCAAGCTGGGAACGTTGCGCGCGTGTGGCGGAGATCATGAGCTGTCGATCCGGATCCGCTGTGTTGGTTGATGCCGCGGTGTGCAGCCACGCTCGAATGTTTCGATGATGATCATGCGCCCACCGCAGCACGGGCAGGAATACGAGGATGGCTGGGGCTCACCATCATCTGCACAGTCGGTGTCGGCGGGTTGCCGCTGCGGTTCTGGAACATTGAGCAACTGACGGGCTCGGGCAATATTCTCAGCTCGGCTACCATTGGCGAACAGGCCGTAATGGCGAATGCGGTGGAACCCGCTGGGCAGCACGTGGATGAGGAAGCGGCGGATGAACTCGTCGACGGCGAGTGTCATCACTTTGCCCCGTCGTTGCTGCTTGGCGCGGTAATCCTTCCATTTGAAAGTGACCCCAGAATCGTTGAACGCGACGAGGCGGCTGTTGGCGATGGCAACACGGTGGGTATAGCGCGACAGATAGGCCAGCACCGCCTGCGGGCCGCCGAATGGCCGCTTCGCGTAGACCACCCTTGCGACAGGAGAAGTCCTGGAAAGGAGAATGGAGATGTAACCTGAAACCTTTCG
>Ga0210402_10001786_pt1 | contig 21823 bp, 16 predicted proteins | sample IncBWC7MmetaG_FD_161055 | JGI IMG/M metagenome (GOLD analysis project Ga0210402, IMG submission 161055) | Forest soil microbial communities from Barre Woods Harvard Forest LTER site, Petersham, Massachusetts, United States - Inc-BW-C-7-M | ecosystem: Environmental > Terrestrial > Soil >... | reverse complement strand
GTCTTCGGCTTTGCTTCCGGATTGAGTGCCGGCGTGTTGACCTCGGGTACGGTGGTGGTTGCCATCTGGGATATCTCCTTTGAAAACCTGATTATACCAAACTGTATCGTCTCGCCGGCAAGCACTTTTCACACGGTGGTCACTCACCGGGCATCTCCCCATTGGATGCGCGACCGGGCCGAAGGGACGCTGGACTTGCCAAACGGGTCTATAATGCTTCGCAGTAGGAGCCTTTCCCGAACCCACGACGCTCCGGGGTGGCAACTTGAGCTTGGCGCGGCGACAGAAACAGATTCGGCAAGTGGCTCCATCTCAGCTCCGAGGTGGCGTATGACTCCGATGGTCGGGCTGCTCATCGCGTGGGGTGTTTTGACGACGATTTTGATTGTCCTGATGATCTACAAGAGCACTCTCACCATGCACGAGGACGATTCGATCTTCCTCAGCGAAACCGAATCGCAGATGGAGAAAGATCAGGTCGAGATCCTCCACAAGGTGAATAAGATCACGCCGATGATCAAGATCCTGGGCGCGGTCTCGGGCTTGATGATCCTGGTCATCGCAGGGCTGTTCATCTACCAGGGCCTGATGATGGCCTCAACTCCGCAGTAGCACGCAGCACGCGTGGGCGGATGTTTGTGGCTCGCGTCAACTCCGGGACAGTTCCGTACATAGTTCGGCAAGTCGTCCCGTGTTGTGACGCGCATGACCAAGCAACTGCCCATCGCAATCGTTGGAGGCGGACCTGCCGGCGCACTGGCGGCGGAACTGCTCGCCGCCGGCGGGAAGAAAACCGTTCTCTTCGACGAAAAGCTCGCCTGGGAAAAGCCCTGCGGCGGCGGACTCACACATAAAGCGCTCACGCAGTATCCCTTCTTCGCAGGGATCCGCTCCGATTCCAAATTCATAAAGCATTGCGAACTGGTGAGTCCCGAGGGACATCGAGCAAGTTTCAAATTGCGGCAACCGCTGGCGATCTTTTCGAGATTTGCACTCAATAACCTGCTGCTGGAACGAGCGCTCCGAGCGGGCGCGGACGTGCGCAAGGAGCGGGTCACGAAAATCCGGGGCGCGCAAGGAAACTGGCAGCTCGCCACTTCCACCGCTGAATACAGATCCCAGTATCTGGTACTCGCGGCGGGCGCTCGCAATTCCCTTCGCGCTCAGTTCGCGTCGCCGATCGCTCCTGACGACTTGATGGTCACCGCCGGCTACTTCATCCCAGGCGAACGCTCCCTCGTTCAGATTCAGTTTCTGAAAGGGCTGAGCGGGTACATTTGGGTATTCCCTCGACCGGGCCATCTCTCCGCCGGCATCGCGGCAAAAATGGGCGAGACGTCCACCTCCAATTTGCGTAGACAACTGGAGGAGTGGCTGCCGGAGAATGGCTTGTCTCTCGATGGCGCAAGTTTTTACTCGCACATCCTGCCCGCGTTTCGCGCGCAAACACTCGATCACCTGAAGGTGAGCGGCGAAGGCTGGATGATGATCGGCGACAGCGCGGGGTTGGTCGATCCGATTACCGGCGAGGGTTTGTACTACGCGCTGCGCTCCGCCGAATTATGCTCCGAAGCACTGCTGGCGGACGATCCGAAGCGCTTCGAGGTGCGACTTGAGGAAGAAATCGTTTCCGAACTAAAACTCGCGGCGCGAGTCTCGCAGCGTTTCTATACGGGCCAGATTTTTGGAGAAAGCGTCCTGGAACGAATGATCTCGCTCACCGAACAGAGCGCGAGCGTTCGCGACCTGATGAGCGACCTGTTCGCCGGAATCCAGGGATACCGCGGACTTCGCACGCGACTGATGCAGATCGCACCGGCTCTCATGCTCGATGGGATTTCGCGAACTCTGGGATTTTCCAACCATCCACCGGATCCAGTGAACAATCCTTCGTAGAGTGTCGCTTGAGGTGTCGGTTGCCGGTGGGCGACCTCGTGGCCGTTCACCGGAGTCGCGCATAGGAATCTCACCCTCGCGGTCCCACGCTTCAGCGACGATCGTTCGATTTTCCCCTCAAAAACTGATTCGGTCCGCCGCCGAGTAGTTCCCCACTGGTAACTGGCGACAGTCTTGCATTGCTTTGAGCTGACTTGATGTTCGGCGAATCCACACGAAGAGACGCGTTCTTCCGCACCATTGCGGTGCGTTCGGGAACTCGATTACGTCTGAGAAAGACGGCGTGAAACCGGGCAGAAGTCTGTGGCGTGACACCCCAATAAGAGCGGCGCTGGTGAATTTGCGGGACCAAGGGCCGCCGCCCCATTGAGCAGAGATACGTCCAGGGTACTAACGAGAATGATCTGGATGACGATGAACAACTACAGGATTGAATGTGCGATTCCCACTGCATGAAAGCCTCGCTGATCCCGGAAGATCCGCATTACAGATGTGTCCTTGCGGGAACGGTTGTGCTGCAACATTACCGCCGCCGGAATTCCTATTTGAGAAAGAGCGGGAACGATGAGTGACGGCGACATCATCAAAGACTTTCTGGTCGAAAGCCACGAAAACCTCGATCGCCTGGACCGGGACCTAGTCGGCCTGGAGAAGAACCCGAAAGACCCTGATGCCCTGGCCGGTGTGTTTCGCACGATTCACACCATTAAGGGCACATGCGGATTTCTCGGTTTCAGCAAACTGGAGATGGTTGCACATGCGGGCGAGAATCTCCTAAGCCGCTTGCGGGATGGGCAACTGGCACTCAATCCCGAGATCACCACGGCTCTGCTGGCGATGGTGGATGCGGTTCGCCAGATGCTGGACACAATTGAGAACTCGGGGACGGAGCGAGAGCGCGACGATAGCTCGCTGATTGCAACTCTGACCCGCCTGCAGCACGGGTCTGCGACACCCGCTGACTCGGCCGCCCCTGCGCGCTCCATCGGCGAGATTCTGATGGACCGGGCAGGAGTTTCCGCCGACACCATCCGCCGCGCGGTCGAAAAGCAGAAGGGCGGAGATCCACGCCACCTTGGCGAAATTCTGGTGGAAGAGAGAGCTGTGCGTCCAGCGGACGTGGTGGACGCGTTACGAATTCAACGGTTGTCGCGTACACCGGGCGGAGTGGTGGATCGGACGATCCGAGTCGATGTGGGACTGCTCGACAAGGTGATGAATCTGGTCGGCGAACTGGTCCTGGCACGCAACCAGGTCCTTCAGTTCGGAACGCGGATGAAGGATTCCAGTTTTCTGGCCACGTCGCAACGTTTGAACATAATTACCTCCGAACTGCAGGAGGGAGTGATGAAGACCCGGATGCAGCCCATCGGAAACATCTGGGGACAATTTCCGCGGACGGTACGCGATGTGGCCCTGACCTGCGGAAAGCAGGTAACGATAGAAATGCAGGGACAAGACACCGAACTGGACAAGACCATTATTGAAGCGATCAAGGATCCGATGACACACCTGGTCCGCAATTCGGTGGACCACGGCATCGAAACTCCAGAAAAAAGAGTGGCTGCCGGTAAGGGGCCGACCGGGCGACTCCTGCTTCGAGCGTTCCATGAGGGAGGGCAGGTCCACATCGAGATCTCAGATGACGGCGCCGGGCTCGACCTGGAGCGAATCCGTCAGAAAGCCATAAGCAGGTCGCTCGTCAGCGCCGAGCAGGCGGCGCGGTTGTCGGACCGTGAAGTGACGAGTCTGATTTTCCACCCGGGATTCTCGACCGCCGAGCAGGTCACGAGTGTCAGCGGCAGAGGCGTCGGGATGGACGTCGTCCGGACCAATATAGAAAGGATCGGTGGCACGGTAGATGTCCAGACTGAGACCGGCGCCGGCACCTCGGTGCACATGCGAATTCCGCTTACTCTTGCCATAATTCCGGCCTTGATCGTTACCAGCGGGAAAGACCGGTATGCCATTCCCCAGGTCAGCCTGCTCGAACTGGTGCGATTGGAAGGAGAGCAAGTCCGCAGCAAGATCGAACTGGTCCATGGAGCGCCGGTACACCGCCTGCGTGGACGATTACTTCCACTGGTCTATCTTCACCGGGCGCTGCGCCGGGGAGAAGAAGAACAGGCGCACGTTGCAGCGAATGATGTCGTCAACATTGTCGTCTTGCAGGCGGACCATCAGCAATTCGGTCTGGTTGTGGATGAGATCAAAGATACCGAAGAGATCGTCGTTAAGCCCCTAAGTAAGCAACTCAAGTGTGTAAGCGCGTTTGCGGGCGCGACCATCATGGGAGATGGAAAGGTCGCGCTGATTCTGGACCCGTTGGGACTGGCCCAAGGGGCTCACGTCATCAGCGGAAAGAGTGACCACGTAGTCAAGGACAAAGGGCCGGAGGAAGCGAAAACCCGGGGCAACCGGCAAACGTTATTGCTGTTTCAGGTGGGCAAGAACGGGCGTATGGCGATTCCCCTTTCGCTGGTGGCGCGCCTGGAGGAATTTGCGCACAGCTCGGTCGAGATGGCCGGCCAGAAACAGGTCGTGCAGTACCGGGGCCAGATCTTGCCGTTAGTCAGGATTTCATCGGCCATCGAAATGCCCGCCAGTGTAAGCAATGGAACAGGCGCCAACGAGCCTCCGTTGCAGGTCGTGGTCTACGCCGAGAGCGGACGCAGTGTGGGTCTGGTGGTGGACCGCATTCTCGACATCGTGGAAGAAGACCTGGTGATCGAACGAGTCACGGAGCGAGCGGGGATCTTGGGCTCCGCCGTGGTGCAGCAGCGAGTTACGGACCTACTGGATGTACAGGAAGTGGTGCGCGCAGCACATCCTGCCTTCTTCAGCGCAGCAGCGGGGGGATAGCCAACGACGCACAGAACTGTTGGACGTGGCGTCAGCTAAGCGCGGCTCCGGACTCAACCACTGAAAGCGAATTTACAAAGCATCGATACAGGAGAACGAAAGACATGGCACACGCGCAAATGAAGAAGGTTGTCAGTAACACGGACCAGGATTTAAGGAGCATCGACCATGCCGGCCAGGTTGCCGCCATCCGCAAGTCGCAAGCGGTGGTCGAATTCACCATGGATGGAATCATCATCGATGCCAACGACAACTTCCTCCATGCCATGGGGTACTCGCTTGACGAGGTCAAAGGCGAACACCACGGCATGTTTGTGGCGGAAGCCTACCGGCAAAGCCCTGACTACAAGGAATTCTGGGCCAAACTGAACCGCGGCGAATACCAGCAGGCGGAATACAAACGTGTCGGCAAGGGCGGCAAGGAAGTATGGATTCAGGCCTCCTACAACCCGATCATGGATTTAAACGGCAAACCGTTCAAGGTGGTGAACTATTCCACCAACATCACCCCGCAGGTCACTGCGATGCGCTCGGTGGCCAAAACCGCGGTCAACCTGTCGTTTGCGTCCGAACAGCTGACCAACGTGAGTCAACAGATGAGCGCCAACGCGGAAGAGACTGCGGCGCAAGCCAAAGTCGTGTCCAAGAATTCAGAGCAGGTCAACCGCAATCTGCAGACAGTAGCGACAGGCACTGAAGAGATGGGCAGCAGCATTACCGAAATTGCGAAGAATGCCACTGAGTCCGCGAAGATCGCGACCGCTGCGGTCAAGGTGGCGGGGACCACAACGCAAACGGTTGCGAAGCTCGGCGAATCCAGTACCGAGATTGGCAAGGTTATTAAGGTCATTACTTCGATCGCCCAGCAAACCAATCTTTTAGCACTGAACGCCACCATTGAAGCCGCGCGAGCCGGTGAAGCGGGCAAAGGATTCGCGGTGGTGGCGAACGAGGTAAAGGAACTGGCAAAAGAAACTGCGAAAGCGACCGAAGACATCAGCAGCAAGATTGAAACGATTCAGGAAGACACTAAGGCGGCGGTGGAAGCAATTGCCGGCATCACTACCATCATTAATCAAGTTAACGCCATTTCGGGGACGATCGCGACGGCGGTCGAAGAACAAAACGCAACCACCAACGAAATGGCCCGCAACGTGAGCGAAGCCGCCCGGGGCAGCGGGGAAATCACGGAAAACATTTCAGGCGTAGCCCAGGCGGCGGAAAGTACGACGCGAGGAGCGGCCGAAACCCAGCAAGCGGCGGCAGAGCTTTCGAAAATGGCGGGCGCCCTTCGTGAACTGGTGGCGCAGTTCAAATACTGAGGGCGCGGTGCCGCCAAGCACGCGGCCACAGGAGTGAATCAGATGCCTGTACTTCAATATTGCACGTTCTATCTTGACCGGTTGCTGTTCGGAGTGGAACTGAAGGGAGTGCAGGAAGTCATTCGCTCGCTGGAGATGACTCAGGTACCCCTGGCACCCCCCGTAGTGAGCGGGTTGATCAACCTGCGCGGCCAAATCGTGACTGCAGTCGATTTGCGGCGGCGGCTTGACCTGAAAGGGCGGCCTGCTGGAGTACTGCCGATGAATGTGGTGGTCCGGTCCGAGGATGGCGTTGTCAGTTTTCTGGTGGACGAAATCGGCGACGTTGTGGAAGTGGAAGACAGCACCTTTGAGCCCGCGCAGGAAATGCTACGCGGAAGCGTGCGCGGCATGATCCTGGGCGTCCACAAGTTGCAGGACCGTCTGATGCATGTGCTGGATACCGAGAAGGCTTGTCAGATGAGTGAGACTGGCGAGCCGGCGGCGAGCGCTTCGTAATCAAACCCCGAGATGAATGCGGCCCTGGGTGTTCTGTTTCGGGAAACCCGCGCACTTTTCTCCTGCTAGACAGCCCCTTTGGTGCGAGAGATACGACGTCTCTGCCGATGGGCAAGCAGGTGGCACCATGACCTTCAAGCACTTCACAGATCTTGATTTGAGTGAAACGGAGTAACCCGGCAAATGGCTCCAATTCGCATCCTCGTGGTCGACGATTCGGTCGTCATACGCAAGGTGCTCTGCGACACTCTGTCCAAGGACCCGGAACTGGATGTGGTTGGCTCGGCAGTCAATGGCCAGATCGCGTTGGCCAAGATTGTGCAGCTTAAACCGGATCTAGTTACGCTCGATATCGAAATGCCGGTCATGGATGGCCTGGAAGCGCTGGTGGAATTGCGCAAGTTACACCCAACAATGCCAGTCATCATTTTCAGCACCTTGACTGAGCGCGGTGCGTCATCAACTCTTGACGCGCTCTCATTTGGAGCCTCAGACTATGCCACGAAGCCCAGTAACACGAACGCACCTGAAGCGATTGAGGCAATCCGCAGCGACCTCATCCCCAAGATCAAAGCGCTTTGTACCCGCCGCTTGTTGAATCTAAAACCTCCGCCCGGATTGCAGCTGGTGTCCCGAGGCCCAGTTCCAGCCAACCGCCGGATCGAGATCGTGGCGATCGGGACTTCTACTGGGGGACCGAATGCACTGGCTGAAGTACTCCCGCGTCTGCCGAAGGACCTTCCGGTTCCGATTGTCGTCGTGCAACACATGCCTCCCCTGTTTACGCGAATGTTGGCGGACCGCCTGGCGAGCCGTTCCGAAATCGCGGTGGAAGAGGCCAGTGCGGGTGTCTTCCTGTCGCCCGGCCATGCCTGGATCGCGCCCGGAAATTTTCACATGACCGTGGCGTCCGTCGGATTGAAATGGCGGCTGGAACTCAGTCAGGATCCACCCGAACATTCTTGCCGCCCGGCGGTGGATGTTTTATTTCGTTCGGTGGCCAAAGTCTGCCGTGCCAATGTGCTGGGTGTGGTCATGACCGGCATGGGTTCGGACGGAGTGCTGGGGGCGCAACATATTCGACAGGCCGGTGGAGAAGTGATCATTCAAGACGAATCTTCCTCGGTGGTGTGGGGAATGCCGGGACTGGTCCATGCGGCGGGACAGGCAGACGCAGTCTATCCGCTGGATCAGCTGGCTCCGCAAATTACCCGTCGCGTTTTGCAGAGCCGGGCGCCGCAGCCGCCGCGTGCTCTGAATAGCAGTCCCCGCCTGGAGATCCGCGCAAAATGACAGTCGCGACCAAACCCGCTGTTAAGCCGCTCGCCCCCAGAGTGGTGGAACCCATCGATCCGGTGATTCGTCAGGTGCGCGACCTTGTGTACAAGGAGTGCGGAATTTTCCAGCAGGAGGAAAAGCTATACCTCATGTCGGATTCCTGCGCGCGGCGAATGAAGGAACTCGGACTCCAAAACTCGCGCGAGTATTGGGATCGACTCACGGCCCACGCCAATCGGGAAGTGGAAATCCGGCAGTTGCTAAACGAAGTCACGATCGGCGAAACCTGTCTTTTTCGCAGCCCGCCCCAACTAGATGCCATCCGGAGGGTGATCCTTCCGGAACAGGCGGCTGACAAGATGAAACACGTCACGAAGCGGCTTCGCATCTGGAGCGCCGGCTGTTCCACCGGCGAAGAGTCTTACACCCTGGCGATGAACATGATCGAGGAATGCGAAGGGCTGCTGAAAGGCTGGACGGTTGAGATTCTCGCGACCGACCTGAATGACCGTTCGATTGAAACCGCCAAAGCAGGCATCTATGGCGATTACGCACTGCGCGCAACGCCCGAACACTTCAAGCGAAAATATTTCACTCCCTTCGATGAGAAGAAACTACAGGTGCGGCCGGAAGTCAAAAAGCTGATCACATTCAGCCGGCTGAACCTGCAGGACAATTCCAAGATGCTCTTCATGAAGGGTATGGATCTGGTGTTCTGCTGCAATGTGCTGATTTACTTCGACAGTCCCTCGAAGTCCAAGGTGATCGATCACTTCTTCAGCAATCTGAATTTTGGCGGGTACTTGTTTCTGGGAACTTCTGAATCGCTGATGAAGCTAAACGACAAATTCCATCTGGTGCATTTTCCCGGGACGCTTGGGTATTGGAAACCATCCCTGATGAGTGGAAAGTTATGACAACCGCAACCGAGGCGACGATTCATGAACGGGTACAGAACATCGAGACTACGCCCGCTATTCCGACTGTGTTTTTACCCCTGCTTAAGCTGCTGAACGCGCCGCCCGACGAGGTGAAAATAGAAGAGGTTGTAAAGCTGGTGTCCTACGACAACACCATTGCGGCGCAGTGTCTGCGAGTCGCGAGTTCGCCGCTCTTCGGACTTTCCAAGTCGCCCGAGTCGATCAAGGGAGCAGTGCTGACTTTGGGGCTGCGCCGGGTCGAAACCATCCTGATGACGTGCTGTCTCGGACAGTCCTTTCCCACAAAATCGTGGGTTCTGGATCCAGTCATTTTCTGGAGACACTCGCTGGGGTGCGCTATGGTCTGCCGGAAATTCAGCGAAAAGCTGGCCAACTCAGATCATGACAAAGCCTACATGGCGGGTCTGCTGCACGACATCGGATTTATGGTGAACTGTCTCGTATTCTCCGACGAATTCGGCAAGGCAATCCAGAGCGCTCTACAGAGTCAAATCCCGTTGGACGAAGCCGAAAGTGCCACCATGGGATTCACCCACTGCGACACCGGCCGCGCTTTAGCGCAAAAATGGCACCTCTCCGACGATATGTTGCAGGTAATCGCGCATCATCACGCGCCGGAGCTGAGCAAATCGGCGCAGCCGCTAGTCGCCTTGGTGCATCTGAGCGATCACCTTTGCCGCATGCGCGGCCTGGGCTATGGATACTATGAGCGGCACAAAATCGACCTGGCCAACAATCCTGCGTGGGAAATTCTGCGGAAAGAACATCGCGACCTTGAGAATGTCGATGTAGCCCGGTTCACGTTCGAGCTTGACGATGCGGTGAAAGAAGTATACGAGTTGGTGGAAACAATATTCGGCCCAAGGGCAAGTAAGCAGTGAGTGAGTCAAGAAAGATTTTCCTGCCCACCTTTAGGCGAGCTGACCAGCTTAGTATCTTGAGTGTGATTGCGATCGGCAGGTTTTCAAACAGCAGGCGACGTTCCATAATGAATGTCTGCGACGAAGCTATGCCGGAAGAGAAGCGCCATGCCCATCGTGGAGTGATCCAGCAGCTTAACCGTAGCGTAACCCGTAGTGGCTGCGAATTGAAACAGCGGGTTCGCGATCTAAGGTGAGCGTTCCAATCGGCGCTGACAGGGTAAACGCACGAGGAAGGGTATTGATGCCAGGAACGCATGCATGCACATCTCCCTCAAGCCGAGCATGCATTGGCGAATCTGGTCCTGGCCGGCCTCGTGCTTGCAGGGTGTTGACACCAACTGGCAATCCAGCGGACAAACTGGTATGCCTCCGGGCCACCACCGAACGCCCACTTCGAGTCCTCGGCATTTAAGGGGGCGGTACAGATATTCAAGAACACAGGACGGTTCGCATAACGGGCAATGTTTCCGTCTACTTTATGCACCGTCACCACTGCTTCCCACCGCGTATTTCCAGCCTCGTTCCCGTTTCATCTTACGTTGCTCCATTCAGAAAGCCCAACGCAGGGAAAATGTCGCATTGTTGGCATGGAAGTAGCGGGAATCGGTAGGCCCTACAAAGGATCCTTCGCCGTATTGGTAGTAATTCCACCCCGCCTTGGCGGTCAGATTGTGGCCAAGGTCGACGGCCACGTTGGCCAGCGGCTGGTAGTAGTCGTATTGGAGTGAACCGAGCGGTTGCAGGATGTCGAACTGCGGTGTCTGACCGCTGACACTGGTGATGCCATAGCCGACCAGGGCCGTGACGCGAGTGTGCGGCTTAAACATCACCGAGGCCATGACGTAGTGCGTACTATTCGTGTACCGTCCATCGGTGAGTAATGGATTCTTGGTGTCGTTATAGCCGTTCGTAGTGCAACTCCCCGCGTTCGCGACCACCGGTAGCGACGTGTCGGAGTCGCTAAAGCAAATCAACGCGTTCTGCATTGTGTCGTTGTAGTTGTAAGCTAAATCGAATCCGAACCTCTCGCGGGGTGTAAGGTTTGCGGTGAATCCATAGTTGCGATTGTGCCCACGATAATCCGACAGAGCGTCACCGTTCGAAGCGTCCCAGAGATTGATCGAAGCGGCAAGCACAGCCCAGGGCTTAGGCGTGTAATTGCCCTGAATGCGATAGCGGTTCTCCTTGCGGGGTCCGATGCGTACGATGGCGTTGTCGTTGTTCGTGTGTTCCCAATCGAAATTGAATCGCAGACCTGGCGTGGGCTTTGCCCAAAACGCCAGCAGGGGCGTGTATTCGTGGACGACAATCCGGTCCTGGTCTCCGGTCGTGAAGTCAAGGATGTGATGAAACACCTTGTCACCATAACGAAAACCGATGCGACCTCCAAAGTGCTTCGACCCATCCCACACGAGATCCACCTGGTTCCTCTTCCAACTCTGGTTGAATGACAACTGGCTGGCGCTGGTGGTGACGCTTTGTGTGGTCTCGCTGATCGGAGTAAGCAACGAACAGGTTTCAAGATCAATGCATATCCAGTCGGTTTCCGCAGAACTAAAGCTCTGGGGGATCCGGTAACCCCAGAAGTGAAACGTATCGACGAGTCGGAAGTGCTCAGACAAGTGCAGGGTAACGCTGAAATCGGCCACATTCGAGATTCGGGTCGCCCGACCTGGCCCTGTAACCGTTTGCTGGCGGAGATCAGAACGCTGCGAGAGCCCATTGAAAAATTCATCCAAAGGAGCGTTCATATCGGAAGAGCTGTAGGAGTACGACGCTGTGAATTCCAGCCGTTGGAAATAGTTGCTGTGCAGGCTCAGACGTTCGGTCGGAGTTGAAGTGCGGGTACGATTCGATCGGTTGTAGTTGAAATAGGCATTGCAGGCGGTATTGGTCAACGTTCCAGTGGAATCGATCAGGCTGGTTGCCGGCGCAACGATCGCGCAAGGGGTGGTGTTGGCTGTATCGATCGGCAAGCCCAGATCTACTGTGCCCGACGTTCCCGGCAAAAGTGCCTGGGCGAACGGAGCCAACTGCCAGGTTGTGTCTCCCTTGTAGTAGTCGAGGAACTGGTCATAGCTGATTACGGTACGGGGCAAGAGTTTAACGTCCACTCCGAAGCGGTACGAGTTGAGAGTGGTATTCCACGTCTGCAGCAACAGTGCGTCCGTGCCCTCATGGACGCTCGAGAACGACGGCCCCGTCATGTTGTTGTGCGAGTACCCGACTCGGAAATCGATCTTCGACTGTGGCAAAAGGGTCAGGTCGAAATCGCTCATCCGACGGCGCGTTGCGAAGAGGTGAGGGGAGGAGGTAACCAGAATGGTCGGACTCGAGTTCGACGGATTAAACGGATTCGCCAGAAGGTTATAGTCGAAATCCGTCTGGGCGCGCCGGAAATTCGCCCGGAAGTCGTACCAATGGTTTTTGTCGACTCGCGCGCGGAGCCCGTTATTGGGGTCGCCTCCCCACCCGAAGCTATTGATGAACAGGTTGTCGAAGGGCCCTCCTTCGTGCGTCTGGGATTGCATCGACAGACTTTGGTCCAGGAATCTCGGGCCACTCTGCTCATCGACGAGCGAATTGTACATTTGCTGGCTGCCGGTTACGTCAGACGCGCGATAGCCGATCTCGACGGACTGGTGAATCACATAGCCGCCATGCTCCCAGGCTTCCGGCTGCGACGGCGGCTGGCTCTGGTTGGTGTCGCTCCCGGTAGTTTGAGTTGTCGCTGAGAGGTTCAAGAAAACAACGATCATGAAGATCTGCGGTATCCGGAGCCAGGTTGCAATCATGGTCTGCCTCTTCATCTGAAAAACACGTTGCTCGCGTTGGACCCATGTATCGCCGTGTGGCACATGGTGCACGCCTGGTACTTTTTGGACTGGTCATGAGTAGGTCCGGCTGGCCCTTGCGCCGGGAAGGAATGGCATTGCAGACACAACAGGTTTACCTGGCTCACCCGCAAATAACGCGGGTTGGTTGAACCGTGGGGTGTGTGACAACTGCTGCAGCCTTCCGTCTTGACCGGCACATGCTCAAAAACGAACGGTCCTTGCTTGTCGGTATGGCATTTAGCACAAGCCGCGTCCCCAGTAGGCAGGGTCCGCACTTGGCGAATGGTGGTCGTGCCATGGACGTTGTGGCAGTCGCTGCACTGGATGAGACCTTCATTTACTCGATGGTGATACGGCTTCGCGAAGTCGGCCTTTGCGGTGACATGACATCCATAGCAAAGATTAGGTTGTGCTTGAACGAGGAGGTGCTCCGGCTCTTTGGCGTGGTGCGGTGAATGGCAGTCCAGGCAGCCAACATCGTTGCTCGCGTGCGCCGATGCGGAGAAGTGACGCTGCTCGTGCTTTTCACCATGACAACTCAAGCAACGGGCGTTGGCTTCCTTTTTTGACAACGATTTGAAGCTGAAAATCTTGGTGATGTCCCCGCCACCTTCCACATGGGCGGCTCCGGGGCCATGACAGGATTCGCAGCCGTGCCCGTCCAGCAGAGTGGTCTTGAAATGCGGGGTGTTTTCGAAGTTTTTCTTGTACAGGTCTTCGTGGCATGTTTTGCAGGTATCAACACCGGCGTATTGCCCTGCCCCTTTGTCGGGCGGCGTGGCATTCTTTTCCTGCGGGCTGGCAACAATGGTCGCTTGAATTGACAACAGCAATAAAATTGCGGCCGAAGCCCACATCAGGAGTTGCTTCCACCTTCTTTTCGTCTTCACGGCCGACCCCTCGCTTCGCGCCTGGCACAGCGATGTACGATGCAGCACCGCTGCAGCAACCCGTGCCAGGCAATTCGGACTTAGTGTTCCACCTAATTCAGAGTCTTGACGTACTCAGCAATCGCCGTGGCTTGTCCCTCGTTCAGTCCAGCGATTCCCTTGTTGTGTGGTGCCTTGCTTCCCGACTCGCCTTTGGTCAGGTGCTCCACGATTTGATTAACTTCCATTTTGGTTCCCTTGAGTGCGGGAGCCTTCATTCCTGGTTTGCCCTCACCCTTAGCACCGTGGCAAGCCGCACATTTGGTTTTATAGAGGGCCGCTCCGTCATCCGCTGCCCATGAAGCCGAACATCCAATCAGTACAACCGCTGCCAAACTAAGAACGAACTTGCAGTTCATACGAAAGCTCCTTCTTCTCCTTAAAGATTTTCATGTCGCACTCACTCCACCAACTGCCGATAGCAGAATCACTGTTTCTGAAGCTTCAAGAGCCGCTCCGAGATTCCGAGCGTTTTCAAGATCTCCGGTGACGACTCATCCATAGCGAGTGGCTCATGGCAAGTGTTGCAGTCCTGGGTGATGGTCTTGCCATCCCCTGCTGTGTGCGAGCCGTCATGACAACGAAAACACCCCAGGAAGTCCATGTGTCCAAGATTGTTTGGATATGTACCCCATGTGACCTTCAGATCCGGGAAAACGTTGCGGTCATAAATTGCAAGAACCGCCCGGCCAGCCTGACGTATATCTTCCGAACGATGTGCGTAGAGGTCGGGATAGTTCTGTTGATAAAAACTCGCGAGCCCCGCTGGCAATTGCGCAGCCGCGTCCGCACTTGTCGCATAGTCCACCTTCAGCAACTCCAACCCTTTTTTCTTGATGTAGGGCAGCGTGACAGGGAGGTCACCAAGGGCAAGCGCTTTGTCCATCGCCTGTTCTGGCAACTCGAAGGTGTGTGTCGGACGGTTATGACAATCCACACACTGCATGTCGAATTGCGGCAGTGCCTTGGCCGAATCCGGCGGTGCCTCCGGAGTGACAAAGTGCTGGGCCTCTCCTTTGTCTGTGTTCCGGTATTCGATCCACGGAATGGTCTGACGCTTCGCGTCGGATGCTGCAAAGCGGATGTGAACTCCTGGGCCAAAGTGTGCACCGTGAATTCCGGAGGTACGGTTTCCACCCACCAACATCAGGAGAACGGTTGCCGATCGTGTGTTGGCTTCGTCGTCGGCATACTTACTGAATACGCGCAGACGTACCCCAACGGACTTCTGCGACCAATGGCAGTTCTCGCACGTTTCTCTGGCGGGCACGAGACGATTGCTTTCCAAAGCCGAGGGAATTGGCTTCGGACTCGTCTTTAACACGGTTTCAATGAGCTGACGAATTCCGCTCGCTTTGCTGACGAGCCAACCGCCTGCGCCTGGAGCCACATGGCACTCGACACATTCCACCCGGGAGTGGGGCGAATTCTGATAGGCGGCAAGCTCCGGCTTCATCGTGTGACAAGTCGCTCCGCAGAACTGTGGAGTCTCCATGTGCTCGATGGCCCGATAAGTGACCTGGGTTCCAATGAGGATGTTCAGGAGAGTTGTCGCGCCAAAGAACCAGGCAATGCGCCGCACCGCCGTCGTACGGTCGAAGGTATCCTCGGCCAGACCTGCGCGAATCTGGCGCTTGCTCAGGTAGATGCCAACTGGAATCAGTAGCAATCCCGTGAAAAAAATGGCCGGGAGAATAAGAAAGACCACAATGCCGACGTAGGGATTATCCGCATGGCCACGAATCTGCTGTGGGAGGACAAACATCCACGAAACCAAAGCAGTCGCAACCAGGGCGACACCCACCAGACTTATCCAGTGTTGCGTCAGCAGGAACCATACCGGCCTTTTGCTTTGGAAATTCATAAAACCACAGGAACACCTGCGTCTTGAGTGAAGAGAGTGTAGATAGATCCGGGTAAGTGCAGCACTGTCAGAAATGTCAGTTTTCGCTCCGATCAAACTCCGACTAGCATCACGCACAAGATTGAGGCTGTTACCACTACTGCGGGAGTTCGATGGTTGCGATCGACTTTCGCGATCTGGCGAATCGGTTGTCCGTTCTGTCAGAGTGCAGATGATCACCGACTTGCGGTCGTGGCGGTCGAGCGAGAGGCCGGCCTGCGCATCGACTACTGCGAGGGTGCAGCGGATATATCAAAGACCGTTGAGGGACAAGGGAGCGAGTCTCCGCTCCTGGCGGACTGGTTTTGGACAACTCCGCTGACCGAAAGGCGCCGACATTGATTCTCGATATCGCTTTGGCAGTCCAACCATACACGACGAGAAACGGGAGGGTTCATTGAGAAACCTGGTCATGCGCAAACCGGGGCGAATTCCATGGGGGATAGCTCTTCTTGTTGTGTTGTTGGCGCATATCAGCGCTGGGCAACAAAGCGAGATCCGAACCCTGGTTACGAGCGGCAACCTCGAAGAGATGCGATGGCCCAATTTCAGCGACTATCGCAACTCGATTCAGGAGTTCTACGAGCCAAGCGGATTCGCTCCTGCCTGGGTGCAGGGATCGCAACCGCGGCCGCAGGCCCTGTCGCTGATCGAACTCTTCAGGAATGCCTGGAAAAAAGGCCTCGATCCGGAAGATTACGACGCTTCGCGGTGGGAGCAGCGAATCGGTACTCTGCAAAGCTCGGCTGGTGGTGCTGCAGTGGCGCGGTTCGACGTGGCACTCACCGTCTGCACCATGCGCTATGTGTCCGACATGCGCATCGGACGGATCAATCCAAAACATTTCCAGTTCGGACTGGACGTAGAACACAAGAAGTACGACCTTGCCCAGTTCCTTCGCGACCGAATCTTGACCACTTCGAACCTACAACCAGTCTTCGACGGGGTTGAACCTCCATTTGCGGGCTACCGCCGGACCGAGCAGGCGCTCGCGCGGTACGTCGAACTTGCTCGCACCGACGATGGGGGAAAGCTTCCTGCCGTTACGAAGCCTATCGAACCGGGCCAGTCATACTCGGGCGTGCCCCGCCTGACCCGTTTGCTGAGACTCGTGGGCGATCTGCCAGCAAATGCCAATCTACCCGAAGGCACTCAAACCTACGACAGCCAGCTAGTCGAGGCTGTCAAACGTTTCCAGCGCCGGCACGGCCTGGATGCCGACGGCCGCCTCGGTCCCTCCACGATCAAACAAATGAATGTGCCAATGCAGGATCGGGTCCGCCAACTTCAGCTCACGTTGGAGCACTGGCGCTGGTTACCGGCTGAGTTTTCCGCACCGCCGATCATCGTGAATATTCCCGATTTCCATTTGCGCGCCCTCGACGAGCAAAACAAAGTTGTGATGGACATGCGAGTGGTGGTCGGGAAAGCAATGCGTACGCAGACGCCGGTCTTCACGCGCGAGATGATCTACGTTGTCCTGCGTCCCTACTGGAACGTGCCTCCCAGCATTCTCCGTGGTGAAATTGTTCCCGCGATTCAGCGCGATCGCGGCTACATTGCCCGCAAGAACTACGAAGTCACGACGAATGACGGTAAGGTAGTCACCTCAGGAGAGATTTCCGATGAAGTATTGGCTCAACTGCGGGCGGGAAAGCTAGCCGTGCGGCAGAAGCCCGGCCCCTCGAACGCGCTTGGCCTGGTTAAACTGATATTTCCCAACGAGCACAACGTCTACCTTCACAGTACGCCTTCTCAGAATGCGTTCTCGCGCACCCGCCGTGATTTCAGCCACGGCTGCATCCGTGTGGAAAAGCCTGCCGAGCTGGCCGCGTGGGCCCTACGCAATAATCCCGGTTGGACGCTAGAAAAAGTGCAACAGGGCATGCAGAGCGGAAAAGACGACGTCACCGTGAACCTGGTGAAGCGCATCCCGGTCTTGATCGTATACGGGACGGCACTCGCCTATGAAAACGGCGACGTTCATTTCACGGATGACATCTACGGACACGATGCCAAGCTAGCAGCGGCGCTGGCCAAGGGTTATCCCTACCCGTAAATCCGGCGACCACTACCAGCGCCGGACGCGCCCGACGTCAACGTGCACGAAGTCCGAAGCAGCGTAGTAACCGACACCGCCACGATGCAGCGCCAGGGCAGCATCCCTCAGTCGTGTCGTCGGAATGCCAGGCACACGGATGTCGATGGCCATTGCCTGCATGTGGAGACTGTGGCGGGCCACGCCGTGTCCATGAGTGCGAAGGAATTCGTTGCTCCAGGGCGTGCGGTACCCGCAGACAACATCAATTTCAAGATCGGGATTTCCCAGTGCAGCAGTCAAACCGTGAAGCAAGTCGAATACCCGCGGATCATACTCATGAATTTCGCCGGTACGGTGGTCACGCAGAAACCGGTTCAGCCGCGCCAGGGATTCCGCATCGTAGCCATCTCCATTGCGGTAAACGACGGTCAGATGCTCTCCCGTGTGGGTGTGGAAGAAATGCAGGCGATAGCGACCATCCTGGTCGGAGGGCAGTTTTGGCTCTTCTCCGCGAGAGAAGAGCCCACCGGCGAAAATCAGCGTAAACAGAACATACCCACAGAGATTCCTTGGTGAACAGAACAAAGCAAAACTCCAAAAAAATAATGGCGGCCGAGACCGCCTAGACTTGATTCTACCAAGTGCAGGCTCCCTTCGCCTCGCTGGTTCCCTATCAAGCCTTGAGACGAAGGGTTGTCAGGGCCTCCCTGAGTCCTTCATGTGAATTGCCACCAACGTGATGTCGTCGTCCAAGTCGTCACCCGGGTCGCGAGCAGACCACTGCGACAACTCTTCAAGAAGTCGATCAGCAAAATGATCTGCCGAAGTGCCTTGGTGTGTCTCCAGAAACTCCTTGAATCGGTCGGTGCCAAACTCAATCTGCGAGGGGTTAGTAGTTTCCGGGATACCATCGGTGTAAAGCAAAGCCCAATCCCCTGCCCCGAACGGCAACTCCACAGAAGAATAGGTTGCTTCCGAGAATTTTCCGAGAAACAGACCATTCTCGACCACCGAGCGCACTCCCACGGAGGGTCTACCCCACAGCAGTAACGGAGGGTGACCTGCACCCGCGTAAGTTAGCGTTTGTTTCTCCATGTCCAAAAACAGATACGCCGCGGTGACGAAATGGTGCTGGAACTTTCCGCACAGCGCTTGGTTCAGGCCCAACAGCACCTGTGGCGGATCAGCAGCATGCGCCACTTGAGCCGCCAGCGCGATCTTCAGCATTGAGGCAATGAGTGCGGCTGGCATTCCGTGTCCGGATACATCGGCAACCAGAATCCCGAGACGTTTCTCATCCACGATCACGAAGTCGTAGAAATCGCCTGCGACCGAACTCATGGGGATGTAGCGCGCAGCAATATCCAGGCCCTCCATTTTCGGGACCTCAGCCGGAAGAATGGACAATTGGATTTGACGCGCGGTTTCCAGTTCCTTCTGAATCACGAGCAATTGCCGCGCGAGCTGTTCACGTATCCCGCGAAGCACCAGGTGGGTTTGAACCCGCGCCTGGACTACGGCGGGAGAAAACGGCTTATGAATGTAATCCACTGCACCAACCTCGAAGCCTCTGGTCTCATCCTCGACTTCAGTCTGCCCGGTAAGGAATATGACTGGAATATCCCGCGTATCTGCCGCCATCTTTAGGCGTGAACACACTTCATACCCGTCCATCTCGGGCATCATGACGTCCAACAAAATGAGGTCGGGTGAAGGTATAACGTTCGCCAGTTCCAATGCCTTCGCTCCGTTGGTCGCGATGCGGATTTTGTAGGTATCCTTCAGGATCGAATTCGCGACTTGAATGTTAGCGGGAGTATCATCCACGAGAAGCACGGTCTGTTTTTCGTCAGGCTGCTTCATTTCTATCTCCATTTCGTGCACACTGTTCGGCGATCTCATCGAGTTTCACCAGCGCTGCCTCAAAATCGAAGTTGCTGATGGAGGCGCTTAAGGCATCCAGGTGCGGCTTCTCGACAACGCCCGCTACCGCACCCTGCAGACTGCGAAATGCCTCTTCAGCGCCGCCATCACTGGCCCGGAGCAAGGACCTAAGCTGGGCGATCGCGCTGGATGTCTCGTGTCCGTTGAAAGGGGAGGCCGGTAGTGCCTCGGGTTGAGCAACTGATTTGCGTAGAGCTTCCTCGATGGCGTCAACCTGAGTGCCCAACAAACTTGCGAATCCAGGGAGTAGCGCTGCGACAGAATCCTGTCCTTCGTTGATTGCTTTCTCCAACTTCTGCGCCGCAGACTGCACTTTCGTCATTCCAATATTGCCAGCGACTCCCTTCACCGTATGCACGATGCGTTCGGCTAGCTTGGGGTCTCCACTTTCAAGCGCGGCTGAAATCCGTGCGGCTGCATCGCCTTGCTTCGCGCCAAACTGCCCCAGTAGATCGCGGTAGAGGCGCACGTTGCCCGCAACACGCTTCAGGCCGTCGGCCAGATTGATCCCCGCGATTTCTTGCGGGATCAGTTTGTCCGTTCGTTTGCCTGGGGTGGGTGACACCTGGGTTTCGACTGCTTGCCTTGCTCGCGGCTTCGCCCATCGTATCAAGGTCGAAAATAGAGCGTCGGGATCGATCGGCTTCGACACATGGTCGTTCATGCCAGCGTCGAGGCAGCGCTGGCGCTCTTCCACCAGAGCGTGCGCAGTCATGGCAATGATCGGGATCTTCTGCAGACGCGGATCACGTCGCAGTAGCCTGGTTGCGGTGATCCCGTCCATCTCGGGCATCTGCAGGTCCATGAACACCACATCGAACGGCGGGGCCTGATCGCCTTCGGTGAGGATTTTCACCGCTTCGCCCCCATGATTGGCAACGGTTACGATAGCCCCGGCGCTCTCCAGCAGTTCCGTCGCAACTTGCTGGTTCATATCGTTGTCCTCGACCAACAGCACACGGATTCCCGTGGCGTCGTGGATGTGGGTATCGTCTTTCTTCGCGTGAGAACGGTGATCCTCGAGTCCAGCGATGCCGAACAGATCTACCAGCGTGTCATAGAGCAGCGACGAATTAACTGGCTTCAGCAGGTAGCTGTCGATTCCAATCTCCCCCGCCTGTGCCCTGATGTCTTCACGCCCGAACGCGGTCACCATCACGATCTTGGGAATGTGCTGGAGACGATCATGGCGTTTGATAATGCGACTCGCCTCTACGCCGTCCATTCCCGGCATGTGCCAATCCATCAACACCAGGCGATAGGGATCTTGGGAATCGGCGCTGGTTATTTCTCGTACGGCGTCCTCCCCCGACGAAACTGACTCAGCTCTGAGCGCGAATGCCTTGAGCGCATCGGTGAGAATCTCGCGCGCCTGTGCGTTGTCATCGACAACCATGGCACGGATGCCTGCCAGATCAGGAACGAAGCGTTTGCGTTTCTGGTCTGATCCAATGCCGAACCACGCAGTGAAATGGAAGGTGCTGCCTTCGCCAGGCTTGCTCTCCGCCCAGATCGTGCCCTCCATCATCTCAACCAATCGCTTGGAGATGGACAGTCCAAGGCCGGTGCCACCATATTTTCGCGTCGTCGAGGTGTCTGCCTGCGCAAAGGGCTGGAACAGCCCAGCGCTCTGCTCCGGCGTCATTCCGATACCGCTGTCGCGGACTGAAAACCTCACCTTGATCCGGTCGGTCAAATGATCCTCCACCGCAACCTTCACCAAGACCTCGCCACGTTCCGTGAACTTGACCGCGTTGTTCACCAGGTTGATCAGGATCTGTCCGAGGCGCAGGGGGTCACCGACCAGATTGGCCGGGATATCATGCTGTGCTGCGATCAGAAACTCCAGATTCTTGTCTTGAGCCTTTTGACTGACAATCGAAGATAGAGAGTCGAGTACCTCCTCAAGCCGGAAGTCTGTCTTCTCCATATCCATCTTGCCGGCTTCGATCTTGGAGAAGTCGAGGATGTCGTTGATGATTCCCAGCAACGCTTGTGCGGCCGACTTCACCTTGGTCAGGTAGTCCGATTGTTTCGGAGATAAATCGGTCTTGAGTGCCAGGTGCGTCATCCCGATGATGGCGTTCATCGGTGTGCGGATTTCATGGCTCATGTTGGCCAGGAAGTCAGATTTGGCTTTGGTGGCGGCTTCGGCCGCTTCCTTGGCGACCGCCAGGTCTGCGGCCTGTACCTGCGTCTGCTCGAGCAGTTTCTTCGTCTCAAGAGTGCTTAGAAGGATCTTCGTATTAAGAGCTACCGTCGGTAACAGGGCGTCAAGCAATGCCTGCTGACGCTCCGACACCGGAGCCGAAGGCGCCAGTTCGATGACGGCCAGAACGACGTCCTGAGCAATCACAGGGATAAACAGAACGCAAGCCGGACTCACTGTTCCGACACCCGCAGATACCCGGAGAGGCGTCTCGGGGGTGGACACGATCTGAAGACGCCG